>Ga0190275_10000570_pt1 | contig 31107 bp, 21 predicted proteins | sample Popmic550T_FD_133745 | JGI IMG/M metagenome (GOLD analysis project Ga0190275, IMG submission 133745) | Populus adjacent soil microbial communities from riparian zone of Yellowstone River, Montana, USA - 550 T | ecosystem: Environmental > Terrestrial > Soil > Riparian zone > Trees stand | place...
ACGTAGCCTTCCGCGCCGCGGAAGATGCGGGCGTGGAAGCCGGAGACGCCGAGGTCGACGAGCTGGATGTTGTTCTCGCGATGCCGGCCGAGCAGGTACTCCTGCTCGGTGAGCGGGATGATCGTGCCGTTCGTCGTCACTTCGAGCTGGGCGACCGTGGGGCGGACGACGTCGGCGTAGGAGAGATGCGCTTCGGACGAGACCAGGAGGCTGGTGTCGTCGGGGTGCTCCTGGTCGGCGACCGTGGTCTCGCTGCCGAATTGCGGCGTGTGCTGGCGCACCGTGGCGTCGGCCACCGCGTTCACCTTCCCGGTCGCCGAGTCGTCGAGGTTGCGCTCCGGCAATGTCTCGATCAGCTTGTTGGCGAAGAGGCCGTACAGGACGCGGTAGATGGTGAACGGGTCGTCCTCGGAGTCCTGGCAGAGGTCTTCGATGGTCCGGACGCCGTTGATCAGGAACAGGATCTTCCACTCGTCGGCCGTGAGGGTGATCTTCTCGTCGCGCGGCGTGACGACCACGCGGAAGACCATCTTGCTGTCGGGGAGGAGCTGCAGGCACTGCTCCCACTCTTCGATCCGCCGCGCTCCTTCCATGATCAGGTTCGGAAGGTCGATGGCGATCGTGACGGCATGCGATGGCAGCATCGTGCTCTGCTCGAACGCGAACGTGCCGCCGTTCCAGACGAAGGTGTCGTAGACGATCTCGGAGACCTGGACCTTGAGAAAGTCGCGAAGCTGGGCGTCGGTGAGCACTCCCTCCTGCACGGCCAGCCCGCCGAAACGGCCTCCGTCACGCACCATGAGGGAGTCGATGCGGTCGCGCTCTTCGCGGGAGATCTTCTTCCGGCGCATCAGCACGGAGCCGAGGCGGAACTGCTCCTGATTCGAGCCGGCGTGGATCAGCGCACCGTCGTCGAAGAAGAGGAAAGCCTGCTTCTCCGCGCTGGTGAGCGTGAGCGTGCCGCTCTTGCGGGTCGTGCTCAGGAAGGTGAGCACATCCGGCAGACGGAAGGCGGAAATGTCTCCCTGGAGTACTGCGGATGCCATCGGGTCGCGGGATTGTTACACGATTGCCCGCACGGTCCACAGTCCCGCGGCCGAAATGACCAGCCAGAGGACCACGCCGAGGATCAGCGGACGGATGCCGACCGAGGCGAGGGTCTTGCGCGTCAGGGCCGAGCCGATGAGGAAGAGCGTCACCGTCAGGCCGATCCGCGCGATCCGGACGAGCGTGGTCCAGAGAAGCTCCGGCGCCGGGACGTAGGTCCGCACGATCGAAGCGGCCAGGAAGAGGAGAATGAACCAGGGGATGGCCACGCGCGTGGAACGGCGGTGGAACGCGAAGGCCGTCCCGAGGGCGAGCGGCACGATCCAGAGGGCGCGGGTCAGCTTGACCGTCGTCGCCACCTCCAGCGCCTCGGCGCCATATGCCGCGGCGGCGCCGACGACGGAGCTGGTGTCGTGGATGGCGATGGCGGACCAGATCCCGAACTCGGTCTGGGTCAGGTGCAGCGCCGCGCCGATGATCGGGAAGATGAAGAGGGCGATGGAGTTGAGGATGAAGACGGTGCCGAGGGAGACCGACATCTCTTCGTCCGACGCGCCGATCACCGGGCCGACCGCGGCGATCGCGCTGCCGCCGCAGATGGCGGTGCCGGAGGAGATCAGGTGGGCGGTGCTGCTGTTGATGCCGAGGGCGCGCCCCAGGGCGTAGCCGACGAGGAGGGTCACGACGATCGTGGCGATGGTGAAGAGGATGCCTGTGCGGCCCGCCTGCAGCACCTTGCCGAGGTTCATCCCGAAGCCGAGCCCGACGACGGAGGCCTGCAGGAGAACCTTCGTCGCCTTGCTCGTCGTGAACGGAGAGCCGAGGGTCAGCGCGAACGCGAGGCCGAGGGCCAGCGCGACCGGCGGCGAGCACCACGGCGTGACGCAGAACAGCAACAGCGCGGCGAACGCCGCGGTACGGATCACAGGTGACGCCGGAAGAGCTCGAGCGTCCGGCGCCACGCGTCGGCGGAAGCTTCGGGGTTGTGCACTTCCGGACGGGTGTCGTTGAAGAACGCGTGGTTGGCATTTGGGTAGATCACGAGCTCCGCGTTCTTGCCGAGCTTCTGCAGTTTCCCGTGCAGCTCGCGTCCCTGCTCCGCCGGCACGCCTTGGTCGTCCTCGCCGTAGATCAGGAGGAGCGGCGCCTCGAGGTCTTCCCACTTCGGCGTGACCTTCTTGAAGCCGCCGTAGAAGCTGACCGCCGCGCCGACGTTCTTTGCGTCGTTCGTGGCCGCGTATTGCGCGAGCGCGCCCCCCATGCAGAAGCCGACCACGCCGTACTTGCTCGACGTGCACTCGGGGCGCTGGAGCAGGTACGCGCCGGCGCCTGCGATCTCTTTGACGGCCCGCTCGGCGTCGAGCTCCATCAGCAGCTTCGTCGCGGTGTCGGGCGACTTGGTGGTCTGGCCGTGATAGAGGTCGGGGGCGATGGCGACGAATCCCTCGGCCGCGAAGCGCTCGACCAGGTCTTCGATGTGCTCGACGATTCCCCACCACTCCTGGATGACCACGACGGCCGGACCTTTGCCCGAGGCGGGAGCGGCGAAGTAACCGCTGCAGGTGTGACCGTTGGATGGAAACTCGACTCGCTGGCCCATGTTCAAAGCCCCTCCGGTATTTACCGGATTCTATCGCTATCCATTTATGCCAAAATAGCATCGCGATGCATCTGACCAAAGACCAGGTAAACGACCTCTCTCAGAAGCGCCGCTGTCCTCGGTGCGACCTCGACAAGACGGTAGGCAATGCTCTCTGCCGCCGTTGCCGAAGCAAGCTTCCGCCGCACATGCGCCTGGCGGTGGAGAACATCCCCGCAAAGGACGGAGGAGTGGTGGGGAACGCGATCCGCGCGGCCGCCAACTACTTCAACGTGCACTTTGCGTCGATCCGGAAATTCGGCGGCGGCAGAAAGCGGTAGGGCGGGGGGACGGGATTGAGGATTGAGGATTGAGGATTGAGGATTGGGAACCGGGGACGGAGAGAACCCAGTCCCAGTCCCAATCCTTAATCCTCAATTCTCAATCCGTTACCTTCCCCCGCCCGTGGTTGCGCTGGCGGCTTTGGCCAAGTCGCGGGCGCGGGTGTCTTCCGGGTCCTGCGTGGCCAGTTCCTGGGCGCGTTTGGCGACTTCGGGGCCGCCGGAGGTGCCGGTGAGAGTCTGGGTCCAGAGTGCGCCGAGGGAGGCGAGGCGGTGGCGGCGGGAGGCCTTCGACCACGTCTTCACCAGATCGTGGACGTGGACGATCTTCTCGAGGGTGTACTCGCGGCCGGTCTCGACGGAACGATAGTGCAGCCGCACCGTCGCCACGCGCTGGGAGGGGCGGAGGCGCGGCTTGAGCTGCAGCTCGTACAGGCCGGTGACCGAGGTGTTGTGCAGCAGCGCCGACTCCGGCGTCATGGCCGGCGAGCCGCCGACGCGGTGGATGCTCTCGACCGTCTGGTGGTTGACGTCGATCGTGACGCGTGCGTCTTTCGCCGCCGGGAGGGCCGAGCCTCCCGCGGGAACGTTCACCCGAGGCGTGTCGACCGTGAAGCGGAGGATGGCGAGCTCCCGGCCGGCGTCGACGGGGGCGGGGGAGGCTTCGACCTCCAGCCCGACGCGCCGCGGTGCGCGCACCGGCGGGCCGGCAAAGTAGTTCACCACCGCGTCGACGTTGACGTTCTGCGCCGGCGGGCGGCGGCCGCTCTCGATCGCGCTCTTGATCGACTGGAAGACGGCCGGATCGACGGAGATCCCGAAGACGCTCGTCGGGGTCTCGAGGTCGAGCGAGCCGGCGTGTGCCTCGGCGACGATCTGCGGTGCGAAGCCTGTGGCGCTCTTTCTCGCGGCTGCGTTTTCCGCAGTCCGGGCCATGGTTGCGGCCTGCGCCGGGACGGAGGCCGGAGGCGGCGGTGCGGCGGCCGCGGGTGCCGGTGCGGCTTCCGCGACGAAGCTCTGGGCCGGAGCTTCGGCCGCGGCATCCGCCAGTTGCGCCGGCGGCGTTGCAGGCTCCGGCGCGATCCGTCCGGACAGGTTGCCGGCCACGGCTTCCTCGCGCGCGTCCTGCCTTCTCTCACCCTGCGCGAGCTCGTAGCTCAGGCCCTCGTCATCCGCTTCGCGAGCCCGCTGCGGCGCCGCGGTGCGGGGGACCGGCAGCGGCTGTTCGATGGTCAATTCCACCTGCGCCTCGGGGCGCGTGCTGGTGGTGGCGACGCCGTCGGCGGCGGGGCGGGTCCGGTACTGGAGGACCGCCGGGACCATCTTCTCTTCCTTCCGTACTTCATTCTGCGCAAGGCTCGGTGCTCCCTCGCGTGCGGGCTCCATCACCCGCATAGTGATGAGCGCGGTGACCATCAACAGCATCAGCGACGCGGCGACGCGGAAAGTGGTGGACCAGGAGAAGGTCGCCCGCGCGGTGCTCTCGGGGACCGCCTCGAGGTACTTCGGGATGTCGGCCTTGATCCGCTCCGCCAGACCGGCGGGCGGCTTCGGGACCGCTCCCATCGACAGTTTGCGCTGAAGGTCAGCTCTCCGTTTGGAGTTCATCGTACTTCCTCATCGAGGATCGTCTCGAGCAGCGAGAAGGCCCGGTGCAATCGCTTGCGAATGGCCACCGTGGTGATCTTCTCGATCTCGGCGATCTCTTTCACAGCCAGCCCACCCCAGAAATGCGCGGTGACGGTGAAGCGCAGGTCTTCGGGAAGTTGCATGACTGCCTTTCGGAGGCCCTCGGCCTCCTCTTCGTCCGCCAGAACATCATCGACCCGCGGACTCTCATCAGGGACATCGAAAGAATCCGGCTCGTCGAGCGAGGTCATGCGCCGAGGACGCCGGACGTGGTTCAGAAACGTCGTGTAGGCGATACGGTAAAGCCAGGTGAAGAGTTGCGAGCGTCCGTCGAAACCGGCCAGTGCCGCCCATGCCTTCTGGTACGTCTCCTGTGTCAGATCGGCCGCGAGATCGCTGTCCCCGCACAGCCGGTAAATCGATGCAAACACGGCCGAGTACGTTCTCTCGACCAGCTCCTCCGCGGCCATCTGGTCGCCCTGCCGGATTGCCTGCAGCAGCGTCCGCTCGTCAGTGGGCTGCGCGAACGTGCTCACGTCACGCTCCGTTCCCCGAGCCGGAAATTGGGCGACTTCGGCCACGTATCTTTGACACGCTTGTTCGCGAAATGAAAACCACTCGCGCGTATCCTAGCCGCATGAAACGGGTTGCCGCTCTTCTCGTCCTGCTCGCCGCGTGCCGGGAGGAGCCGAAAACGGACCTGATCCGCATGGACTCCGCACACCAGGAAGACGTCGTTCAGTGGCAGGAAAAACGCGACCAGCGCCTGCGCGCCGAGGATAGCTGGCTCACCCTGATCGGCCTCCACTGGCTGAACGAAGGGGCAAACGACATCACCCTCAAGCCGGGAGAAGACGTCCGGCTGGCGCGCAGCGGGGACACGGTCACGCTGGAGCCGTCGGGAGCGATGACGATCGGCGGAGCGCCGGTCACGGCCCCGGTCGCGTTGCGGGACGATACGCATGAGCAGGGGCCGACGCTGGTCGACCGCGGCTCGATCCGGTTCAACGTGATCAAGCGCGGCGACCGTTTCGCGCTCCGGGTGAAGGACGCCCAGGCCGAGACGCGGACGCACTTCCAGGGGCTGGAGTACTTCCCGATCGATCCTAAGTGGCGCGTGGAAGCCCGCTTGGAGCCGTACACCCCGGTCAGGAAGATCCCGATCGACGACGTGACCGGCATGCGCTCCGATTACGAGGCGCCCGGGGCGCTCGTCTTCACGGTCGACGGCAAGGAGTACCGCCTCGACCCGTTCTCCGAGGGAGACGAGCTGTTCATCATCTTCAACGACGAGACCCGGAAAGACGCGACCTACCCGGCCGGACGTTACCTCTACTCGAAGAAGCCCGGCCCGGACGGAAAGGTGATCGTCGACTTCAACAAGGCCTACAACCCGCCCTGCGCCTTCACCCCCTTCGCCACCTGCCCGCTGCCGCCGCAGCAGAACCGCCTGCCGGTGCGGGTGGAGGCGGGGGAGAAGCGGTACAGCGGCGGACATGGGTGAGGCGTTGCCGGTTTCGTATCCTCGACCGGTGCTTTGTCCAGCCTGCGGCGCAGAGCGGTTCCGGTCGCGCGAGGTGCTGCATGACCTTTCGGTCTCGGAGTGCCTCTCCTGCGGGCTGCTCCTGAGCGAGATCCGTACGGAGCGCCGCGGCTCGGAGTACGGCAACATCGATCCGGGAGCGTACGAGCGGTCGATCGGTGCGGTGCGGGCGCAGCAGGCCGTCGAGATCGTCGGCCGGACTCGGGCGATCATCCCTGGCGGTCGCTGGCTCGATGCGGGGTGCGGCTTCGGCTATGTCCTGCAGGAGGCGCAACAGGCGGGATTCTCCGTCTCGGGCGTCGAGCCGGATCCGATCGCGGCACGTGCAGCGTCGGAGCGTCTTGGCGTACCGGTGGGGCAGGGGATCTTCGACGACGGCACGGCTCCCGATGGGTCGCTCGACGTGATCTCGACGCTCGACGTGCTGGAACACGTGCCGCCGGATCAGCTCGCGGCGTTCGCGGCGCGGGTCGGGCGGAAACTGCGGCCGGGCGGCGTCTGGGTCATCAAAGTCCCGTCCTCCGAGGGGCTGTTCTTCCGGATTGCGCACACGCTTGGACGGCCGGCGGGACCGTTCCTGCGCCGGTTATGGCAATGCGACGAGGCGTATCCGCACACGGTCTACTTCCACGAGGCGTCGCTGGGGCGGTTCCTCGATGAGCACGGGTTCGCAGTTCTGCAGGCGGCGCATCTTGCCGACGTCCCCAACGCCACGGTCGTCGACCGCCTCACCGTCACCCGCAGCACTCCGCGCTGGCTCGCGCGTCTGGTCGCCCCGGCGTTCTACGCGGTGAACGCGGTCGAGTCGCTGCGCGGCCGCTCGGACGCCCTGCTCGTCATCGCCCGCTCGGTGAGGACCGACCCGGAGGCCCCCCGTCGGTCTTCCCGTCAGCCAACCGATCACGCGTTCTTGCGCTCGTCCATCAACACCTGCGCGACGCAGGCGGTGAGCGCCTTCGCGTAGCCGATGTGGAGGAACTCATTCGGACCGTGGGCGTTGCTCTGCGGGCCGAGGACGCCGGTGATCAGGAACTGCGCGGTCGGGTAGCGCGCGCCGAGCATTCCCATGAAGGGGATGGAGCCGCCTTCACCGAACGTCATCGCGCCCTTACCGAAGTAAGTTTGCGACGCGCGCTCGACGGTCTCCTCCAGCCACGGCGCGATCGGAGGAGCCACCCAGCCGGCGCCGCCCTTCTCCGTTTCGAACGAGATCCGGCAGCCGTACGGCGGATTGCTCTCCAGCAACTCCTTCATCTGATTCTCGAGATCGCTGGCGTCGAGAGTCGGCGGGATGCGGAGCGAGAGCTTGAGCGACGTCTTCGGACGGAGGACATTGCCTCCCTGCACCAGGTCGGGCATGCCGGCCTGTCCGATGTACGAAAGGGCAGGACGCCAGGTACGGTTGAGCAGCAGCTCCAGCGGATCCTTCGAGACCGGAACCGCGCCGTCGACCAGCGGGAACTTGCTCCACACCTCGTCCCCCAGGACCTTCGCGGTGGCCTGCGCCTCGGCGAGGCGCTCGGGCGGCACTTCCACGTGCAGCCACTCGGGGGTGATGGTGCCGGTATTCGCGTCCTCGAGCCGGTCGAGGAGCATGCGCAGGATGCGGAAGCTCGACGGCACGATGCCGCTGGCATCGCCGGAATGGACGCCCTCGGTGAGGATCTCGACGGTGAGATTGCCGACGATCGACCCGCGGAGCGAGGTCGTCATCCAGAGCTGGTCGTAGTTGCCGCAGCCGGAGTCGAGGCAGATGACCAGGCTCGGCGTGCCGATGCGGTCGGAGAGAAGGTCGATGTAGGCCGGGAGGTCGACCGAGCCGCTCTCCTCGCAGCATTCGATCAGGACGACGATCCGGGAGTGGGGGAGCTTCTGCTGCTGGACGGAACGGATCGCGGCGATGGTGGCAAAGATCGCGTAGCCGTCGTCGGCGCCGCCGCGGCCGTAGAGCTTCTCGCCGCGGAGGACCGGAGTCCAGGGGCCGAGCCCGTCTTCCCAGCCGACCATGGCCGGCTGCTTGTCGAGGTGGCCGTACATCAGGACGGTCGAGGAGGCGTCCCCCTCGATCTCCATGAAGATGACCGGGGTCCGCTCGTCGATCTCGTGGACGTCGATCGTCAGCCCCTCGATCCCCTGCGATTCCACCCATTTACGGGCGAGCGCGACCGCCTGGTGCATGTAGCCGTTGCGGCGCCAGTCGGGGTCGAAAAGGGGGGACTGATTGGGAATGCGGATGTACTGCTCGAGCGTAGGGACGATGGACGAGGTCCAGGTCTCGTCGACGAGCGTGCGGTTGTGATCGGCGTTCATCTTCGGCGGCGGAGGATAGCATCGAAGGGCCGGTTCGTGCGATGATGGATTTACATCCGGAAAATTCGGCGCACATCGGTTAATGTTGACGTATCCAGGTCGGCCGTCTGCGGGGGAAGCCGTTTTCGCGACAATCCCTTCAGGCAGAAAACGTGGTAACGTGCTATGGGTCTGAAATCAGCGAATCTCCAACGGTCCGCGGAGCAATCACGCGAGGGGAAGGCTGCCGTGCTCGAACAGAACGGAGTCAACGTCACTCCTTCGGCGTCTCGGTCGCGAGGCGAGAAAAAGGTCCCGGTACGCGCGGCCGACGCCGTCAACGCCCCGGCACCCTCGAACGCCGCGGATGACGTCGAAGCGCTGTACCTCGAGCACCGGCAGTTGCTGCTGTACGTGGCCTGCCGCAAGTTCCGCGTCCCGGACGGGGATGCGGAGAACCTGATCCAGGACGTCTTCCTCTCCTACCTGCAGACCGGCACGAAGATCGAGAACGTGCGCGCGTGGCTGGTGGCGGCCATGTGCAACGCCAGCCGGCATTTCTGGCGCGCGCAGTCGCGCACCGAGTCGCTCCCGGACGATTTCAACGAGCACTCCGACCCCGGCTCGCACGGCCTGGCCGACGAGTTCGCGAAGAAGCTGACCCTCCGCCAGGCGCTCGAATACCTGCAGCCCCGCTGCCGGGAGACGCTCTGGCTCCACTATTTCGAAGGACGCTCGGCCGGTGACGTCGCCCGCGAGCTCGAGACGACGAACCGGTACGCGGAGAAGCTGATCCACAACTGCCTCAAGCGGGTCCGCGAGATCTACATCAACATCACGACTGTGAAGAAGTGACGGGTAGAACATGGTCGAGCGGCACTACGACGAAGAAGCCCTGATCTCCATCCTCGAGAGCAACCGGGGGCGTCTGGACGCGCACCTGCCGTCCTGCATCCCCTGCGCGAGCAAGCTGGAGTCGTTCCGCATGATCGCGGACTCGCTCCACGACGCCGACGTCTGGGACGCGCGCGAGCTGCGCACCGAGGCTGTCCCGGCCACGATCGCCACCCTCCGCGCCTTCGCCGACCGGATGGTCGACGAGGACACCCGGGCCGAGCTGATCCTGGCCGAGCTCCTCGCCGGCGGCCGCGAGAGCTGGCTCCCGCGCCTGCACGCCCGCCCGGAGTGGCGGACCGCGGGTCTGGTGCGGAAGCTGATCGCCCGCGCCTACGACGCGGTAGTGACGATGCCGCCCGACGCCGTGGAGATGATGACCGTAGCCACCGAGGTCGCGGATCTCCTCGACGCCGACGAGCATCCCTCGGACACGGTGGCCCGTTTGCGCGGCGCGGCGTGGAGGGATCGGGCGTACGCGCTGTACTACACGGGCCGCTATTCCGATGCCGAAGCAGCGTTGCTGGTCTCGGAACGGCACTTCAGCGACTGCGCCGTCGACTCGTACGAGCTGGCGCGGCTCGGAATCGTGAAGGGCGTGGTCTATCGCGCGTTCGAGCGCTTCGACGAAGCGATGGATGCCTCGGAAGAGAGCGCCGGCATTTTCGACCAGTTCGAGGATACGACCCGCTACGCCTCGGCGCGGCTGGCGCAGGTTGCGTTGCTCCTCGGCCGTGGCGATCTCGAGCCGGCACACCGGATTCTGTGCGATCTGGACGAGCGTCTCCGCGACACGCAGGATCTCGATACGCACGCTCGTGTGCTCGCGAACTTCGGCGTCTGGGCCAGGAAAGCCGGCAAAGTGGACCTGGCCGTCCAGTATCTCGAAATGGCCATTGATATTTTCGAGGTGCTCGGCGCGTCGACCGACGCCGTACGAAACCGCTGGAACGTCGCCGCGATGCTGATGGATGTCGGCCGCCTCGACGAGGCTCAGGTCCGTCTCGAGCGCGTCAGCCGGGAAATGGAGCAGCTCGGAATGACGAGCGAAGCCACCGTGGCAGGGCTCGAAGTGGCCGAGTTGCTCCTGGTGCAGGAGCGTTACGACGAAGTCGAGGCGATCTGCAGCCGTGCCGTCGAGTCCTTCAAGAGGGCGGGCGTAGGATACGGCTCCCGTGCCCTGACCGCGCTTGCCTACATGAGTGAAGCTACGAAGCTGCGCCTCGCAGATCGAAAGCTGGTGCGCAGCGTTCGCGACTATATCCGCCGACTGCCGGCGCAGCCCGCGCTGCTGTTCGCACCGCCCCCTCCGAACCGCTTCGAGTAAAAAGTTATCAACTTCAGGGTAGGGATTCTCCCTTGAGAATCACTCCCTGATGTAAGGGCGCGCCCTCCTGACCCAAACAGCCGATGGAGGGTGTATGAAAACTGGTTACCGCCGTGTGAGCGTCGCTGCGCTGACGCTTGTCGTGTGTCTTTCCCTCGCCCCGGTCGCGACCGCTGCGGTGAGCCGCGACCACGATGACGATCTTCGGGCCAAGATCGTCCGGATGCTGAAGAAGGCGCAGAAGTTCTTCGGCTCGATCACCTCGCTGGAGGACAACATCACCCCTCCGCGCCCCTGATCCGCTCCGCCCAACGCGCTGGTATGGAGCGGTCCTCCCGCGTCCTCGAATCTCCCCTGCGCTCTCTCCCTCCGAGAGTTGCTATGATCCGCCTCCTCAGCAATTTGATGTGAGGCAGGGGGACGCATGCAGGAACCCAGGACGCTCAATGACATCTTCGCGGTGACGGTCGCGATCGACCGTCCCGCCATCATGAAGTACAAGAGCGGCGACCGCTGGCTGGACGTCACGGTTCCGGAATTCCGGGACAACGTACGGTGGATCGCCTACGCCCTCAACGACATGGGCGTGAAGGCCGATGACCGCGTCGGGATACTCTCCGAGAACCGCCCGGAGTGGACCATGGCCGACTTTGCCGCGCTCTGCGCCTCGGCCGTTTCCGTCCCGGTCTACCCGACCCTGCTCGGCTGGCAGATCGAGTACATCCTCAACGACGCCGGTACCGTCGCCATCGTCTGCTCCAACCAGGAGCAGCTCGACAAGGTCCTCGAGATCCGCTCTCACGTCCCCTGTCTCAACAACATCATCGTCTGCGACCCGCCGGCCACGATGCCGCCGGGAGTAATGTCGTTCAAGGACGCCATCGAGCGCGGCAAACAAGCCGAGCAGAAGCATGGGAAAGAGTGGTTCGAGCAGTCCCGCAGCTCGCGCAAGCCCGACGACCTCGCCACCCTGGTCTACACCTCCGGCACCACCGGCAACCCCAAGGGCGCCATGCTCACCCACGGCAACATCACCAGCAACGTGATCACCGTGCGCGACCACGTGCCGTTCAAACCGGGCGACACGGCGCTCTCGATCCTCCCGCTCTCCCACATCCTCGAGCGGATGGTCGACTTCCTTTATCTCTACAAGGGCGGCTGCATCGCCTACGCGGAGAACGTCACCAAGGTCGCGGACAACCTCCAGGAAGTGAAGCCGGAGTATTTCGCCGCCGTGCCGCGGCTCTTCGAAAAGATGCGCGCCCGCATCCTCGACAACGTCGCCGCCGCTCCGCCGGCGCGCCAGAAGATCTTCCGCTGGGCGTTGAAGGTCGCGGAAGACCGCCTGCCGTATCGCGTCGAAGGGAAGCCGGTGCCGCTGGGACTGAAGCTGAAGTCCGTCGTCGCCGACAAGCTGGTCTTCTCGAAGATCCTCGGCCGCCTCGGCGGCAATGTGAAGTACGTCGTCTCCGGCGGCGCGCCGCTCTCGGCCGAGCTGGCCGCGTTCTTCATCGGCGCCGGAGTCGAGATCCTCGAGGGCTACGGACTCACCGAGACTTCGCCCGTCATCGCCGTGAACACTCCCACCAGGCGCCGCCTCGGCACGGTCGGTCCGGTGATCGACGGCGTTGAAGTGAAGATCGCCTCCGACGGCGAGATCCTTTCCCGCGGGCCGCACATCATGAAGGGCTACTGGAACAACCCCGAGGCCACCGCGCAGGCGATCGACTCGCAGGGATGGTTCCACACCGGCGACATCGGGGAGATCGACAAAGACGGCTTCCTCCGGATCACCGACCGCAAGAAAGACATCATCATCAACGCCTACGGCAAGAATATCGCCCCGCAGCCGCTCGAGGCGCTGCTCAAGAGCTCCCCGTACATCGGCACGCCGGTGCTCATCGGCGACCGCCGCAAGTTCCTGGTCGCCCTGCTCGTGCCGAACTTCGAGAAGCTCGAGCGCGAGGCCGCGAGCCTCGGCGTGGAGGTCACGTCGCGGGAAGCGCTGGTGGGTCATGAACGCATCAAGGCGCTGATCCAGGCGGAGCTCGACCGCTTCAACCAGAACCTCGACCGGCAGGAGAAGATCCGCCGCTTCGTCCTCCTGCCGCGCGACTTCACCATCGAGGATGACGAGATCACGCCGTCGCTCAAGGTGAAGCGCAAGAACATCGACAAGAAGTACAAAGCACTCATCGACCAGATGTACGCAGACGAGAACCTGGTGGAAGTCAACGCATGACCTCGGTCGCTGAAGCCCCTTCCCGGACCTCCGCACGCGCCTTCACGATCGAGCGGCAGGGCGAGCTCGCCATCGTCTGGTTCGATCTCCCGGGAGAGAAAGTGAACAAGTTCTCCTCCCCGGTGCTGCTCGAGCTCTCCGGTCTCCTCGACGAGCTGGCAGCGTCGCCGGAGCTGAAGAAGGTGGTCTTCGCGTCACGGAAGCCCGGCATCTTCATCGCCGGCGCCGACGTCACCGAGTTCACGACCGTGAGCGGCGCGGAGCAGGCGAAGGCGTACGTTCTCCGCGGCCAGGAAGTCTTCACCAAACTCTCCAGGCTCCCTCAGGTCACCGTCGCCGCCATCGACGGCGCCTGCCTCGGCGGCGGCTGCGAGATGGCCCTCAGTTGCGACTGGCGGGTCATGACCGACTCGCCGCGCGCGCAGATCGGCCTCCCCGAAGTGAAGCTCGGCATCTTCCCCGCCTGGGGCGGCACCTCGAAGCTGCCGCGGCTGATCGGCCTCCCGGCAGCACTCGACATCATCCTCAACGGCAAGGCCCTCGACGGAAAGCGCGCGAAGAAGGCAGGGCTGGTCGACGACGTGGTCGAGCCGGGGATCCTCCTCGAGGTGGCGAAGCAGTACGCCGGCCGCGGCAAGCGCAAGGTGAAGGGGCGGACGAAGTTCTACATCGAAGGCAACCCGCTCGCGCGCAACATCATTTTCAGCAAGGCCCGCAAGGCGGTGCTGCAGCAGACCAAGGGCAACTACCCGGCGCCGCTGAAGGCCATCGAGGTGATGAATTACGCCATGTCGGCCGGTGTCGAGCGGGGCATGGCCCGCGAGGCCGAGGAGGCGGCGGCGCTGGTCAACAACGAAGTGGCGCAGAACCTCGTTCGCCTCTTCTTCCAGATGGAAGAGTCGAAGAAGGATCCGATCGCCGCCAAACCGCGCGAGGTCTCCTTCACCGGCGTCCTCGGCGCCGGCATCATGGGCGGCGGCATCGCCCAGATCGTCGCCGACAAGACCGACGCCGAAGTGCGGATGCGCGACATCAACATGACCGCCATCGGTGGCGGGATGAAGGCCGCCGCGAAGATCTGGAAGAAGAAAGTCGACCGCCGCCGGATGACCCGCGGCGAGATGCAGCGCAAGCTCGCCCGCATCACCGCCACCACCGACTGGAGCGGCTTCTCGCGCGCCGACGTCGTCATCGAGGCGGTCGTCGAGAGCCTCGACATCAAGCGCCGGGTGCTGGCGGAGTTCGAGGCGCTGGCCAAGCCGGGCGCCATCTTCGCCACCAACACCTCCACCATCCCGATCACCCAGATCGCCGCGCAGGCGAAGCATCCCGAGAATGTCGTCGGGATGCACTTCTTCAATCCGGTCGACAAGATGCCGCTGGTCGAGATCATCCGCGGCGAGAAGACCTCCGACGTCGCCATGGCCACCACCGCCGCGCTGGCGCGCAGGCTCGGCAAGACCGTCGTCTACTGCAACGACGGTCCCGGCTTCGTCGTGAACCGCATCCTCGGGCCGTACATGAACGAGTCGGGGTTCCTGCTCGAAGAAGGGAACTCGATCGAATCGCTCGACAAGGCCATGGTCGACTTCGGGATGCCGATGGGACCGATGGCGCTGCTCGACGAGGTCGGCATCGACGTCGCCGCCAAAGTCGCCGGCATCCTCACCGAGGCCTTCGGCGACCGGATGGAGAAATCGACCGTCGTCGAGAAACTCTACGCCGACGGCCGCCACGGAAAGAAAAACGGGAAAGGTCTGTACGTCTACGCGGACGGCAAGCGGAAGGGCCCCGATTCCTCGGTCTACAAGGTCCTCGGGATCCGGAATCCGCATCCGGCCGACGAGAAGGCGGTCGTGGAGCGAATGCTCCTGGCGATGATCAACGAGGCCTCGCTGATCCTCGACGAGAAAATCGTCGCCACGGCCGGGGAGCTCGACCTGGCCATGATCATGGGCACCGGCTTCCCGCCGTTCCGCGGCGGCCTGCTGCGCTACGCCGACTCTCTGGGGCTGCCGTACATCCTGGCCCGGCTCGACGAGCTCTCCTCGCGCGCCGGAAAACGCTTCCGTCCGAACGAGCCGCTCAAGCGCCTCGCCGAGCGCGACGGGAAGTTCTACCAGACCTACGTGCGTTCGTAAGCGCCGTTGAATCTGGCCGTCCCACCGGAGCCGCTGACCGCGCGTCAACGCACGATCGTCCTGTGCGTTGCGCTGCTATGCGCGGCCACGCGCTTCGTCACGCTGGCCCGCTCCATGTGGGACTGGGACGAGGCCCTCTTTCTCCTCGGCATGCGCGACTACGACGTCGCCATGCACCATCCCCATCCGCCCGGCTTCCCGGTCTACATCGGCCTGGCGAAGCTGGTGCGGCTCGTCGCCGGCAGCGACTTTCACGCCCTGCAGGCGATCAACATCGTGGCGGCGATGCTCGTCTTCCCGGCGATGTTCCTCTTCGTCCGCGAGCTGCGTCTGCGCTTCCCGGTGGCGCTCGGCGCGGCGGCGCTCTTCGCCTTCTTCCCGAACGTCTGGTTCTTCGGCGGCGGCGCCTTCAGCGACATCCCGTCGATCGTGCTCGTGCTCTTCGCCGTGACGTACCTGCTGCGCGGGGCCGATGCTGATTCACGTGGCCGCAACGCCTACTTCATCGGCACCTTCCTCCTCGCTCTCGCCATCGGCATCCGCCCGCAGAACTTCCTCCTCGGCCTCGTCCCCGGCATCTACGCGACCCGCAAGCGCCGTCCCGGCGAGATCCTCATCGCCTTCCTCATCGGCCTGACCGTCGTCCTCGCAGCATTCGGCAGCGCGGTCTACGCGACCGGTTCGTGGAAGGAGTATCTGCGCGCCATCCGCGAGCACGGCGACTACATCGCCCGCGTCGACTCCTGGCGAAGTCCCGACCGTCCGCCGCTCTGGCGCCTGCTCGACCGCTTCTTCGTCAAGCAATACCAGTGGCCGGTCCTCGGCGTGATCGCCTCGCTTTTCGTGATCGCCTCCATCGGCGGGGCGATCCGGGAGCGCAACCGTTCGCTGCTGCTGAACGCGCTGACCTTCCTCCCGTTCGCGATCTTCGCCTGGCTGATGCTCGACCGCTTCAGCATCAGCCGCTTCTCGATCGGTTACCAGCCGATGTTCGCCATCTTCCTTGCCGACGGCATCCGCCGAGTGGCGCGGCAGCGCGAGACCATCGCCACCGCCCTCACCGCCGGCTTCATCGCCGCGTTTGCCATTTACACCGTCCCGGCGATGACCGAGGTGCGTAACGAGATCGCACCGTCCATCCTCGCCGCACGGGCCGTCGCCCAACACGTCGACCCCGCCCGCCACCAGCTCTTCGTCGGCCACACCATGTCGAAATTCGTCGACCTGGTCACGCCCAACTTCCCCTACATCCGCGTGATCGACGACCGGGCCATGCCCCTCTCCACCCAGCGGCCGGCCTGGCTGCTCGCCGAGATCACCAGGACAGGGGAGGGAGGCTTCGTCTTCCGCCGCGAGCGCGGCACCCTCTGGAACATCGCCCGCCGCCACTACTTCGAGATCAAGCTCCAGCCCCTCGAAGCGCGGCCGCGGTTCGTCTCCGGCTGGTACGCCCCCGAGGCCATGGACATCCACGAATGGCGCTGGATGAGCGGCCGCTCCGTCACCCTGCTTCCTCCCGGCCGCGGCCGGACCCTCCTGCGCATGCACTTCGGCGTCCCGCGCGAAGTCAGCCCCCGGAACCCCACCATCACCGTCAGGCTCAACGGCCGGATCGTCGACCAGTTCCGCACCACCGACGCCTACGTCGAGCGCGACTACCGCGTCGAAGCCGCCCCGAGAGGCCTCCCCAACGTCCTGGAGCTCTCCATCGACCGCACCGTCAACCCCGCCTCCGACGGGAGAGAGCTGGGGTTGCGATTGAGGTACCTGGCGTGGGGACCGGCGTGAGAAAGGGCCAAGGGCCAAGGGCTGAGGGCCGAGGGCCGAGAGTAAGCCGCCGAAGGCGGCGAAAGACCTGTAGGCCCGGCCTTCAGGCCGGGTAAAGCCGCCGCCGCAATCTCAAGCCCGCGTAGCGGGCGACAGGGTAGGTGCTCCGCGAGCCCCCCTGTTCTGCCGCCCGCTTCGCGGGCTTGCCTTTTGGCGACGTCTGATACCCGCCCTGAAGGGCGGGCCTACAGATCTTTCGCCGCCTCCAGCGGCATGTCCTCTCCCTCGGCCCTCAGCCCTCGGCCCTCAGCCCTCTCCCTCAGCCCTCTCCCTCAGCCCTCGGCCCTTGGCCCTCTCCTCCCCCGGCCCTCCACCCCCCGGAATGTGATATGTCATCCCTCATGACGATGACCGCAGAACAGCGCCAGGTCGACATGGTCGACCGGCTCGCGGCTGAAGTTCGAAATCGAGTTCCGGCCGGACAGGCCGAGAGCGTCGAGCAGTTCGTGCGCCGCTATTTCGCACACGTCGCACCCGACGACGTGATCTACACCTCCTTCGACACCCTTCTCGGCGGCGCGCTCTCCCTCTGGGAATTCGGCGCGCAGCGCACACCCGGCACTCCCAAAGTCCGCCTCTTCAACCCGGCCCAGGAGAAGAACGGCTGGGGTCTCGAGCACACCGTGATCGAGATCGTCAACGACGACATGCCGTTCCTCGTCGACTCCGTCAGCGCCGAGATCCACCGCCGCGACCGCAAGATCCACCTCCTCCTCCACCCGATCATCAACACCCGGCGCGACGCGCACGGCAATCGAGTCGAGGTGACGGACACCGCGCATACGGCGAGCGACTCCGTTCGCGAGTCGTACATGCACGTAGAGATCGACCAGGAGACCGAGCCGCAGGAGCTCGAGTCGATCCGCACCTCCCTCGAACAGATCCTTCACCAGGTGCGTCTCTCCGTGCGCGACTTCCGCGCCATGCGCGAGCGCCTCGCCGCCGACATCGCGGAGCTCGAGACGGCGAAGCTCCCGATGCCGCAGGAGGAGGTCGAGGAAGCGAAGGCGTTCCTGAAGTGGCTCGACGCCGGAAACTTCATCTTCCTCGGCTTCCGCCGCTACACCTTCCAGACCCGCGACGGCGGCGACTACCTCCGTCCCGTTCCGGAGACCGGCCGCGGCATCCTCAGCGAGATCCGTCCCGAGTCCGTCGACCGTGGCGACCGCCCCCTTTCCGCCGAGTTCTCCCAGTACGCCCGCACCAAAGACCTGATCATCATCACCAAGGGCAACAACCCCAGCGTGATCCACCGGCGCGTGCCGATGGACCGCATCGGCATCAAACGCTACGACGAAGAGGGGAACCTGATCAGCGAGGATCGCTTCCTCGGCCTCTTCACCTCCGCCGCCTACAACCGCAGTGTGTTCGACATCCCCATGCTGCGCCTCAAAGCCAAGCGCACCCTCGAGCGCGCAGGGCTCGATCCCCGCTCGCACAACGGCAAGGCCCTGGTCGATATCCTCGAGACCTTCCCGCGCGACGAGTTCTTCCAGATCACCGACGCCGAGCTGTTCGACATCGCCCACGGCATCCTCCTCCTGCAGGAGCGGCAGCGCGTGGCGCTGTTCGTCCGCCGCGACGTCTTCGAGCGCTTCGTGGTCTGCTACGTCTTCGTCCCCCGCGACCGCTATACCCCCGAGTTCAAGGAGCGGGCGAAGCAGGTGCTCGAGGAGGAGTTCCAGGGACGGGGCACCGAGGTCTACGACCAGATCACCACTTCCGCCCTCGCGCGCGGCCTCTTCATCGTCCGCACCACACCCGGCCAGATTCCCGACGTCGACATCCGCCGCGTCGAGGCCATCCTCGGCGACGTCGCCCGCACCTGGAGCGACCGCCTGCTCGACACGCTCACGTCATCCCAGGGTGAAGAAGTCGGCATCGACCTTCACCATCGCTACAAGAGAGCGTTCCCCATGGCGTACGCGGAGCGCTTCACCGCCGACGCCGCGCTGTACGACGTCGGTCACGTGGAGCACGTCTTGGCGACGGGGGAGTTGGTCGTCGATCTCTACCGCCATCGCACCGACCAGACCCAGTTCCACTGCAAGATCATCCACACCGGCCCGCCGGTGCCGCTCTCCGAGATCATGCCCCGCCTCGAGAACATGGGGCTGAAGGTGCTGGCCGAGGTGCCGTACGAGATCAGGCCGCACGGCACCACGGCTCCGGTGCGCATCCGCGACTTCAGCCTCGACGCCGAGGGGATGCAGGACGACCTTTCGCCGATCAAGGAAAAGTTCCAGGACGCGTTCATCCGCGTCTGGACTCACCAGGCCGAGAACGACGGCTTCAACCGCCTGGTCCTCGGCGCGGAGCTCGACTGGCACGAGGTGGTCGTGCTGCGCGCCTACGCGAAGTACCTCCGCCAAGTCGGTGTGGCCCTCAGCGAGACCTACATCCAGCAGACCCTGGCCAAGCATCCCGCCATCACCCGCAACATCATCCAGCTCTTCCGCAACTACTTCGACCCCGCCATCGGCGATGCAGGGCTCGGGCGCAAAGGGGCGTCGCTCGGCATCCGTTCCCAGGTCGAAGACGCGCTCGAGCGCGTGACGAATCCCGACGAAGACCGGATCCTGCGGCTCTACGTCAGCCTGATCGAGGCCACGCTCCGCACGAACTACTTCCAGCGCGACGCGAACGGCGTGCGGAAGCTCTACGTCTCCTTCAAGCTCGATTCGCAGCAGGTGCCGGAGCTTCCGCTGCCGCGCCCGATGTTCGAGATCTTCGTGTACGCCCCGTGGATGGAAGGCATCCACCTGCGCGGCGGCAAGGTCGCGCGCGGCGGCATCCGCTGGTCGGATCGGCGCGAGGACTTCCGTACCGAGATCCTCGGCCTGATGAAGGCCCAGATGGTCAAGAACGTCGTCATCGTGCCGGTCGGCTCGAAGGGCGGCTTCGTGGTCAAGAACCCGTCACCCGACCGGGCCACGTTCCAGCAGGAAGGGATCGAGTCGTACAAGACCCTCCTGCGCGGCATGCTCGACATCACCGACAACCTCCGCGGCGAGGAGGTCGTCCCGCCGCGCGACGTCGTCCGCCGCGATTCCGACGATCCATACCTCGTCGTCGCGGCCGACAAGGGGACGGCGACGTTCTCCGACATCGCCAACTCCGTCTCCGCCGAGTACGGCCACTGGCTGGGCGATGCCTTCGCCTCGGGCGGCTCGGCCGGTTACGACCACAAGGGGATGGGCATCACCGCGCGCGGCGGCTGGGAAGCGGTCAAGCGCCACTTCCGCGAGCTCGGCGTCGACACCCAGAGCGAAGACTTCACCGTCGTCGGCGTCGGCGACATGTCGGGCGACGTGTTCGGCAACGCCATGCTGCTCTCGCCGCACATCCGCCTCCTGGCCGCGTTCAACCACTCCCACATCTTCGTCGACCCCAATCCCGATGCGGCGGTCAGCTTCGCCGAGCGCCGGCGGATGTTCGACAACCGCCTGAACTGGAATGGCTACAACCCCGAGCTGCTGTCGCCGGGAGGGGCCGTCTTCGAGCGCAGCGCCAAGACCATCACCGTCTCCGAGGAAGTGGGCATCCTCTTCGGCCTGCCGAAGAAGACCGTCACCCCGTCGGAGCTGATGCGCACGATCCTCCTCACCAGCGCCGACCTGCTGTGGCTCGGCGGGATCGGCACGTACGTCAAGGCGAGCTGGGAAGACCACGCCGCCGCGCGCGACCGCGCCAACGACACCATCCGCGTCGACGGGAACGCGCTGCGCGTGAAGGTCGTCGGCGAGGGCGCGAACCTCGGCTTCACGCAGAAAGGGCGCATCGAGTACGCGCTCGCGGGCGGCCGCATCAACACCGACGCCATCGACAACTCCGCCGGCGTCGACACCTCGGACCACGAGGTCAACATCAAGATCACCCTCTACGACGCCATCGCGCGCACCGAGCTGTCGGGCATCGAGGAGCGCAACCGCATCCTCGCCGAGATGACCGAGGACGTCGGCCATCTCGTCCTGCGCGACAACTACGAACAGACCCAGGCGATCTCCGTCACCAACGCCCTTGCCGAGGAGTTGCTCGACACCCAGGCCCGCTTCATGCGCGCGGTGGAGAAGGCCGGCAAGCTCGATCGCGCGATCGAGGGTCTACCGGACGACGAGACCATCGCCGAGCGCCACACCCAGGGCATCGGCCTCACCCGTCCCGAGATCGCGGTGCTGCTCGCCTACGCAAAGATGGTCCTCTTCGAAGACCTCCTCAAGACCGACCTCCCCGACGACCCGCAGCTCGCCGAAGACCTGGTGCTCTACTTCCCCGACGAGCTGCGCGTCCGCTTCCGCGCCGCCATCGAGCGCCATCGCCTCCGCCGCGAGATCATCGCTACGGTCGTCACCAACGCCATGATCAACCGCGTCCGCCCGACCTTTGCCTGGCAGATGCAGGACGAGACCGGCAAGCCGCACAGCGACATCGCCCGCGCGTTCATCATCATGCGCGACGCCTTCGACCTCCGCACCGTCTGGTCGGAGATCGAAGCGCTCGACAACAAACTGCCTGCGCGCGTCCAGCTCGAGATGATGATCGCCGTGGCCCGCCTGCTCGAACGGGCCATCGTCTGGCTGCTGCGCAGCAAGTACGACCGGCTCGACATCGCCGCCTCGGTGAACGAGCTCCGGCCGCGCATCGAGGCCATCCAGAACAACCTCACCACCGTCCTGCCGGCGGCGATGCTCGGCCGCGTCCGCGTCCGCCAGGCCGAGCTGATGGAAGACCAGATCCCCGAATCACTGGCGACGCGCGTGGCCAGCCTCGACGTCATGAGCTCGGCCATGGACATCATCCGCATCTCGCGGAGCGATGCCGCCCACGGCGTGGAAGACGTCGCCCGCGTCTACTTCGGCGTCGGCGAGCGCTTCACCCTCGACCGCCTCCGCAGCGCCAGCCAGAACGTCGCCGCCGAGACGCCGTGGCAGAAGACCGCCCTCGCCGCGCTGGTCGACGACCTGTTCATCTACCAGAGCGTGCTCGCCTCGCGGGTCATCACCGAGACCGACGGCGCCGACCCGGTCGAGACCTGGCTCGCCCAGCGCCCGAGAGTCGTCGAGCGCGTCGACCAGACCATGCACGACTTCCGCGCGTCGTCCACCGTCGACCTGGCCATGCTCACCGTGGCATCGCGTCAGTTGCGGGCACTCGTGGAGAGCTGACCAGCGACTCCTGCCAGCCGGCGTCCCGGCACATCCCGAGGACGCCGGCCACCTCACAGCCGCGGAGCGGCGAAAGAATGTAGCCCACGGCGTGAGCCGTGGGTGACTGCAGGCGGTAAGGCAAGCCGCGGAGCGGCTCGCCCCGATCGTGCTGGTTCGCAAGGCTCACGCCCCAATGGTGTCAACTTAAGGCTTGAGGCACGACCCCTCACCCCGCCGGGCACCTGGTCTTCTACCGTCATCCCCGTCAATTCGGCGGTCTTCGAACCAGCCACGCGCAGGTGCCCGGCATCCCTCTCCCCTATACAGGGGCGAGGGGCAACACATCTGTGGTTTGAACAAGTTAGGTTTGTTGACGCAGCTTTGTTGCCCCTCTCCCCCCGCCGGGGAGAGGGATGTTCGGCGCCTGCGCGTGGCACAGGCGTCAGCCATCCAAATCGCAGGGCGTCTTGTTAGAAGCTCAGGCGCCGGACGGGGTGAGGGGCCGTGCCACAGGCCTCAAGGACGCCCCCTACCGGATCGCGTTGCCCAGCACGTTCACGAACGCCCCGGCCGAATCCGTCCCTTCGCGGTATACCTCGTTGGGGAGCTCGTAGCGGAAGATCACGCGGCCGTTTTTTTCGACCGTGGCGGTGGCGCCGCGGCGCTTGCGGCCGCGGCCGAGGCGCTCGGAGGTGCCGTTGAAGCGGATCACCACCGGGGCTTCGCCTTCGAACACGAGATTCGGGAACTGATCGCGCATCGCCTGGTACAGCTCGCGGTACATGCCGGGGGCACGCAGGGCCACCGTATTCACGCCGCGCAGCTCCCGGCGCAGCCGCGCCATCGCCCGTTCATTTGCATCGGAGTCGTCGCCGCCGTCCACGTACGTCGGCACCGGGCTGTTGTCGACCGGCGCCTCGCGCTCCGGCTCCGGCACGACCGGCTTCACCGGCCGCGGTCTCGGGCGGGGAGGCGCGACCGTGGCCGTCGAGGGGATGGTGTTGGTCACGATCGGTTTCGCCGGGATCGGCGCCGACAGCTCGGTTGCGGTCGTATCCGTGAGGATCGGCGGCTCCGTACCGCTCGTCACCGTCACCGACGCCTGCAGACTGTCCGGCACGGGCGCGGGAGCGACGGTCGCCGGGGCGGTGGTCGTCGTCACCGCCACCTGCGTGGACGTAGGCGTAGACGTGTCTGTCGCCCCGTACTGCACCAGCGGCTCGCGTTCCTTCGCCCACGGCCAGAACGCCAGCCCGCCGGCAATCAGCAGCAGCACCGCGACGAAGCCGACCGCGTACGCCGGATTGATCCCCCGGCGCAGCTTGACCGGCGACGGCCCCTGAGCAGATACGGTCGCGGCCACGGTCGCGGCCACTGTCGGTACCGGAGGCGGCTGCATCGGCATCGGCGTGCGCACCGTCGCCGCCGCCGGGATCGCAGCCGCCGGCGCATCCGTCCGCACCGTCGGCCGGTTCAACGTATCGCCGCGGACGGCAGTGCCGGCGTTCGACGCCACCTTCAGCGTCGCATCGCCGTCATACGGCGTCATGACCGTCGGCGGGCTGGCCGGCTCGGGCAGCGTCCGCTCGATCTCCTCCAGCGCCGCGGCGAAATCGCGCGCGCTCGCGTAGCGCTGCTTGCGGTCGCGCGAGAGCGCCTTCTCCAGGATCTCCTGCAGCGGCCCGCTGCCGGGAAGCTCTTTCGGCAGCTCGACCGTCTTCTTGCGCGGCTCCTGCGCATGAATCATGAAGTACTCGTGCGGCGACGTTGCCTCGTACGGCGGCCGGCCGGTGAGCAGCTCCACCATCACCATCGAGATCGCGTAGAGGTCGGCCCGGCCGTCGACGCGCTCCCCCTCGGGGAGGAAGCCGAGCTGCTCCGGCGACGCATAGCGCAACTTCCCGACGAAGATCCCGGTCCGCGTCTGCGAGACCGCGTCCGTGTCCTCGACCTTCGCCACTCCGAGGTCGATGATCTTCACCTCGTCGTCGCGGGTGATCATCAGATTCTCGGGACTGATGTCGCGGTGGATGATGCCGGCGCGATGGATCGCCTCCAGCCCGCGCAGCGCCTGGATACCGATGCGCACCGCCTGCCGCGGCGGCAGCGTCCCGCGGGTCCGCAGCCGCTGCGCCAGATTCTCCCCGTCGATGAACTCCCACACCATGTAATGCGCCCCGTCGGGGAGGGCGGCGAAGTCGTGCAGCGTAGCGACGTTCGAATGCTGGATCTTCGTCGCCGCCCGCGCCTCGCGTAGGAAGCGATCCTTCGCGTCCGTGTTCCCGGAGATGTGCGGATGCACGACCTTGATCACGCGCTGCGACCCGAGCAGGGTGTGCGTGGCCTTATAGACCTCGCCCATCCCCCCCGCGCCGAGGCGCGCGAGAATCTCGTACCGTCCGTCGAGGATGTCCCCGGGCTTCATCGGATAGACAGTTTACCCGCTAAGCCGACCGCATTCAGAAGACCAAGACAACCCGCGACCTCCGGCGTGACAGGGCGGAGGTCGCGGGTCTGTAAAGAGGATTCAAATCCCGGAAGATCCGCAGGTCCGCCGCTTCGCTCCTCCCGTCCGGGCCGGCGGCAGGCGGGTCGTTTCGGCGTGACGAGGTCGAAAACATCCTCGCCGCTCGCGGCTGGACCCGTGCCCTCGAGAAGCTCGAGGCATATATTCATACATATGTCGCATCTCAGAAGATTGCCGCTGATCGCGATGCTCCTCCTCGGCATGAACGTTCACGGTCAGTCGTGGAGCACAGACGACCTCGTACCGGTGGTGATCGGCTGCCCGGACCGGCCGGCACCCTCAGCGGTAACCCTCACTGTGGATAAAGCGTGGGTCGACGAGGGCTCTTCGCTCTTCGCAGACCTGCTCGTCACCAATGGCTCGGACTCGGCCATTCGGCTTCCTCGCCTGAACGTGTGTCAGCGCTACTGGGACCATCCCCCGGAGTGAACCGGAGCGGCACGCCCGTTTCGCCTACGGCGGCTACAGAGGCCGGACGAAAGGCCTCAGGGTCGAAGGCTGGAAGCCGAGGGCGCTGAAGAAGCTGAGGATCTCGCCCATCTCCTCGTCCACCAGCGTCTGCACGCTGCGGGCACCCCGGCGGCGGAAGTGCTCCAGCATCGCGTCGAGCATCTGCCGGCCCACGGCCTTGCCCCGGAAGCCGGGATCGACGCCGAGGTGCTCCACCCAGCCGGTGGGCTCCTCGATGCCGAACCCGCCGGAGCGGACCTCGCCGAGCATGAAGCCGACGACCCGGCCGTCCGCCTCGGCTACCACCGAGGCCTCCGGGTCCCGCCGTAGGCGGCGCTCCCAGACTTCCGGCCTGTACTGGCCGCCGATCTTTTCGTCGATGTCGACGATGGCGCTGATGTCCATCTCGTTGGCCGGGCGGACGCGGACCTCTGTCGCGGTTTCAGCCATCGGGGCATTGTATCGAGGGAGCATGAGGCCGTGCAAATGGCCTTATCCTTGTGGCAAGGGCGTGGGGAACCGGGGTCAAATCTTCACTTTTCGTCACGGCTTGTTCCTGTTGGAACGATGGAAACGGTGACCCTGAGCCGGACGAGAGACTGCGATCAACCGGCACGACTGCTCGTCGTGCCGCTACCACCCTCCGGCCACGCTAACGCAGTACCGAATCCGGCCACCGCTTCCGCGAGTTCCTCCGAATGCGCGCACGCCACATCCTCCAGTTCCCGGGCAAGGACGGCGTCCACGGTTGTCTCATCCCGCCTCGCCAGATACCGCAACATCTCCCGCTGATACCACGGCACCCGTGCCCGTAGCTCCACCAGCCGGATCGCTTCCGGCAGGAGATCCGGCGCATCGTCGCCGAGAGCCCCGGACGAACTCCAGTCTCGCCTGCGCCGCAGACGAATCGCCACGGCCTATCTCGAAGAGAACGTGTTACCGCGACTGCTCCACAGTCAAAGGTCGCAGGTTGTCCGACCAGTTGCGATCGATGAGGAGTAGTTGTGGATCCACGCCGGCGCGCGCCGGTGTCCCTTTCACCACCACGGAGATCCTCTGCCGCCCGGAGCGGATGCGATGCTTCCGAAGGTAGAGCGGATCGGCGCTACTCTCGCCGTTCTGCGACTCGCCGAACACTCCGATCTCGACGAAGTCGTTCATCGGGATCTCCGTCTCCTTCCCGCTTCCGTCGGCGCGGAACTTCTGCGCTTCGACGTCGAGCGTCACGCGCCACGCGCCGTCTCCTGCGGGCTCCGCTGCGATGGCAGTCGTGCGAAGGTCCCAGAGAGTGATGGTCTCCAGAAGGTCCTTCAGCAGATCGTGGTACTCCGGGGGTGTCGCGCCTTTCAGCTCGCGATAAAGATCGCGTGACGTGGCAAACGGCGGCCCGCCGGAACCATGTGTCGCGACGAGCCGGCGCAACGCGGCATTCAGTGGTTCCTCACCGACGTATTGTCGAAGCGTGTACATGACCAGTGGTCCCTTCTGGTAGACCACATTCGCGTGGTTCGTTACGTCGAGCAGCGGAACCTCGGGATGGTCCGCTTTGCTACGCTGGGTCAGGTACTCGACGCGCTTGTTCCAAAGAAACCACTGCACCATGTCCATCCCGTAAAGTTTCTCGATGACCAGGAGTGCGCTGTACTGAGCGAGAACTTCGCTGACCGCCGGCCCCCCTTCGACGGCGGCGGGGACGACCTGAAACCCCCACCATTGTTGCGCGACCTCGCGCGCCACAGTCATCGAAGCGAGATCGACTTCGCGCGACTCGTCCACCTTCGTCAGCCATCCCGTCGCCTCGGCCTGCGCGATAATGCCGGGATAGGCGTGGGCCAGATTCGCGTACCGCGGAAACGCGGCGACGCGAAGCTGCCGGTGCGGATAAGGACCGAAGTTCTTCGTGTAGTAATCGAGCGCGGCTCGCACAGCCTTCGCGAAACGCTCCACGTTGAAGGTGTGGGTCGGGTGGTAGAAAAGCTCGATGACGACACCATTCCAGGTCTCACGATGCACTGCGTATATGGCAGAGAAGATCGCAAACGTGTTCCTCACAGGGCGCTCGGTGGCGTAATGGAAGTAGCGTCGCCCCCCTGAGCCTGCCGAAGGGTCATTCCAGCTCCGCAGCAACGTTCCCGGAGCGACGGCGGTCTGCTCGGGCGATGTGCCGATCACCGCCTCGAAGGTGATCGTCTCGGGCCCCGCGGCATCTCCCACGCTGGATGAGCCGAGCACCGATGGTGCGAGCGGCCGGGGAGGCAGTCCGTGCTCGCGTCGCACCTGAGCGAGTGACAACTCTCGACTCGTCTGATAGCCGACGAGCGGAAGCCAGCGTCGATGATTCACAGGCCCTCCGCCGTCGTGATCGAAGTACGTGCCGTTGCCGACGACGGAAGTGTTCGGATCACTGTTCGGGAATCCGCGCTGCTCGAACCGAACGTCGAATGCCATCTGGAGCGAGTGGCCCGGCTCCAGCGCGTTCGCCAGATCCACCGTACGATGCCCGAGCGCATTGTCGGCGATGACGACGCGGCTCCCTCGATCGAACGACAGGCGCCGGGTCTCGACCTCAGGGCTTAGAAAGAGGTGAATCGTGCGGATCGGAGCAGCAGTCTTGTTGGACAGCGTATAGGTACCGCGGACGTCGACGACGCGTCGTTCGGGATAGATCTCCACATGCAACTTCGTGCCGGTCACCGTCGGTTGCGGCGCGTTCTCGAACTTCCCATACCGGCGCTCGTACTCGGCGCTTTGCCCGTCGGCCTCGAACGGTGTGCGATACCCGGCAAGCACGTTCGTGTTGTAGAAGATGAAACCTCCGGCGCCGATGACGATCAGCGCCGCCAGAGCGGTGGCGACGGCGGCTCGACGACCAAACCGCTGCCGCGCCAGTCTCAGTCGCGTTGCCACTCCTCGATCGCGTCCGCGGATCCACAAGAGTCCCGCGATCACCGCGAACAACAATGCCCAGCCGCCCCAGTAGAGCTTGAACCAGAGCACAGCCCGGAGGAACGGCCCGAACTGGCTGAGGTCCGAGTACGTCCACCCGGAGTCGCGGCCGTACACGAGCAGATTGTGATGCAGGCCGAAGCGCGCCGCGAACATCGTGAAGAGATGGCAGATCACGACGAGGACGTGCCCGAGGTATTTGTTGTCGACGACGACGTGGACCAGCATCGCCAGCGCGGCGAGGAGCAGGTAGTTCGTGAGCTTTTGACCAAAGAGGATGCGCAGGTAGAGATCGATCTCGAAATCGAAATGCCCGCTCGCAACCTGTACGATCAACCCCGACGCCATCAGAACCGCCTGCAGGGTCACGAGCACCAGACCGAGCGCGGCAAACTTGCCGGTGTAGATGATCCAGTCGGGGACCGGGCTGGCGTCCGCGATCTCCGCGAGTCCCACACTCCGTTCGCGGTGCACGAGCTCACCCGCATAGAACGTCGTCAGCAGCGCCATCGCGAGCGCGGGAAGGAAGCTCACGAGGAACCCGACGACGAACTGCGTCAGGGGCCAAAGCGGCGTGCGGAAATCGTCGCTGATCGTCTCTGTGCCGAGCGACAACACCATGAGCACCATGAGGACGGCGATGACTGCGAAATCGCGGCTGAATAGGAGCTCCCGCGCCGAGTCACCAGCGATTGCGACGAACTGCCGGAGCCGAGCCCGCTCGTCGAACGAGGCGTTGAAGGTTCGCGGCGAAAAGCGAGCTCGCGAGACTTCCTTCTGATCTTCGCGACGCCCTTTCCGGCGCTCTGAGGCGACGTTCATCCGAAACCGCCATCGCGTGAAGAGCAGGATCGCGGCCGTCGCGCCAGCCCACAACAGACGGTTCCAGAGGAATGACGCGTCGACGTGCAGCGGTCGCGTGTTCTTCTCGTGTGTCGTCCAGAACTCCCAGTTTTCGCTGAGGGCAACAAATCCCAGCGGATCGATGAGGGCCGCAAGGGGGGCAAGACCGCGTTCTCCCTCAATGTATTCTTCGGCCATCAGCCCGCCGAGAAACACAAATGCGGCGGTCGCGAAAACGGCAAGGGTGCGCCGGGTCAGAACGCCTACGGCGAACAGGAGTGCGCCGGTGAAGAGAACGTTCGGCAGCAGAAGAGCGATCGCGGGCTGCACATACGTCGCCGCTCGGAACGGGCCGAGCAACTCCCCCTTCACGAAGGGGGGCCGCATGAGGAGCATCAGCACGATCGGAACGACACTCACGAACAGAGCGTTGACCAGGAGCGTCCCGACGAAGCGTCCGGCAAGATACTCCGTCTTCGTGATCGGCGAGGTCGCGAACAGCGAAGACATCCGGGTGTCGTGGTCCCGCAGAGCGGCCTCGCTGAAGAGCGCGGCGCTGATCACGAGTCCTAGCATGCTGACCAGAACGTTGGCCATGCCGACCAGCGAAGGCGCGTTCGCGTGCAGATCGCCTGCGCGCTCCGCCTCACCAACCAGCACTTTCATGGCCAGCAGACAGGCCACGGCGACGAATACCGCGAAGAGGATCCAGGTGTATGGACGGCGCAGCCGGTAGTCGATCTCGAAACGGACGATCTCGAGAAAGTTCATGACTGCGCCATTGCGCCCGCGCCGTAGTGGCCTGACATGGCGCTGAAGTAGACATCCTCGAGATCGGGTGCGACCGCCTCGAATCCCTGACCCGGCGAGCCGTCGCGGAAGACGTGGGCGATCGTCCGCCCGGCCAGGAGTTTGGTGGAGATCACCACCTGCTCGCGCTCGAGCGCCGCCAGTTCATCCCTGCTGACCACTCGCCTCCAGATCTTCCCCTGAAGATCGCCGACCGCACCATGCGGCTCACTCTCCAGAAGAATCCGCCCTCTGTCGATGATCGCCATTCGTGTGCAGAGCTCGGCGACGTCATCCACGATGTGCGTCGACAGGATGACGACGCTCTTCTCACCCAGCTCGGCGAGGAGGTTCAGGAAGCGGACGCGCTCTGCCGGATCGAGACCGGCCGTGGGCTCGTCGACGATGAGGAGTCCTGGATTGCCGATCATCGCGATGGCGACACCGAATCGTTGACGCATTCCACCCGAGAAGCCACCGAGCTTCTGCTTCCGCACGTCCCAGAGATTCGTCTGGCGGAGAAGCGACTCGACCACATCTCTCCGCTCGCCTCGCCGCGTAATCCCGCGGAGGACGGCAAAGTGGTTCAGCAGCCGCTCCGCCGTGGTCTTCGGATAGACGCCGAACTCCTGCGGCAGGTAGCCCAATGTCTTGCGCACCTCGTCTTTCTGCCGCAGGACATCGAGCGACCCGAGATGGATCTCCCCCTCGTCGGGCTCCTGGAGTGTGGCGATCGTGCGCATGAGCGTCGACTTACCGGCGCCGTTCGGGCCGAGAAGCCCGTACATGCCGGGTGGAATGGTCAGATTGATGCGCTGCAGCGCATGGACGCCATTCGGATAGGTTTTCGACACATCGCGGATACGGAGGTCTGGCAATAGGTTTCGTCTCCTGACCATAGTTACGTCCGTCGGGCCAGGAGGTATACAGCGGCGGCAGCGGAACTCATTCATCATCGCCGCCTGCGCATCCGTGCGCGCGCGTTCACGTGATCGATGGCCGATGGAAGTCCGATGCTGAAGTAGAAGTCGGGCATCGCGCTCAGGCGTTCAGCACTCGCGGTGGCCGAGGAGCTCCTGTACCGTGCGGATGTCATGGCCCCGCTCCAGGAGGTGGGTGGCAAAGGAGTGGCGGAAGGTGTGGCAAGTAACGCGCTTGTCGAGGCCGGCTTCGCGAGCCGCATGCTTCACCGCCCGCTGCACGACGCTCTCGTGGAGGTGATGGCGGCGCTCGAAACCAGCGTCAGCGCGTGAGCATGTCCAAGGCCGCACGGTATCGGCGGCTGCCGGAGACCTTCGTGCCGTCGCGCAGCACGACGGCGAAGTCGCCGTTGAACATCGGCTGCAGCTCGCGGACGCGATCGGCGTTGACGATCGACGAGCGTGAGACGCGGACGAAGCGCGCGGGATCGAGCCGCGCCTCCAGACTGGCCATCGTCTCGCGCACGAGATGATGGCGCGCTCCGCTGTGCACCTCGACGTAGTTGCCTGCCGCTTCGAGCCGATCGACCTCGTCGACGTCGACGAGAATCACGCGTCCGTCGCCC
>Ga0190275_10000571_pt1 | contig 31106 bp, 38 predicted proteins | sample Popmic550T_FD_133745 | JGI IMG/M metagenome (GOLD analysis project Ga0190275, IMG submission 133745) | Populus adjacent soil microbial communities from riparian zone of Yellowstone River, Montana, USA - 550 T | ecosystem: Environmental > Terrestrial > Soil > Riparian zone > Trees stand | place...
TACGAGACGCTCTCCAGGCAGAGACCATGGGGCCCGGCCGTGGGCCCAGCGGCCTCGCGGGGCGCCCCCGCCAGCAATGCGGCGAAGCCGGCGGGATCGCGGCGCCCGGCACCGACCTCGAGCATGGTTCCGACCAGTACCCGGACCATGTGACGCATGAAGGAGTCGGCTTCTATCCAGAAATCAAGTAACCCGTCCGCGCGGCGCCACTCGGCCCGCAGGACGTCCCGCTCGAAGCGGACGTGCTCGCTCCGCGTCGGCGTGAACGCCGTGAAGTCACGCCTGCCCGGCAGCGCCCGGGCACATGCTTCCAGTGCCGGCTCGTCGACCGGATGCGGCCACCACAGCGCGCGGTCGCGCTCGAATGGGCTGCGGGCCGGGCGCGCCAGCACGCGGTACCGGTACGTCCGCGATTGAGCGTCCCGGCGCGCGTCGAAGCCGTCGGGAGCCTGTTCGGCTGCCGTCACGGCGACCTCGTGCGGGAGCACGCCGTTCAGGGAGCGAAGGAGCGCCGGTGGATCGGGCGCCTCACCGGGAACCGTGAAGCTGACCACCTGTCCCCGAGCGTGCACCCCGGTATCGGTGCGCCCAGCCACGGACAGTGAAGGCGCGGAGCCAAGGACGGTCCCGAGCGCATCCAGCACCGTCTGCTCCACCGTCCTGAACCCAGGCTGAACAGCCCACCCAAGAAACTTCCCGCCGTGATACTCCAGAACCAACTTGAACGCCGACATCCCTACTTCTTAGTAGGTAGGGGGAGCAAAGGGATCAACCGAACGGCCGACGAAGGCCGCAGGGGGAGGGGTCCGGGAGGAAATCGCCCGAACGGGCCCGAACGGACCCCTCCCCCGGAGGCCCAACAGACCGCTAAACGAGCTCCAAGTAGACCATCTCCGAAGAATCACTGTGCCGAGGCCCAAGCTTCAGTATCCGCGTGTAGCCCCCCGGCCGCTCCACATACCGCGGCGCAATCTCCTCGAACAGCTTGTGCACCACGAACTTGTCCTGGTTCAAAGTCGCCAGCGCCTGCCGGCGCGCATGCAGGTCTCCCCGCTTGGCGAGCGTGATCAGCTTCTCGACCTCGGGCTTCACGACCTTCGCCTTGGCCTCGGTCGTGCGCACGCGCTCGTACTGCAGCACCTGGCCACAGAGGTTGCGGACCAGGGCCTTGCGGTGGCCCGCGTCACGCGAGAGCTTGTTTCGCTTCTTCTGGTGCCTCATGCCATCGTCGCCCGGTGACCAGCGAGCGCCGGAGTCTAGTCGTCTCGCAGACCAAGGCCTCGCACGCGAAGGGTCTCCTTGACCTCCTCGATGCTCTTCCGGCCGAAGTTCGGGATCGCGCTGAGCTCGTTCTCCGACTTCAGCACCAGATCGCCGATCGTCTGGACGCCGGCTCGCTTGAGGCAGTTGTAGGAACGCACCCCGAGCTCCAGCTCCTCGATCAGAATGTCGTCCATCCCGTCGGCCGCGGGCACCGCGGGAAGGCCGCCGGCGCCGTCGCCGGCATCACCAGGCGGGAGCCTCAGACCTTCGATCCGGGACGGGTCCGTGAAGATGGACAGGCTCTGGATCAACACCTCCGCCGCTTCACGCAGGGCCGCCTGCGGATCGACCGAGCCGTCGGTCTCGATGTCCAGCGTCAGCTTGTCGAAGTCCGTCCGCTGGCCCACGCGGGCCGCCTCGACGTTGTAGGCGACACGCCGCACGGGCGAGAAGATAGAGTCGATCGGGATCACCCCGATCGGCTGCTCGGGCGACTTGTTGCCCTCCGCGGGGCGGTAGCCCCGGCCACGGCCGATCGTGAGGTAGGCCTCGAGCTTCGCCTTCTTCTCCAGCGTCGCTATATGGGCATCCGGGTTCAGGATCTCGACGCCCGAGGGGAGGTCGATGTCGCGCGCGGTCACGTCTCCGGGGCCGTTGGCGATCAGCGGCGCCTCGATCTCACCCGCATCGGTGTGCATGCGGCAGACGACGTCCTTGAGGTTCAGCACGATGTCGGTCACGTCCTCGGTCACGCCCTTGATGGTCGAGAACTCGTGTGCCACTCCTTCGATGCGCACCGACGTGACCGCCGCCCCGACGAGCGATGACAGCAGCACGCGGCGCAGAGAGTTGCCGAATGTGTAGCCGAAGCCACGGTCGAGCGGCTCGACCGTGAAGCTGCCCTTGTTGTCCTCGATCTCCTCAGCGGTGATCCTGGGTACCTGAAAGTCCAACACTTTGGAATTCCTCCGAATCTGGGGCCGTCCCGGCCGGGGCCGCGAACGGGTTTGGTGGGCTCGGCGTGGCCGAGCTCCAGTTACTTGGAGTACAGCTCGACGATCAGCTGTTCTTGAACGGGGGCGCTGATCTCGTCCCGCTCCGGAAGGCGCAACACATTTGCTACCAGCGAGTCGAAGTCTGCCTGCAACCAGGCCGGCACCGTGGCCGTCGTCTCCGTCGCTCCTCGGATCACCTCCACGGCCGAGGACTTCTCCTTCACGGAGACGATGTCCCCCGGCTTCACCTGAAAAGAGGGCACGTTCACCCGCCGGCCGTTGACGAGGAAGTGCCCATGTCCGATAAGTTGGCGCGCCTGCCGCCGCGACACGGCGAACCCGAGCCGCACGATCACGTTGTCGAGCCGCCGCTCGAGCAGCCGCAGCAGGTTCTCACCCGTGACGCCCGGCTGGCGGCTGGCCTTCTCGTAGTAGTTGCGGAACTGCTTCTCCAACACCTGATAGAACCGGCGCGTCTTCTGCTTCTCGCGCAGCTGATGGCGGTACTCAGACTGGCGCACACGGCCGCGACCGTGGTCGCCCGGCGGATAAGGCCGGCGCTCGACCGAGCACTTGTCGGTCAGGCAGCGCTCCCCCTTCAGGAACAGCTTCTGCCCCTCGCGGCGGCACTGCTTGCACTGTGGTCCGGTATCTCTCGCCATGTGTCCTCTTGCCTGTCTCGTGAGTCCGTGTCTTCTACACGCGCCGGCGCTTGCGCGGGCGGCACCCGTTGTGGGCCTGCGGGGTGACATCCTTGACGCCCGTCACCTCGAGCCCGGCGGCCTGCAGGGAGCGGATCGCCGTCTCACGCCCCGAGCCCGGGCCCTTCACGTAGCACTCGACCTTCTGGAGGCCGTGCTCCATGCCCTTCTTGGCCGCCGCCTCGGCGGTGACCTGGGCGGCGAACGGAGTCGACTTGCGTGAACCCTTGAATCCGGCCCCACCGGCCGACTCCCACGCGATCACGTTGCCCTCTCGATCCGTGAGCGTGACGATCGTGTTGTTGAACGAAGTCTTGATGTGTGCCTGGCCGACGGGGATGTTCTTGCGCACCCGGCGGCGGCCGCTTCTGCGGGCAGGTCTGGCCTGTGGCACCGGTTACGCGTTCCTCGTCCGGGTCATCAGTGCTTTCCGACCTTCCGCTTCTGCGCGATCTGACCGCGCCGTGGCCCCTTGCGGCCGCGCGCGTTGGTCTTCGTGCGCTGACCGCGCACGGGCAGGCCGCGACGGTGGCGCGCACCGCGGTAGGACCCGATCTCCTGAAGCCGCTTCACGTCCTGCGAGCGCTCCCGGCGCAGATCGCCCTCGACGGTCAGCTCGTCGTCCACTGCCTCCCGAAGCTTGATCACCTCATCGTCTGTGAGGTCCTTGACGTACGTGTCGGGGGAGATGCCCGTTTTCTTCAGGACGTCCTGGGAGGTCGAGCGGCCGACGCCGTAGATCGACGTGAGGCCGATCTCGACACGCTTGTTCAGCGGGACGTTGACGCCTGCGATTCGCGCCACCTAGCCCTGCCTCTGCTTGTGGCGCGGGTTCTGACAGATGACCAGCACGACTCCGCGACGCCGGATCACCTTGCACTTCTCGCACATGGGTTTGACAGAGGCTCGTACCTTCACGCTCGGGTCCGATGATTCGAGAGATTGCCCTGCCGGCCCCAGGAGACGGGCCGGCGAGCCCAAATGCCGCGCCGCGGGAGACCCGCGCGCGGACCGGGAAACGATAGCAGAGGAGCGGCGATCGCCCGAGCCGCAGGGAGGGAGAATAACTAGGGGCTTCGCCCCATCTAGAGTCTCGTGAGCCCTGCTGACGCAGGTCTCCAGCACACTAGGCAGCGGCTCGATCCTCTTGCAGGTGCCAGGGCGTCAGGATCCGGGGGCCGTCGGCCGTCACGGCGATCGTGTGCTCGAAGTGCGCGGTGAGCGAGCCGTCCTCGGAGTAGATCGCCCAGTTGTCCTCGCCCAGGCGGACCGCCGGCCCGCCGACGCAAACCATCGGCTCCACGCAGAAGACCATCCCCTCGTCCAGTTGCACGCCACGGCCGGGCTCACCGAAGTTCGGCACCTGCGGGTCCTCGTGCATCACGCGGCCGATACCGTGACCGACAAGCGACCGGATCACCGAGAAGCCTTCCTCCTCCACCCGCTGCTGGACCGCATGCGACACGTCCCCGAGGCGGTTGCCAGGACGACAATGCTCGACCGCTGCCTCCAGCGACTCGCGGGTCGCCTTGAGCAGGCGCCCCGCCACCGGGCTGACTGGGCGCAGCGCCACCGTCAGGGCCGCGTCCGCCACCCAGCCCTGGTACTCGACGCCCACGTCGATCGAGATCAGATCGCCGGCCGACAGCTCGTACGCGCCCGGGATGCCGTGCACGACCATCGAGTTCGGGGAGGTGCAGATCGAGGCCGGAAAACCGCGATAGCCGAGGAACGCGGGCTCACCGCCACGAGCGCGGATGAACTTGTCGCCGGCACGGTCGAGATCGCTTGTGGTCACGCCGGGCCGGCACATGCCGCGCAGCATCGCCAGGCAGCCCGCGACGATGTCGCCCGCGCCCGCCATCACCTCGATCTCGTCGGGTGTCTTGCGAACGATCAAGCGCTAACCCCACCCTTCGGCCGGCTTGCCGGCGGACGGCAGCTTTTCCTCGAGTTTGAGAGCGGCGAGTGTCGCGCGAATCTGGTCGCTGACCTCGTCCTGGCTGCGCGAGCCGTCCACCCGGCGCAGGCGGCCCTGACGCTCGTAGTACCCGATCAGGGGCGCGGTCTTCTCGCGGTACTCCTGGAGCCGGTGCTGGATCACCTCCGGCTTGTCGTCGTCCCGCTGCACCAGGCGGCTGCCGTCGATGTCGCAGCGCTCTGGGTTCTTGGGCGGGTCGTAGGACATGTGGAAGTTGTGCTGGCCCTTCACGCACACCCGCCGCTGCGAGAGCCGATCCACGACATCCTGCTCGTCGACGTCGATCAGCAGGGCCGCGTTCAGGGTCCTTCCGAGATGCTCGAGCTCCTCGTCGAGTGCCTGCGCCTGCCGTTCGGTGCGGGGGAAGCCGTCGAGGATCACGCCGTTGGCGCGGTCGTCCTGCTCGAGCGACTCCTTGATCATCGCGATGATCAGGTCATCCGGCACCAGGTCGCCGCGATCCATGTAATCCTTGGCCTTCTGGCCCAGCTCGGTGCCCTCCCGGACCCGTTCGCGCAGCATGTTGCCGGTCGCGATGTACTGCAGCCCGAAATCCTCCGCCAGGCGCGCCGCCTGGGTGCCCTTCCCGGCGCCGGGCGGGCCCAGGAGGAGGATGTTCAGCTCAGACATGGGTGCGGTCGGTCAGATGCGGACAGGGGACCCTATTTCAGGAAGCCCTCGTAGTTGCGCATCATGAGCTGTGCCTCGAGCTGCTTCATGGTGTCCAACGCCACCCCGATGGCAATCAGCAGCGAGGTGCCGCCAAAGTAGAAGTTCGCGCCCGTCTGGTTGAACAGCAACGTCGGCATCGCGGCGACAGCGGCCAAGAACAGGGCCCCCGGGAAGGTGAGCCGCGCCAGGATCCGGTCCAGGTACTCGGCCGTCGGCCGGCCCGGTCTCACCCCTGGGATGAACCCACCATATTTCTTGAGATTGTCCGCCTGGTCGACCGGATTGAAGGTCACGGCTGTGTAGAAGTAGGTGAATATGAATATGAAGAAGCATTCGCCCACGATGAACGCCAGGCCGTTGGGGTTGAAGAACGCGGAGATGTCCTGCGCCCAACTGGCCTGGCTCAGCTCTCCGATCGTGGGCGGGAACGCCATGATCGACGCGGCGAAGATGACCGGGATCACGCCGGCCATGTTCACCCGCAGCGGGAGATAGGTCGATCCGCCCTGGGTCATCCGGCGACCCACGACGCGCTTGGCGTATTGGACCGGGATGCGGCGCTGTCCTTCCTGGATGAAGACGATCCCCACGATCACGGCCAGCGCGATGAAGGGCATCATGACCACGAAGACCTGGTCGGGGCTCGTCCACCAGTTCGTGACACCCGGCAGCAGGCCGGCGACGATCGAGGCGAAGATCAGCAGCGAGATGCCGTTCCCGATTCCTCGCTGGGTGATCAACTCACCCATCCACATCAGCAGCGTGGTGCCCGCAACGAGCGTGATCACGATCAGGAAAAGCTTTCCGAAGGTCAGCGTGCCGACGATGCTCTCGCCCGACTGGCGGCCGATCGTGCGGAACAGGAACACGAAGCCGACCGATTGTGCCGAGGCCAGCGCCACCGTCAGGTAGCGCGTGTACTGCGTGATCTTCTGCTGGCCTACCTCGCCCTCCTTCTGGAGCTTCTCGAGGGTCGGCACCGCGACGGTCAGCAGCTGCAGGATGATCGACGAAGTGATGTACGGCATGATCCCGAGCGAGAAGACCGCGAAGTTCTGCAGCCCTCCGCCGGAGAACAGGTTCAGGAAGCCGAGAATGTTCGAGCCGCTGAAGCTGTCGCCGACGTTCTCCACCGCGGCCACGTTGACGCCGGGGACCGGGATGAAGGCGCCCAGCCGGTAGAGCGCCAGGATCGCGCACGTGAAGAGGACCTTGCGGCGGATCTCCGGGACGCTGAACGCGTTCGCGATCGTGGCGATCAAGCCGTTGCCCTCCCGTTGGGCTCGACGAGCGTGCAGGTACCGCCCGCGCCCTCGATCGCCTCGCGCGCGGTGGCGCTGAACCCGTGCGCCGACACGACCAGGTTCTTGCGCTCGAGCGCGCCCCGCCCGAGGATCTTCACCGGCACCTGCTTGCGGGTTGCGAGCCCACGCACCCGCAGCGTCTCCGGAGTCACCTCGGCGCCGTCTTCGAACCGGTTCAGGTCTGCGAGGTTCACGGGCTGGGTGTGAGTTCGGAACGGCTCGAACGGCATCGACTTCTTCATGTGCGGGCCGCGCAGCTTCCGCATTCTCATGTGCAGCGGGATCTGGCCGCCCTCGTAGCCGGCCTTGCGCTTGTTGCCCGAGCGAGCGCCAGCGCCCTTCTGGCCCCGCCCGGAGGTCCTGCCGTAGCCGGAACCCTGCCCGCGACCGATCCGCTTGCGCGGCCTCCGGGAGCCGGGGGGCGGCGACAGGGAGTGCAGGCCGATGTCGGCGTCGTCAGGCATCTGACCTCGCCGACACCTTCGCTGCCGGTTCGGCGGACACGAGGTGGGCGACCCGGCGCACGAGGCCGCGCATCGCCGGCCCGTCCAGCCGCCGTGAAGTCGAGCCGATGCCCCGCAACCCCAGCGTGCGGAGCGTCTCGCGCTGCGCACGGTCGCTGCCATTCGCGCTTCGAAGCTGTGTGATCTGGATCTCGTCGGCCATCGGCTACTCCTGGGCCGCGGTCGCCGTCGCGGGCTCCGCACGCTCCGCTGCGGCGGCTCCCTCTACCACCTCGCCGGTGGCGGCCTCGCCGGAGCGCAAGCCCAATACCTCCCGGACCGTCTTGCCACGCAGCTCTGCCACCTCCTCCGGGCGCCTCAGCGAGCGCAGCCCGGTGACCGTCGCCTTCGTGAGATTGATCGGGTTCTGGGCGCCGAGGCTCTTCGAAAGCACGTCCTTGATGCCGGCCAGCTCCAGCACGGCGCGCACCGCGCCGCCGGCGATCACTCCCGTCCCCTCGGAGGCGGGCTTCAGCAGCACGTGCCCGGACCCGTAGCGGCCGTTCACCTGATGCGTGATCGTCGAGCCGTGCTTCGGCACGCGGAAGAGGCTTTTCTTCGCACGCTCGACGGCCTTCTGGATCGCGAGCGGGACCTCGTTCGCCTTGCCGTAGCCGACGCCCACGATCTGGTCCTCGTCGCCGACGACCACGAGCGCCGTGAACGAGAAGCGACGACCGCCCTTCACCACCTTCGCGACGCGGTTGATCGCGACCACGCGTTCCTGGAGGTCGAGTCCCTGAGGGCTGATTCGAAGGTCACGTGCCATCGGCTGAGGGTACTAGAGAGTTTCCTGAGTCCTCGGAGTTGTCCCGGCTCCCTGCGGCTAGAACAGCAGGCCGCTGCTCCGGGCTCCGTCCGCGAGCGCCTTCACGCGCCCGTGGTACTTGTAGCCGCCGCGATCGAAGACACACGACTCCACACCGGCCTCCTTCGCGCGCTCCGCGAGCAATTCCCCTGCGCGGGTGGCCTGCTCCTTCGGCTTGAGGTCGCGCAGGGCCGCCTCGAACCACCGCACCGATGCGACCGTGTGGCCCCGCTGGTCGTCCACCAGCTGGCCCACGACCCCCCTGTTGGAGCGGAACACCGACAGCCGCGGACGCTCTGCCGTCCCCCAGGCCCGTGACCGGATCCGGCGGCGGCGGCGCGTGCGGCGCTCTCGCTTCTCGATGGTCGCGCTGGTCACGCCCGCTTGCCCACCTTCCGCGCCACGTATTCGCCCGCGTAACGCACGCCCTTGCCCTTGTAGGGCTCCGGGGGGCGCAGCTTGCGGATCCGCGCGGCCACCTCGCCGACGGCCTGCTTGTCGATCCCGCGCACGATCACCTGCGTGGGCACCGGGACCTCGAAGTCGATGCCCTGCGGAGCATCCACTCGCACCGGGTGCGAGAACCCGAGCGCGAGCTCGAGGGTCTTGCCTTTCAGCTGCGCGCGGTAGCCGACGCCCTGGATCTCGAGCCGCCTCTCGAAGCCGTTCGTGACCCCCTCGACCATGTTGAAGATGAGGCTCCGGGTGAGGCCGTGCAGGGCGCGGTGCTCTCCACGGTCGGTGGGACGCTTGACCCGCAGGGTGGAGTCCTCGCGCTCGATCGAAAGGTCCCGCGAGACGGCCTGCGACAGCTCGCCCTTGGGGCCCTTCACGCGCACGAGCCCGGTGTCGACCGAGACGTCTACGCCGGCCGGGATCTGGATTGGGAGTTTTCCGATGCGGCTCATGATCCGGCTACCAGATGTAGGCGAGGACCTCGCCCCCGACGCGCTGGTCGCGGGCCTGATACGCAGTCATGACACCGCGTGACGTGGTGAGGATTGCTGTCCCCATGCCACCCTGGACGCGCGGCAGCCGGTCGGCCGACGCGTACTGACGGCGGCCGGCCTTGGACACGCAGCGCATGCCGCTGATCACCGGCTGGCGCGCCTCGGTGTACTTGAGCCTGATCCGCAGCGCGTTGAACTGCGTCGTGCTCTTGCGCTCGCGCGAGCCCGGCGGGCGGGTGGTCTGCTCGATGCCGAAGTCCTCGATGTAGCCTTCCTGGCGCAGCACGCGCGCGAGCTCCTGGTTCAGCCGGGAGGCGGGCACGAGCACGTCCAGGTGGTCCGCGCCGAGCGCATTGCGTATACGGGTCAGGCAGTCTGCTACCGAGTCGCTCATATCTCTAGGGCTCTCAACATCTGTCCGTTCGCACGCCGGTCACCAGGACGACTTCGTCATGCCGGGAATCATGCCCTCGTGGGCGATCTCGCGCAGGCAGATCCGGCAGAGGCCGAACTTTCGGTAGTACGCGCGCGACCTGCCGCACCGGCGACACCGATTGTAGTTGCGTGTCTTGTACTTGCTTCCGCGCTGCTGGCGGACGACTTGTGAGGTCTTTGCCATGTGCTCCTATTCGCTTTCGGGTTGCGGGTCCCCGTCGTTCGCAGAGGGCTCGCCGCCAGGCTCGCCGGCGCCCTCGTCGTCCTCCGCCTCGGGCTTCGCGGGCGCCTCCGCCGCAAGCTGCTCGCGTGCTTGCTCCTCGGCCGCCCGCCGGTCCGCGGCCTCCTGCTCCTGTCGCATCTGGGCCGCGGTCTGCCCCTCGTCGCCTTCGCGGCGGAAGGGCATCCCGAGCAGCCGCAGCAGCTCGCGAGCCTCGTCGTCGGTCTCGGCCGTTGTTGTGATCGTGACGTTGAGACCCCGGACCTGGTCGATCGCGTCGTAGTCGATCTCCGGAAAGATGATCTGCTCGCGCACGCCCATCGAGTAGTTGCCGCGCCCGTCGAAGGAGCGTGGGTTCAGCCCCCGGAAGTCCCGGATCCGGGGGATCGCGATCGATTGCAGGCGATCGAGCATCTCCCACATGCGCTCGCCCCTCAGCGTCGCCATCACCCCGACCGGCATGCCCTCGCGCAGCTTGAAGGTGGCGATCGACTTGCGCGCCCGTCGCACGGCGGGCTTCTGCCCGGCGATCGCGGTCATCTGCTCCACTGCCGCCTCGAGCATCTTCGTGTCCTGCTTGGCCTCGCCGACCCCCATGTTTAGAGTGATCTTCTCCAGCCGCGGGACCTGCATCACGCTCGAGTAGCCGAATCGCTCGAGCAGCGCAGGGCGAATCTCGTCCGCATATCGCTCCTTCAACCGGGCCGGCATCAGCGCTCCTGAAGCCTCGTGCCGGTCCGCACGGAGACGCGCTGGCGCGCCCCGTCCGCGGCGCGCTCGATCCGCACCCGGGTCGGTTTGTTGTCACCCGGGTCCACGACCATCACGTTGGAGATGTGGATCGGGGCCTCCTTCTCGATCACGCCGCCCACCTTGCCGCCACGCTGGGTGTCCTTCAGTGAGCGGGGGCGCTGGTGGCGCTTCACGACGTTCAGCCCCTCGACGAACACGCGGCTCTTCTTCGGGTCGACGCGTAGCACGCGCCCCTGCTTGCCGGCGTCCTTGCCGGACATCACCTGGACCGTGTCGCCGCTGCGGATCTTCGATGCCATCGTTACAGCACCTCGGGCGCGAGCGAGACGATCTTCATGAAGTTGCGTTCGCGCAGCTCGCGTGCGACCGGACCGAAGATGCGCGTTCCGCGAGGGTTGTTGGCGCTGTCGATCAGAACCGCGGCGTTCTCGTCAAAGGCGATGTACGTCCCGTCCTTGCGGCCGAGCTGGCGGCGGGTGCGAACGACGACGGCTTGCACGACCTCGCCCTTCTTCACCGCACCCTGCGGGGTCGCGCTCTTCACGGTGCCGACGATCACGTCACCGACGCCCGCGTAGCGGCGCCCCGAGCCGCCCTTCACGCGGATGCAGAGGAGCTCTCGCGCACCTGTGTTGTCGGCCACCTTGAGCCTTGTCTCCGCCTGAATCACGTCTGGAGCCCTCTACCTTGCCTTCTCCAGCACCTGGACCAGCCGCCAGCGCTTGGTGCGCGACAGAGGGCGGGCCTCGACAACACGTACGACATCGCCCTCGCCGGCCTCGTTGCGCTCGTCGTGGGCATGGAGCGTGCTCGACTGACGCACGACCTTGCCATACACGCGGTGGCGGCCGACGCGATCGATGCGGACGGTGATCGTCTTGTCGCCCTTGCTCGACACGACCAGCCCCTGCTGGGTCTTGCGCGTTCCCGGCTCACGTGTGATCGCGGCCTGCTCCGGAGCGGGAGCCGACGTCGCAACAGCGCGTGCCTTCTCCCTTTTCTTCTGCCGCCACCGGCTCCGCGCCTGCGCCTTCTGGGCGCGCTGCTCGGTCCGCTCGCGGACGCGGTCCTCCGTGGAACGCTGCTGACGCTGCTCGTGCGGTGCGGTCGCGCGTGCAATCTTGCGGCGCTCGCGGGGCGAAAGCTGTTCGGCGGGCTCGGCTTCCTCCTCGGCAGCGGGAGCTGCCTCGGAGGCCGGGGTCTCCTCCGCGGCCGGGGTCTCCTCCGCGGCCGGGGTCTCCTCCGCCGCCGGAGCCTCCTCGGCCGGCGGGGTCTCTTCCGCAGCCGGAGTCTCTTCAGATGTCTGTGGCTGGTCCTGTTCCTCTTTCACGATCGTCCTCTTCGCTCTTCCTACTTGCGCAGCTCGGTTTCCACGTCGATGTCCCGCTCGCCCGCGATCGTGAGCGCACGCGCCAGCGACCGCTTGGCCTCGCCCATACGGGCCGTGTTCTCCAGCTCGCCGGTCGCGTTCCGCACGCGGAGGTTGAAGATCTCCTCGCGGAACTCGCGGACCTTCTCCACGAGCTGGGAGTTGTCAAGGTTGCGAACTTCCTTGGTCTTCATGAAATTCCTCAGTCCTCCCGCATCACGAACTTGGTTCTGACGGGAAGCTTGTGGCCGGCCAGGCGCATCGCCTCGCGGGCGAGCGGCTCGGGAACACCGGCCAGCTCGAACATCACCCGTCCGGGTCGCACAACGGCTACCCAGCCCTCGGGCGAGCCCTTCCCCGAGCCCATGCGCGTCTCGGCCGGCTTCTTGGTCACCGGCTTGTCGGGAAACAGGTTGATCCAGACCTTGCCGCCACGCTTGATCTTGCGGGTCATCGCGACGCGAGCAGCCTCGATCTGGCGGTTCGTGATCCACGCCGCCTCGAGCGACTTCAGCCCGTACTCGCCGAACTGGACCGTGGTCCCGCCCTTGGCGAGGCCGGCCCTCCGGCCACGATGCTGCTTGCGGTGCTTGACCCGCTTGGGCGTCAGCATGCCTGCTAGCCCCGGCCTCTCCGCTGTCCGCCACCGTCACGCCCGCCGCCGCCGGCCGGGGGCCGGGGGCCGGATCCGCGGCCGCGCTGGGGCGACGGCGAATCGGCACCGTCAACGGTCAGGTAGCCCTCGGGCATCACCTCGCCCTTGTTGATCCAACACTTGACGCCGATGCGACCGAAGGTCGTCTTGGCCTCGTACAGGCCGTAGTCGATGTCCGCGCGGAGGGTGTGCAGCGGCACGCGCCCCTCCGAATAGCCCTCGGTGCGCGCCATCTCCGAGCCGCCCAGGCGACCGGACACCTGCACCCGCACCCCCGTCGCCCCCGAGCGCATCGCGGATGTCAGCGCGCGCTTCATCGCGCGCCGGAACGCGACGCGGTTCTGGAGCTGCTCGGCGATCGATTGCGCGACGAGCTTGGCGTCGAGCTCGGGCCGCTTCACCTCGAGGATGTTGACCCGCACCTGCTTGCTGGTCATCTTGTGCAGCTCGCGGCGCAACGCATCCACCTCGGTGCCCGACTTGCCGATCACGATGCCGGGCCGCGCGGTGTGGATGTCCACCGTGATGTCGTTCTTGTCCTTGCGGATGCGGATGTCGGACAGGCCGGCATGACCGAGCTTGCCCTCGATGTGATCGCGGATCTTGATGTCCTCGAGCAGGTAGTCCGCGAACTCCCGCTCGTTGAACCAATTCGACTTCCAGTCGTGGATGTACCCGACCCGGAACCCCTCAGGATGAACCTTCTGCCCCATCAGATGATCGATTCTGCGGCCGCGTGCGCGCGGGGGCGCGGCAGATCGAGGTGGGCAAGGACGCAGGATGAAGCCCATGCTGGTTGCATGGGCGAGTCCGAGGACGCAGATCCACCGAAGAGATGACGCGTCATCCGCGCGTGCGTGGTCGTGGGATCGATCATCTAAATCACTCCTTCGTGGAGAGCGCGACTGTGAGGTGGCTGGTCCGCTTGCGGATGCGCGTCGCGCGTCCCTGCGCGCGCGGGCGGAAGCGCCTCAGTGTCGGTCCCTCGTCTGCATAGATCTCTTTTACGTAAAGATCGTCTCCGACCAGGTCATGGTTGTTCTCGGCGTTCGCGACCGCGGACGCCAGCAGCCGCTCCAGGTCCCGCGCAACGCCGCGCGGGCTGTGGCGCAGGAGTGCGCGCGCGTCCGACACCGGCTTGCCTCTCACGTGGTCCATCACCAGCCGCGCCTTGCGGGCCGATGAGCGCACGTACTTCGCCCGCGCCCGCACAACCGGGCGTGTGGCGGGTTCCCGTGCACGGCGTGGCTTCGGGGCCTGCTTTGACTCCTCCTTGGCCGCGCCGCGCGGACGCGCCGGCGTCTTGGCCTTGCTCTTGGCCGCTGCCTTCGGCCCATCGGCCTTCGCCGCCGGCTTCTGGGCTCCCTGCTCGGGCGAGTCCGTCTTCTTCTGTCGCGTGCGAGTGCCCGTCTTGGCCCCGCCCGACTTCGACTCGGCCTCGCTCGCCTTCGGCTTCGCGGCTGCGCGTCTGCGCGGCTTGGGCTTGGCCTCGCCGCTCTTGGGCGGCTGCTTGTCCTTCTCGTCGGCCATCGTCACCTCATCCGGGCAGTCTTGTCGGACCCGGCATGACCACGGAACACGCGCGTGGGCGCAAACTCGCCCAGCTTGTGTCCCACCATCGACTCTGTCACGAACACAGGCACGTGCTTGCGCCCGTCGTGCACGGCGATCGTGTGCCCCACCATCTCGGGGAAGATCGTCGAGGCGCGCGACCAGGTCTTGATCATGCGCTTCTCACCGCTCTCGTTCATCTGCCCGATGCGGTGCATCAGGCGCTCCTGCACCCACGGACCCTTCTTCGTCGAGCGACCCACCTAGCCTCTCACCGTCCCCCGCGCTTGCCGCGGCGCCGGCCGCGCACGATGTACTTGTCCGAAGCCTTGCCCTTCTTGCGGGTGCGGTAGCCCAACGTGGGCACGCCCCATGGCGTCACCGGATGACGTCCAGCGGTGGTCTTGCCCTCGCCGCCTCCGTGGGGGTGATCCACCGGGTTCATGGCGGTCCCGCGAGTCTGTGGCCGGATGCCCTTGTGCCGGTTCCGTCCCGCCTTCCCGATCGTGACGTTCTCATGGTCCGCGTTGCCGATCGTCCCGATCGTGGCGCGGCAGTCCGCCGGCACGATGCGCATCTCGCCCGAGGGAAGGCGCAGGGTCGCTTGGCGACCCTCCTTCGCGACAAGCTGAATCGCCGCTCCCGCCGAGCGGCCGAGCTGGCCGCCGCGACCCGGCGTCATCTCGACGTTGTGCACGACAGTTCCCGTCGGGATGCGGGCCAACGGCAGGGAGTTGCCGACCTGGATGTCGGCACCCTCGCCGGACACGACCTCCATCCCGACCGTCAGCCGCTGGGGCGCGAGGATGTAGCGCTTCTCACCGTCGCGATAGTGCAGCAGCGCGATGTGGGAGGTCCGATTGGGGTCGTACTCGATCGATGCCACCTTGGCCGGAATGCCGTCCTTGCGGCGCTTGAAGTCGATACGCCGGTAGCGGCGCTTGGCGCCGCCACCGCGGTGACGGCTGGTGATGCGACCGTGCGTGTTACGGCCGCCGGTCTTGGACTTGCCCTCGACGAGTGACTTCTCGGGCTCCGAGCGCGTCAACTCCTCCCGCTCGAGCCAGGTCGCGAATCGCCTCGAGGGCGTGGTGGGCTTGTGCTTGCGGATCGCCATCGTTACTCGGCCGCCGCGGCGGCGGCCCCCTCGAACAGCTCGATGCGGTCGCCCGGGGCAAGCTCCACGACCGCCTTCTTCCAACCCCGCGTGCGGCCGGCCGTATAGCCTCGCCGCTTGGGCTTCGACTTCATGGTCATGGTCCGCACGTCGGTGACCGCAACGTTGAAGATCTCTTCCACGGCGGAGCGGATCTGGGTCTTATGGGAGTCCGGGTGCACACGGAACGTGTACTTGTTGTCAGCGATCAGGGCGTAGCTCTTCTCTGAGATCACGGGGCTGTGAATAACCTGACGCGCGTCCACGTGGCTCCTAACCGGCGCTCTCGGCGCGGACGGTCTCGCTGGTGGCTTGCGCAAGCTCGCCGAGGGCCGCCTCGGAGACGATCATGGTCGCCGCTCCAACCACGTCCGCGACACCCACCGAGCGGGCGGGAAGCACGACCACGCGCCTCAGGTTCCGGAACGACTTCGCGCAGGCCGCCTCGTCGGACCCCACCACGATCAGCACCCGTCCGCGGCCGTCGAGAGAGTCGAGTGCCTTTGCAGCGGTCCGGGTCGAGGGTTCGTCGTAGGACGAGCCGTCGATGACCGCGACGCTGCCACGGCGGGCGTGGACACTGAGCGCCGCCCGCAGCGCGCGCCGCCGGGTCTTGCGGTTCACCTTCACGGTGTATCCACGAGGGCGGGGGCCGAATGCCACCCCCCCGCCGGTCCAATGCGGCATGCGGATCGACCCGGCGCGAGCGCGGCCGGTGCCCTTCTGGCGCCACGGCTTCGCGCCACCGCCTCTCACCTCGCCGCGTGTGCGGGTCGAGGCCGTCCCGCGCCGGCGGGCAAGCTGCTCGGCGCGAACCGCCTCGTACACGATCGCGTTGTGAAAGGGCTCGGAGAACATCTCGGCCGGCAGCTTCACGGTGCCCTGCGCGCCGAGCTTCTTGGCCGCGGGCGCGGCGTCAGCCATTGCGAACCTCCACCAGCGCGCCCTCGGGACCGGGCACCGCCCCCCCGAGGATGAGGAGGTTGCGCTCGCTGTCGACGTCCACCACCTTCAGCCCGAGCTGGGTCACGCGCCGGTTGCCCATCTGGCCCGGCATCTTGATTCCCTTGATCACGCGAGAGGGAGTGGCGCTGGCACCGATCGAGCCCGGGGCGCGAACATTGTGGGAACCGTGGCTGACCGGGCCCCGGCTGAAGCCGTGGCGGCGAATCGTGCCCTGGAAGCCCTTGCCCTTGGCACGGGCCCGGACCTTCACCTTCTGTCCCTTCTCGAAGACGTCCTCGACACGCAGCTCGTCGCCGATCTTCAGCTCGCTATCGTCGTCGTCGGCGAGGCGGAACTCGACGAGATGGCGCATCGGCGCCACGCCCGCCCGCTTCAGGTGCCCGAGCCGTGGCTTGCCGATCCGGGCCTCCTTCGTCTCCCCGAAGGCGAGCTGGACGGCACGGTAACCATCGCGCTCGGACTCGCGCACGGCCGTCACGGCGCAGGGACCGGCTTGAATCACGGTCACGGAAACCCGCTCACCTTCCTCGGTGAACAGTTGCGTCATGCCGATCTTTCGCCCCAGAATGCCGGCCATGGTCAAAGGCGGATCTCGATGTCGACCCCGGCCGGGAGATGGTCCAGCCTCTGCAGCGAATCAACGGTTTTCGGGCTCGGCTGGTGGATGTCGATCAGCCGCTTGTGGGTCCGGATCTCGAAGTGCTCGCGGGAGTCCTTGTCCTTGAACGGGCTCTTGATCACCACGTAGACGTTCTTCTCCGTGGGCAGCGGCACGGGGCCGGACACGGTCGCCCCGGTGCGCTCGGCCGTCTCCACGATCTCGGCCGCGGCGCGGTCGATGGCGTCGTGGTCGTAGGCCTTGAGCCTGATCCTGATCTTGTTTTGCGGTATCGCTGCCATGTGGTCCTGTCGTGCGCGGGGGCGAGGCCCCCTCGAGAGCCCCGCCCCATCGCAAAGCGCGTGAAAAGGGCGGGACCGTGGCCCCGCCCGTTGAAACGAGCTATTCGATGATCTCGGTCACCACCCCTGAGCCGACCGTGCGACCGCCCTCCCGGATGGCGAAGCGAAGCTGCTCGTCCATCGCGATCGGCTGGATCAGGTCGATCGCCATCTGGGTGTTGTCACCCGGCATCACCATCTCCGTGCCCTCGGGCAGCTGGCAGACGCCGGTCACGTCCGTCGTGCGGAAATAGAACTGAGGCCGGTAGCCGTTGAAGAACGGCGTGTGGCGCCCGCCCTCGTCCTTGGTGAGGCAGTAGACCTCGGCCCTGAACTTGGTGTGCGGCGTGATCGACGCGGGCTTCGCAAGCACCTGTCCGCGCTCGATCTCCTCGCGCTTCACGCCTCGCAGCAAGCACCCGACGTTGTCACCAGCCTGTCCGTAGTCGAGCAGCTTGCGAAACATCTCGACCCCGGTCACGACGGTCTTGTTCGTCTGCTCGTGGATGCCCACCAGCTCGACCTCGTCGCCGACGTTCACCTTGCCCTGCTCGATCCGGCCCGTGGCCACGGTGCCGCGGCCCGTGATCGTGAACACGTCCTCGACCGGCATCAGGAACGGCTTGTCGAGGTCACGCTGCGGCTCGGGGATGTAGTCGTCGAGCGCGGCGGTCAGCTCCATGATCGTGCTCTTCGCGTCCTCGTCGCCCTCGAGCGCCTTCAGCGCCGAGCCCTTGATCACCGGGATGTCGTCGCCGGGGAAGTCGTAGTTGGACAGCAACTCACGGACCTCGACCTCGACGAGCTCGAGCAGCTCGGGGTCGTCCACCATGTCGACCTTGTTCAGGAACACGACGATGTAGGGGACGTTCACCTGGCGTGCGAGCAGGACGTGCTCGCGCGTCTGCGGCATCGGGCCGTCGGCGGCCGATACGACCAGGATCGCGCCGTCCATCTGGGCGGCGCCCGTGATCATGTTCTTGATGTAGTCGTGGTGCCCCGGGCAGTCGACGTGCGCGTAGTGGCGCTTGTCCGTCGAGTACTCCACGTGCGCGGTCGCGATCGTGATACCCCGCGCCTTCTCCTCCGGAGCCTTGTCGATCTGGTCGAACGTCGTCTCCTCGGCCATGCCCTTCTCGGCCAGGACCTTCGTCAGGGCGGCGGTGAGCGTCGTCTTGCCATGGTCGATGTGACCGATCGTGCCGACGTTGACGTGCGGCTTGTCGCGCTCGAATTTCTGCTTCGACAATTCTCTGGCTCCTTGAAATCGTTATACGGACGGGGCTTAGCGGGCTGTCGGCGACGCCGGGCCCCGGGGTACCGGGCGCCACGCGGGGCAACCGCGAGAATATAGCTGGAATAACCTGGCGGCCTCGGCCCCCAGGGCCTTCCTCGCCCAGGCCCGGGCCGGCCCGGCTAGGCGCTCGCGCCCACGAGGGTACCGCCGCGGTGCTCGATGATCTCTTCGGAGAGGGCCGAGGGCACCTCGCTGTAGCGGTCGAACTGCATCGTGAAGGTGGCCCGGCCCTGTGTGGCGGACCGCAGGTCCGTGGCGTACCCGAACATCTCCGCAAGCGGCACATGGGCCCGGATCACCTGCGCATTCCCGCGCGGCTCCATGCCCTCGATCCGCCCCCGGCGGCGGTTCAGATCCCCGATCACGTCGCCCATGAACTCCTCCGGCGTCACGACCTCGACCGCCATGATCGGCTCCAGCAGGACCGGCTTGGCCCGCCGCGCAGCTTCGCGCACCGCCATCGACCCGGCGATCTTGAACGCCATCTCCGAGGAGTCGACGTCGTGGTAGGAGCCGTCGGTCAGCGTCACGCGGACGTCCACCATCGGATAGCCCGCTTTCACGCCCGACTCGAGCGCCTCCTCGACCCCCTGCTCGACGGCCGGTATGAACTCCGAGGGGATCGAGCCACCCCTGATCTTGTTCACGAAGTCGAAGCCCTCTCCCGGCGCCGGCTCGAGGTTGATGACTGCGTGGCCGTACTGGCCACGGCCGCCCGTCTGCCGTACGAACCGACCATGGACCTTCTCCACCGCCTGACGCACTGTCTCGCGGTAGGCCACCTGCGGCCGGCCGACGGTGGCATCGACCTTGTACTCGCGCAGCAGCCGGTCCGTGATCACCTCGAGATGCAGCTCGCCCATGCCGGAGATCAGCGTCTGGCCGGTCTCCTCGTCGGAGCGAATCTGGAACGTCGGGTCCTCCTCGCCCAGGCGAGCCAGCGCGGCTCCGAGCTTCTCCTGGTCGGCCTTCGTCTTGGGCTCGATCGAGACCGCGATCACGGGCTCGGGGAACTCGATCGACTCCAGCTTGACCGGCGCGGCGGGATCGCACAGTGTGTCGCCGGTGGAGGTCTGCTTCAAGCCCACCCCGGCCACGATGTCGCCCGCGAATATCTCCTCGCGCTCCTCGCGGTGGTTGGCGTGCATCTCGAGGATCCGGCCGACCCGCTCCTGGCGCCCGGTGCTCGCGTTCAGGACCTTCGAGCCTGCCTTCAGCGTGCCGGAGTAGACCCGGAAATAGGTCAGCTTCCCGACATACGGATCGGCCATGATCTTGAAGGCGAGCGCCGCGAAGGGCGCATTGTCATCCGGCGGCCGGGCTGCCACGCGGCCGTTCTCGTCACCCTTGACGGGCTCGATGCCGGTCAGCGGGGGGACGTCGAGCGGCGAGGGGAGGTAGTCGATCACGGCGTTCAGCAGCGGCTGCACACCCTTGTTCTTGAAGCTCGACCCGCACAGCACCGGGGTCACCTTGATGTCGAGAGTGGCCTGACGTAGCGCCTTCTTGATGCGCTCCGGGGAGATGTCCTCCTCGGCCAGATAGGCCTCCATCAGATCGTCGTCGTAGTCGGCGCAGGCCTCGATCAGATGGGTCCGCTGCTCGTGGACCGCATCGGCCATGTCGGCAGGCACCTCCTGCTCCTCCCAATCGGTGCCAAGCTCGTCGTTCCAGACCAGCGCGCGCTTGGTGACGATGTCGACGACGCCCTTGAAGGCACCCTCAACCCCGATCGGGAGCTGGATCGGGAGCGGACGCGCCCCGAGACGCTCCTTCATCGTCACCACGGCGGCGGCGAAGTCCGCGCCGGTGCGGTCCATCTTGTTGATGTACGCGACCCGGGGCACGCGGTACTTGTCGGCCTGCCGCCAGACGGTCTCCGACTGGGGCTCGACGCCCGCAACGGAGTCGAACAGGGCGATCGCCCCGTCGAGCACGCGCAGCGAGCGCTCGACCTCGACCGTGAAGTCGACGTGGCCCGGAGTGTCGATGATGTTGATGCGGTGGCCTTCCCACTCGCACGCGGTCGCGGCCGAGGTGATCGTGATGCCGCGCTCCTGCTCCTGCTCCATCCAGTCCATGACGGCAGCCCCCTCGTGCACCTCGCCCATCTTGTGGGTGCGACCCGTGTAGTAGAGGATGCGCTCGGTCGTGGTCGTCTTACCGGCATCGATGTGAGCCATGATGCCGATGTTGCGGAGCTTGTCGAGTGGCGTGGTTCGCGGCATGAGCTGTTACCGATCGTCTTGGTTCAGGGCAAAAAAAGAGCCCTCGCGGGCCGATGCAGGAGGGCCGGCGAGCGGTCGACTATCCGAGGTAGAGGTCCATTTCGAGGATTTCCCGCGGATTCCCCCCTGAAACGCCCCCCTTCGGCGCTTCCAGGGCACGCGGATGGCGCGGCGGCGCGGTTCGGCGATGATAGCAGAGGCTTGATGGCATCCAAGGGCGCAGAAACCGCATCAGAGAGCGGCAACGGAGCCGCCGGAAGGGGTTCCCGCGGCCGCGGCGTGACGCGCTTCGTGGCGGCCGTCGCAACACGTGCGCTGGAGTTCCTGCGGCGGCATGGCATCGGCCTTGCGACGGCCGCGGCCGTGTCGGGCGGGGTGCTGCTGCTGTACGCCGAGACGCTCGACCTGTACAGGATCCTCACTCCGAGCGGCAGCGTCTCCAACGCGACCGGGTCGGTTCGCACGGGATCGGACCAGCACTCCTGGGCGTTCGCCGTGATGGGCGTCGCCGGCGCCGGCGCCGTGGTGCTCGCGCGCGTGACGCGCGAGCGCCTACCCGCGCTGGCGGCCGTGATGCTGGGTGTGATCGCGCTCGTGGTCGCGCTCGCCGTCGACCTGCCCGACGTGACTGCTTCGGGCGTCACCACGGACCTGGAAGTGGGTGACGCGGAGCCGGCCGGCGGATTTTGGGTCGAGCTGGCCGGGGCGGTCGTGATGAGCTCGGGCGCCGCCGCGCTGGCATTCCTGCTTCCCCGCAGGCGCGAGCCGGGACGGGCCCGCGGCGGAGCCACGCTCTGAGCCGGGCGCCCGTCCCCATGCTGGAGGCGCTCGACGAAGCGCCGCTGACACGGCGCTTCTACGTGCTGGCAGGAGCGGTGATGGTGGGAGCGGTACTGGATCTGTTCGACTTCTTCCTGATCGCGTTCGTGGTGCCCGACCTGGTCGACGAATGGAATCTCACCTTTGGACAGGCGGCGGTGATGCTGCTGGCCGCGGGGGTGGGGGCAATCGGCGGCAGCATCGTCTGGGGACGCGCGGGCGACCGCCTCGGGCGCCGGAAGCCGCTGATGGCCGGCATCGTGACGTTCTCGCTCGCCACGGGCGCGCTCGCACTCGCCCCGGAGGGCGGCTGGTGGTACATCGCGGCCCTGCGTCTCGTGGTGGGAGCGGGCGTCGCAGGCGTGGCCGTGATCGCTGTCCCGCTCGCGCTCGAGTTCACGCCCACCCGCCTGCGGACGCGCGTGGTCGGCTTCGTGACCACGGCGATGGTGCCGGTTGGCATCATGGTCGCGGCGATCGTCGCCGCCGTGCTCCCCTGGCGGCTCGCCTTCGCGATCGGCGTGCTGCCGATCGTGCTGGTCGCCTTCATCGCCGCCTACGTGCCGGAGTCCCCGCGGTGGCTCGCCGACCGCGGCCGCCTGCGGGAGGCGCGCGGGGTGGTGGCGTGGCTGACGAAGCGCCCGGAGGCCGACCTTGTGCCCGAGGCGCCGCCCCCACCGGCCGCAGGCACCTCGTACTCGGACCTGTGGCGGTACCGCGACAGCGTCACCGTGACCGTCCTGGCGTGGCTGGGCGCCTCGATAGCCGTCTCCGGGCTGGTCCTGTGGGGCCCGACCTTCCTCGAGCGGATCCTCGACATCTCCTCCGACGAGGCGGCGCTGCTGTTCCTGCTCGTGGCGCTCGGATCCTTTGCCGGACGGTTGTTCTTCTCGTTCGTGCCGCAACGCCTCGGCCGGCGCACGTGCGGGCTCGTGATGGGGTTCGGCGCCGTCCCGCCGCTGGTACTGGCCGCATTCAGCGGCGACACCGAGGTCGTGGGAGTTCCGTTGTTCCTGATCGCCCTGATTCCCGCCGCGTTCTTCGTCGACGGCGGCTTCGCCAATCTCGCGCCCTACACGCCCGAGGTGTTCCCCACCAGCCTACGCACGCACGGGATGGGACTGGCATGGGCAGTGAGCGGCCTGGGGCGGATCATCGGCCCGCTCGTGATCGCGCTGGTTGCCGGCACCGGCGACCTGGTGGACCCGGAGGCGACCCTCGACGCTCTGGCGCCGTCATTCCTGTTCCTGGCGGCGTCCGCGCTGCTGGTGGGCGTCGGTTTCCTGGTGGTGCGGATCGAGCCGCACGGTCGTGACCTGGAGACGCTGTCGGCGGAGCTGACGGAGGAGGCAGCGCACCCGACCGGCGGCGCGGCCGCAATCGAACAAACCTAAACGCCGCTGTGCCGCGAACCCGGTCGTGGGCTTGCCCACGACCGGCCTTTTTTTGGGCTACCAGCGGTAGTGGGCGAAGGCCTTGTTGGCCTGGGCCATGCGGTAGATGTCGTCCTTGCGCTTGTAGGCGTCGCCCTGCTGCTCACCGGCATCGGCCAGCTCGTTCGCGAGCCGCTCGGCCATCGACTTCTCGCGGCGGCGGCGAGCGAACTCGACGAGCCATCGCACGGCCAGCGTGCGGGCGCGTCGCGCGGGAACCTCCACGGGCACCTGATAGGTGGCGCCACCGACGCGGCGGGAACGCACCTCGAGCACAGGTGTGAGCGTCTTGATCGACTGCTCCAATGCCTCGACCGGCTCCTTTCCGGTCTTGCGCGAAAGGAGGTCGAGCGCGCCGTAGGTGATTTGCTCGGCGGTGGACTTCTTGCCGTCCATCATCACCTTGTTGATCACCTGCTGCACGAGGCGGCTGTTGTAGACCCTGTCCGGCTCGACCGGCCGGGGGCTGATGTCACCGCGGCGAGGCATCCCTCAGGCGCCTAGCCTGCCTTCACGCCGTACTGCGAGCGGGCCTTCTTGCGGTCCGACACGCCTGCGGCGTCGAGCGTTCCTCGGACGACCTTGTAGCGCACGCCCGGCAGGTCCTTCACCCGGCCACCGCGCACAAGGACGACGGAGTGCTCCTGCAGATTGTGGCCTTCGCCCGGAATATAGGCGGTGACCTCCATCTGGTTGGTGAGGCGTACGCGCGCGACCTTGCGCAAAGCCGAGTTCGGCTTCTTCGGCGTGGTGGTGTAGACGCGGGTGCAAACGCCACGGCGCTGCGGGGCTGCCAGGCGGCGCTTGCCACCCTGGCTCGACTTGAGGCCCGGGGTGGAAACCTTCCTGCGCGGCCGGTTGCGACCCTTCCGAACCAGCTGGTTGATGCTCGGCATGCGACGGCGAAGGCTAGCAGCCAACCGGCTCCAGCCAGGCTGCGTCGCGTCTAGGCCGTGCGTGCAGCCGCGCGCATGGGTGCGGGCATCAGCGCGGTTGCGGCGATCACCATCGCAAACGCCATCCCGCGGGCGACGGCCTCGAGCGGGTCGGCGCCCAGCGGATCGCCGAACACGAGGATGCCGCCGAGGATCGCCGACAGGTTGGCCGACACGGACGTGAGCGCGATCACCGACAGGCCGTCGCCGACCTGCAGGCCGCGGGCCGATGCATAGAAGGCGGCGACGGACGCCACGACGGCCACGAGCGTCCACGGGCTGACGATGGACATCAGCTCCCCCGGGACTGTCCCGGTGAGGGCCTTGATCGAGATGTCGGACACCCCGAACAGAATTCCTGCGGCGGCGCCCAGGATGAGCCCGCTGCGGTGGCGGACCCGCTCGACTCGGTGTGACATCAGCAGGACGGCACCCAGGAGGACCATCGCGCCCTCGAAGGCGATCATGCCCGAGATCGAATAGCTCGAGTGCGAGCCGCCCCCGCCGGTCTGGACCGTGAGGCCCAGGAAGGCGAGGCCGACAGCCGTCAGAGCAACGCCCATCCACTCCCGCTTGCCGAGCTCGAAGCCGAACCAGCGGTCGGCCAGCACGGCCAGGAACACGAGGCCACCTGAGATGACCGCCTGGACCAGGGAGATGGGGGCGAGGGCCAGTGCGGCGACGTGGAGGACCCAGGCGATGAGCGCAACGCCGAAGCCGATCGTCCACCACTTGGAGGCGAACAGCCCCTTCGCGCTCGTGAGCGGATGGCGGACGTTGACCTCAGGCGCCGCCACAGCGCCCCGGTGCTTCCACAGGAAGGCGAGGTTGGTCGCGAATGCGCAACCAAGGGCAAGCAGCAGTCCGATTTGAACGGTCATCTAAGGAGAGGAATTCGCGGGGAGACGGCGCGCCCCTTGCTGGCCATCAGGCGCGGTGTTCTAGATTTCGACCACGTACCCTTCGACCTTGACGAGACGCCGGTAGGACTCGACAAACATCGGGGTACGGGCAGACAGATACCCCTAACACCGCCATCCCACACTGGGTTGCGCGGGCCCGGGCAAGAGACATATGCAACAAGATCGCGCAAAGCCGCTGCTGTTCATCGATGTCGACGGTGTGATCAGCCTGTTCGGCTTCAGGGAGGGCTACGGGCTCGCACCAGGCGATGCACCGTTCGCCGGCTGCCCTCCCGGCAGGCTGCACTCGATCAACGGCGTCATGCACTACATATCCTCCGAGTGCGGCGCGCGCTTGCTGCGGCTCGGGGAGCGCTATGAGCTCATCTGGGCCACCGGCTGGGAGGAGGCGGCGAACGACTACCTCCCCCACCTGCTCGGCCTCCCCGGCCACCTGCCGTTCCTGACATTCGACGGGCGTGTCGCGGCCGGCTCGGCGCACTGGAAGGTGGACGCGATCGCCGAGCACGCCGGCGAGCGCCCGCTGGCCTGGATCGACGACAACGTCGACGAGTCCTGTCACGAGTGGGCCGCGCGCAGGCCGGCGCCGACGCTGATCGTCGAGACGCTGCGTCATGAGGGCATGCGCCAAGAGCATGTGGAACTGCTGCTCAGCTGGGCAGCAGGCCTGAATGGCGGCAGCGCCTAGGGGCGCCGCCGCCGGCCAGGAAAGGTCTCTAGCTTTCCTCGCTCCCGTCCGAGGCGGCGGGCGCGCGCCCGTCTCCGCCTTCGGAGAGGTCGAAGTCGGAGGCGAAATCGTCCCCGAAGTCGGTCGTGGAGATCTCCGCGCCGAGGCCCTCGAGGCCCTCGGCCTCCAGCCCCAGCTCGGCTGCGAGTTGATCTTCGTCGAGCAGGCCGATCTCGTCCGCCGTCGGCCGTTGGACGGGCTCGGTCGGCTCGATCTCGAGCATCCGGTAGTGCCGCAGCCCCGTTGCCGCTGGAATCAGCTTCCCGATGATCACGTTCTCCTTCAGGCCCAGCAGGCGGTCCACCTTGCCCTCGAGCGCGGCGTCCGTGAGGACCTTCGTGGTCTCCTGGAAGGAGGCCGCGGACAGGAACGAGTCCGTCGCCAGTGACGCCTTCGTGATTCCGAGGATCACCTCCTCGCCGGTGGCTGTCTCGCCGCCCGCCTTCTTGATCTCGTCGTTGCGGCGCTTTAGCGCGTGCCGGTCGACGAGCGAGCCGGGCAGGAGATCCGCGTCCCCCTTGCGCTCGATGCGCACGCGCTTGAGCATCTGGCGCGCGATCAGCTCGATGTGCTTGTCGTTGATGTCCACACCCTGGGACTTGTAGACCTGCTGCACCTCGGCGATCAGGTAGCGCTCCGTGTCGTCGCGGCCCCGCACCTCGAGCAGCTCGGCCGGGTACAGCGAGCCCTCGTTGAGCTGCTCACCGGCCTCGATCGCCTGCCCCTCCGACACGCTCAGGTGCGTGCGCCGGGGGAGTGTGTAGGCGTGCTCCTCACCCTTCGCGTCGAGGATGATCACCTTCTGGGACTTCTCGTCCCGCTCGATCGTGACCTTGCCGCTCTGACGGGCGATCTCCGCAACGCCCTTTGGCTTGCGCGCCTCGAACAGCTCGACCACGCGCGGCAGACCGTGGGTGATGTCCGCGCCCGCCACACCACCGGTATGGAAGGTCCGCATCGTGAGCTGGGTCCCGGGCTCACCGATCGACTGCGCAGCGACAATGCCGACAGCGTCGCCGAGGTTCGCCAGCTCGCCGCTGGCCAGCGAGACGCCGTAGCAAGCGCGACACACGCCGGCCTCCGCCTCGCACTTCAACACCGAACGAACCGGCACGGCGGTCGCATCGGCACCGTCCTCGTTCGGGAACGCCTCGAGCAGGTTGTCCAGCATCTCGCGGTTGATCACGTCGTTCTTCTTCAACAGCTCGCGACCGCGCTTCGTGGCGAGCTTTTGCCCCACCACCCGGCCGGCGAGGTTGTCGTTCAGCCGCCCATCGTCTCGGTACAGCGGCAGTTCGATGAACCCACGTGTCTTGCAGTCGTCGAGCCGGACGATCACGTCCTGCGCCACGTCCACGAGACGGCGGGTCAGGTAGCCGGAGTCGGCCGTGCGCAATGCCGTATCGGCGAGGCCCTTGCGGGCGCCGTGAGTCGAGATGAAGTACTCGAGCACCGTCAGACCCTCCATGAAGCTGGCCTTGATCGGACGCTCGATGATCTCGCCCTTCGGGTTGGCCATCAGGCCACGCATGCCGGCCAGCTGGCGGATCTGCGTGAACGAGCCGCGGGCCCCCGAGTTGGCCATCATGTAGATCGGGTTCAGCCGGTCGAGGTTGGCCTCCATCGCCCGGGCGACGACCTCGTTCGCCTCGGTCCACTTGTCAACGACCTTCTCGTGGCGTTCCTCGTGGGTGATCAGGCCCATGTCGTACTGCGACTGGACCTCCTGCACCTCGTTCTCGTAACGCTCGAGGATCTGCTCCTTGTCGGGCGGCGTCACGACGTCGTTCTTGGAGATCGTGATGCCGGCCTGACTCGCATAGTGGAACCCGAGGTCCTTGAACGCGTCCAGCACGAGGGCAATCGATCCCGCGCCGTAGTTGAACACGAGTGACGCGACCAGCGTGCCGATCTCGCGCTTCGTGAGGGTCTGATTGATGAACTCGTAACCGGCTGGGTCGAACTTGTCGCCCAGCGTCTCTGCCAGCGCTCGCTGGATGCTGTCGTTGAACAGGATCCGGCCCACCGTCGTCGTGACGTGGTGCCCGGCAGCCGGCCGGTAGCGCGCGATGTCCTGGAGGCGCACCTGCTTGTCCTCGTAGGCCAGCTCAGCCTCCTGGGCCGTCCGGTAGATGTGCGGGCGCGGCTTCACCTTCTCCGGGTCGATCTGCTCCAGCTCGGCCGGGTCGGGCCCATAGGTCAGGTAGTAGACGCCGAGCACCATGTCCTGGGTCGGCGTGGCAAGCGGCCCGCCGTGCGCCGGAGACAGGATGTTGTTCGCGCTCAGCATGAGGATTCGTGCCTCCGCCTGCGCCTCGGCGCTCAACGGGACGTGCACGGCCATCTGGTCACCGTCGAAGTCCGCGTTGAACGCGTGACATACGAGCGGGTGGATCTGGATCGCCTTGCCCTCGACCAGCACCGGCTCGAAGGCCTGGATGCCGAGGCGGTGGAGCGTCGGTGCCCGGTTCAGCAGCACCGGGTGCTCGCGGATGACCTCCTCCAGCACATCCCACACCTCGGGGATCATCGACTCGACCATCTTCTTGGCGGCCTTGATGTTCTGGACCGCCTTGCGCTCGACGAGCCGCGCCATGATGAACGGCTTGAACAGCTCCAGTGCCATCAGCTTCGGCAGCCCGCATTGGTGCAGCTTCAGCGACGGGCCGGCAACGATCACCGAACGGCCGGAGTAGTCGACGCGCTTGCCGAGCAGGTTCTGCCGGAACCGGCCCTGCTTCCCCTTCAGCATGTCGGACAGCGACTTCAGCGCGCGGTTGCCCGGCCCGGTCACGGGCCGGCCCCGGCGGCCGTTGTCGAACAGGGCGTCGACGGCCTCCTGGAGCATGCGCTTCTCGTTGTTCACGATGATCTCGGGCGCGCCGAGGTCGAGCAGCCGCTTGAGGCGATTGTTGCGGTTGATGACCCGCCGGTAGAGGTCGTTCAGGTCGGAGGTGGCGAACCGGCCGCCGTCGAGCTGGACCATCGGCCGCAGCTCCGGTGGGATCACCGGCACGGCCTCGAGGATCATCCAGTCGGGCCGGTTCCTCGAGTTCCGGAACGCGGACACGACCTTCAAGCGCTTGATCGCCTTGTTCTGCTTCTGGCCCTTGGAGCTCTTGATCGTGAGCTCGAGCTCGTTGGCCTCGGCCTCGAGGTCGACCTGCTCGAGCAGGTCGCGCACCGCCTCGGCGCCCATGCCGCCACGGAAGTACTCGCCCCAGCCGAACGGGGAGCCGAACCGCTCCTTCAGCTCACGGAAGAGAGCCTCGTCGGCGATCACCTCTTTGACGGACATGTCCTGGAACTTCTCCCAGGCCAGACGCATGCGCTCGGCCGCGTCGTCGATGTAGGCCTCGGTGTCGCTGATGTCCTGGTCGAAGGCCTTGCGCAGATCCTTCTCGAGCTTCTCGCGGTCGGCCTCGGAGAGCTTCTTCACGTTGACCTCGAGCGAGTCCGCCCACAGGTGGTCCTCGTCGTTGAAGCCGGTCTGTCTGCCGCTCTTCAGGAACTCGAGCCGTCGCTCGAGTGACTCTCGCAGCTCCTGCACGCGCTGCTGCTTCTCGGCCTCGTAGGAGTCGACGACCTTGTCGACCTCCTTCTCCAGCTTGCCGAGATCCTTCGAGCGGGCCTCCTCGTCGATCCAGGTCACGAAGGAGGCGGCGAAGTAGAGAACCTTCTCGAGTTCCTTGGGCGCGATGTCCAGCAGGTAGCCGATCCGGCTCGGAACGCCCTTGAAGAACCAGATGTGCGAGACCGGCGCGGCGAGGTCGACGTGCCCCATCCGCTCGCGCCGAACCTTTGAGCGCGTGACCTCGACGCCACAGCGCTCGCACACGATGCCCTTGTAGCGGACCCGCTTGTACTTGCCGCAGTAGCACTCCCAGTCCTTCGTGGGCCCGAAGATGCGCTCGCAGAAAAGTCCGTCCTTCTCAGGCTTCAGCGTGCGGTAGTTGATCGTCTCAGGCTTGGTCACCTCACCGGAAGACCAGCTCCTGATCTGCTTGGACGAGGCCAGGCTGATTTCGATCGCGTCGAAATTGTTGATGTCGATCAAGTGGGTTCCTTTAGCTCAGTAGCTGAATACGCCTCAAATTGAGTCGGACGACTGCCGACTGCCGACTCACTCTTCTTCCACTGGCTCCGGCTTCGCCTCGGCCTCGGCGACCAGGTCCTCCTCGGTGACCTCCGTCTCCTCGGCTTCGTCCGCAGGAGTACCGGCCGGCTGCTTGCCGTCCTTGTCGGTCGCGCGCACGCCCGACAGGTCGATGCCGAGCTCCTCGGCAGCGCGCAGGAGGTCGTCCTCCTCCTCGCGGATCTCGATGTCCGTGCCCTCCTCGGAGATCACGTTCACGTCCAGCGAAAGACTCTGCATCTCCTTCAGCAGGACCTTGAAGGACTCGGGGATCGACGGCTCGGGGATGTTCTCGCCCTTCACGATCGCCTCGTAGGCCTTCACGCGGCCGACCGTGTCGTCGGACTTCACGGTCAGCATCTCCTGGAGCGTGTAGGCGGCACCGTAGGCCTCCAGCGCCCAGACCTCCATCTCGCCGAAGCGCTGGCCACCGAACTGCGCCTTGCCGCCCAACGGCTGCTGGGTGACGAGCGAGTAGGGGCCCGTCGAACGCGCGTGGATCTTGTCGTCGACGAGGTGCAGAAGCTTCAGGATGTACATCTGCCCGACGGTCACCTGCGACTCGTAGGGCTCACCCGACTGGCCGTCGTACAGGGTCGCCTTGCCCGAGCAGCGGCTGCCCGGGCGCTTGGAGGTGTCCATGTCCAGCTGGATCTTCGAGCCTGAGTCCTGCTGCCAGCGCACGAGCGCCTCGTCGACCTCCTCGACCGTCGCGCCGTCGAACACTGGGGTGGCCACGAACACGCGCCCGCCGTTGTCCTTTGCCTGCTTGTACGCCTCTGATCCGTCGTCGTACCAGCCGTTCGCGGCGACCCACCCGAGGTGCGTCTCCAGAATCTGGCCGACGTTCATCCGGCTCGGCACGCCCAGCGGGTTCAGGATCACGTCCACGGGCGAGCCGTCCTCGAGGAACGGCATGTCCTCCTCGGGCACGATCTTCGAGATCACGCCCTTGTTCCCGTGGCGGCCGGCAAGCTTGTCGCCCTCGGCGATCTTGCGCTTGCTCGCCACGTAGACCCGCACCAGGTCGTTGACGCCCGGCGCGAGGTCGTCGCCCGCGTCGCGGGAGAAGATCTTCACGTCGATCACGACGCCGCCCTCGCCGTGCGGGACCTTCAGCGAGGTGTCGCGGACTTCGCGCGCCTTCTCCTTGAAGATCGCGCGGATCAGCTTCTCCTCGGCGGTCAGCTCGGTCTCGCCCTTGGGCGTCACCTTTCCGACCAGCAGGTCGCCGGAGGTCACTTCGGCGCCGACGCGCACTACGCCGCGCTCGTCGAGGTTGCGCAGCGACTCCTCCGAGCGGTTGGGGATGTCGCGCGTGATCTCCTCGTCGCCCAGCTTGGTCGTGCGGGCGTCGATCTCGTACTCCTCGATGTGGATCGACGTCA
>Ga0190275_10000572_pt1 | contig 31104 bp, 25 predicted proteins | sample Popmic550T_FD_133745 | JGI IMG/M metagenome (GOLD analysis project Ga0190275, IMG submission 133745) | Populus adjacent soil microbial communities from riparian zone of Yellowstone River, Montana, USA - 550 T | ecosystem: Environmental > Terrestrial > Soil > Riparian zone > Trees stand | place...
GTTGTTCAGCTACCCGCTCGACGAACCCCAGAGCGCCCGCGACCGTAGAGGCGGAACCGCGAAACCCGACTCGACCGATTCCGCGGCGCACACCCTCAAATCCGTCGTGATCAATCCCTTCTTCGACTGGGGAGCAGACCGGGCGCCACGCACGCCCTACCACCGGACGCTGATCTACGAGGCGCACGTCCGCGGTCTGACCCAGACCCATCCCGGTGTCCCGGAGGCGCTTCGCGGCACCTATGCAGGAATCGCCCACCCGGCCGTCATTGAGCATCTGGTCTCGCTCGGCATCACCGCACTCGAACTGATGCCGGTCCACCAGTTCGTCTTGGACCACACGCTCGCCCAGCGCAATCTGACCAACTACTGGGGCTACAACACCATCGGATTCTTCGCCCCCCATCAGGCCTACTCCGCGTCGGGCACCGGCGGCCACCAGGTGCAGGAGTTCAAGGGCATGGTGCGTGCGCTGCACGAAGCCGGGATCGAAGTTATCCTCGATGTCGTCTACAACCACACTGCCGAGGGCAACCACCTCGGCCCGACGATGTGCTTCCGAGGCCTGGACAATGCGGCCTACTACCGGCTGAACGACCGGGAGCCGGCAAAGTACGTCGACTACACCGGAACGGGCAACTCGCTCAACGTCCGGCATCCGCACGCGCTGCAGCTGATCATGGATTCGCTGCGCTACTGGGTCCTGGACATGCATGTCGACGGGTTCCGGTTTGACCTTGCCTCTGCACTGGCCAGAGAACTACACGATGTGGACCGACTCTCGGCCTTCTTCGACCTCGTTCAGCAGGACCCCGTGGTGAGTCAAGTGAAGTTGATCGCGGAGCCGTGGGATGTCGGCGAGGGCGGCTACCAGGTCGGCAACTTCCCTCCACAGTGGACCGAATGGAATGGTAAGTACCGCGACACGGTCCGGGACTTCTGGCGTGGGGAAAAGGCGGCACTGCCTGAATTCGCGGCCCGGATAACGGGCTCCTCAGATCTGTACGAGCACAACGGTCGTCGTCCGGTGGCCAGCATCAACTTCGTCACCGCCCACGACGGCTTCACGCTCAACGACCTCGTGTCCTACGACCACAAACACAACCAGGCCAATGGCGAGGACAACCGCGACGGGGAAAGCCACAACCGTTCGTGGAATCACGGCATCGAAGGACCGACCGACGATCCTGGAATACTCGCCCTGCGCGCCCGCCAACGGCGCAACATGATAGCCACTCTGCTTCTGTCCCAAGGTGTTCCGATGCTATCGCACGGTGATGAGCTCGGCCGTACCCAACATGGCAACAACAACGCCTACTGCCAGGACAACGAGCTGTCCTGGGTGGACTGGGCATCTGCCGACGGCGATCTCAAGTCCTTCGTCTCCGCGACGACCCGGCTACGCAGGGCACACCCGACGTTCCGCCGCCGCCGATTCTTCCGTGGTTCGCCCGTCCGCGAGATCGGCGATCCCATTCCGGACATCACCTGGCTGACCTCAGCGGGTGTGGAGATGGCCCACGGTGACTGGGATTCCAGCTATCACCGCGCCTTCGCGGTGTTCTTCAACGGGGAGGGAATCAACGAACGCGACGACCGCGGCGAGCCGATCACCGACGTGTCCTTCCTACTGTGCTTCAACGCCCATGACTCTCCCTTGGACTTCCGCACGCCGCCGGTGGAGTACGCGGCGTCTTGGGAGGTCGTCCTCGACACCGCGCTCGCCAGACAACGGGCCAGCCCTGAGATCGTCGTCGATGCTGGCGGCTCGGTGCCGGCGCTGGATCGCTCGCTGGTGGTCCTTCGCGCTGCGTCGTAGCCTTGGGGCATGGGGCCACAGGACCGCTCGATGTTCACCACCGAAGCACAGCTCGAAAGCGTCGGTAGGTTCGCAAACGGTGCCTTGCGGCTGCGCGGCTGGAAGGGCCTCGCCGTCAAGATCGCGGTGATCGTCTTTGTGCTGGCCCTTTTCGGGGTCGTCGGTTTCAGTCTCATCAGCTCAATGCGGGCCTGACACTGCATCGTTGCTAGGTCTCGTCCATGAGCCGCCGGCGCTGCTCGTCCGCGTCATAGTCCGCCTTCGGGAACTGCGGGTTCATATCGGTCAGGGTCTCCAACAGGAGGCGCCCAACCGCCCAGTTCCGGTACCACTTGCGGTCGCTGGGCACGATGTACCACGGCGCGGTCTCGGTGTTCGTACGCTCCAGCACCGCTTCGTAGGCCTTGGCGTAGGCCGGCCACTTCTGTCGCTCCTCCACATCCGCGGGGTTGAATTTCCAGTGCTTGTGCGGGTCGTCGAGGCGAGCGAGCAGCCGCTCCTGCTGAACTTCGGGCGAGATGTGCAAGAAGCACTTCACGATGGAAACGCCGTCCTGGACCAGATCGCGCTCCAAGCGGTTGATCTCGGCGTATCGCTGCTGCCACGTCGTCACCGGAACAAGACGGTTGACCCGTGCTACGAGGACATCCTCGTAGTGCGACCGGTCAAAGATCCCGATCAGACCCGCTCGGGGCAGCTCCTTGCGGATTCGCCACAGGAAGTCGTGTGAGCGCTCCTCCTCGGTTGGTTTCTTGAACGAGGCGATGTGGCTGCCCTGGGGATTGAGGGCGCCGATCACGTGCTTGATGACGCCGCCCTTTCCGCTGGTGTCCATGCCCTGCAGGACCAGGAGCACGCGGCGAGTCCCTCCTCCGGTGCCCTCTGCGTACAGGGCCTCCTGGAGTTCGGCGAGCTGCTCCCCATCGGTCTGCGCCCTCGCCAGCATGCGTGACTTACCTCCCGCAGCCAGTGCGGTGCTAGCTGGATCCAGCATGGTGAGGTCGACCTCACCTTTCGGAGCGCGGAGTTCATGGCGGATGGACTTTGTGCTCATGGCCGAAGGGTAGAGCCCGGGAACATGCTCGATCCGCAGTCATCTGGTGGGATGGGCCGATGCGCCAGTTGTTTCCCATCGCGGATGGAACTCTCGACGACGAGAGTCTCGAGCGGGCCTATGGCGACGAGCCGGACGACTTCCTGCGGATCAACTTCGTGGCATCGGCCGACGGGGCCTCGACCCTGGACGGTCGGGCCGGCGGACTCGGGTCGGCCAGAGATCAGCAGGTTCTGCGACTGTTACGCGATCGGTCCGACGGAATCCTCGTCGGAGCAGGAACGGCGCGGGCGGAGACGTACCGAGCACTGCGTGACGACCCGGAACGAGCAGCCGCTCGTACGGCACGGGGACTGGCCCGGGTGCCGCCGATCATCCTGGTCTCCCAACGGCTGACCATCGACCCGAGCGAGCCGATCATCAGCAAGGCGGTTGCTCCTACGGTGATCGTGACCTGTGCGGCCTCGGATCGGGAACGACGCGGCGCCCTGGCTGCCGTCACGCCGGTGATCGTCGTCGGAGAGGAGACAGTCGACCTCGTAGCAGCCCGACAGGCCCTGGCCGAACGCGGATTGCGCCGACTCGTCTGTGAGGGCGGGCCAACGCTTTTCGGCACGGCCTTGGCCGCCGGCATCGTTGACGAGTTGTGCCTGACCCTGTCACCGCTGCTGACCGGTCCCGGTGCCGGCAGGATCGTCGACGGACACCTGCGAATCGAGCCTTCACGCCTGCAGCTGCGCCATCTGCTCGAGGACGACGGCTTCCTGTTCCTGCGCTACGCGCTCGGTCGTAGCTGACCGGCGAGATGGGCGAGAACGCCGCGGGTCCGTTCGCCGTCCTCGCCGCCGGTGAACTCCGCGGCAACGAAGTCGGTGACCCCGGCTTCACCCAGGCCGCGGATCTGCTGCTGGACTGCCTCTTCATCTCCGAGGATCGCCACGCCACCAGGACCGTCGGCACCTTCTCGGTCGAGCATCGCGCGGTAGGAGGGCAGCCGCCCGTAGATCGCGAACACTTTGTCGGCCCGCTGTCTGGCAGCAGCCACATCCGCCGTGACGCAGACGGGCAGTGTGCAGACGATGCGTGGTGTCGGACGTCCGGCCTCACGGGCTGCAGCACCGATGACGGGGACGATGTGGCCACCGATGGTGGCCGGCCCCGTCATCCACAAGATCGTCCCGTCGGCGTAGGTGCCCGCAAGCTCGAGCATCCGCGGCGCAAGAGCGGCCAGCAGCAGCGACGGCGGTCGTTGCGGACGTGGCCCGGTGGCCTGGTATCGCGCAGTTATCGTCTCGCCCTCGACGTTGACCTGTCCGGTCTGCAACAACGGCACCAGCGCCGCAAGGTAGTCGCGCATGTGACGCGCCGGCCGGTCGAAGGAATAGCCGAACGCCCCCTCGACGACCACCTTGTGAGAGGTGCCGATGCCCAGGACGAGGCGCTCATCGAGGGCAAGATGCGCCGTGATGGCCTGCTGGGCGAGGGCAGCCGGATGCCGCGGATATGTCGGGACCACCGCGGTGCCGAGTTCGATCCCGGGAACGTTGCGCCCAGCCACGGCCAGGGCGGTCAGCGCGTCGAGGGCGAAGATGTTGGACAGCCAGGCCGAGGCGAACCCCTGATCGGCCGCACGCCGGATCTGACCCTCCAGGGCGCCCAGCGGATCCGGGCCGGATTCGGGATCGCTGAGTTGAAGCCCGATCCGAATCCGTTGTCCTGCCACCGATCCTCCTCCGCCGACGTGCATCCCGGTCATGTCTACTCGGTCGGATGTGATGAGCTCACGCTCACCCACGCAACCCGGGAACGATGTCGTTGAGGTCGAAGGTGATCGCCTGCTCGAGTTGCTCGTAGGTGCACGACTCCGGGACGCGATCAGGCCGCCAGCGGGAGAACTGGGTGGTGTGGCGGAATCGATCGCCCTCCATGTGGTCATAGCGCACCTCCACCACCCGCTCGGGCCGCAGCGGGGTGAAGGACAGATCCTTGCCGGCATTCCAGCGGGAGGTCTCCGACGATCGCGGCGTGCGGCTGGCTTCGGGCTCCTGCGCGCCGGCCCAGGCCCATGGGTGGCCCTCGAAGGTCGTGACAAGCGACTGCATCTCGTTGAACAGTTCTCGTCGTCGCGCCATCGGGAACGCACCGATGACCCCGACCGAGGCCAGCGAGCCGTCCTCCTTGTACAAGCCCAGCAACAAGGAACCGATGGCATCCGGGCCGGACTTGTGCACCCGGTAGCCAGCCACCACACAGTCGGCGGTCCGCGCATGTTTGATCTTGAACATCACCCGTTTGTCCTGCTGGTAGGTGCCAGTCAACGGTTTGGCGACCACGCCGTCGAGTCCGGCTCCTTCGAACTCGGAGAACCACCGCTGAGCCAATTCCTGGTCCGATGTGGCCGGGGTGAGGTGGACCGGAGGGCGGGCCTGCGCCAGTGCCTGCTCCAACCGGGACCGTCGTTGCGCGAACGGCAGGGCGGTCAAATCGTCGTCCCCCAGTGCCAGGAGATCGAAAGCGACAAAGGAAGCCGGTGTCTGCTCGGCGAGCATGTTCACCCGCGAGACGGCTGGATGGATGCGCTGCTGCAATGCCTCGAAGTCCAAGCCTTGCGCGGTTGCGATGACGATCTCACCGTCGAGGACGCATCGCTCTGGCAGCTCGGCCCGGAACGCCGCGACCATCTCGGGGAAATAGCGGGTCATCGGCTTCTCGTTGCGGCTGCCGATCTCCACCTCGTCGCCGTCCCGGAAGATGAGCGCGCGGAAGCCATCCCACTTCGGTTCGTAGGAGGCGCCGGGTGGGATCGCGGGGACCGACTTCGCCAACATCGGCGCCACCGGCGGCATGACGGGCAGCTTCATGCCCGCCATTCTTACCGATCTCGGAGTTCCCGCTCGGATGCCACGACCGACGTAGGGTGGCCGCCATGCGCCGACGATCGAACCGGTCCGTCCTGGCCGCCGCCCTTGTCTGCTTGGGAATGCTGGCCAGCGGGTGCACAACCGTGGTTCAGGGATCAGGGCGCCCGGCCGCTGCCGCCGAGTCCGCGCCGGACGCCACGGCCGGCCCACCGGCACCTCCGGTCGACGACATCTCCTGGGCGGACTGCACGGACAACGTCACGCAGGCCGTGGGTGGGCAGCTCGAACGTCCCTTGACCTTCGAATGCGGGACCACTCTGGTGCCCAAGGACTACGACGCCCCGACCGAGGGTGACTACGAGTTGTTCGTGCTGCGCGCCGTGTCGGCCGAACAGATCGATCGGATCGGATCGCTGCTGGTCAATCCTGGTGGCCCTGGCGGCTCCGGCGTAGAAACTGCCATCGGGCTGGCCCTGAGCCTGCCGTCCGAGATTCTCGCGCGATTCGACATCGTCGGCTTCGATCCGCGGGGGGTGGGTCTCAGTTCACCGGTGGAATGCATCTCAGCAGCGTTCAAGGACGAGATCAACGCCGCCGAACCGACCCCACGCAGCCCCGAGGAGATCGATGAGGCCCTGGACCTGTCCGAGGAGATCGGCGACGGATGTGAGGACTTGTACGGCGATGAACTGGGCAACTTCAACACGATCTACACCGCCCGGGACATGGACCGCCTCCGAGAAGCCCTGGACGACGAGCAGCTGACCTATCTCGGTTATTCCTACGGCACCACCCTCGGGTCGACCTACGCCGAACTGTTCCCGGATCGGGTACGCGCGCTCGTACTCGATGGTGCGGTCGATCCGAGCAAGGACGATCTCGAGGGTTCCGAGGGTCAGGCCGCTGGCTTCGAGCAGGCCTTCGATGCCTTCGCCGCGGACTGCGTGGCGCAAGGTGCTGCTTGCCCGGCGGGGCCCGATCCACGGGGGCTGGTCTACCAACTGCTCGACTCGGCCGAGGGTGCTCCGATCCCCTCGAGCGGGCCGAGCGGCCGCCGCGCCACCGATGGAAACATCTTCGTCGGTGTTCTTGGAGCGCTCTACAGCGCAGATGCCTGGCCGGCTCTCGCTCGGGCTCTGGCCGACGCAGTGGCCGGGGATTCCCTGCCGATCCTGGAGCTTGGCGATGGCTACAGCCAGCGCCGCGAGGACGGGTCGTATTCCAATCTGATCGACGCGAACATCGCGATCAACTGCGCCGACAGTGATCAGACCTTCGAGGCGAGCCAAGTGCGCGGCTACGTCGAGGAGTGGGACACGAAGTACCCCTTGTTCGGCGCCGCGCTGGCCAGTGGCCTGATGACCTGCACCCTGTGGGAGGCAACGCGCCATCCGCTGCCCGACCGAGATGCGGCTGGCTCGCCGCCGATCCTTGTGATCGGCACCCTGGGTGATCCGGCAACCCCATATGAGGGGGCAGTCACGATGGCCGAACAACTGGACGCCGGCGTTCTCCTCTCCTGGGAGGGCGAGGGGCACACCGCCTTCCCGAAGACCGACTGCATCACAGCAGCCGTGGTCAGCTATCTCGTCGATCTCGTTTCGCCGGCCGAGGGCACGACATGCCCGGCCTGAGCTGATGGCTGCCATTGGTAGCTACGCGCTACGCGGTGGAGCCGCTTGATGGCCAGTCCATCCGTCGAGCTGGAGGTCGGGGACCGCACCGTCCGGGTGTCGAACCCCGACAAGCCCTACTTCGCCGATCTCGGGATCAGCAAGCTCGACGTCGTTCAGTACTTCATCTCCGTCGGCCCCGGGATCCTCAACGCGCTGAGGGATCGTCCGACGACCTTGGAGCGGTGGCCGGGAGGGGTCTTCGAGGGTGCGAAGCTGTCCACCCGGATGGACAACCGAGGCGATGCGTTCTTCCAGAAGCGCGTTCCCAAGAATGCACCGGACTGGGTGGAGACCGCGCGGATCGCCTTTCCGTCTGGCCGGACCGCTGACGAGGTCTGCCCGACCGAAGTCGCTGTCATTGCCTGGGCTGTGAATCTGGGAACCCTGACCTTCCATCCCTGGCCGGTCAACCGCGCCGACGTGGACCGGCCCGATCAGCTGCGCATCGACCTCGATCCACAACCCGGCACCTCCTTTCGCGATGCTGCTGCAGTTGCCCCGGAGGTACGCGCGCTGCTGGGCGAGGCGGGCTTGACCGGTTTTCCGAAGACTTCCGGCGGCCGGGGCCTGCATGTGTACGTACCGATCCAGCCGAGGTGGGAGTTTCCCGACGTACGCCGGGCGGTGATCGCCTTCGGCCGGGAGTTGGAGCGCAGGCTGCCGCAGCAGGTGACGATGTCGTGGTGGAAGGAGGAGCGCGGAGCCAAGATCTTTATCGACTACAACCAGATGGCCCGCGACCGAACCATCGCCTCGGCGTATTCGGTGCGCCCCTCGCCTCGAGCCCTGGTCTCGGCGCCGCTCCTCTGGGACGAGGTCCCCCTGGTCAGCCCCGAGGACTTCGACCTGCGCTCTATGCCCGCCCGCTTTAGCACCCTGCCCGATCCACACGCTGACCTGGACGAGGGTCCGGGCGGCTCATTGGAGGCGCTACTCGATTGGTCCGACCGGGATGCCACCGACCGAGGGCTGGAGGGGATGCCCTATCCCCCGGATTACCCGAAGATGCCAGGAGAACCGCCACGTGTGCAGCCCAGCAAGAAGAACGAAGCCAACTGGCCCAAGCCCGACGTACCGTGAAGCCATGAGCAGCCAAGAATCGCCCCAGCCCACCGTTGTCAAGTCCGACGACCAATGGCGTGCCCTGCTCTCCCCCGAGGAGTACCAGGTGCTCCGACAGGCCGGCACCGAGCGGGCCTTCGCCGGGAGTACACCGACACCAAGACCGAGGGCATCTACTCCTGCCGGGCCTGCGGCGCCGAACTCTTCCGTTCACACGCCAAATTCGACTCTCACTGTGGGTGGCCGAGCTTCTACGAGCCCACTGACGGGGACAACGTCATCCTGCGCAAGGACAAGAGCTTGTTCATGACCCGGGTCGAGGTGCTCTGCGCCACGTGTCACTCACACCTGGGTCACGTCTTCGAGGATGCCCCGCAGACGCCGACCGGCGACCGCTACTGCATCAACTCGGTCAGCATCAAGCTGCAGCCCAAGGACAACAGCGAGAGCTGATCCATCAGGGCAGAGCGGCGACCAGCTCGGCGACCGGTTTGCGCGCTCCGGTGTAGAAGGGCACCTCCTCGCGGACGTGCCGCCGGGCGGTCGAGGCTCGAAGCTCGCGCATCAGGTCCACGATCCGGTGCAGCTGGTCGGCCTCGAAGGCCAGGATCCACTCGTAGTCCCCGAGTCCGAACGAGGCAACGGTGTTGGCTCGGACGTCGGCGTACCCGCGGGCGAGTTTCCCGTGCTCGGCCAGCATCGCGCGGCGTTCCTCGTCGGGGAGCAGATACCACTCGTAGGACCGTACGAACGGGTAGACGCACACGAAGGCTCGGGCTTCCTCGTCTGCCAGGAACGCTGGCACGTGCGACTTGTTGAACTCCGCGGGCCGGTGCAAGGCCAGCTGTGACCAGACCGGGGAACACGCCCGCCCGAGCGCCGTACGACGGAATCGCGAGTACGCCTCCTGCAGTGCCTGTGCCTCCTGCGCATGCCACCAGATCATCAGGTCGGCATCGGCCCGCAACCCGGCCACGTCGTAGACCCCGCGAACGACCAGGCCCTTGCCGGCCAACTCCTCGAACAGCGCGTCCACCTCCTCGGCGATCGCCGGGCGAGCCTCATCTGGCAAGGCCGATTCGACACGAAAGACCGACCACATCGTGTACCGGATCGCCGAGTTGATCTCCTTCGCGGCCTTACCACGACCAGGCACACGGCTGGCGGCGTCATCGGTGTCAGTCACGCGGGCCATTCTCCCTCACCGCCCCGGCGCTTAGGCTCACCACCCACCACTGTCCGGGCCACGACGAGGAGTTCGCATGCAGGGCTTGATGCAGGACTACCCACTCACCATCGTCCGCATATTCGATCGGGGCGAGAAGTTGTTCCCGGACAAGTCCGTGATCACCTCGACCGCAACCGGAATCGTCACCAGAACGTATGCGGAGTGGGCCGACCGCACCCGTCGCCTGGGCTCTGTCCTGCAGACCCTCGGCATCTCGGCAGACGGCCGCGTGGCGACGTTCGGCTGGAACACCGCCAACCACTTGGAGTTGTACTTCGCGGCGCCATGCACCGGCCGGGTCCTGCACACCCTGAACATCCGGCTGTTCCCGGAGCAGCTGACCTACATCGCAATTCATGCGCAGGACGAAGTCGTTTTCGTCGACAGGTCGCTGACCGGCCTGTTGTGGCCGCTGTTGGAGACGTTCACAACGGTTCGCCATGTTGTCGTGATGGACGACGGCAAGGGAGAGGTCCCGGACGGGGCGCCGGAAGGCGTTGCGGTGCATGACTACGAGCACCTGCTGGCCGACGCGGAGCCGGTCGACTTCCGCGTCGAGGATGAATGGCAAGCAGCGTCGATGTGCTACACCAGCGGGACCACCGGCAACCCCAAAGGCGTCGTCTACACCCACCGGTCCACGTTCCTGCACACCATGGGGGTGTTGCAGGCCGACGGTCTGGGAGCCCGGGAGACCGACCGGATCATGCCGGTGGTCCCGATGTTCCACGCCAACGCCTGGGGACTGGCGCATGCCGGCGTCGCGGCCGGGGCGGACCTGGTGATGCCCGGACCGGACCTCTCCCCCAAGGCGCTGGCGAGCCTGATCGAGTCCCAGCGGGTCACGATCGCCGCTGGGGTCCCGACGATCTGGATGGGCGTGCTGCCCGAGCTGGAGGGCCGTGACATCTCCGCCCTGCGGATGATCCCCTGCGGAGGTTCTGCGGTCCCGCGTGCCTTGTCGGAGGCCTACCGGGAGCAGACCGGGATGCCGATCCTGCAGGCCTGGGGAATGACCGAGACCTCGCCGGTGGTCAGCGTCGCCCACGTCAAGTCCACGCTTGCCCAGGCCTCGGAGGAGGACAAGGCAGACATGCGGGCCACGATCGGGCGACCGATGTTCGGTTCGGAGATCCGGGTGGTGGACCCGGACACCTTGGAGCCGGTCTCGCCCGACCGGACGACTCAAGGCGAACTGCAGGCAGCAGGCGGCTGGGTCGCCAAGAGTTACTACAACGATGAGCGTTCTCCGGAGTCGTTCACCGATGATGGCTGGTTACGCACCGGTGACGTTGCGACGATGGACCAGGACGGTTACGCGCGCATCGTCGACCGTACGAAGGACGTCGTGAAGTCCGGGGGTGAGTGGATCTCCACGGTCGAGCTCGAGAACGAGATCATGGCCCACCCCAAGGTCGCCGAGGCGGCGGTGATCGGCATCGCACACCCCAAATGGGACGAGCGTCCCCTGGCATGCGTCGTGGTGAAACCGGGCGAGGAACTCAGCAAGGAAGACATCCTCGCCTTCCTCGAGGGCAAGATCGCCAAGTGGTGGATGCCTGACGACGTGGTGTTCGTCGATGAGGTCCCCAAGACTTCGGTCGGCAAGTTCTCCAAGAAGACGCTGCGGGAGAAATTCCAGGGTTATGTCCTGCCGACGGCGCAAGGTCCGGAGACGGGCTAGTCCGCGCGGTCGGTTACCTCGGCGACGCCGAATCGCTTGAGGAGCAGGTCGCCGAGTTCAAGCGGCGTTTCGGCCACGACGATTGCGCCTGCAGCTATGAGTTCGCCTGGCTCTGCATACCCCCAGGACACGCCGAAGGTCTCGAGGCCATGGGCAGCGGCGCCGGACACGTCGTGCAGCCGGTCCCCCACCATCACGGCCCGGCTGGGCGCCTCCCGACGTGCTGGGGTGATTCCGAGTCGATGGATGACGGATCCGACCACGGCTGCCTTGCCGGTTCGGCCGCGGGCATGGTCGGCTCCACCAATGACATCAAAGTATATGTGAAGCCCGTTGTCGGACAGGATGACTCGTGCTAGCGATTCAGGCTTCGACGTGGCGATCGCAAGCCTGATGCCGCAGTTCTGCAGGCGATCGAGCAACTCGGGGATACCTGGATAGGGCTGCGACAAGGAGGCGGCAAGCGGGTCATATGTTCGGCGGTACTCCGCCGTGGCGGCGAGGATCTGCGCCGGATCCAGACCCAGGTCGGGCATGAAAGCCTCGAAGGGCGGTCCGACGTAGCTGCGCAGGGTGTCAGGTGGGTGTCGGCCGGCGCCGACGGCGTCCATCGCCATGGACAGGTGCTCGGTGATCCCCTTCGCCGAGTCCAACAGGGTGCCGTCGAGATCGAGGAGAACTGTTCCTGCGTTCACTGCCCCCACCGTACGGACGTGCCGGAGGCGTGTTGATGTTCAACCGGCAATGACGTCCACCGCTGCGTGGCCGCTACGGATACAGGCCGGGACGCCGACCCCGTCATAGGCCGCACCAGCCACTGCGAGGCCCGGATGCCGGGCAACGGCCGATCGCACGGTGGTGACCCGTTCGAGATGACCGACCGTGTACTGGGGCAGCCCGCCGCCCCATCGCGTGATCGAATCAGCGTCGGGGAGACCGCTCAGGTTCAGCAGGTCAGCGACCTCGGCTGCGGCCGCGGCCAGCAAGTCGGCGTCGCTGCGCTGCAGCGCATGTTCCTCACCGATCCGGCCGACCGATGCGCGGACCAGCAAGCCTCGGTCTGCCAGGTGCGGCCACTTGTTCGACGAGATGGTCACCGCTTTGACCAGGCCCCCGGCCGCGGGCGGAACGAGTAATCCGCTTGCAGAAGGCAGCGCTCCCTGATGGCCATTCCATGCCAACGCGATGATGGCCATGCTCGCCATCGGGATCTCATCCAGAGCTGCGGCAGCCTCTGGAACCAGTGCCCCGAGGAGCCGGGAGGCCTTGGGAGGAGGCACTGCGAGCACCACCGCGTCGGCCTCGATGGTCGTGGTCGCGGGCGCCGGCCCGCATTCGACGAGGTAGCCCCGGGGACCAGACTGCAGGGCTCGTACTGTCGTCCCGAGCCGGACCTCGGCACCAGCCCGTTGTACGAGAGCCTGCGCAAGCCGCGCCAGCCCGCCTCGCAGGGTTGCGAAGATCGGCCCGGCGCCGGGTTCCCGTCGGATGGAGGCTGCGGCGCGCAACACCGACGTCTCAGAGCGCAACGCTTCGGCCAAGGCCGGCATGGTGGCCGAGAGGGACAGCACATCGGCCCGGCCGGCATATACCCCGCCGAGCAGTGGTTCGATCAACAGGTCGACCAACTCATCGCCCAGGCGCGGCCGCAGAAAGCCGCCCACGGATTCGTCGGCGGTGAGCAAGGGGCCGGGCGATCCCGGCTCTGCCCGGAGCCGGTCCATGGTGGCCGGACTGAACAGGTCACTCCCGGTCAGGTCGTCAACCGAGGTGGGAACCCCGAGCACGGTCCCAGACGGAATCGGATGGGTCCGGCCGCCCACCGCGATCGAGGCCGATGTCGTGCTCGGATGGACGATGTCAGCTGACAGGCCGACAGCCTCGATCAGGTCAAGGGCCTCGGGTACGACCGTGAGGACCATGTCGGCACCCACGTCGAGGTTGTGGCCGGCGAACGGGATCGTCCGGAGCTTTCCGCCCGCTCTGTCGGTGGCTTCCAGGACCGTCACCTGGTCATTCGGGTGACGGCGACGGTGTTCGTGGGCCGCGGTCAGACCTGCGATACCGGCTCCGATCACCACTACGTGCCGCATCCGAGTCGTATCCCTCCCGCACGTCACCTGCACAAACGGCTCCAACGTGACCAGATTCCGCACCCTATGCGCCGGCCTTGGCGGGCGGTCTGCGACCCGTGTGCCGGAGACACCCGGCCGTCACGAATCGGTCACGCCAGCAACCTCTTCGCTGGCAGTGGCGTCTTCCCCGCAAGACGACCTGGAGGTCCCCATGCCATTCGTGACGCCATCAACTTCAACCGCCGCCCGCTGGACAGGCAAGACAACCGTCGTAGCCGCGCTACTTGTGACCGTCGCCCTTCTCACCGGCTGTGGCCGCGGCGCGGACTCCGGTACGACCTCGGGTGGCGCACCCCAGATCGGAGCGCCGGCAGATCGGGACGCCGTCGCGGGTGATGAGGCCGTGGGAGGCGGCGCACCCGAAGGGGCCCCACCCGGGGGCGATGTTCAGGTGATCGTCCCGCCGGATGGACTGAGCTTGGGCCAGCAGATCGTGCGGACCGGTGATATCAGCGTCGATGTGGATGACATCACCTCCACAGCTAACCGGGTCACCGCGCTGGTTGACGCAGCCGGAGGCGAGATCGGTTCCGATCAGCGCCAGGGTGACGCGACAGACGGGACCGCTGACTTCGTGCTACGCGTCCCGCCAGACAGTTTCGACGACGTGCTGGACACGATCAGTGCTCTGGGCGAAGAGCTCTCCCGCACCGTTTCGGCAGACGATGTGAGCACCGTCGTGGCCGATGTGGATGCTCGGGTCCAGAGCCTGCAGAACTCCGTCAATCGCCTGTTGGCCCTGGCCGGGCAAGCGGTGTCGGTCAGTGACCTGATCGTCATCGAATCCGAACTCAGCGCCAGACAGGCGGAATTGGAATCTCTTCAGGCTCAGCAACGCGCCCTCGCCGATCAGGTGTCCCTAGCCACCTTGACGGTCCGGCTGAGCGCATCCAGCGATCCTGCTGACAAGGCGACCGGCTTCCTCGCCAGCCTCGAGGCTGGCTGGAACGCCTTGCTGTACTTCGGAGCTGGGCTGATCTCGCTTGTCGGGGTGCTGCTGCCCTGGCTGGCAGTCGTCGCGCTGATCGGCATTCCGGCTGTGGTCCTCTGGCGGCGCCGACGGTCAGCGGCCCGCGAGGCGACGGCCGCTGAGGTTCCGGTCATGGCCACGTTCGGACCAGCTCCGGCCGAGGTGGTGGCCTCCACCGGCCAATCGGTCAGCGCCCCGGCAGGGAATGAACCAGCTCGACCACCCGAGTGAGAATCTCAGGGTCGGTCTGGGGCAGGACACCGTGGCCGAGGTTGAAGATGTGCCCGGGCGCGCTGCGGCCCTGCTCGACGACCTCGCGCACAGTCGTCTCGATCACCGGCCAGTCCGCGAGCAGGATTGCCGGGTCCAAGTTTCCCTGGACCGGGTGCCCGGCCCCGATCCGAGTCAGCGCCTGTGACAGCGGTACCCGCCAGTCGACTCCGACGACCTCGGCCCCGGCCTGGCCCATCAGGCCGAGTAACTCACCGGTGCCGACCCCGAAGTGAATCCGCGGCACATCGAGATCGTCGAGCGAGGCGAAGACCCGCCGGGTATGCGGCAATACGTACCGCTGGTAGGCCGCTGCCGGCAGCGCTCCGGCCCAGGAATCGAACAGCTGCAGCACGGTGGCGCCGGCCTCGGCCTGGGCACGGAGGAACACGCTCGCATAGTCGGCCAGCTTGGCCAACAACGCGTCCCACAGATCGGGTTGTCCGTACATGAATGCCTTGGTGAGCGCGTGGTCCTTCGACGGTCCACCCTCGATGAGATAGGCAGCCAAAGTGAACGGCGCGCCCGAGAAGCCGATCAGTGGGGTGCCTCCCAGCTCACTGACCAGGCGACGTACGGCGGTGTCGAGGAAGCCGAGATCAGCCCGCTCGAGCTCGGGAAGGGAGTGGACGTCTTCGATCGAGCGAACCGGTCGTTCCAGGACGGGGCCGACACCGGCAACGATGTCCACGCCGATTCCGGCGACGACGAAGGGGACCACGATGTCGGAGAACAGGATCGCGGCGTCCACCCCGTGCCGCGTGACCGGTTGCAGAGTCAGTTCAGTGATCAGGTCCGGATCCTGACAGGCTTCGAGCATGGCAGTTCCCTCGCGGCGCGCTCGGTACTCCGGCAGTGAGCGTCCGGCTTGCCGCATGAACCACACCGGCAGTCGGTCCGGCCGCCGTCCACGTGCGGCGCTGAGCAAGCTGCTCTGCGGGATGGCGGCGTCGCGTGCGGGAGTGAGCTCGGTGGTCGGAGACTCGTGCAACGGCATCGTGGGCAATCCTCGCAGACCCCTCGGCCCTGCCCCTTCGGCGCGTCGGGAATGTCCGCTGGTCGCGACCGACCTACCCTCGGTGGTGATGAGTGATGTCCGATCGGGACCTCAGGGCGGCGTCCCTGAGGTCTTCACCGACGCTCTAGCCAGTCTGCGGACGGTAAAGCCACGGCCGGAGATCGTGCTGGAGGAGATCACCGGCCCGGCGAGATTGGCCCCGTACTCGCATGCTCTGGGTGCCGAGGTGAGCCTCGAAGGTGAGGAGATCGCCACTGGTCGGTTGGTCGTGCTGCACGACCCCGAGGGCCAGGCAGGCTGGGACGGCGTGCTGCGAATCGTCGGATTTCTCACCGCCGAGACCGACGCAGCGCTGGCCTCCGACGACCTGTTTCCCGAAGTCGGCTGGAGTTGGCTGATCGAGGCCCTCGATGGCCGTGGTGCGGACTACACCGCCGTGGGCGGCACGGTCACTTCCACGGTATCCACCCGGTTCGGTGACCTGGCTGGGCCGCAGCGCAGCGTCGACGTGGAGATCCGCGCGTCCTGGACCGCCCTCACCTTCGATCTCGCCACGCACCTGCATGCCTGGTTGGACGTTCTGGGGTCGGCGGCCGGCCTTCCCCCTCCCGGAGTGCGCCTGCTAGGTCCTCCGCTGACGAACTCCGAACTCGGCCGGCGTCTGCTTCAGTGACCCATCCACTGGATGATGCAGCCACCGACCAGGCACACCTCGGACCGAATCGTCGCCGCCGGGTGCGCAGCCGCGCGGATTCAGCGCGGCGGCTGACCAGTCCGATCGACCAGCCAGCACCTGCCGAACTGCGCGAATTCGCCGCGCCGAGCCAGGGAGCACCTGCGGAGGCCGACCCCAGTTCGGTCCCGTTGCTGGTGCCCCGCGATGGCGTGCCTGAGCCGCTGACCAGCCCTGCCGAGGTCGCTGCATACGCCGCCCGATTGGCAGCCGGCACCGGGCCGGTGGCAATGGACGCCGAGCGAGCATCGGGATATCGGTACGGCCAACGCGCCTATCTGGTCCAGATCCGCCGCGAGGGCGCGGGTACTGCTCTGATCGACCCCATCGCGGTTCCCGACCTGAAGCCGATCCAGGACGCCATCGCCGACGCCGAGTGGATCCTGCATGCGGCCAGTCAGGACCTGGTCTGCCTCGCTGAGCTCGGATTGGCCCCTTCACTGCTCTTCGACACCGAACTGGGCGCCCGCCTGGCCGGCTTCGCCCGGGTCGGACTCGGAGCCCTGGTCGAGGAGCTTCTCGGGCTGCAGCTGGAGAAGGGTCATTCCGCTGCCGATTGGAGCACCCGTCCGCTGCCGCGGGATTGGCTCATCTATGCCGCGTTGGATGTCGAGATCCTGATCGAGTTGCGTGAAAAGGTGCACGACCGGTTGCTCGAGAGCGGCAAGCTCGCCTGGGCCGAGGAGGAGTTCGCGGCACTGTTGACCGCGCCCGCGCCGGCGCCCCGAGTCGATCCCTGGCGTCGCACGTCCGGGATGCACTCGCTGCGCAGCCGTCGGCAGTTGGCTGCCCTTCGCTCGCTGTGGAACGCCCGTGACGAGGTCGCCCAGCGCAGGGATATCGCGCCCGGGCGGATCCTGCACGACAAGGCGATGGTCGCAGGTGTGCTCGCCGATCCGGACAGTGCCGAGGCGATGGTGGCCCTCCCGGTCTTCCGCGGCCGGGCGAACCGCAAGCTCATGCAGACCTGGTTCGGCGCACTGCAGCGTGCGCGAGCCTTACCCGACAGTGAGCTGCCAGCCCTGACCCTGCCCGGCAACGGGCCGCCCCCACCCAACCGCTGGCCGGAACGGGAGCCAGCAGCAGCCGCGCGTCTGGTCGCAGTTCGTGAAGTCATCGCCAAGCTCGTCGAGGCGCACGACATTCCCACCGAGAATCTCCTGAGCCCGGACTTGTTGCGCCGACTGGCCTGGGAACCCCCGGAGCCGTTGACCGAGGAGGCTGTCGGCCGCCGCCTTCGCGAGGGCGGCGCCCGGGACTGGCAGGTGCTGCTGACAGCGGCCGGTTTGGCCGCCGCGCTTTCGGCCCCTGTGGACGCTGTGGACGCTGGAGACCCCGTCGACTCTGGAGACTCGGCGGACGAGGTGGCGAACTGTGCGCACGAACACTTTGTTACTGGCCAGTAGCAAGAGTTAGGCTCGGGGCCGAGCAAGGTCCGTATGCCCGTCGCTCACACCAGCCACCGCAAACCGGAGTCGCGCATGTCCCGCACCCTTCGTGAGGTCGTCTTCGTCGACGGCGTCCGTACCCCCTTCGGCAAGGCCGGTCCCAAGGGCATCTATGCCGAGACCCGCGCCGACGACCTCGTGGTCCGCTGCATCCGCGAGCTGTTGCGCCGCAACCCCAACCTCCCCCCGGAGCGGGTGGACGAGGTCGCCATCGCGGCCACCACCCAGATCGGTGACCAAGGGCTGACCATCGGCCGTACCGCGGCGCTACTGGCCGGCCTCCCCCGCAGCGTCCCCGGCTACGCGATCGACCGGATGTGTGCCGGGGCGATGACCGCCGTGACGACTACCGCGAGCGGGATTGCCTTCGGCTCCTACGACGTCGCCGTCGCCGGCGGAGTCGAGCACATGGGCCACCACCCGATGGGTGAGGGCGTCGACCCGAACCCGCGGTTCCTGTCCGAGAAACTTGTCGACCCCTCGGCTCTGGTCATGGGCCAGACGGCAGAGAACCTGCACGACCGCTATCCCCACCTGACCAAGGAGCGGGCGGATGCGTTCGCCGCTGGTAGCCAGGAGAAGTACGCGAAAGCGGCGGCCAACGGGCAGATCGGGCAGGACCTGGTCACAATGGCCACCCGCTCAACGACTACTGGGTACGGCCTGGCCAGCGTTGACGAGCCGCCGCGGCCGGAGACCACCATCGAGGGGCTCTCCACGCTCAAGACGCCGTTTCGCCCGCACGGGCGGATCACCGCAGGGAACGCCGCAGGACTGAATGACGGTGCAACCGCCTGCCTGATCGCGGCCGAGGACGTGGCGCGAGATCTCGAACTGCCGGCCGCGATGCGTCTGGTCGGATACAGCTTCGTCGGTGTCGAGCCCGAGGTGATGGGGATCGGGCCTGTTCCGGCGACGGAGAAGGTGCTGCGCCAGACCGGACTGTCCATCGAGGACATCGGGGCCTTCGAACTGAACGAGGCCTTCGCCGTACAGGTGCTGGCCTTTCTCGACCACTTCGGGATCGCCGACGACGACGAGCGGGTCAACCCCTGGGGTGGCGCGATCGCGGTCGGTCACCCGCTTGCCTCCTCCGGCGTCCGACTGATGACCCAGCTGGCCCGACAGTTCGCCGAACGGCCAAACGTGCGGTACGGGCTTACCGCCATGTGTATCGGAATCGGCATGGGCGGAAGCGTGGTCTGGGAAAACCCCGGGTACGGCGCGACTGTGGGAGACCGGGCATGAGTGACCTGAATGAGGGTGGCCCTGAGTCGAATGATTCGACTGAGGGGCGCCCTGAGTCGGTGAGAACGGACACTCAGGCCCAGGCCGCGGTCGCCTACCCCGACGAGGTCGTGACCTCGGCGTACGTGCGCTATCTGGCCGTACCGGGTCTCGACGGTGACATTCACGGTGACATTGCCCTGATCACGATCGACAACGGACTCGACCACACCCGGCCGACCACGTTCGGTCCGGCGGGTCTGGCCAATCTCGCGGCCGCCCTGGACCAGATCGAGGCCCGCTCCCCCGCGGTCAGCGCGATCGCGATCACCGGCAAGCCGTTCATCTTCGCCGTCGGCGCCGACCTGTCCGGGATCAGCCTGGTCGATACCCGGGACAAGGCACTGCAGATCGCTCGCCTGGGACACGAGGTCTTTCGCCGGTTCAAGGATTCCACGATTCCGACATTCGCCTTCGTCAACGGGGCTGCAATGGGCGGCGGCGTGGAGCTGGCTCTGCACTGTCACTACCGGACACTTTCCACTGGCGCTGCGGCCATCGCGCTGCCGGAGTGCTTCCTCGGGATCGTGCCCGGTTGGGGCGGAACCCAGTTGCTGCCCAACCTGATCGGGGCCGATAGCGCGGTCACCGTGATCTTGGACAACGCACTCAACCAGAACCGGATGCTCAATGCCGGCCAGGCCGCCAAGGTGGGCATCGCAGATGTCAGCTTCGAGCCGGCCGACTTCCTGGAACGCTCGATCGAATGGGCCGCAAGCGTTGTGAACGGTTCGACGACGATCAGTCGGACCGAGATCGATCGCGGCCAGGCGTGGACCGACGCCATGGATCGCGGCCGGGCCCTGGTGGAAGCCAAGTTCCACGGCGCCGCACCGGCGCCCTACCGCGCCCTGGAATTGCTGGAGCATGCCCGCAGTGGTTGTGATGGGGAGCAGTTCCTGGTCGGCACGAGCGCAGAGGATGACGCCCTCGCCGATCTGTTGATGACCGATGAGCTCCGCGCCGGCCTGTACGCCTTCGATCTGGTGCAGAAGCGCGCAAAGCGACCGGTCGGGGCGCCGGACAAGGATCTGGCGCGCCCGGTGACCAAGGTGGGCATCGTCGGCGCGGGCCTGATGGCTGGGCAGCTGGCCCTGCTGTTCGCCCGACGACTGGAGGTGCCGGTCGTCCTGACCGACCTGGATCAGGACCGTCTCGACCGCGGGGTGTCCTACGTCCATGGCGAGATCGACAAGCTGCTCGGCAAGGGGCGGTTGAGCGCGGACACGGCCAACCGGCTCAAGTCGATGGTTTCCGGTTCCCTGACAAAGGATGCCTTCGCCGACGCTGACTTCGTCCTCGAGGCGGTCTTCGAAGACCTGGCGGTCAAGAAGCAGGTATTCGCCGAGGTCGAGGCCGTGGTCGGCCCCGAGTGCATCCTCGCGACGAACACCTCGTCGCTGCCCATCACCGAGATGGCCGCCGATCTCGAGCATCCCGGCCGGGTCGTCGGCTTCCATTTCTTCAACCCAGTGGCTGTCCTCCCACTGCTGGAGATAGTGCGTGGCGCCAAGACCGACGATGCCGCCCTGGCGACCGCGTTCTCGGTCGGAAAGACGCTGAAGAAGAGCTGCGTGCTGGTCCAGGACGCACCGGCCTTTGTCGTCAACCGACTGCTGACCCGGTTCCTCGGAGAGGTGACGACCGCCGTTGACCGCGGCACGCCGATCGAGGTAGCCGACCGGGCGCTGGAGCCGCTCGGCCTTCCGATGAGCCCCTTCCTCCTGCTGATGCTGGTGGGTCCCGCGGTCGCACTGCACACAGCTGAGACGCTGCATGCTGCCTTTCCGGACCGGTTCGGCGTAAGCCAGAACCTGCACAGCATGGTCGAGGCCGGGAAGCCCGGCGTCTACGTCTGGGACGAGTCCGGTCAGCACGTCGACCCGGAGGTGGCAGCGTTGTTCGTCGGTGGAGATGCGCCGATGACCGCCGATGAGGTACGCGGCGCAGCTCTGCAGGCGTTGGCTCAGGAGATCCGGCTGATGCTGGACGAGGGGGTCGTCGCGCAGGCTCAGGACATCGATCTGTGCCTGTTGCTCGGCGCCGGCTGGCCCTTCCACCTCGGGGGAATCACGCCGTACCTGGATCGCGAGGGTGTCAGCGAGAAGGTCACCGGTCAGCGATTCCTGCCGATCGGCACCGCTAGCGTCCCGGGCTCCGGAGTGATCGATCCAGGCGGAGTCACCCTCCCGGAAGGGTGACCCGGACCTCCAACCCACCCGAGGTGGGGGCGGTCAGGTCCACCGTTCCGTGATGCGCCGCGATCACGGCACGCACGATGGACAGCCCCAGGCCGGTGCCCCGGACCCCCGAACGGCCGGCTCCGCCGCGGCGGAACGGGGTCAGGAGATCGCCGAGTTCGGACTCTTCAAGAATCGCTCCGCTGTTTGACACCTCGATCCAGGCATGCCCGTTCCCCTGTCCGCTGCGGATCGACACCGCGCCACCCTCGATGTTGTGCCGGACAGCGTTCTCGACCAGGTTGCCGATCAGCCTGGACAGCAGCTCGGGGTCGCCGATGGTGGGAGCTGGGGACAATTGCAGGTCGATGGTGAGCTCGCCTTGGGTCGTCTCCGCTCCGATCGCGGCGAGCGCACCCGGAACGATGACGGCCAGGTCGACCGGTTCGCGCCTGGTCATCACGCCTTGTTCGGCCTGGACCTCACTGCGGGCCAGGATCAACAATGATTCGATCAGGGCGTCGGCACGGATCGTCGCCTCTCGCACGATCTCGGCCGAGGTTCGCAGGTCCTCGGCCGATGCGTTCGGGTCGGCCAGTGCCACGTCGACTTCGGCTCGTATCAAGGTCAAGGGCGTACGCAGCTCATGGCTGGCGTTGGCCGCGAAGCGTTGCTGGCCGGCGAAGGCCGCGTCGAGACGGCCGACCATCTGGTCAAATGCATCGGCGAGCTCGGCCAGTTCGTCGCGCGGGCCGCGGTAGGAGATCCGCTCCCGCAGGGTCGCCAGAGACAGTCGCCGTGCAGTGGCAGTCAGATCGGTGACCGGGCGCAGGACGCGGCCGGCCACCAGATAGCCGGCCGCGGCACCGGCAATGACGACGAAGCCGAAGGCCAGCCCACCGGTGCGCAGGATCGCGTCCCGGGCCTGTTCCTGCAGCGCCTCTTGAACGGCCGAGGCCCGCACGGTGACCCGGTCGCCGGTCTCAGTGACGATCTTCAACTCGGTGTCCGGGTCCAGGCCCGGTGTGGCGGCGACTGTGCGGTCAGCCACAATGACCGCCACGGTCAGCAGGATGGCCGCGGCCACCGTCAGCAGAGCGCCATAGGCAAGTGCCAGGCGCCACCTCAGGGAAACCCGCATGCAGACAGCTTGCCCTGCGCCGCTGCCTATGCCGGGTCGGAGGCGATGCGATAGCCCGAACCGACGACGGTGTCCACGATTGCCGGCTCACCGAGCTTGCGGCGCATGGTCATGACCGTGACCCGCACGGTCGTGGTGAATGGATCCGCGTGCTCGTCCCAAACCTTCTCCAGCAGTTCTTCACTGGAGACCACCCCGCCGTTGGCACGCAACAGCATCTCCAGCACTCCGAACTCCTTGCGTGTCAACTCGATCGGCGCTTCTGCTCGGCGTACAGCTCGCTTGGCCGGATCCAGCACGAGATCACCAGCCGCGAGCACCGGTGGAGCGGCAGGAGTCGCCCGGCGGCCGAGCGCCCGTACCCGAGCGACGAGTTCGGCGAAGGCGAACGGCTTGGCCAGATAGTCGTCGGCGCCCAGGGACAACCCGTTCACGCGGTCGCGAACGGTGCCACTTGCAGTGAGCATCAGGACGCGAGTCAAAGTGCCGGAGCCGGCCAGCTGGCGCATGACCTCGTCGCCGGACATTCCGGGCAGGTCGCGGTCCAGGACGACCACGTCGTAGTCGGTATAGGTCCACTTCTCATGACCCTCGATCCCGTCATAGGCGACATCGACAGCCATGCCCTCTCGACGCAGGCCACGAGCCAGGGTGTCGGCGAGCTGGCGCTCGTCTTCTACGAGCAGGATCCGCATGCTGCTAGGACGGTCTGGAGCGGGTCACGGGATCCATGGAACGGGAGTTGGTTTTCGGTGCGGCGCTGCTCAGCTCCACCAGTGTGCCCATACCCGCCGCAGAGCCGCGGTCGTTGCCGTGGTGGTCGAGACGGTCAACAGCGGCGGTGATGGAGTCGTACAACCCATCCGCGTCCAGGCCGGCAGCCTTCAGCAGCGCCGCTCGCTTGCCAACCGGCAGGAACTCCTGCTCCAACCCAAGGGTGAGCACCTCGGACCTGTTGTTGTTGCCGTCCTCGCGCAGCGCGCGGGCAAGAGTGGACCCGAAACCGCCGTTCAGGCCCCCGTCCTCGACTGTGACGACCAGCCGGGACAGCCTGGACAGCTCGATCACGGCAAGCGGCAACGGGGCGATCCAGGTCGGCGCAACCACGCGTACCGAAAGTCCTTCCCGAGTGCAGCGCTGACCCGCCTCGACTGCGGCGCCGGCCAGCGGTCCGAGAGCGACGACCAGAACATCGGTGTCCTCGGTTGCACCCGGTTCGCTGAGCACGTCGACAAGGCCAACGACATCGTGAGCATCGCCGACGCAACGTTGGGCAGTCAGCTCCTGGGCGAGCGCGCCCTTGGGGAAACGCAGCGCCGAGGGTCCGTCCGACATTGCGACCGATGCTCGCAACGCGGCGGTCAGGGTCGGGGCGTCGCGAGGCACCGCGATCCGCATCCCGGGGACGACGTTGAGGATCGACAGGTCCCACATCCCGTTGTGCGACGGACCGTCATCCCCGGTGACGCCGGCCCGGTCCAGGACAAAGGTGACCGGCATCTGATGCAGGGCGACATCCAGCAGCATCTGGTCGAAGGCGCGGTTGAGGAAGGTCGCATAGATTGCCACGACCGGGTGCAGTCCACCCATCGCCATGCCGGCGGCCGAGGCGACCGCATGCTGCTCGGCGATCCCCACATCGAAGGTGCGTTCCGGGTACGCGGCAGCGAAGGCAGCCAATCCGGTCGGGTACAGCATCGCGGCGGTGATCGCGACAACATCGCTTCGCTCTGCACCGATGCGGACGAGCTCGGCAGAGAACGCCTCGGTCCAGGTCGGACCGGCTGCCAAGGTGAGCATCCCGTTGTCCGGATCGAAGGCGCCCGTGCTGTGCCAAGCGTCTTCCTCGTTGGCTTGGGCGGGTGCATACCCGAAGCCCTTGGTGGTCACGCAGTGCACGATGACCGGGGCGCCGAAATCCCTGGCGCGTCGAAAGGCAGACTCCAGCGCTGCGATGTCGTGACCGTCGACGGCGCCGACGTACTTCAGGCCGAGGTCTTCGAACATCCCCTGAGGAGCGAGGACGTCCTTGATGCCCTTCTTCATTCCGTGCAACGCGTCATAGAGCGCCGGCCCGACCATGGGAGTCCGCCCCAGGGACTTCTTGATCCCGTGGAGCATGTCCTCGTATCCGGGACGAAGTCGCAGCGATGCCAGTCGATCGGCCACTCCGCCGATGGTCGGCGAGTAGGAGCGCCCGTTGTCGTTGACCACGATGATCACCTGGCGGTCCTTGGCCGCGGCGATGTTGTTCAGCGCTTCCCAACACATCCCACCGGTCAAGGCACCGTCACCTACCACCGCTATGACGGGGCGGCGGTCTCCTCGAACAGCGAATGCCTTGGCCATGCCGTCGGCATAGGACAGCGCGGTCGACGCGTGTGAGTTCTCCACCCAGTCGTGTTCGGACTCCCCCCGCGACGGGTAACCCGACAGCCCGCCGGCGGCCTTCAGCTTCTCGAAGCCTTCCTGGCGACCGGTCAGGATCTTGTGGACGTAGCACTGGTGCCCGGTGTCAAAGATGATCGGCTCCCGTGGGGAGTCGAAGACTCGGTGCAGCGCGATGGTGAGCTCGACCGTCCCGAGATTCGGTCCGAGGTGCCCCCCTGTGAGAGCGCAGCTGCGCACCAGGAAATCGCGGATCTCGGTGGCCAGAGCCGGAAGCTCCTCGGGGGTCAAGGCCCGTAGGTCGGCCGGACAGGTAATCGTCGGCAATCCCGGCACGCCGTGCCTCGCCCCCTGAATTCATTGCTTCGCGGAGCGCCCAGTGTAGTCGCGGGGCGATGTTCCTCAGGTCCTCCCGGAATGTGACGCGCGAACAGGTCCTCAGAGTCGCGGGACCCAGCGTTGGCCGCGCAATGCCGCCGAGACCACCTCGACCGAGCGCGCCACGGCTGCCAACCGCGAGCCTTCGCGCTCGTAGGCATCCATGGCCGCGTCCAAAGCCTCCGCCGGAAGGAGATCCACCAGGTCCACACGTAGCGATCGCCAACCGGTCCGGGCCGCCTGCAGTGCCGCGCCGGTGTGATCAGCGGCAAATCTGGCCAGCAGCACCGGGTAGCGGCGAAGCACGTCGTACCGGCGGTATTCCGGCGGGACCTGGTCCAGCAGCCACCTGGTGGCAGTGGCCTCCCAATCGGGGGTGCCGGGGGGCCAGACGGCCTCGGGCCAGCTCGGTGGCAGGTCCCGGCTCGTCACACAGCGATTGTGGCCCGCGGTACGGATAGCTCGGCCAGGTGCTGTGCCGATCTCTGCAGTTCCCATGGCAATTCTTGCTTGTTTTCCCACATTGCCCTGGCCGATAGCGTCGGCTGGTGACCTCCCCGATCGCAATTCACTCGGCCACCGTCGTCCTTCCGATCACCTCGCCCCCGATTCCGGACGGGGCGATCGTCGTGCAGGACGGGCACATCGTCGGGGTGGGTCCCCGCGCCGAGGTCAGCGATCGCTTCCCCGCCGCCGGCCAGACCCGGTGGGACGGCATCCTGATGCCTGGCTTGATCAACGCTCACACCCATCTGAACTACTGCCACACCGCCCATCTGTACGACAACGGCAAACCCTTTCCCGAGTGGATCCAGGACATGCCGCCGATCATCGCCGCCACCACGCCTGAACAGTGGCGGGCATCGGCCGATCAGGGCATCGCGGCGTTGCTGGCCAGCGGAACGACAGCCGCAGCCGACGTGGTCACTGGCCTGTCGGCACTGAGCGCGCAGTACGACGCTGGCTTGGCCGGGGTGTCCTACTACGAAGTCGTGCTCGCCGACGGGCCGCGATGGGAAGAGATGAGTTCGGCCTTCCTGGCGGCTCTTGATGCGGCACCGCCGGGCGGAATCGGGATCAGTCCGCACTCGCCGTACACGCTGGACACCCCGGTGCTGGCCCAGCTCGGATACCTGGCCCGGGCACGAGGGATTCGATTGCACCCGCACGGTGCCGAGCAGTCTGAGGAGGTGGCCTTCGTCGCCGATGGCACCGGCATGTTCGCCGACTGGGCAAGATCGGGGGGCCTGAATATGGCGCTGCTCGATGGAGGGTCCGGCCGAACCCCCATTGCCGAGTTGGACAGCGTGGGCCTCCTCGGCGCGGATTCACACATCGCCCATGGGGTTCACGCCGATGCCGCAGACCGGGAACTGCTACGAGCCAGGGGTACGGCGGTATCGCTGTGCCCGCGGTCGAACAAGCGCCTGCAGTGTGGCCAGGCGCCGGTCGCTGCCTATCGCGCGGAGGGCAACGTCGTGGGCATCGGCACTGACTCGCTCAGCTCCTCGCCGTCCCTGGATCTGCTGGAAGAGGCACAGGCCGTACGGGCACTGGCCTTGGAACAGGGATCGCCTGAGGACGGACTGGATCAATGGTTGGTCGAGGCCATGACCTTGGGTGGCGCAACAGCATTGGGCCGCGACGACATCGGCAGGCTGGAGCTCGGAGCCCGAGCCGATCTCGCGATCTTCGATGTGCAGGGTGGTGAGGATGCGTACGCGGCGATCGTGGCCGACGGTGCCGGTCGGTGCCTGGCCACGATGGTCTCCGGCGACCTCCGGCACAGCGCCGCCACTGGCTGAGCGATCACCCCATGTGCAGTAGCGCGACCGCTTCCAGGTGATGAGTCATCGGGTAGAGGTCGAAGGCCCGCAGCCCCGCCAGCCGGTAGCCCAGGGAGCGCAGGGTGGCGATGTCCCGGGCGAGTGCGGCTGGGTCGCAGGCGACGTAGACCAGCCGGGCGCCGGATTCAGCCAAGGCCTGGCAGACGGCTCGCCCGGCACCGGCGCGTGGCGGATCGAGGACGATCACATCCGGCCGCGCGGTTGCCAACTCCGCACGGACCAGGTCGGCATCCACGTGTCCCACGCGTGCGGTGGCCCACGATGTCGAGGCCAGGTTGGCCACCGCATCGGCCACAGCTGTGCTGCTGGACTCGATGCAGACGACTGAGCCGTTCGGCCCGACATCCTCGGCGAGGACTCCACCGAACAATCCGACTCCGGCATAGAGATCCAGGACGCGTTCGCCCGGTTGCACGGCCGCAGCTGCGCGGACCGCCTCGACCAGGACGTCAGCGGCCTGCGGGTGGACCTGCCAGAACCCGCCGCTGCTGACCTGCCAGGTGCGCCCGGCCGCCTGCTCCCGGAGCTTCTTGGTCCCACCACTGGAGCGCATTCGCCCACGTCTGTCGAGTTGCCGGACCGCGGTGCGACCGTAGGAATCGGCGGCCACGTCGATGCCGCCGGCGCCGGGCCAGCGACGGTTGAGGACCCGGCTCCCCAGGACCGGGATCGCGGTGATCGGGCAGTCCGCGATCGGCAGGACCCGGTGGGAACGGTGCGGATGCATGCCGATCCGGCCGCGTCGGTCGACGGCGAACCCGGCCCGGGTGCGCCAACGCAGGGTGCCACCGGGCACCTCCTCGACAGTGAGATCGACCGGTAGGTCGATCTCGTCCAGCCCACCGAGCCTGCGCAACTGCTCGCGCAGGACGTCGGTCTTGAGCGCGCGCTGAGCCTGATGGTCAGCGTGCTGCCAGTCGCAGCCGCCGCACTTGCCCGGCCCGGCGACCGGACAGGGAGGCGGCACCCGGCCGGGCGCCGCCTGGTGGATCTCCACCGCGTCGGCACGGCAGTAGCCGGCATGGCGGTCCTCGGTGACCTGGACGGTGACCTGCTCACCCGGCAGCGCGTGTCGCACGAAGACCACTCGCCCTTCGTGGCGAGCCACACAGTGCCCGCCGTGGGCTACCGGCCCGACCTCGACATCGAAGCGACGTCCCAGCCAGCTCGGGGTCGCCGGCGATCCGTTGCCTTGCCCGGTTGGTGTCTCCTGACCGTCGGGCGGGGGCACGGCCGCCTCGGTGCGGGCTTGTTCCGCGGGGATGCTCACCTGTCCAGCGTCTCACCCACCTTGCTGGGCGCCGAAAGCGAGCGGCGGGCCACACTGAGGGCATGGAGGAAGAGCGACTCGGCGAGATGCTGCTGGCCACCCCTCGCCTGATCCTGCGCAGTTGGCGACCCGATGACCTCGAGACCTTTGCTGCCCTCAACGCCGATCCGGAGGTGATGCGCTACCTCGGAGCCGAACTCAGCACCGAGCAGGCTACGCAGTTGGCTGAGGACATCCAGGAACGGTTCCTACAGCGCGGATTCGGGATGCTGCCGGTCGAGCGGCGCGAGGACGGCGTCTTCCTCGGAATCTGCGGCATCAACTACACCCCGTGGTATCCGGACGAGGAGATCGGCTGGCGCTTCGCCGGCGAGCACTGGGGCCACGGGTACGCGACAGAATCCGCGGCGGCGTGGATGTCGTGGGCCTTCACCGAACTTGGCGTGCCGAGGCTCATCTCGGTGACCGACGCGCCTAATGTGCGCAGCATCGCGGTGATGAAACGGCTCGGAATGGTGTTCGATCACGAGGCCGACCTCGAAGATGATTCCGAGTCGGGAGGCGAGCGTTTCCGAGCAGTCGTTCACTCGATCACCGCCGAGCAGTGGCGATCCGGACATGTCTAGGAAGGATCGTCGACCCGACCGCGGCGTAGGTCGCCGACCGCCGGACGATCGTTGCCGTCGGCCTCCAGGCGGTTGGAGGACTCCAGCTGCCACGGGACATTCGTCACCATGACACCGGGCTGGAAGAGCAAGCGCCCTTTGAGTCGGAGTGCACTCTGGTTGTGCAGCAACTGTTCCCACCAATGGCCGACGACGTATTCGGGAATGAAGACCACCACGAGATCGCGTGGGCCGTCACGACGGATGTCCCGTACGTAGTCCAACACCGGCCGGGTGATCTCACGGTAGGGCGATTCGATGACGGTCAACGCCACCGGGATCTTCAAGCGATCCCAGTCCGCCTGCAGCCCACGGGTTTCGTCGTCGTCCACGTTGACCGTCAGGGCGGTGAGCGAGTCCGGTCGGGTGGCGCGGGCGAAGTTCAATGCGCGCAACGTTGGTTTGTGCAGCTTGGACACCAGCACCACAGCAGTAACCCGACTGGGCAGCGTGGTCGCGTCCTGGTCAGGAGTGAGTTCCTCGGACAACCGGCTGTAGTGGCGGGAGATGGCACGCATGATCAGGAAGATGATCGGCATGACGATCAGAACGAGGTACGCCCCGCGGGCGAACTTCGTGACGACGACGACGACGAGGACGATGGAGGTCAGGGATCCGCCGAGGGTGTTGATAGCCCTAGCGCGCTCCATCCGCCCACGCAACCTCGGACCGCGTTCGGTCTTCAACAGCCGGTTCCAGTGCCGGACCATCCCCCACTGACCGATACTGAAGGCGGTGAACACGCCGATGATGTACAGCTGGATGAGGTTGGTGACCGACGCGTCGAAGCTCCAGATCAGGAGCCCCGCCCCAGCCGACAGCAGTAGGATTCCGTTGCTGTAGACCAGTTTGTCTCCGCGGGTGTACAGCTGCCGGGGCAGGAAGCTGTCTCGGGCCAGCACCGATCCCAGCAGCGGGAAACCGTTGAAGGCCGTGTTCGCCGCGAGGATGAGGATCAGGGCGGTGGCAGCCTGTAGATAGAAGAACCCGATGGAGGTGTCGCCGCCGAACACGGCGGCGGCAACCTGCGAGATCACTGTGCGCTGCGCGTCAGTCTCACAGTTGCCCGCGAAACCGATCAGGTCGCAGGTGAAACGCGTGTACTTCACTTCCGAGATCAATGCCATGGCGGTCAGCCCGGCGAACATCGAAGCGGCCAGTCCGCCCATGATCAACAGGACGGTTGCGGCGTTACGACCCTTCGGCTGCCGGAAGGCCGGTACGCCGTTGGCGATTGCCTCCACGCCGGTCAGGGCGGTGCAGCCGGAGGCAAAGGCACGCAAGGCGAAGAAGAGCAGGGCAATGCCGGTCAGACCGACGTAGCCACTCTCCGGCTCAATCTGGTATCCCGCACTCTCAGCCACCGGAGCATCCCCGAGCAATGTCCGGCCCAGGCCAACGACGACCATCGTGAACATGCCCAGAACGAACAGGTACATCGGCACGGCGAACGCGCGGCCGGACTCTCGTATGCCGCGCAGATTCATCGCTGCCAGAAGGACGACCAGGCTGAGTGCCATCAGGACGCGGTACTCATTGAGTCCGGTGAAGGCGGAAATGATGTTGTCAACCCCCGCCGAGATCGACACGGCAACGGTGAGGGTGTAGTCGGTCAGCAGGGCACTGGCCACCACTAGCCCGGCGAATTGCCCGTGATTCTTGGTCGCCACCTCGTAGTCGCCACCGCCAGAAGGATAAGCGAGTACGACCTGGCGGTAGGAGGCGACGACGATGACCAGCAGGAAGACCACGGCGAGGGCCAACCAGGGTGCCAGGGTCAGCATCGCCGTTCCCGCGAGGGTCAACACGATGAAGATCTCTTGGGTGGCGTAGGCAACCGACGAGAGTGGGTCACTGGCGAAGATCGGTAGGGCCAGCCGCTTGGGCAGCAGGGTCTGACCGACCTTGTCGCTGCGGACCGGGCGACCGAGTACCAATCGCTTGGGCAGGTGTAGGACCGCCCGCAATCTGCTCACGGCGGCGAAGCCTA
>Ga0190275_10000573_pt1 | contig 31095 bp, 25 predicted proteins | sample Popmic550T_FD_133745 | JGI IMG/M metagenome (GOLD analysis project Ga0190275, IMG submission 133745) | Populus adjacent soil microbial communities from riparian zone of Yellowstone River, Montana, USA - 550 T | ecosystem: Environmental > Terrestrial > Soil > Riparian zone > Trees stand | place...
CTGATTTCCGCCGATCCTGGCAATACTGATGACACCTTCTACGTTGGGAATGACCGGTCTGGGCTTAACGTCTATCTCGCTACACGGGACCAGTTGACGTGGCAGGATCGGGACAAGGTGCTCGATGTGTACACCGCCCGCCTCAACGGCGGGATTCCTCAGCCTGAGGTCGTTCCGTCGTGTACGGTGCTGGCCGACGGTTGCCAGGGCGGCGGAGCACAGCCGGTACAGCCACACGTCGACTCGAGTCGCCCCGGCGGGCGAAATGCAGTTCCCGGCCGCCGGAAGGTCCTTTCGCTGAGTCGCCTTTCTGCCGCCCAACTGAGAAAAGCGGCGCACACAGGAAGAGTGGGCGTACGTGTGCGAGCAAGCGCCGCGGGCAAGGTATCTCTGGTGGCGCGGTCCAGGATTGGTCGGGGCACACGAATCGTTGGCCGGACTTCTAAGCGCCTGACGAAACCAGGGTTCGCGACGATCGGGCTGCGTTTGAGCGCGAAGGCACGCGCAGTGCTCGCAAGTGGGCGCCCCCTGCGAGTCAAGCTGACAGTTAGCCAAGCCGGCGTAAAATCGAAATCTATGACGGTGCGCCTGAAAAGGAATGGCAAATGAGTCAACTCAAGACTACTGTCACAGGTGTGGTGCTGCTGCCGCTGATTGTATCGGTCGTTGTATTGACACTGATGGCGGATGAGGGTCAGGCTACATTCGGCGATGCATTCGGCGTGGCCGACGTTAATTGCCTGGGGGCCCCGGATGCGCCAGCATTCCGTCCAGCGCCGGCGACGATGTCGGACGAGCCTTGTGGGACGCCCGTTCCTGGCACAAGCGCCCGGAGACCAGGAACTAGTGCTTTTTGGGCCGGTACGTGTGACGTCGCGGCGACGGCCGTGGACGTACCCGGCGGAGTTGGAATCCGGCCGGCTACGGTGCAGTCCCCGAACGCTGTGGATGGATCGTGGACGGCGGACGGGAGGGAGGTCAATGCGCCTACTGAGCCGGATAGCTGTATTGATTTTGGCAGGATCCTCGGCGATAGCGGTGGTCTCTGGAGCCAGCCTCCGGCTTGGCGTTTGGGGCCTGTAAACCAAGCGGGCGCTCACCCTGATGGTACTGCCACGATGTGGTTTCGACGGGATGGGTCGGGCGACACCCCGGAGGGGTCGGTCGACAACATCTACGTCGATTTGCCAGCAGGCTTCGTCGGGGATCCGACCGCGGTACCAAAGTGCACCGCAGAGCAGTTTGCTGACAATCCCGTTCGGTGTCCTCCTCAAACCCAGGTCGGCGTCATAAACCTGTACATAAAGGCGCCACCCGCAGGCACTGGCGGTAACTATAAGGGTACGTCGAATCAGGAGATTCTTCCTGTCTTCAATCTCGAGCCACGCCACGGAAACATCGCCGAGTTGGGCTTCGGCGACGCCGGGGATGCGAATTATTCGTCTGTTCGAATTGTGGCAAAAGCGCGTACCAATGCCGACTTTGGCGCGACCGGGTTCGTGGCTCAGATCCCGGCTGTGTTGCCCGTGCTCGCCCAGTCGCTCACGTTGTGGGGAACTCCATGGGCAACGTCGCACGACGAGTGGCGACCACCTGAGGGCCAGCTCTTCAGAAACCTGTATCCATCAGGCGTCGGCGTGGATCTCCGTCCGCCGGGCACCCAGAATCGCGGCGAGAACCGTATTGGCGGGATCCCGGTTGGCGGACTTGCTCCGGAGCATCGAGTTAGCTATGACCGGTCGTGGGGTGAGGTTCGGCCGTTTTTGTCGAATCCCACGGAGTGCTCTGGGCAAGCCTTGTCGACGTGGCTGCTGATGGATTCTTATGAGCATCCGGGTAGATTTGTCGACGGCTTTCCTGACCGAGGGGATCCGAATTGGAAGCAGTATGCGAGTCCGGCTCCGCCGGTGACGGGTTGCGAGAAGGTTCCATTCGGCGTTTTTGCTGCGTTTGAGCCATCGTCGACCGCCGTGGATTCTGCTTCGGGGCTAAGGGTCGATATTACGGTTCCGCCTAACGATGCGCTGCCGTTTGGTTCGCCGCCGCCGGGGGCTTCTGAGGCGGCGGTCGATCAGTATGTGGCTGCTGCCGCGGCTCATTGGCGTTCAGCGCAGGGTCTTGCGACTTCGCATCTGGACAAGAGCGTGGTGACGTTGCCTGAGGGGATGTCTGTGAATCCGTCGGGCGCCATTGGGCTGCAGGGTTGCTCGGATGCTGAGATCGGTTTGCGTCAGGTTGGGAATCCCAACTTGTTCAACAATGTTGAGCCGTCCTGTCCGGATGGGTCGAAGATCGGGACGGTCGAGGCGACGATTCCCTTGTTGGAGGGTTCGCCGAATGTGGCTGGGGATGTGTTTCTCGGTGCGCCGAAGTCGACGGATCCGCAGTCGGGTGAGATGTTGCGGATGTTCCTAGTGCTCAGGAATCCCGAGCGGGGGCTGCTGGCGAAGATCTATGGGTCGGCGGTTGCCGATCCGAGGACGGGTCGCTTGACGGCCACCTTCGATGAGAATCCGCGGGCTCCGGTCGAGAACATCAAGATCAACATCAAGGGCGGCTCGCGGGGCTTGTTGGCGATGCCGCGGACGTGTGGCGATCGGTCGATCGACTCGGCGTTCTCGCCTTGGAGTGCCGCGCATGGGGCGGGAGGTCCGGTGCGGTCGCTTTCGGATCCGTTTACCGTTGGCGGGGACTGTTCGTTTGGCTTTGCGCCGACCTTGACTGCTGGGATGTCGACCAAGCGCGCCAGGGCGAATGGGAGCTTCTCATTCCAATTCACCCGTGGGGAAGGTCAGCAGTGGGTCGAGGGCCTGACTGCTGAGCTTCCGCTCGGGCTGCTCGCGCGGGTTCGGGGAGTGCCGCTGTGTGGCGACGCGCAGGCCGCGGCGGGCGCGTGTCCGCAGAGCTCGAAGATCGGGCTCGTCGACGCCTTGGCTGGGTCTGGCAGTCCGTTCGTGTTGGAGGAGAAGGGCGATGTGTTCCTCACGACCGGCTACAAGGGCGCTCCCTACGGTCTGATGGTCAAGATCCGCGGCATCGCGGGCCCCTTCCGCGGGTCTCAAGAGCTCTCGCCAATCATCGTCCGCCAGGCGCTGCACGTCGACCGCAGGACGGCTCAGGTGAGGGCGGTCTCTGATCCGTTCCCCTTGGTCCATCACGGCGTCCCGCTGCGAGTGCGTCAGGTGACGGTGATCGTCAACCGGGCCAACTTCACGCTGAACCCGTCCAACTGCGAGCCAAAGCAGGTCGTGGCGAACTTCACGTCTGACCAAGGCGCCCAAGCGCGCGCCACGGCGCCGTTCCGGGCGTCCGGTTGCCCGTCGCTGCGCTTCCGGCCGAAGCTTGCGCTGCGGCTCACGGGTCGCAAGCAGACGAGGACCGGTAAGCATCCGGGCGTCAGGGCCGCGGTGACGCAGAAGCGCGGCGAGGCGGGCATCCGCAAGGCCGAGGTCCGGCTGCCGAAATCGCTTGCGCTCGACACCGACAACGCTCAGGCGCTGTGTGAGTTCGAGGACGGCACCAAGCCCGATCTCGAGCGGCACTGCCCGAAGGGGTCAATCGTCGGGCGCGCCAGAGCGGTCTCGCCGTTGCTGAACCGCCCGTTGGCCGGCAATGTCTACTTCGTCAAGAACGTCAGGCGCTCGAAGTCGGGCAACCTGATCCGGACCCTGCCGATGCTGATCGTCGCCCTGCGAGGCGAGATCGCGGTCAACCTCAAGGGCACCAGCAACGTCAAGCGCGGCCACCTCGTCAACACGTTCGCCGACGTCCCCGACGCGCCGATCTCGAAGTTCAACCTCAACATCAAGGGCGGCAGCAACGGCATCCTCACAGTCACCCGGACCGCCCGCGCGAAGATCAACATCTGCAAGGCACGCCAGATCGCCGAGGCAGACATGGACGGCCACAACGGACGCCGCCACGACCGCAACATCAAGATCAAAACCCCCTGCAAGCAAACCAAGAAAAAGAGCCGCAAAGGCAAGTAGGCGCGAGTGGGTGGCAGGCGCCGGCGCCTGCCACCCGCACACCCCGCTCCAAGGCTCGGCGGCTCCGGATCGGACTTGACAAGGGGGGTGCCGAATCGGATAGGCTGAGACTGCCGAATGGAGGGAGGGGCTCGGTGTGGCCCCGGAGCGATGGGGCCACACCGACTCGTCCAGAGTCCAGTTGGAGGGACTGGTTCACGGACATGCCGAATGGAGGGAATTGACTGATGATGGATAGAGGCGATCGCCTGGGATTCCGGGTGGCTGCGCTCGTCGCGGTGCTGGTGCTGGCGTTGGGAGCAGCGGCCTGCGGCGATGACGATGGAGACAGCGACGGGGATGGAGGGGGCAACGCCGCTGCGCAGACGCAGTCGGAGGACAAGCTCGATCCCGCTTCGTTCGACAACAGTCCCGAGGGTCAGGTGGAAGCCGCGCACGCGGAGTTCATCAACGTCTTCTACAGCAAGGACGCAGAGCGCATCTGCGCGCTGTCGAGCCGTAAGGCGCAGCGTGAGTGGAAAGCCAAGCTCGACAGCTGCGAGGCTGGAGTCGACGCGTTCTTCAAGGGGATCAGCAGCCTGGCGAAGGACAAGCCGCGGATTGTCAAGGTGAGGATCAGCGGCAACCGAGCGCTCGCGCAGACGCGGGTCAAGGGCAGCCAGGTCTACCCCGCGCCGTTCGTCAAGGAGGACGGCAAGTGGAAGGTGGACGGGGGCGGCGCCGCCGGTACCTGACGCAGTGGGAGACGATCGCTTGCACCGCCGCGTCGCGACGCTGCTGGCGTTGCTCTTGTCGATTCTCGCGCCGGCTTCCTGCGGCGAGGACGGTGGAGACGGCAGCGATCGCCAGGCCGCGTCCAGCGCCGCCGAGTCACACGTGGACCCGGCCTCGTTCCCCGAGACCGCGGAGGGCCAGATACGCTCGCTGCACGCCCGGTTCGTCAATGTCCTCAACGGTGGAGACGTCGAGAGCGTTTGCGACTTGACGACCCGGAAGGGACAGCGACAGTGGGCGGAGGGCGCCAAGAGCTGCCAAGAGGGAGTGGAGGTGTTCTACGACTCGGCTGCGGGGCCGCCGCAGAGCAGGCCACGGGTTCTCGAGGTCAGCGTCGATGGCGACCGAGCGGTGGCCACGACGAGTAGCGAGGGCGGAGGGATCTATCCAGCCCGGTTCCGGATCGAGGACGGCCTATGGAAGGTGGACCAGGGCGGCGCCCCGTAAGTCGCGGTCAACGCGAGTCGAGGCCGACGCTGGGCAGCTTCCACTCGCCGTCCTGTTTGACGAACTTCACGGGTTGCGCCTTGCGTCCCGCATCGCTGACCATGGCGATGGCCGTGTCCCCCTTGATCTGAACCGACACGGCGCGGGAGGACTCCTGATCGAGGCCGGCGCGGTTGCTCTCTCGCGTGATCGCTCGTACGGTCTCCTCGCAGGATGCGCCGGCGCTGGCCCCCGGCGCGCTCCCCTTGGCGGCCAGCAGCTCCTGCTTGGCGCTCGTCGTCAGCAGTGAGCAGACCTCGTCGCCGTCCCCGGCGATGAAGCTGGCTTGCCAGCGGTCGAACACCTGCTTGATGTGGTTCTCCTCGTCGGCGCTGGATCCCTGAGAATCGTCAGAGCCGCAGCCGGACGCGATCAGGAGCAGGGAAGCGACCGTCGCCGCGAGCCCGCCGGCGTATATGCGCGCGCGAACAGTAGTCATCCCAAATCCCTCCAATCTGGGGCCACTGAAATACTTCACAGGGCCGACCTGTCGTGTTAACCTGCATGCGACGGCCAGTGGCAGTACGCCACTGAAGAGTTACTGCGCTGAGCGCTCCCCACGGTCCAACGTGAAGCGCTCAGCGCACCCTAACCTCTTATCCCTTTGGGTACGTCACATTCTCCAAGGGAGAGATTAGGAGATCCCCAAAGCGCTGTCAAGGCTTTCGCGCGCTTGGCATGACCCCCTACCGCGTGTCGTTTGGCCGAGGGCCGCCGGGTAGCGGGGATCCGAAGCCCGCGCTCGAGATCTTCCACTCTCCGTCTTGCTTCGCGAGTCGCACAGTTCGCGGGCGGAAGTTCGACACGCCGACCTCGGCGACAGCTGTGTCCCCGTCGATTTGCACCGACCTCACTCGCTCCGGCTGCAGCTTGACGCCGGTCTGCCTGGTTCCCTCCAGTATCCGGCGAACGAGCTCGGGACACGAGGCGTTGATCGGGATCCCTCCCTTGCCGCCCCTGACGAGCAAGAACTCGTCGCGCCCCTCCTCGGTGAGCCTCGAGCACGCGGCCTCGCCGTTCCCGCTGTTGAGCGCAGACTGCCAGCCGGTGAAGGCCTGCCTGACGGCGGTCGTCTCGTCGGGCTCGTCAGAGCCGCATCCGGTGGACACCATCAGCGTCAAGGCGACGGCCGACATAGCAGCGGCCCTCCAAGCGCGAGAACGAGCGGTCGTCATTCCAGATCCCTCCAAGTCTGGGTTGCAACATGGCCGCACCGGTCCTGCCGGAGCGCCACCGCGACTCTAATCGACTGGCACGTCCTGTGCAAACGGTTGCGTCTCTATTGCAGGTCGAAGCCGGGAGCGTCGACGCCATGGCGCCTGGCGTAGGCCTGCGAGTGCTCGCCGACGATCGCGACGTCGAAGTCCCACTCGCCGTCGAGCTCCAGGCCGCTGACGCCGGCTACGGAGTCGGTCGCGCGCATCACGCGGTCGCCTCGCTGCTCGACCAGGTCGAAGGTCGTCCTGCCCTCGAACCGGCCCATGCAGGTGTCTAGGCAGAGGTCGAGCTCGCTTTGCGGGCCGGCGGGTCCCTGGACGATCTTCCCCTTCCACGGGAGCTTGTCCGCCAGCGCGATGTTCTTCGCTGAAGCCTTCTCACGGCACGGCAGCATGTCTCCACAGGCGCCGGCGCTGTCGCTCGTGAACCCTTGGAGCCAGGTGCTTCCCGTGGGCCCGACGAGGAGGTTGATGGCGATGTTGCAGCGGCCGAAGCGGACGGGGCCGAACATGGTTCGCACCGTGATGTCGATCTTGCCGCTGGCGTAGAGGACGCAGCCGCCCTGGATCAGCGGATACGACTTCGTCGAGAGCTCGGCGCAGCGGACGGGCTTGCCGCGCGTCAGGTCCAAGGCTGCGATCTGGGCGTCCTGGGCCGGCGCGGGGCCGGCGACCCACGCCGCCGCGCCCAGTGCGACCACTGCCATGACGGCTCTCGCCCTGCTCCTCATCACGCCTCCTCGCCTCACAGCATGTCCGGTGGTGGTGGGCCGGTGATCCCGAAGAAGCTGTCGAGCTTCCACTCGCCGTCCTCCTCGACGAAGCGAACCCGTCCGCGCGTGTCGTCGGTCAGGCCCGCCGTGACGGTCGCCGTCCCGCCGTCGATCGCGACGTCGATTAGCTTCGGCCGCCCCGTGCGGCCGTCGTCGTCTTTCTTGACCCACTTGAACAGCTGCCGAACGTCTCGAGGACAGGTGGTCGGCTGCGCATGGCCGAGCGAGCCCACCTGCTCCCTCGCCGCCTTGCTGATCCGGGCGCACACGCCGTGGGAGTCGCGCGCCTCGAAGCGGGTCTGAAGCTGCTTGTAAGAGATCCGGACACGCTTCTCGTCGTCCTGGGATCCGTCGCCGCCGCAGCCCGGCGCCGCGAGCGCCATCGCGAGCACAGTCGCCAATCCTGTCTGCCTAGGTCGCAGCACGCTCCAGTCCCTCCGTCCTGTGGATCCCTCCTACGCCGCCGGCTTGCCGCGGCGAGGATCAAACTACAGCGAAGAAGGCGTCGCGTCCAGATGGATCCGGTGGAAGCGAGCGGGGCCCCAGGCGTGGGGCCCCGCTCGCGTTCCGTCTTGGCTCTTGCCTACAGATGGTTGATTTCAACCTGCGTTCTCGCGCCTTCACCACCGCTTAGCTGTGTCGCTTCCGTCGTGAACAAGCCCGTGAATTCGCAGCGGGTGCCGTTGGAGCTGGTAGAGCCTTCACGATCGGCTCCATTGAACGTATAGCGGTGGTTCGCCGGAGTCTCGCTGAACGGAATGACGAGGTTGCAGTGACGCGCGCTCGTCCGTGAAGCCGCGTGGCGGTTCTCTAAGCAGAAGAGAAAATTGATCGCTTCGGATCCTGGCGTGCTGCCAGGTGGGTTTTCACGCACATAAGCTCGCCAAGGCCGAGATTCGCCCTGAGTGGCAGCCGGTTCTTCCTGCCCGGCGACCAGCGGGTAGTCGCATGGCCGACGCGTGCAGGTCCCCTGGGTTCCCTGCGTAAGTTCTTGGTGAACCATGTACCCAGTGCCACTGCCACTGAAGCGGAAGTCGAATTCCCAATTGCATGTGCTATCGATTAGTTCGATGCCAAAGAGGTGACCGCTATAGATTACGTTGGTGCCTCCGGCGTGGATCAGGCAGCCGCCGCTGGTCGTGAACACGCCGGTGGCGGGCGGCGTTGCTGGCGAAACGGGCCCGCAGGCGGTCCCGGAGGGTTCGGCGGCCACCGAGAGATCGGTGTTCGCCGGCAGTGCCAGCGGTTCGGTCTCGGGTCCGTGTTGCGCTAAAGCCGGCGGTGCGGCTAGCGCCATTGCTGCGGTCGCCGTCATGACGAGCAGCGTGACTTTGCGTGTATGACGCATTAGGTCTCCTTGATAGGCCCGTGACAGGCCAGCTAGCGCGGGCGCGGGCTGCCGATCGTCACTAGAGGTGGTTGACTTCGACCTGCGATCTGGTGCTTTCGCCACCTTCAAGCTGGGTTGTTTCGGTGTTGAGCGTGCCGGTGAGTTCGCAGCGGGTGCCGTTGCTCGCGGTCGAGCCTTCGCGGTCGTTCGCGATGAACGTGTAACGATGGTTCGGGTTCTCGCCGAATGCAACGACGATGTTGCAGTGCCTGACGTTCGTACGCGGCGTCAGGGTGTGGCGGTTCTCGACGCAGAACAGAACGTTGATCGCTTCGTTACCGGGCGCAACGTTGAGTTCGCGTGCGTAGCCTCTCCACGGGCGTGATTCGCCGTGAGGAGCGACGGGTTCTTCGTTCGGTGCGATGAGCGGGAAGTTGCACGGCCGGCGGCTGCAGGTGCCGGTTGTGCCCTGTGTGAGTTCCTGGTGGGTCAGGTACCCCGTTCCGGTTCCGCTTATGCGGAGGTCGAATTCGACGTTGCAGGTGCTGTCGACGAGTTCGATGCCGAACAGGTGGCCGATGAGCACGATGTTGTTGCCACCGCCGTGGACGAGGCAGCCGCCGCTTGTCCCGAACAGTCCGGTCGCCGGTGGTGTGGCGGGCAGGACCGCTCCGCACGGGACTCCCGAGGGTTCGGCCGCTACCGACAGTTTCGTGTTGGTCGGCAGCGCCAGGGGTTCGGTCTCGGGGCCGTGCTGCGCGAAAGCCGACGGTGCGGCGAGCGCCATCGCTGCGATCGCCATCACGGCGAGCAGCATCAACTTGCGTGCAAGACGCATGCTAGGTCTCCTTGATAGGCCGGTGGCAAAGGTCACCAGCTAGTTGCCACGCCGGAGGCCTAGCTGAACCAAGCGTTCCGACACACCCTTGAATCACTACCGCGCGTGCCAGAGCGTCGCCTTGCCGCCTAATACGGCGCCATCCCGCACGGCATCGATTCTCTACCTCGGACCCCCTCCCAGGTACCGGTTTAGAGACAACGCTCTCTCCGAAAAGGTACGCGATCGAGATGGGGCTGTCAAGCAGCCCATCGAAGCGGCTCGAGCGCATTGTATGCCGTGGCAATCGGCTTGACGCGGAGGGGCCCCACGGTGCGGGGCCCCTCCGGTGCTGCCGCCGGCATCAGTGTGGGCTAGCGAGCCCTCGTCTATAGGTGGTTGATTTCGACCTGCGATCTAGTGCTTTCGCCACCTGCGAGCTGGGTCGCTTCGGTGGTGAACGTGCCGGTGAGTTCGCAGCGGCTACCACTGTTGGTTGAGCCTTCGCGATCGTTCGCGGTGAACGTGTAGCGATGGTTTGTCGTCTCGACGAAAGGAACGACGATGTTGCAATGCCTAGGGTTGGCGCGCGGTGTCAGGGAATGACGGTTCTCGACGCAAAATAGAACGTTGATCGCTTCGTTGCCGGGCGAGACGTTGAGTTCGCGCGCAAAGGCCCTCCAGGGGCGCGATTCGTTCTGGGGAAAGACGGGTTCTTCATTCGGCGCGACGGGGTAGTCGCACGGGCGGCGGGTGCAGGTGCCGGCTGTGCCCTGGGTGAATTCTTGGTGGGTCAGGTATCCGGTTGCGGTTCCGCTTACGCGGAGGTCGAATTCGACGTTGCAGGTGCTGTCGACGAGTTCGATGCCGAACAGATGGCCGCTGAGCACGACGTTGGCGGCACCGCCATGGACGAGGCAGCCGCCACTCGTGCCGAATACACCGGTACTTGCCGGCGGCGGCGAGGGAAAGACGTTGCCGCAGGGGGTTCCCGCGGGTTCGGCGGCTACCGACAGGTCGGTGTTTGCCGGCAGTGCCAGGGGTTCGGTCTCGGGGCCGTGCTGCGCGAACGCCGACGGTGCGGCGAGCGCCATCGCTGCGATCGCCATCACGGCGAGCAGCATCAACTTGCGTGCAAGACGCATGTTAGATCTCCTTGGTAGGCCAGTGACAAGGCACCGGCTGGTTGCCGCGCCAAACGTCCGACTTGAGCAGGCGTTCCGGCGCACCCTTGAATCACTCCCGCTCGCATGAGCGTCTCTCGCCGCCTTAAACGGCGTCACTTCTGGTAGGCATCGATCGCTCTCTATCTCGGACATCCCTCCCAGGTACCGGTTTAGAGACAGCGCTTTCTCGAAACGAAGCTACGCGATCGAGGTATGGCTGTCAAGGAACTCATCTGCAAGCCATCACAATGGGGTTCACGTCGATGCGAAATCGGCCCGGTACCGGAGGGTCTGCTCTGCGGACCCTCCGGTACTGCTCGCCGGCCCGTGTGGGTTCCCTGGTCCTTTGCCTAGAGATGGTTGATTTCGACCTGCGTCCTAGTGCTTTCGCCACCTGCTAGCTGGGTCGCTTCAGTGGTGAAGGTACCGGTGAGTTCGCAGCGGGTGCCGTTGCTTGACGTCGAGCCTTCGCGGTCGTTCGCAGTGAACGTGTAGCGATGGTTCGGGCTCTCGACGAAGGGAATGACGACGTTGCAGTGCCTGACGTTCGTGCGCGGCGTCAGGGTGTGGCGGCTCTCGAGACAGAACAGGAGATTGATCGCTTCGGTCCCGGGGCCGGTGCCAGCGGGGTTTTCGCGTATGTAGGCTCGCCACGGACGCGCTTCGCCCTGGGGAGAAAGGGGTTCTTCACCCGTGGTAAGCGGGTAGTTGCACGGCCGGCGGATACAGGTACCGGTTGTCCCCTGGGTGAGTTCTTGATGGGTCAGGTACCCAGTGCCGGTCCCACCTAGGCGAAGGTCGAATTCCCAGTTGCAGGTGAAGTCGACGAGTTCAATGCCGAACAGGTGGCCGCTGAACACGATGTTGTTGCCACCGCCGTGGAATAGGCAGCCGCCGCTCGTCGTGAACGCTCCGGTCGCCGGCGGCGTCACGGGCAAGACCGCTCCACACACAGCCCCGGAGGTTTCGCTGGCTAGCGACAGGTCGGTGCTCGCCGGCAGTGCCAGCGGTTCGGTCTCTGGGCCGTGCTGTGCGAACGCCGACGGCGCTGCGAGCGCCGTCGCTGCGGTCGCCATCGCGGCGAGCAGCATCAGCTTGCGTGCAAGACGCATGTTAGTTCTCCTTGATAGGCCGGCGACGCAGCACCAGCGAGAATCATCGTGCTCTTCCTCAACGCAGAGGGGCCCCGCTGTGCGGGGCCCCTCCGATACTGCTGGCTGACACCAGTGCGGGCTGCCGAGCCCCTCGTTTAGAGGTGGTTGACTTCGACCTGCGTCCGGGGGCTTTCGCCACCTGCGAGCTGGGTCGCTTCGGTGGTGAAGGTACCGGTGAGTTCGCAGCGGGTGCCGTTGCTCGCCGTCGAGCCTTCGCGGTCGTTCGCGGTGAACGTGTAGCGATGGTTTGTCGTCTCGACGAACGGAACGACGATGTTGCAGTGCCTGACGTTCGTACGCGGCGTCAGGGTGTGGCGGTTCTCGACGCAGAACAGAACGTTGATCGCTTCGTTGCCCGGCGCAACGTTGAGTTCGCGTGCGTAGCCTCTCCACGGGCGCGATTCGCCCTGAGGAGCGACGGGTTCTTCATTCGGCGCTGTGAGCGGGAAGTTGCACGGCCGGCGGCTGCAGGTGCCCGCTGTGCCCTGGGTGAGTTCCTGATGGGTCAGGTACCCGGTCCCGGTTCCGCTTACGCGGAGGTCGAATTCGACGTTGCAGGTGCTGTCGACGAGTTCGATGCCGAACAGATGGCCGCAGAACACGACGTTGTTGCCACCGCCGTGGACGAGGCAGCCACCACTGGTCGTGAACAGACCGGTGGCCGGCGGCGTCGCGGGCAGGACGTTGCTGCAGACGGTTCCCGCAGGTTCGGCCGCTACCGACAGATCGGTGTTTGCCGGCAGTGCCAGAGGTTCGGTCTCCGGTCCGTGCTGCGCGAACGCCGACGGTGCGGCGAGCGCCATCGCTGCGATCGCCATCACGGCGAGCAGCATCAACTTGCGTGCAAGACGCATGTTAGATCTCCTTGATAGGCCGGTGGCAGAGCCACCAGCTAGTTACCGCGCCGAACGTCCGTAGAACCAGGCGTTCCGGCGCACCCTTGAATCACTCCCGCTCGTGCGAGAGTCTTCCTTTGCCGCGCTTCCCGCGGCGCCGCCCCTGGCGGCTCACGGTGCTGCCATTCCCCTCCCTCCATCGGGGTCGTCTCGATTCGGAGACAACAGCTTCTCCAAACCGGCGCCGAGCTTAAGCCACGGCAAACGGTCTGTCAAGGGCGCCGGCCACGGGCGGTCAGGTTCTCCCTTGACAGACTGGGTACGAAGCTGTTCTTATCCGGTCCATGACGTGCTTTCGGGCCTCGAGAGACGGGACGGCGGGACGGCGGGCAGCGCAGGCCAAAGCCAGGCTACGCGCAGCGCTCGCTGTCGGCTTGGTGGCGTTGGGGACCCTCGGCGCAACCGCGACTGCCAGCGCCGCGCCGAAGCCCATCGCCGGATTCATCGGCGGCCCGGTAGCCCAGAGCGCCGGCAACTTCACTCAGCCGACCGAGGTTGCGATCTACACGGGCGTCGATGCCGACCCCAGCAACGACAAGCTGTTCGTGGTCGAGACCGTCGAGAGCAACAACAACAGGGTTCAGCGCCTGGACCGCCATGGCAACTTCGAGCTCATGTGGGGCAAGGACGTCATCAGCTCCGGCGCGCCGGGGGACACTGGCGTCGGTTACGAGATCTGCACGGCGTCACTCACCGGCGCGGAGAACTGTCGTGCCGCTCCTCCGGGCGACGCGGAGGGCGAGTTCAGGGTGCCGACCGGCATCGCCGTCAACCAGACGACGGGGCACGTCTACGTGGTCGACCGTGAGAACCACCGGGTGCAGGAGTTCGATCTCGACGGCAACTTCGTGCGGCTATGGGGCCACGATGTCTCGACCGTCGGCGGCGGCTTCGAGATCTGCGCTTCGGACTGTCGTCAGGGGACCCCTGGCTCCGGCAACGGCCAGTTCGGCGAGGTCGTGAGCCCCGGGACCGAGAGCACCGATCCCGCCTGGGGGAAGGTCGGGATCGCCGTGGATCCCGTCAGTGGCGACGTCTTCGTCGCCGACCCGGGCAACTCACGCCTGCAGCGTTTCGCCGCGGACGGCACGTTCGTTGCGGCGCTCGGCGCGCCGGGCACCGGCCTTGGGGAGTTCGGCCCCAACGACCCACAGCGCGTCGTAGTCGACTCGAACCAGATCGTGTACATCAGCGATACGAACGACTCGAGTCGGGTGCAGCGCTACGACGCTCAGGCGGGGACCTTCCTGGCTCCGATCGCCTGCTGCAGTCCCGACGATCCCAGCGCGCCGCTGGTCAGCGGAATCACGGTGGGCCTCGACATCGATCCCGACACCGACGGAGCGGGCGCTGACGAGGAGCACCTGCTCGTGGCGCGCCTGCGCTCGTCCGAGGACACCGTGGTTCAGGAGCTCGACATCCCCGATCCGGCGACGGATCCCGTCACGACAGTGGTGGACACTCACACCTATACGGCCGATCCCTCGACGAACACAGTCGATCTCGACCGTCGGGTGAACGGCATCGGCCTCGATCCCGCAACCGGAAATCTCTATCTCGTCGTGCCCAACATCTTCGCGGCCGCCAGCGGCCAAGGCTCATTCACGGGCTGCGGGGGCTTGAACGCCTGCTCGGGCCTCCTGGTCCTGGCGGCCGACGTCGCTCCGCCCTCCGCAACTATCGTCGCAGCCGAGGCCGAGTCCACGTCGGCGACGATCACCGCCACGGCGAACGCCGGCGGGGGCGTCGCCACGTATGTCTTCCAGCTCTCGACCGACGGCGGCGCCAGCTGGACGGACTCGGACGCTCGCGGTTATGTCAGCGGCTCGGACGACGTCGCGGTGACCGGTGAGCTGACGGGGCTGCAGCCGAACACCGGCTATCTCGTACGACTGCTACTTAGGAAGCAGACGGGATTCTCGACCGACGCGACCCGGGCCTCGAACGAGCTGACGTTCCTGACCGACATCGCTGCTCCCGACGTCGAGACGCTCGGGACCGCCCAGCGAACCGACACGAGCGTGCGGCTGCGGGGACGCGTCGACCCCAACGGCCTCGACACGACATATCGGTTCGAGTACGGGCGCGCGGGCGGGCCCTTGGACGGGCGGATTCCGATACCCGATGCTGCGGTTCCCCCGGGCAACTCACCGACGCTGGTGACCCAGGACCTTCAGGGCCTGGCTCCGTCCACCGCTTACCAGTACCGAATCGTGGCGATCAATGACGCTGGGACGTCCGAGGGACAGCTGGTCGGCTTCACCACGGAGCCCGCGGGCGCTCCCGTCGAGCAGCTAGGGCGAGGTTACGAGCTCGTCTCACCTGCGGACAAGGCGAGCGGCGTCGGCGCGGGCTCCTGGTACACAGGGCCCGACGCGAGCGCCCTCGTCGGATGGGGAGCACACGAGCGCGAGCGCTTCGCGGTGCAGGGGTACCTCGGCTCGGTCCTGGTCGACGGCCCGTACACGTACTCGAACGACTGGGCGCTAGCGGAGCGGACGCCGGACGGCTGGGTCAGCTCGCCGGGCATCTCCCGCCGGGCCCACGGGTCCCAGGCCAAGGCAGACATATCGCTCAGCGCGGCGGCCGACGACCTGTCGGTGATGACCTGGTCGAGCGGGGGGCACACGCTCAAGGTGTTTCCGGAGATGGAGACCTGGGACGAGTCGTTCGTCGGCAACGTCTTGATGATGAGCCAATGGAACGACGGCTGGGAGCTCTTTGGCCCAACCGACCTGGAGCAGATCGCCTCGCTTCAGGATCGGATCGGAGATGGGCCGCAGGCAGTCGCCGCAGACGGCTCCGCGGTCGTCGTCTCCGCCTCGAACACGCGCGGGCTCGCGGGTCAGGGCGACCCGACGAACGTCGCGTTCCCCGACCTGCAGTCCGGTAGCAGCGTCTACCTGGACGAGATCACCGGGCCCTTCTCGGATCGATTCCCCGGCGACGACGGCGTCCGAACGCTCGTGAACGTCTGCACGCCCGGAACCGTGATCCCGATTCGCGTCGGCGGCGACGGGTCGAAGCAGGGAGCCGCCCCCTGCCCGGGCCCGGAGGACGGAAGGGACGCGCGGCTGATCAGCCCGCACGGTGCCTCGCTGAGCGCGGACGGAAGCACCGACCGCGTCATCTCGGCCGATGGCTCGCGGGTCTTCTTCATGAGCCCGAACCCGGAGCCCCCGCTCTCCGCCTGCTCGGGCTCCGGCACCGACAGCGTCTGCCCCACGCAGCTGTACGTCTGGCAGCGCAACCCCGACGGGAGCACGACCACCCGCTGGATCTCCCGGACCCAGGTGACGGCCGCCAACGCCGCCGCGGCGGACCAGGACGCCTCGCTGATGGCGCCGGTCTCCTTCCAGGGCGCCTCGAGGGACGGCGACAAGGCGTTCTTCAGGACAACGGCTCCGCTCACGGCCGACGATCGAAACGGGGCCGGCGCGGCTCCCCCGGGCGGCGTGACGACCGGTGACGCCAACGCGCAGTCCGGCGACCTCTATATGTACGACGCCCCGGGCGGCCCGACAGACGATCCGGGCGGAGGAGACCTCGTGCGCATCTCGGCCGGGCCGGACGGGAGCAGCGACTGCAATGCGCCGTCGGGGACCTTGCGCTACGTGTCCGGCGACGGATCGCGGGTGTACTTCACCTGCGCCGCGCCGCTGAGCGGCGTGCCGACGTCCGGGAGTGGGACCACCACCACTCCCGGAGGCACCCGCTCGAGCGCCGATGCGGTGAACCTCTACGTCTACGATGCGGCGCTGCCCGACGCCCAGCGCTGGCGCTTCATCGCGCGCCTTCCCACGGGCGGCCTGGGCGATTGCGCCGCGACGGCGGCCGCGAGCTGTGTCAACGGAACGCTTGACGGCTCGCTGGTCACGTTCACGACACACGGGGCGCTGACCTCTGACGAGGCCCCGGGAGACGAGTCCACGGGCGACGTGTACGCCTATGACGCGCGCCAGGACGAGCTGTCGCGCCTGTCGGCGCCCCGCGACGGAGCGGCGGGAGAGGCCTACTCGTGCGGAGGCAGTATGTGCCACGGCGAGGGCGCGATGGCCGACCGCGACTTCTCGCCACTCAACCGCCTCGGCGTCGCGTCCCGTCCCAACGGCGACCGGTTGGCGTTCTTCCAGAGCCAGGGCAAGCTCGTACCCGAGGACACAGACGGGCGCTATGACGTCTACCAGTGGCGCGCGAGCGACGGTGCCTTGTCGCTCCTGTCCACAGGCGTCCGCGACGACTTCGACGCGATGTACGTCGGCAACGACCGCTCCGGACTCAACGTGTACGTCGCCACACGCGACCGTCTGACATGGCAGGACAGCGACGCCGTGCTCGACGTCTACACCGCCCGCATCGGCGGCGGCATTCCGCAGCCTCCAGGCGCACCGCGATGCGACGTCCTCGGCGACGCTTGTCACGCACCGGGCCCGCCGCCGCGCGGGTCCCAGATCAACTCCGATCAGCCTCACGCGGTCGCCCCCGTCCGTCGCCTCCGCCTCAAGGTGCTCAAGCCGAGTGCCCGCGCACGCAAGCGTGCTGCCCGCACCGGTGTGCTGAGCCTGCGGGTCAGGGCGTCCCGGCCGGGCAGGCTGAACGTCTCGGCCCGAGCGCGTCTCGGACGTCGGGTCGTAAAGGTCGCGGCCGCCCGCAAGCGAGTGGCCAAGGCCGGCACAGTGACAGTGAAGCTGCGGTTGCGCCGCGCGGCGCGCCAGCGGCTCGCGACGGGCCGGGCGCTGCGGCTGAGCGTGAGGGTGAGCGCCACGGGCGCCTCGGGCGCCGTCACCAAGACGATCGACGTGACACTGAGGAGCAGCGCGCGATGACCAGCCGTCACCGGATAGCTCGCGGCCCACGCCTCCTCGCCGCCGCGCTCTGCGTGCTCGCCGCGGCGGTGTCGGGGATCGTCGCGGCTGAGGCCCGTGGCGCATTCGGCGACGACTACGGCATCGCGCCGGTCAACGTTCCCGGCGCCGACCCCGCGCCGATCTTCCCGGGCCAAAGCGCCTTCTGGGCGGGCACGTGCGACCTCGCCTCCGCGCCGATCGGGCCGATCGAGGGCGGCATAGGTACGCGTACGAACGAGGTCTGGGCTCCGCCGGAGGCGAACTCCGCGGGCAGCGGATCGCCCAAGCCCGCCCCCGACTCACCCGACCAGTGCTTCGACTGGGGCAGGCTCGCGCCGCCGGGGTCCGCGGGAGCGTCGCTGTGGAACACGCCGCCGAGCTGGCGGCTCGCCCCGGTCACCCAGGCGGGAGCGCACCCCGACGGGAGCGCGACCTTCTGGTTCCGGCGCGACGAGGCCGGATTCGTCGACGGGACGACCGACAACGTCTACATCGAGCTCCCGGCCGGGTTCTCGGGCGATCCTCGCGCCGTGCCGAAGTGCACCGCGGAGCAGTTCGCCGTCCGTCCGCTCCAGTGCCCGCCGAAGACCCAGGTCGGAGTGCTCCACCTGTATCTCACCGCCGCGGCGACCTCTGGCTACAACTACCTCGCCTCGGTCGAGGAGATCCTGCCCGTGTACAACCTGGAGCCGCGCAAGGGCCGCCTCGCCGAGTTCGGCATCGCCTACGTCAGCGGGGAGGACGCGACGACGTCCCGGATCGTCGCTCGCTCGCGCACCAGCGGTGACTTCGGGATCACCGGGATGGTCACCCAGCTGCCGGCGGCACTGCCCGTCATCTCGTCCGCGATCACGCTGTGGGGCGTGCCGTGGTCCGCTTCGCACGACATGTGGCGCCCGCGCCAGGCCTGGCGCAACCCCGACCTCACCATCGCGGTCGGCGAGATTCCTCCGACCGGCCTGCCGGAGAACACGGGGCAAGACCAGGACGACAACCCACGAGCGAGCTACGACCGCTCATGGGGTCCGATCAAGCCGTTCCTCTCGAATCCGACCGAGTGCTCCGGCGCCGAGCTGTCGACGCGGCTGGTGACCGACGCCTACGAGCGTCAGGGCGCCCTGACCGCGGATGGAGAGCCCGACCTCACCGATCCCGATTGGGCTGGGCCCTACTTCAGTCCGGCGCCACCCGTGACCGGTTGCGAGAAGGTGCCCTTCGACGCCGACATCGACCTGTCGCCCACGACGGGCGCGGCAGATGCGCCGTCCGGGCTCTCGGTCGACCTCAGGATCCCGCAGAACGACGAGCCACCGTTCACGGGACCGGCGCCGGCCGTGCCCGGCGAGAGCCCGCACCTGATCGCCCCCGACGAGGCCGAGTACGTCGCCGCGGCCGAGGCCCACTGGAAGTCGCCCGCGGGCCTCGCGACCTCCCATCTCGATCGCGCGGTCGTCACCCTGCCCGAGGGCTTCACGGTCAACCCGTCCGGAGCCGCCGGGCTCGAGGGCTGCTCGGACGCCCAGATGGGCGTGACGAACGCCAACAGCCGTCCGATGACCTTCAACAACGACGATCCGTTCGACGGCAAGGGCGCCGAGTGCCCGCCCGGATCGAAGATCGGGACGGTCACGATCGACACCGTGCTCGACGAGCCGCTTACCGGCGACGTGGTGCTGGGGACGCCGAGGTCGACCGATCCCGAGTCGGGTGACATGTTCCGGCTCTTCATCGTCGCCCGCGCCCCGGATCGCGGCTTGGTCGCCAAGATCGCCGGCTCGTCGATCGCCGATCGCAGGACCGGGCAGCTGACGGCGACGTTCGACAAGAACCCCCGGCTGCCATTCGAGCGCATGCGCCTCGAGCTCAAGGGCGGCCCGCGCGGGCTGCTCGCCACGCCCCAGCGCTGCGGAGCCGCCGCCTGGCTCTCCTCGTTCAGCCCCTGGAGCGCCGCGCATGGCGCCGGCGGGACGCCGGTGTCGGACAACGGCGCCTTCGACACGAATCAAAGCTGCGCCTTCGGCTTCTCACCGACGCTCGACGCCGGAATGGACGACCGCCGCGGCGGCAAGAGCGGCAAGTTCACCTTCCGGCTCTCGCGCAACGACGGCGACCAGTGGCTCGGCGGCCTGAGCGCGAAGCTGCCGACAGGCCTGCTGGCCGCCGCCAGGAACGTCCCGCTCTGCACCAACAGACAGGCGACGCAGAACGCCTGCCCGCTCGCGTCGAAGATCGGCTCCGTCGACGCCGGCGCCGGAGCCGGCGCGCCCTTCTTCCTCGAGAAGCCCGGATCCGTCTACCTGACCGAGGGCTACAAGGGCGGCGCCTACGGACTCTCGGTGTCGGTTCCGGTCGAGGCCGGTCCGTTCCGCGGCCCGCTCGCGCTCGACCCGATTGTGGTCCGTCAGGCGCTGCGCGTCGACCCCGACACGGCGCAGGTCACTGCGGTCTCGGATCCTCTGCCCCAGATCTGGCACGGCATCCCGCTCCGGGTGCGCCAGGTGACGGTCACGATCGACCGCCCCGGCTTCATGCGCAACCCCACGAATTGCTCGGCCAAGCGGATCGTCGCCGAGGTCACCTCTGCCACCGGCGCCGCCGCGAGTCCGTCCGACCTGTTCCAGGCGACCGAGTGCCGCAAGCTGCGGTTCAAGCCCAAGCTGGCGATCCGCCTGACCGGCAAGCGGCAGACCAGGACCGGAGGTCATCCCGGCGTGCGGGCGCTGCTGACCCAGCCACGCGGGCAGGCGAACCTCAGGCGCACGACCACGAAGCTGCCGCTGTCGCTCGCGCTCGACCCCAAGCGCGCCCAATCGGACGACCTGTGCGAGTTCGAGCCCAGCAAGGTCGCGAACTGTCCGCGCAGCTCGATCATCGGTCGCGCACGCGCGGTCAGTCCGCTGCTGAAGCGCCCGCTGTCAGGTCCCGTCTACTTCGCCAAGAACGTCCGCATCAACGAGCGCGGCAACGCGATCCGTACCCTGCCGAGCCTCGTGATCGCCCTGCGCGGCGAGGTGGCGCTCAACGTGCGCGCAAACAGCGACTCCAAGCGGGGGAAATTGATCACCACCTTCCCGTCGATCCCGGACGCCGCGGTCTCGCGCTTCGAGCTCAACCTCTCCGGCGGCCGCAAGGGCATCCTGCAGGTCACCAAGACCCGTACCGGGGGCAACGTGAACATCTGCTCCAAGCCGCAGGTCACCGACGTCGAGCTCGACGCCCACAACGGACGTCAGCGCGACTTCGAGCTCCGCATGAAGACCCCGTGCACGAAGGCGAAGCGCCGGTCTTAACGACGGTGGTAATCCCAGCGCCGGCGCTCTATAATCGGCGGTGATCGGTGGCCTTCGGGCCACTTGTTGCCGCGCCGGGGCCCCTCCACCTTGAGCGGGGCTCCGGCGCACCCTAATTCCCGGGGTGCGCCGGAGTCGTACTTGCGGCACCCGACGGGTGACGGCAATCGGTACGGCCTCGTCTCCAAAGGCCAGATAGGCCTTGACAATTGGGGTACGGGATCGGCTATGGTTGGACGAAGCCGATGGAGGGCGGTTTCGCACGGTTCGTCGTTACCGTGCCGCGCGAAGCGCCCTGAGTCCAGTCTGGAGGGAGCTGGTTCATGGAGGGAGACGTTCGCTCGAGGTTTCGCATCTTCACGCTGCTGGCGCTGCTGGCGCTCGCGCTCGGAGCCGCCGCATGCGGCGACGACGACGACGGGGGCGAGGACGGTGAAAGCAAGCCTGCCGCGTCGACGTCGCAGGACGGCGTCGATCCCGCGGACTTCGACAACACACCCGACGGGCAGGTGCGGTTGGTCTACGCACAGTTCGTAGACGCCTTCTACGACAAGAAGGTGAGTGAGACCTGTGCCTTGATGACGGCGAGGACGCAGAAGGACGTGGCGACCGGGACGGGCAGCTGCGAGGCGGGCCTGAGGAACTACTTCAAGGGCGGCAGCACCGTCGTCAAGGACCGCCCGCGGATCGTCAGGCTGAAGATCACCGGCTCACGCGCCGTCGCGATCACCCAGGTCAAGGGCAGTGCGAGGTATCCCGTGCCGTTCGCCAAGCAGGACGGCCAGTGGAAGGTCAACGGCGGTTGGACGAGCGGCTAGCCCGCGCCGTCCTTGCCTTGCCGAAGTAGGCCCAGCTGTCGTAGAGGCCGAGTCGTGCCCGGATCTGTGCGCCCGTCAGCACCCGCGACCCCAGCGAGCCGTAGACGCGGGCGCGCACGATCCGGGGCGACTTGCCGCGCTGGAGGACCTGCACGCGACGCAGGGTCCCCGGCGAGCCGAGCAGCGCCCCCATGCGGGCGTTGGAGAACCGCAGCGACCAGCGGTGGCGCGGAGAGATCGAGTCGTACGGATCCTCGACGCTCTTCAGCCACGGCTTCGGCGGCGCGCCGAGGAAGGAGTACTCGATGTTCTCGGTCCGGCCGCCCGACGTCGAGAAGTAGAACGTCGTCGCGATCTCGCCCTGGTAGGTGACGGTCTCGCCGGCGGTCTCGCGCACGGCCGCGTTGGTCCGTGATGTCTCGCCGCCCACCCCGATGTACATCTGCGAGCGCGTGTCGGGGTACTGGTCGAAGATGTCGCCGGTCTTGCGCGTCGCGAGCGCGTAGGTCCGCGCGGTCACGGCCTGGGCACGCAGCACCTGCTCGTCCCACGACGACGGCACCTCGCCGGCCACCACGCCCTGGACGTAGTCGTCGATCGGCAGCGCGTTGACGACCGTCACGCCGCCGGCGCTGCCGGCGTACAGGTCGAACGCGCCGCGATAGCGCCCGCTCGTCACGCCGTTGATCGCGCGCCCCATCAGCCGTACCGGCCCGCCGCCCGCGCGGCTCACGCGCAGCGGCGCCGAGAACGTCCCGAGCCGCTTCCCGCCGCGGCCGTAGAGCGCCAGCCGCCCACCGCTCGCCGGGCGCACCACGTGCAGCACGCTCGCCTCGAGCCGCAACCCGCCCGGCGCCCGCGTAGCGCCCTGGAAGCGCACGTACGGGTCGCTCGCCTGCAGCAGCACCCGCACCGGGCGGCCCGGCGCCTGCCCGATCCGCGTCCCGCTGTAGTAGTGGGCGAGGATCCGCTTGTAGTCCCAACCATGCTGGGCCAGCCCGTACGCCCCGTACTGGCTCATCCCGATCCCGTGTCCGAAGCCGGCGCCACGCACGACATGCGTCGTCGCGGCACCCGCCGCGGCGGGTGCCAGCAGGCAGAGCAGGAGGGTGGCTGTGAGCAGCGCGCGGCGCATCTGGAGGTACCTAACCGATTCGCCGCCGCAAGGTAGCGGTCCTCCCGGCGCTCAGTCGCCGTTGGCCATCTCCGCCGCCGCCTCGTTACCCACGAACGGCGCAAGCGCGACGAACGTCGCGGTCGGCAGGATCTCGCGCAGCCGAGCCGCTCCCTTGCCGGCGATCTGGCTGTAGAAGAGGGTGTAGAGCGCGCCGCCGGTCGCCTCGAGCACGATCGGCACGTCGCCGGATACCAGCTCGTCGCCGGGAGCGAGCTTCCCGACGAAGAGGTCCATCGTGTCGTCGCGCCGTCCCTGGGCGCGTCCGCCGGCGGCGAACAGCTCGACCGTCGTCATGTGGGTCGCCTCCGGGCGCCGTGCCAGGTATTCGAGCAGGTCGCGCAGCCCGGCGTGCACACGCTCGGGCCAGTCGCCGTCGTGCTCGCGGAAGGTCCGCAGGCCGGTCTCGATCGTGTCGTCGACGGCGGCTTCGCAGGCCGCCAGGAACGCGGCTTCCTTGCCGGGGAAGTGGCTGTAGAAGGTGCTCAGCGACATCGAGGCGTCGGTCACCACGTCGCCGACCGTCATCTCCGCATAACCCTTCTCGCTCACCACCCGCGCGACCGCCTCGAACAACCGCTCGAGCGAGCCGGACGGCTCGGCCCGCCGCGCGCGCCGGGCGGGCGTCGCCGGCACCTCGCGCAGCGGCGGCTCGGGGCTGCGATAGCTCACCACCCACTGCCACAGCTCGTCGATCATCCCCGGTAGCTCCTGCTCCGTCCCTGCACGCAGGCGGCGCTGGATCACCGTGCGCAGCCCGCCGACGATCGCGCGCACGACGTCCGCCGGCATCTCCACCCGCTCCGGCGAGCGCTCCATCCCGCGCCGTGCCAGCGCTTCGATCCCCGCGGCGGCCCGCTCGCGCCGCACCACGGCCCCGGGCCCGGCGGCGTAGACCTCGAGCAGGCACAGGCGCGCCGCGGCGGGCTGCTCGACGACGATCGCGATCAGCGTCTCGAGCACCGCCCGCAGCCGCTCGTCCCACGACCCCTCGTCGTCGAAGGCGCTGTCGATCCGCTCCATCCCGGCCGCGATCAGCGCGTCGAACGTCGCGAGGAAGCAGTCGTCGCGGTCCTCGAAGTACTCGTAGATCGTGCTGCGCGACACGCCCGCGCGCGCCGCCAGCTCGCCGACGCTCATGCCGTCGTAGCCGTGCTCGTCGACGACGGCGACCATCGCGCCGAACAGCCGCTCGCGGTGGTTGCGCTCGACCTGCTCGCGCGGGATGCCGGGCCCGGGGCGCAGCCGCTGTGCCGGGAGCGTGTCGGCGGGACCCCAGGGCGTGTCGACGGTGTCGCTCATCGCGTCGGGCGCCGCTATCGGCGGCCCGCCGCGACCCGCGCCGGGCGCGAGGCGAGCCGCTCGGCCTTCGCGCTGCCGAGGAACGGCGAGAGCGCGATCACCGTCGCCTCGGGCAGCGAGTCGGGCAGCGTGTCGAGCCGGCGCTCGACCGCGTGTGCCCGGACCAGCTCGTAGACGCCGCCGCTGATCGCCTCCGAGACGACCTCCGGCGGCGGGTCGGCGCTCTGGGCGAAGCCCGGCTCGAGGAACTCGGCGAAGCGCCCGAGCACCTCGTCGCGCCGCTCGAGCGCGGGCGAGCCGGCGTAGAGCGCTTCGACGATGCACATCCGGGTCAGCTCGGGGCAGCCGGCGAGGAAGTCGAGCAGCTGGGCGAGCGCCGCGTGAACCGCCTCCGCCCAGCTGCCGGGGGTCTGCATGTAGACGTCGGCGGCGGCGGTCCACGCCTGCTCGGCGATCGCCTCAAAGGCGCCGAGCAGTCACTGCTCGATGCTGTCGAACCAGCGCGCGAACGCGTCAGGCGCAAGGCCCGCGCGCTCGGCCACCTGCTCCACGGCGACGTTCTCGTAGCCACGCTCCTCGATCAGCTGCGCGAGCGCGACGAACAGCCGCTCGCGCTCGTCGCGCGCCACGAAGGTAGCGGCGACCGAGGGGCTCGGCCCCTGCGCGGTCATCGCCTGCCGCGGGCGCGGTCGAGCTCGTGCTGCGCCGCGTCGGCGCCGAGGAACGGCAGCACCATCGAGTACATCAGCTCGGGTCCGAGCTCGGGCAGGCGCCGGGCGCGCCCGGCGGCGACCTCGCGCCGCAGCAGCTCGCTCAGCTCGCCGACGCGCCCGGTCCGCAGCGCCTCGCCGAGCGCCCCCCGCGGCGCGCCCGGGAAGTCGAAGACCGCGGCGAAGGCGGTCATCCAGTCGTCACGCCTGCGCGCCGCCTGCTCGCCGGCCGCCATCGCCTCGGCGAAGCAGAGCCGCGCGATGTCGGGCTCGCGCGCGAGCGCACCGAGCAGCGCGGTCAGCGCCGCCCGCAGTCGGTCGACCCACTGCTCCTGGGTCTCGAACGCGTCGAGCGAGGTGTCGAGCAGCCAGTCGAGCCAGTGCGCGTAGGTGGCGGCGAAGCAGTCGTCCTTGCCGCCGAACAGCTCGTAGAAGGTCTTGCGCGACACGCCGGCGCGCCAGACGACGTCGGACACGCGCGTGCCGTGGTAGCCGTGCTCGCCGACGGCGGCCGTCATCGCGCGCACGATCCGTTCGCGCTGCGACGCCTCGACCTCGGCGGCCGTCAGCCCGTGGCGGCCGCCGACGAGCTGGTCAGGCCGCCGGCGGCGTCCGGTCGAGGGGGCGGTGGCCGTCCGCAGCGACGGCGGTCGCCGTGGCGGGCTAACGGCCATGGACGGCTCCCGGCGGGGACAGGTATGACGTGACGATCTCGCCCGCGGTCTCGGTCAGGTTCTCCACGCGCCCGCGTATGAGCGAGTCGTAGACGAGCTCGTGGACGCCGCCGATCAGCACGCGCGCGTGCAGCATCGCCTCGCGGCGGTCGTCGCCGCGGTCGATCAGCGCGCCGGCGACCAGCTCGGTAAGGCGCTCCATCGTCCGCGACCGCGACTCGCGCGCCGAGTTGCCGGCGGCGAGGACCTCGACGATGAACATCCGCGAGACGTTCGGCTCGCGCTCGGTCAGCTCGAGGATCGAGCGCACGCCGGCCTCGATCCGCCGCTCGGGCGTCGTGTCCGCGTCGCGGCAGGCGGCCTTGGCCGTCTCGATCACCTGCTCGGCGATCTCGTCGTAGGCGACGAGGAAGCAGTCCTCCTTGTCCTTGAACAGCTCGTAGTAGGTCCGGCGCGAGATCCGCGCGCGTATGAGGACCTTGTGGACGGTGGTCGCGAGGTAGCCCTCCTCTGCGATCACGTCCGCCATCGCGTCGAGCAGGCGCCCGCGCTGGACCTCGTGGACTACCGCGCGCGGGATCCCATGGGGTCCGCCGGTGAGCTTGATACTGGACCTCTTACGGGTCTCCATCCTTGCCGCGCGCGCCTTCCGCAAGACGATAAGAACAGCATCTTACAGGATAGGAACACAGCAGTACTGTTCTCTGTCGGCCGGGACAGCGGAGCGCGGGCCGGGAAGGGGACGCGAGGTGCCCTGGCCAGGCTAGGGCGCGGGCGCTTGCTTAGGCCCGCTGGACGCTGACGTTGGCGATCGCGACGGCCTCGCCGGGGCCGACGAACGGCGCGAGCGCGACGTAGGTCGCGGTCGGGGTCAGCTCGCGCACCCGCTCGACGCGCCGGCGCCGGATCTCGGTGTGCAGAAGCGTGTGGATCGCCCCGCCGATCGCCTCGGTCGCGACGGCGTCGGCGTCTCCGCCATCGGCGCAGCCCTGACCGAGCAGCGCCGTGAGTGCCTCGATCCCCCGCTCGCCGCGGCCGAGCGCACGGCGGTTGGCCGCGAACGCCTCGACGAAGCCGACCCGCGCCACCTCGGGGTTGGCGGCGAGGAAGCCGAACAGCGCGTCGATTCCGTCGCGCACGCCATAGCGGGGGTTGGTTGCCTGCTCATAGGCGGGCTGGGCGGCGGCGACGGCGAGCTCGCGGGTGCAGTCGATCGCGGCGAGGAAGGCGTCGTCCTTGCCCTCGGGGAAGTGGTCGTAGAAGGTCGTGAGCGAGGCGCCGGCGAGCTTGGCCATCTCCGCGATCGTCGCCGCGCGGTAGCCGCGCTTGGCGACGGTCGCGATCACGCCGTGCGTGAGCCGCTCGTGCGTCTCGTCCCGATCCGCGACGACGGGCGCGTCGGCTCGCCGCGGGCGCCTGCGCGGGCGCTTCAGCGGCTGCGGCGGCGTGCGGTAGCCGAGCGCCCAGTCGAGCAGCTTCGGGACGATCTCCTCGAGCTGGCGCTCCTCGCCCCGGCGCAGTCGCGTGTGCACCGCCTTGCGGACTCCGCCGACCAGTGCGTGGACGAGGTCGGCGGGCATGCGCCTGTGCTCGGGCGACTCCTCGAACGCGCGCGCGAAGGCGCGATCGACGACCTCGACGGCGGCGTCGAGGCGCTCGAGCGCCTTGGGACCGGCCGCGTAGATCTCGACGACGCACAGGCGCGCCGTCGCCGGCTGGTCGACGACGAGTTCGACGAAGGCGTCGACCGCGGCACGCAGGCGGGCGTCCCAGGCGCCCTCGACGTCGTAGGCCTTGCCGATCCGCTCGATCGCGAGCGCCGCCGCCGCGTCGATCGTCTGCAGGAAGCAGTCGAGCTTGTCGGCGAAGTGCTTGTAGAACGCGCTGCGCGAGACGCCCGCGATCTCGAGCAGATCGGCTACGCGCGTCGCCTCGTAGCCGTACTTGTCGACCGCGAGCACCATCGCGCCGAAGAGCCGCTCGCACTGGTTGCGCTTGACCGCTTCGGGCGTCTCGCCGGGGCCGGGACTGAGCCGGCGGGCGCGTAGCTCATCAGCGTTGCCCCAGGGCGTCGTGGTCATGCCCTCCAGACAATAGTGGTCGGACCACTTTGAAGTAAGTCGGGGTCCCTATGCGTCTTTCGCGTCGAGAGCGGAGGCCTTCCGGATCGCTCGCGGAGGGCCCGGCTCGTCGCCGAGCGGCTCGAGCCCTTGACATCGGCGGGCGCGTTGCCTTAGTGTCCGACCTCACCGAGGGTCTCCGGATCTTCGGTGCTCTGGAACCCCTAGGAGGGAAGGGGAGGTGCGCATGGCCCATCACCGGCCAGGAAGTATTTCTGGAGGGAGACAGTCCGCATGGAGGGTGCGGACTCATGGTGCTCATGTCGCGCACGCCAGCGGCGGTGCCCGCGTGTACCGCCGCTGGTGTCCAGAGTGTCGGGGTCGCGACTGACCAGACGCGACGCGCCCGAATCCCGGCGTCCTACTCGAAGCGCCAGCGCCTCGGGTGACCGCCGGTTAGCGCCTGCGCCCGCCGTTGCGCCGCTCGGCCTGGCCCTGGGCGGCCGCGACGATCGCCGAGATCGGCAGGCCGAGCGCGGTTGCGATGCCCGTCAGCTTCTCCCACGTTGGGCTGCTGTGGCCGCGCTCGATGCGCGACAGGTAGGTGGTGTGCATCCCCGCCTTGGACGCGAGCGTGTCGAGCGTGAGCCCGTGCGCGGTGCGCAGCTCGCGGATGGCCTTGGCGAGATCGGTCCTGGTCGGTTGGGGTGCGCTCATGGCTATAGAGCCTTGCGCTTTCTGCTTGGGATTGCCACAGCGGATATGCTACAAGGCGCGAGCCGTTGCTCCAAGTGCTCGACCGGCGCACGCCGTAACGGTCCGTTCGTAAATTCGTCCAGATCGTTGCATTCGACCCTTGACTTCGAGAATTGGGCGGGGTAAGGTCGTGTCCTCATCAGTCGTCGCTGGAGTCTTAAATCTTCTGGCTCCCTGAGGAGGGCAGGGAAGGTGTGATTCGGTCCGTCCGACCAAAGCCCGCCCGGTCGGATTGACTCGCGAATGGAGGGCGCGTGTCTTGGGCCTAGATCACACGGGCCGGCGGTGGGGCGAGAGCTCCGCCGCCGGCTTCCGGAAGACGTTCCGGAGCGCCCCGGGAAGCGCATTCGTCGCTCCCCGGAGCGTTTCCGCGTCTGCGATCTTGCGCTCCGTGCGGGTTTGCCGCCTCGGCGACGGGCTCGGAGCCACGTCGCCGAGGCGCTCGAGCCGGGCCTTCGAGGCCGCCGCCGGATGCGCGCGTCAGCTCAGCTGCGCTTGCGGCGCTTGCCGCCGCGCTTGTCCGCCTGGGCCTCCGCGGCGGTAGCGATCGCCGAGACGGGCAGGTCGAGCGCCTCGGCGAGCGCGGTCACCTTCTCCCAGGTCGGGCTGCTGTGCGCGCGCTCGATGCGCGAGAGGTAGGTCGTGTGCATGCCGGCTTTCGCCGAGAGCTTGTCGAGCGTCAGGCCGCGCGCCTCGCGCAGCTCGCGGATCGCCAGGCCGAGGTCGGCGCGGATTGCGGAGCGGTTCGTCATCGGTATCGGGACCTTGCGCTTTCTGCTGTCGATTGCCACCGTAAATATGCTAGCCAGATTAGCGTTCGAGCGTAGCTTTACGCAGGACCAAATTGACCCTTGACACAAGCGCACCAAGCGAGATAAGGTCGTGTTCCGAATAGGAGACGACCACTTCTTCAGGCTTCGGCTCCCTGGTTTGGAGGGCAGGGATGGCGCCAACGCCCCGGCCCCGGCTAGTGCCCGCCCCGGCCGGTGGCAACCGCGTGGAGGGACGCGGCGAGGGTTGACGCGCGAGCCGGTGGCGAAGCACTGCTTCGTCACCGGCTCCCGGAGATTTCAAAGCTCGCGCAGGCCCAAGGAGGCCGTCGAGCGCTTGTAGGGGACAGGGACCCCACAAGCGCTCGACAGGCCCACCCCTCGAAGCGAGATCGAGCCACGGGCCGGTTGCGGCCGGAATGTGGCCGCAACAGGCCCACCGCCAACTCACCCACGCCAACGGGCCGATCACGGCCGTAATACGGCCGGCACAGACCCGCCAGCCTCCAAACGCCGCGGCGGGCAAGCCAACGGCTGGATACCACGAGAACAACGGCCGAATACCACGAGAACCATCCCGACAGGGGACCGCAACCCCGCCCGGCGCCGATCTCCTGCTCGCCCTACCCAGCCAAGCCCGGCGGAGCGGCTCAGCCACTCATGCCTCAGTCGGTCACCATCGCGGCCGGAGCGGCTCAGCCACTCAAGGCTCAGCCAGCCCCTCGCCGACTAACCCGACTAAGCGCTCAGCGCCGGCGAGCGGACCGCGGGCCACGGGATGTCTGTGCCGGAGGAGTCGCCGCGACCCGAGGCGATCCAGATCTCCTCGGCGACGTGCGGGGCGAAGGGGGCTAGGAGCTGCGCGAGCATCGCGAGGGCGTCGGCGACGGCGCGGGCGTCGGCCTCGGCGAGCTGGCCGCGGTTGGCGCGGGTAGCGCGCGCCTCGAAGTCCTTGATCCGGTCGAAGAGGCGCATCATGTTCTTGACGGCGCGCTGGAGCTCGACCTGGTCGAGCTCCTCGGTCACCTTCTCCGCCGCAGTCGCGCACCAGCCCTCGAGCTTCTCGCGGCGCGCCTGGGCCCCGGAATCGCCGCCGCCCGTCTGGCCGCCGCCAGTGGCTGCGCTTCCGCCGGCCGCATCGTCTCCACTGCCGCGAGCACCGTCCACGCCCTCGTCGCCCTCGCTCGCAGCACCGCCCTCCGGCCCCGGCAGCCGCTCGGCCGCGAACTCCCACAGCTCGCGCAGGAACTTGCCGCAGTACTGCACCGCGTTCTCGGTCCAGTTCAGCGGCCGCGACGGCCGCGCGCCGTACAGGACCGCCAGCCGCGTGGTGTCCGCGCCGACGCGGTTCATCAGCTCGTCGGGATCGACGACGTTGCCGAGGTGCTTGCTCATCTTGCGGCCGTCCTGGGTGACCATCTCGTGCATCACCGCGCCCGTGAACTGCTCGCCGTCCTCGATGTGCGCCAGCGGGCCGATGTCGCGTAGCGCCTTGGTCGTGATCCGCTGGTCGAAGAAGTAGCCGCCGCCGTCGGCGCCGTGGATCAGCATCGCGCCCGGCAGCCAGCGCTCGCACTCGGGGTGGGTGAACATCTCACGCGCGCGGTCGGCCTTCGGCACGCAGGTCGGCAGCCACATCCAGAGGTCGTCGAAGTGACAGTCGAGCGTGTCGGTCTCGCGCCGGGCGGGCTCGCCGCAGCGCGGGCACGCCACCGCGAGGAAGTCCTCGCGCTCGGCGAGCGGGTTGCCGCGACCGGTCGGCGTGAGGTCGCGCGGCAGCCGCACCGGCAGGTCCTCGGCTGGTACCGGCACCATGCCGCAGCTGTCGCAGTGGACCATCGGTATCGGCGCGCCCCAGGAGCGCTGGCGCGAGATCGCGAAGTCGCCGGCGCGGTAGCGGACGGCGGGCTGGGGCGGCGTGCCGTTGCGCGACGTCGCCGCGCTCGGCTGGGGGCGCTCGAGCTCGAGCCGCCGCGCGATCACCCCGTCGCTCTCGTCGGCCGCCGGGATCCCGAGCACGACCGTCGGCCCGTAGCGCCCGTCGACCGCCGGCGAGAGCACGATCGGCAGCTCGGCGCCGTTTGGCGCGGTC
>Ga0190275_10000574_pt1 | contig 31073 bp, 26 predicted proteins | sample Popmic550T_FD_133745 | JGI IMG/M metagenome (GOLD analysis project Ga0190275, IMG submission 133745) | Populus adjacent soil microbial communities from riparian zone of Yellowstone River, Montana, USA - 550 T | ecosystem: Environmental > Terrestrial > Soil > Riparian zone > Trees stand | place...
GGCTGAGACTGGCCCTCACGCCGCGAGCGGCCATGCGCCCCAGCATCCCGAACGCGGCGCCCAGTGGCCTGGCGGCTCCCAGCGCCAGCTGCTCTGTCGTCCAGGGCACCAGCAATGCCGTGCCGAGGAGCACGGCGGAGAGCCCCGCGTAGGCCGGCGGCAGTGCGTGCGTTGGCAGCGCGAGCAGTCCTCCACCCAGGGCGAGCAGGAGCAGCCCCAGCAGCGCGAGCCTCGGCGCGCGACTGCGGGCCACATCCTCCGCCGTGGAGCGCCGCATGGTGGTGACGGGAGCCGAGCGTGCCGCCTCCCAGGCGGGCATGAACGCGGCGACGAGCGTTGCCCCGAGGCCCAGCGCCAGGCCCTTGGCGAGTGTCCACGGCTCCAGCGACAGCCGCCGCACGCTCAAGACGAAGTAGAGGTCATTGATCGTCTGCGTGACGAGCCCGACGAGGCCTTGCCCCAGCACCACGCCGAGCAGGAGCCCCGCCGCCGTACCCACGGCGCCCAGCAGCGCAGCCTCGCCCAGCACCAGCGCGAAGAGCTCGCCCCGGGTGACGCCCAGCGCTCGGAGCCGCCCGAGCAGCCCCCGGCGCTGCACCACGGAGAAGGTCATCGTGTTGTAGATGAGGAACATGCCCACGACGAGCGCCAGGAACGACAGCGCCGTGAGGTTGGTGCGGAAGGCCCGGGTCATCTGGTCCACGGTCCCGCCGCGAGTGGAGGAGCGCACCACCTCCGCACCGGGAGGCAGCCACTCCCTCAGCCGCGCGAGCTCCGCCTCCCCGTCGAGCATCAAGTCGATGCGCGAGAGCCGCCCCGTCCGTCCCAGCAACTCCTGGGCGGTGGACACATCCGTGAGCACCAGTCCTTCCAGCGCGCGAGCCGTGCGCTCGTCCGGAGGCGTGATGAGCGCCACCACCCGCAGCGGACGCGTCAGTCCACCCAGGCTCACCTCGAACGAGTCCCCCACTCCTACGCCGAGCAGGCGCGCCGTGGCAGCGGGGAGGAGCACCGTTCCTGGCTCGGTGAGGAGCGCGTCCACCGTTCCGGAGGTCCCGCTTCGGGTGTAGGCCCGGAAGGGTGCCTCCGCGAACGGGTCCACGCCCAGCACGGTGAGGGGGCGCCGGTCCCCCCGCGTGGCGCGCACGGAGCCCTCCACCACGGGAGCGGCGACGGGGGCACTCGGGCGCAGACGCAGCTCGCGGTAGATGGAGTCCGGGAGGCCTGTCGTCCCTCCCACGAGCTGGTGCGTGGCGCGGCCCGCCACGGTCTCCGTGGACTGCTCGAAGGCGCGCAGGGCGCTGGTGTTCGCCAGGTCGATGGACACCACCACCGACACCCCCAGCGCGATGCCCAAGAGCGACAGCGCGGTGAGCCACGGATGCCTGCTCAGGTGGCGCGCGCTGGCACGGATCAGCAAGCGCCGGCTCACGGCCGCACCTGCCGCTCGAGGAGCCGGCCCGCCTCCATCACGAACACGCGATCCGCGCGCGCGGCGAGCTCCGGATCATGCGTCACCACGAGCGCGCAAGCGTTGTCCCGGCGGATGAGTCCCTCGAGGAGATCCAGCACCTGCCGGCCGGTCTGCTCGTCGAGGTTTCCCGTGGGCTCATCTGCCAGGAGCAGGGGAGGGGAGTGCGCCAGGGCCCGTGCCACCGCTACGCGCTGTTGCTCACCGCCCGAGAGCCGGTCCGGGAAGCTGCGCTCACGGCCGCCGAGCCCCACCTGGGCGAGCAGCTCCCGCACCCGTCCGTCCGCAGCCGCGCCGGTGCGCCCCGTCAGCTCCAGCGGCAGCCGAACGTTCTCCTCTACCGTGAGCGTGGGCAGCAGGTTGAAGGCCTGGAAGACGAAGCCGATGCGCTCGCGGCGCAGCAGGGTGCGCTGGCGCTCACTCAGCTGGCTCAGCTCGCGGCCCTCCACGCGCACGGTGCCCCGCGTCGGCAGATCAATCCCGCTGATGAGGTTGAGCAGGGTGGACTTGCCCGAGCCGCTCCGGCCAATCAGCGCCACGAACTCTCCCCGATACAGGGACAGGCTCGCGCCGGTGAGCACCTCGCGCACGGCCTCGCCCTCGGCGTAGGCCTTGGACACGTCATGCAGCTCGACGAGCGGAGCGGGCGAGGAGGAGGTCATTCGGAGCCAGGGAGTGGCTCATATATGGATGTCCGAGGCGGGGCCACGTTCCTCGGTGGTCTCAGAGCGACGGTGGGAGCCCGCTGCCCGTGGCCAGGACGTTGCCTTCCCCGGTCCACTGCTGCCGGAGCCGCTCCAGGAAGTCCCCCACCTCCGCGGCCATCCGCGGCCCGCCCTTGTCGCGCGGGATGATGTGATAGCCCTCCTGGAGGGACAGCAGCCGGACCACCGGGGCGCTGGTGAGCTGGGTGGCGAGCCACCTTCCCCCTTCCGGATCCACCACATGATCCTGCTCAGCCACTACCACCAGGGTGGGGCAGCGCACGCGCGGTGCATCCCGCAGGGCCGCCTCTTGAAGGGTCCACAGATCGTTCAGGCGTGACATGGGAAAGGCCGAGAGGATGGGCGCCTCCGCCAGCGCCACCGGATCGCTCAGGTCCGTGGCCGTCTTGCGCACCCAGGGCTTCACCCGCTCCAGCAGCCCGGTGTGCCGCAGGCTCTTGAGGAGCGCCATCTTGGGACCCTTGAAGCGCGCCGCCGGGGCGATGAGCACCAGCCCCTTCACCTGCTCCGGACTCCGGGCCGCCAGCCGCAGCCCGAGCAGCGCGCCCATGGACAGCCCCGCCACGAACACCTGGCGGAAGCCCCGCAGCGAGTGCAGGGCCTCCCGAGCTGCCTCCTCCCAGTGGCCGTGGTCCGCCTCCAGCATGGCCTCAGGGGTAGTGCCGTGGCCGGGAAGCCGGAGCCCCTTCACGTACAGGCCGCGCGAGGCCAGCGCCTCCCCGAGCGGTCGCATGTCCCAAGGACTGCCAGTGAAGCCGTGCAGCAAGAGACAGGCGTCGTCGCCGTGTCCCAGCTCGAAGGGTGCCGTCTTCCGGGTGTCCATCCACAGGCCGAGCGCGTTCACTCAGGAACGCTAGTCACGATGACGCAGAGGCGTTATTGCCACTGCACGATGCCAGACACTCCAAAGCCTCCCGCTCCCTCGCTCCAGATTCAACTCGACGAAGAAGTCGCCCAGGGTCGCTACGCGAACATGGCCATGGTGGACCACACCCAGACCGAGTTCACCCTGGACTTCATCTACGTCTTCCCCCAGCAGCCCCGGGCGAAGGTCTTCTCCCGCGTCATCACCAATCCTCAGCACCTGAAGCGGCTGGTGCTGGCCTTGCAAGAGAACCTCGCTCGCTACGAGGCGCAGTACGGCACCATCCCCCTCCGAGAGGAAGAGCGAAGGCACTGAGGTCCCTCATGACCGCCCCTTTGTCCGGCCGCGTCACGCAAGGCTCGTTCTTCGAGGGGTTGTTCGTCCGCGCGCTCGGGGCGGAAGGCGCCTTCGCGGATGCCCTGCGCGCTGTGGGCGTGGACGTGCGCCGCCTCCAGCCTGGCTATCCCATCGAGACTTGGAACGCAGCGCTCGAGGTGGCATGGAAGCAGTGCTTCGCCCACCTGGATCGGGAGTTGGCGTACCGCGAGCTGGGCCGGCAGCTGGCCTACGGCTTCGCGCGGACACTGGTCGGAAGGGTCGTGGACGTGAGCCTGCCGTTGCTGGGGCCGGAGCGCTTCGTTCAGCGCATCCCCAGCCTCAGCAAGCTGGACACCTTCGAGTACCAGGTGCGGGTGGAGCCGCTGGGGGAGCGGCGCTTTCGGGTGTCCTACCGGGAGGATCCGGACGCGAAGCCGGACTTCATGGCCGGGCTCTTCGAGGTGGGCTTGCGCAAGACGGGCGTCCAGCCCCTGGTCGCGGTGACTTGGCGAGAGCCCAAGGGGTTCGATGTGGAGATCAGCTGGTGAGCCCCGTCAGGGCTTGGGGCTGGCGAGGTAGAGGTCCACCTGCTGCTCCACCTCGGCTGCGAACTGGGGATCGAGGTGCTGGAGGACCGCCCACTCCAGGCCCAGGGCGCGGCTGAACACGGGCTTGGCGGGAGAGTAGGGCTCGCCTGGAATGTAGTTGGAGGTCCCCTCACTGCCGCGCTTGCCCGCGCCGCTGACGCTGCTGGCCATCCCCGGGTGTGAGGCCGTGCGCCCCCCCGTGGCCCATGTCACCTGCTGCGCTCGCACGATGAAGCGGCCGTCCTTACGGTGCTGGCCTATGACGAGGACCTTGGACCAGCGGGCGGTGCTGCTGAGGTCCCCATCGATCTTCCAATGGGTGCGCAGGGTGTGGGGCCCGCCGCCGGGGGCGAGCAGGTAGCCGTGGCCATCCAGGACGGCCCGCGCCGCAGCCATGACCTGCTCTGCGGGCAAGTCGTAAGCGATCTCGGCGCTCGTGCGCTCCAGCAGCATGCGGCGCTCGTTCTGGGAGGTGGCGCATCCGGCGCCCAGGACGAGCAGGGCGATCCCGCCTACTGCGAGCCAACATCTCATGGATCCACCTCGGTGCTCTCCGGGGAGCCGCGTCACGCGGACCCGGATCCATGACGGAGAACGTCAGGGCTCCCGGAACATATCGGCTCCAGGAGGGGGGCCTGGAGCGCGCACCGGGGCGGCTCGCCGAGCCGGCTGGCCCCCCGTCCCGTGGCGGGGGGGAGAGGCCCCGCGGGAGGCCGCAATGTGTCATCCGCCCGGCGTCCAGGCCGCCAGGCAGGAGCGAGGACTGCTCGTAGTGCTGGCCTCGCGACGCGGCCCGTCGCAGACTCGGGGCGCTTTGTTCCGACTCTTGCTCCTCTTCATATTGCTCCTGGCTCGGGTCGCCTCCGCTCGTTGCATCGGGGACGGGGTGCAGGTGTTCCCGCGCCCGGGCGCCACCATCCCCACCAACACGCGCCTCCTCTTGGAGGGCATTGGCACCGCGCGCGCCCTCGTGGCGGATCTGCCGGGGAAGACCCTGCGCCTGCAGACCGACGGCCATGAGATTCGTGTGAAGGCCCAGCGCGGGTGGACCAGCGAGCTGGGCCGCGTCACCGTCGTCCTCAAGCCCGATGGGAAGTTGCTGCCGGACAAGACCTATACGCTGCGTCTGGACGATGCGCTGCCCGGCACGGTGAAGCTGCTCAATGGCTCCGGAACGGCCTTGCCCGAGTGGCTCGCTGGCAAGAGCCCCGACAAGACCCCCCCGCGCTGGATCAAGCGCCCCGCCATCTCCGAGGGCATGGCCCGGCGCAACGAGGAGGGAGTCACTCGCTACGTGCGGCTCACCATGACGATGAGGGAAGAGAGCCCTGCCTATATGGTGGTGACGCTGGCGCGCAAGCAGGCGGGCGCCACCTCGCAGCACTATGTGATTCCGGTGGTGAACGGCTCGGCGCTGCTGGGCCACGAGCCCTGCAGTGGTGCCTTCGGCTTCGAGGACGGCAAGAGCTATCGCGCACGGGTGGAGGTGTTCGACTCAGCGGGCAACCTGGCCCCAGCCGTGCCCCCGCTGGATTTCGAGGCGCCCACGGCGCCTCCGGAGGGCGGATGACGCTGGATGTAGAGAGGGTGGAGGGCCTGAAGCAGGGGATGGCGGACTTCATCCAGCAGCTCCAGGACGAGATCTGCGGAGCGCTGGAGCGGCTGGACGGCCAGGGGCGCTTTCGTGAGGACAGGTGGGAGCGGCCGGGCGGGGGGGGCGGGCGCACGCGTGTTCTCGAGGAAGGCGCCGTGCTGGAGAAGGCCGGGGTGAACACCTCGGTGGTCTTCGGCGAGCTGGAGGAGGCCTTCGCGAAGCGGCTGCAGGGGGAGGGGCGCCAGTTCTGGGCCGGAGGGCTGTCGTTGGTGCTCCACCCGCGCAACCCGTACGTGCCCACGGTGCATGCCAACTACCGCTTCATCCACCAGGGCAACAAGGCGTGGTTCGGCGGCGGCGCCGACCTGACGCCCTACTATCTCTTCGAGGAGGACGCGGCGCACTTCCACCGCACGCTGAAGGCCGCATGCGACCGGCACGATGCCGCGTACTACCCGCGCTTCAAGGCCAGCTGTGACAAGTACTTCTTCCTGCGCCACCGCGAGGAGACGCGCGGCGTGGGGGGCCTCTTCTTCGAGGACATCGGCGGCGATCTGGAGCGCGAGTTCGAGTTCGTGAAGGACGCGGGCCGGGCCTTCGTGCCCTCGTACCTGCCCATCGCCGAGAAGCGCAAGGACACGCCCTACACGGAGGCGCACCGCTTCTGGCAGGAGGTCCGCCGCGGGCGCTACGTGGAGTTCAACCTCGTCTACGACCGGGGCACCATCTTCGGGCTGGAGACGCGCGGGCGCACCGAGTCCATCCTCATGTCGCTGCCGCCCCAGGTCCGCTGGCGCTACGAGTACCACCCGACGCCCGGCACGCACGAGGCGAAGCTGGTGGAGGTGCTCCGCAGCCCGCGAGAGTGGGCCAGCTTGAGCCAGGGAGGGTAAGGAGGCCCATGTCGTCTCCCGTGACGCCGGAGCCCCCGCGCCGGAGCTGGAACAAGAGGTGGGTCCTCATCCTGGGGGGACTGGTGTTGCCGTGCTTCCTCTTCGGAGGGGGGGTCGTCCTCCTCTACCTGAAGCGGATGCAGGAGCTGGAGAAGAGCACGGACACCGCCTTCCGCACGGAGGCGAACGCCGGAGGCATGGCGGGGGACGAGGCGCGCGTCAATGTGATCGCGCTGTGTGACGCGGTGCAGATGTACCGCAGCGAGAGCGGTCTCTTCCTGGCCGCGGGCCCCACACCTCGCGAGGTCCCCAAGGGAGCCCAACCCATCCCCTTCCCGGAGGATGAGGCCTTCGAGAAGCTCGGCTTCACACCTGGGACGGCGGTCCGCTTCCAGTACCAGGTCGTGGTCCAGGAGGACCCGGTGGGTGAGCCGGAGGTGACGTGTTACGCGAGGGGGGATCAGGACGGGGATGGCCAGAATTCTGTCTACAGCGTGACATTGGATGCCAACGGAATGACGTCCCCGGTCCAGGTGGAGCGCGAGGACGAATGATCGGCCCCCCTCTCGCAACTTGCCCCCTCGGTAGGCGAGAATGTGAGAGATGGGTCATGTTGGAGACATCGGCCGAGGTGGCGGCGGTAGACGCGGGCTCGGTGATGGGACCCGTATAGGCCCTGCTCCGACCGCCGGTGGCACCCAGGCCACTCCCGAGGCCGGAGGCCCCATCGCGGGTGGCGCTGAAGGGGGCGGCGAGGGGACGGCGGAGGCGGGCCCCGGCACAGGTCTAGGGACAGGCGCTGGGCTGGGGACAGGCGCTGGGCTGGGGACAGGCGCTGGGCTGGGGACAGGCCCTGGCCGCACGGGCGAGCGCGCTCCCTTCCGCACCGGAGAGCGCCCTGCGCTGAACGAGCGTGGCCAGCCGCGGACGGGCAACCGGCCCGCGCTCCCGGCCGCGACCTTCGCCGATGCCCTCACCGACCCGAAGAAGGGGGGCAAGGTCTCCACCGCCGTGGAGACCCTGGTGATGCCCAAGGTGCAGACCCCAGAGCCTCCCGTCACGCGGGGCGGCAAGACCCGGGAGATGCCTGCGCTTCGGGAGGGAGCGGGCCAGGGGACCCCGGAGGCTTCCCTCGAAGGCCGGGAAGGGCGTAGCGCCAAAGACACGGACTCGCCTGTTGGCCGCGGTGGGACGCGCATCGTCCGCATGCCCGACGTCGCGGGCGGCGGCCAGAGCAAGGCCCCGGAGAAGGACAACTTCGGCAAGACCCCGTCCACGGGCAATCGGCCCACCTTCCGTACGAGCCAGGTCAAGGGGCCGGTGCGTCCGGTGAAGGAGCTGATTCCTCCAGGGCTCGGCAAGCTCGGCGATCAGGTGGCCGTGGCCAAGCGCTTCGCCTCGGACCTGCCGCTGCTTCACCAGCAGGTGAGGCCATCGGATCTGCCGCCATCGGACCGCGCGTTGCGCCTGTGGGCCTTTTTCACCGCGTACGCCGAGGCGGCCACCTCGAAGGAGTCCACTCCCGAGGGACAAGAGATCTTCGACAAGACCTTGGAGAAGGAGGGGTTCGGCGAGCTCCGGGACAAGAACACCGGCAAGGACGGAGTGAAGGCGGGCAAGTGGGTGCTCGAGTCCCCCAACGCCAAGGAGGCCCGGGAGCGTGCGGGGCAGGTGGAGCTTGAACCGCCGCCAGAGGTGCTCCTCTCAGAGTCCGCGCAGCAGGCCCAGAAGTCGGAGGCGGCGCAGCAGGCCCAGAAGCCAGAGGCAGCGCAGGCGCAAGAGGCACCCCCCAAGTCCGAGGATGCGCAGGCCCAGGACACCTCCCGCAAGCTCGAGGACGCGCCCAGGCCCGACGCTCAGTCCCCGGAACGGAAGGACAGCGCCTTCTCCCAAGGCACCGAGCGTACCCCCCTGGAGCGGGCAGACAAACAGTCGGAGTTCGTCCGAGTGAATCCCCAGATGGCGGACATGCCCCGGCCGGTGATGTTGCCCGTGAACCCGGAGCTGGAGCGGCGCAAGGACGACGAGTCGATGATGGGCAACTTCGAGGATGCCTGGAAGAAGCTGAGCGGCAACCTGAGCCTGAAGCTGGGCGGCAACATGCTCTGGAACGTCCTCCACCGCTTCCGCGATGGCGCCGAGGACAGCGCCATCGAAAAGGAGAAGTGGAACCAGATCGCCTTCGCTGCCGTCCTCGCCTTCGTGGGCCTGATGTTGTTGGTCATCCTGGTGGTCAGCCTCTAGGCTGCTTGCCTGTGAACCTTCCCTGCTCGCGGACTTCTTGGGATTTCGCGGGCTTGTGTTAGGGTCAGCCCCCCATTGGCCACCGACGATCTCACCCTCGTCAAGCGCGTCCGCGACGGGGACCAGCGCGCCTTCAAGCTCCTTGTCGAGCGCTACCAGCGCAAGGTGTATGCCGTCGCGCTCGGAATGCTCAAGGACAAGGAGGAGGCGATGGACGTCTCCCAGGAGGCGTTCGTCAAGGTCTACAAGTACCTGGACCACTTCAAGGGTGACGCCTCGTTCTACACGTGGCTCTACCGCATCACCGTCAACATCTGCATCGACATCATCCGCAAGCGGGCTGGGGCGGGGGGCGAGGCCGTGGAGTTCGACGAGACGATGCCCATGGATGTGTCCGAGGCCAACATTGGCGCGCTGGGCAGCCGCCTGGGCACCAACCCCCAGAAGAGCGCGCTCCGGCGCGAGCTGGCCGAGAAGATCCAGGAGGCCCTGGCCGCCGTCCCGGAGAAGCACCGCGCCATCCTCCTGCTCCGAGAGGTGGAGGGCATGTCCTACGAGGATCTGTCCCGCACCCTGGACATTCCCAAGGGCACGGTGATGAGCCGGCTGTTCCACGCCCGGGCCAAGGTTCAGAAAATCCTGAGCCAATACCTGGAGTTGGACGAGGCCAAGAGCGGAGTGGGCAGTGAGTAGGCAGGCTTGGAATATCGGCAGTGAATTCGCGTCACACAGGGGCAGTTGCCAACAACCCAGGTGAAGCCATGGCCGGAAATCCTGCGTGCGAGCGGTTCATCCCGCTGCTGTCTCCCTACATCGACGGGGAGATCTCTCCCACCGAGCGCGTGAACATCGAGCGTCACCTGTCCGCGTGCAAGGCGTGTACGGGACGCGCCGCGGACCTGCGCGCCGAGTCCGGGCTGTTGCGCGTGGGCCTGGACATGGCGGTGGACGAGGTGGACTTCAAGGACTTCACCCAGAAGGTGATGGCGCGGGTGACGCCGGAGAAGCCGCCGCTGCTGGAGCGCCTGCGCCTGTCGCTCTCGGAGATGTTCCTCTACCAGCGCACCGCCATGGTCTCCTCGCTGGCCACGGCCGCGGTGCTCATGTTGGTGGCCGTGCCGCTGCTGCTGGGCAGCAGGGCTCCGACGGGCTACGCCGGTGAGCGGATGACAGTGCAGGCGGTGCGCACCTATGAGCCCGCCAAGGTCGCCCCGGTGGTGATGGAGACGGACAACGGCAGCACCATCATCTGGCTCGTGGATCAGGACTCGCACTCGCACGGGGCTTCCCCCGCGCTGGGTGGCGGCGACGAGGCGCAGAGCGACGAGCTGGAGATGGAGGAGGCGCCCCTGGGCAACGTTCCCCAGAAGACGCTGCCGGCAAAGAAGGACGACCCGGCTCCCAAGGGAGGCTCTCTGTGAGGATGCACTCGACGGCGATGCTGGCGCTGCTCTCGTTGGGGCTGCTGCTCTCGCCCCTGGCGGCTCAAGCGCAGGAGCAGAAGGTGAAGCTCCAGGTGGAGGTGGTGCTCGCCTCCAACAAGGGCGACGCCGTGGAGCCGCCCGAGCTGGCGCAGATGAAGGAGACGTTCCGCAAGCAGAACTTCAGCTTCACCTCCTTCAAGCGGCTGTCGCTGGAGACGCTCGAGCTGGCCGCGGAGAAGCCCACCGAGGTGCGGCTGCCCAACGGCGTCAACGCCTCGCTGAAGCTGCTGGGACTCAAGGAGGGCATCGCCACGGTGCGCGTGGAGATCCCCCGCCAGTCCGGCGTGGACGTAGAGCTGGGGCGTCAGGGCTCCGTCTACCAGAGGGCCGGCAAGCACGTGGGCGGGGAGCTCATCCTCGTCCTCTCGCCGCCTCCCAAGTAGCGCCCGCCGCGCGCGGAGTCCTCTCAGAGGCACTCCGCGGCTTCGTGCCGGGAGCCTGGCTAGACCGCCAGGATTTGTGGGTGCGCCTCGCGCTCTTCCGTCGCGGAGTCTGGCTTCGCCGGTGCGACGTGCGGGCGCGAGGTGGAGGCCGCGGACAGGGGCTCCGGCAGCCGGGTCGGCATCAGCGGCTCGACGGGGGCGTTGATCTCCGTGCGCAGCCCCTGGAGCATCAGCTCGAAGGCGGCATAGGCGCGATCCACCAGCGCGACCGCCTGCAAGCGCAGCTCCGGGGTCAGCTCCAGGGAGCGCAGCCGCCGCTCCATCTCCTCCTCGAACACCTCGTGCTGCTGCTCCACCTGCACGTGGAAGTCGGAGAAGTAGCGCAGCCGCTGGCCGCAGCCCTTCGCGGACACCATGATGGAGGTGCGCCCGAAGAAGATGTGGCTGGTGGCCTCCATGGTCAGCACCAGGACAATGCGCAGCCGATCATCCATCGGCCGGTACACCTCGGAGATGAGCGCGTAGGTGGCGTCCCGGATGGCGGTGTGGGCGCGGCCGTACAGGGCACTCACCGAGAGCTGCTTGCCGGTGATCTCCTGGATGTCCTCGAAGAACCACCGGTCATGGCCCACTTCTTCGGAGCGGTGCTGGACGGCCAGCTTCTTCAAGCCCGGGTCGGTGATGAAGTGCGCGTTCAGCCGCAGCACGTCCTGGAAGGTCATCACCCAGAAAGCCAGCCGGGGCGCGAAAGCCATGATTTGCTCGACCGGCCGGTCCTGTTTCAGATCCTCGAAGAAGGGATGGCTGGCAAATACCTCTTGCCGCGCGGTGATGTGCTCCAGGACGACCTTCATGGCTTCCTCCCGACCTTGCTGATGATAACGCCCGACCTACCGGTTCCCAAACGGCCGAGGTTCTTGCTTAGCCATCCGACCTGGCGAGTTGCTCTACCAGGCGATGTTGTACGTGCAGGAAGAGTCTCCTCTTCGACGACAGGTCTTCGGATCGTGCTCAATCCGCACCCAGAGCGCGTCCTTGGGACGGAAGCGATCACAGATAGCCTCGATCAGTCCGAGATCCAGATCGCAGGGGTACGGGTTGTCGCACACCATCCTCGCGCTGCGCCGGTCCGTCTGGTCGTAGTGGTAGCCACCGATGTCGTCCGTCCCCCGGTGGTTCATATGGTAGGCAACATCGATGGAGCGCAGTCCCTTCTCCAAAGAATCCATGTCCGAGGGGAAGTGCGCGTTCTCGGGGATCTTCCGGCCGATGGCCCGCACCGTGCTGGGGCCGATCTTCTCGAAGATGAGCCGGAAGGAGTTGAGGAGGGCCGTCATCGGGTACCAGACGTCCGCCTTGAGGGGTGAGATGCCGAACTCCGCCAGGATTCGCAGGGCTCGGGCTTGCACGACCTCCATGCCGCCCACGATGGCGAGAATGGACTGCCCGACTATCTGGGAGTTCGCGAAGGGATCGCTCGTTCCGGGCTCGGCCTTGGGCGGGCGCGTCTTCAGGTCCATCGTTCTGGCACCTCGGGGATCCCCCTACTTCCATTGAAACGGCTAAAGCCGCCAAAAGCAAATTGTCCGTGGTGTAAGGAGTCCTGGCGAGAGGCAGGTGACGCGCCGCGGCGACACATGTCTTTGTAACAACATGTACACCGGTTGACGTTCCCTCGTACGCAGGGCTGAGGCGGGTCGGTCATTCGTTCCGGTCATCGGCGCCGTTCTGAAAAAACGACAGCCGCATCAGGGGGGAGCCTGATCCTTTCGGATCGAGCATACCTCCTGAAAACAGGGGGTTGTCACGCGGCATGACGGTTGCTCCTGAGGAATGCGCGGGGCGGCGGCGGGTCGGGTGGTCGAGTACGGCACAAGCAACCAGCACCTCAGGGAGACGAGACCATGGCGAAGACTCAGCGGCGTGATCAGGTCAAGCGGCAGACGAAGGTGGCGCGGCAGACGAAGGTGGCGCGGGCGGCAGCCCAGGTGGGGCGGCCGATGAAGAAGGTGCAGGTGACGCTGGGGGACCTGATCGCCGCGGCCTTCGACGCGGTGGGGGGTGAGGTGAAGAAGGTGGCCCGCGTCGTTTCCTCGCCGGCGATGACGCTGGCGACCGGCAAGCACATCGTCGTGGTGGGGTAAGGAGTTCTCAGGGGGAGGGGTAGGGGCCTGTGGAGGTAGGCGCCCGGGAGTGACATCTTGACACGCATTCTGGTTCCCGGCTCCAACTGCTGGTTACAGGCGGAAGCGGATCGAGCGGGGGTGCTCGTCGATGCGCGGGACTACTACCGCGCCTTCTACCGAGCGGCCCGCCGCGCCAGGCAGTACATCGCCATCCTCGGGTGGCAGTTCGACAGCAACGTGTCGCTGCTGCGCGGCGAGGACGTGCAGGGCGTGCAGGGCGAGACGCGGATGCTCCCGCTGCTGAACGAGCTGTGCGAGCAGAACCCGGAGCTGCAGGTCCACATCCTGGCCTGGGACTTCAGCCTGCTGCTGGCGCTCGAGCGCGAGTGGATGCAGCAGATGCTCTTCAGCCGGCACAGCGAGCGGATCTCGTTCCGCTTCGACACGTCCGCGCCGCTCTCCGGCTCGCACCATCAGAAGCTGGTCATCATCGATGGGCAGCTGGCCTTCACCGGGGGCATGGACATCTGCGACTGCCGCTGGGATGACCGCAGCCACCCGGCGCGCTCCACGCTGCGATGTGACTCGGGGAGGGATCCGCACGGGCCGTACCACGACGTGCAGGCGGTGCTCACCGGGCCTGTGGTGCAGCCGCTGGTGGAGCTCTTCGAGGCGCGGTGGTTCAACTCCGGAGGTGGCACGCTGCAGCTGCCCAAGCCCATCGCGCGCGATGACGTGGAGGTGGGGGCCACGCTGCCACTGCCGCCGGGGCCCGTGGCGATCAGCCGGACCTTCGGAAAGACGCTGGTGCCCTTCCAGGAGCCGGTGCAGGAGGTGCGCGCGCTCTATCTGGACGCCATCCACGCGGCCGAGCGCTTCATCTATGTGGAGAACCAGTACTTCTCCTCGCGGGCCATCTTCCAGGCCCTGGTGCGCCGCATGCGCGACCGGGAGCGGGGCCCGCTTCAGATCGTCTTCATGTTGCCGCGGATGCCAGAGGCGCTGCGCGAGCAGCTCGCCATGGGCGTGGCCCAGGTGAGACTGCTGCGTGTGCTGCAGCGTGTGGCGAGCGAGAATGGCCACGCGCTGGGCGTGTACTGCTCGGCTTCGCGCGACGAGGAAGGGACGGACGTCTTCACGTACATCCACTCGAAGCTGATGGTGGTGGATGACCGCTTCCTCACGCTCGGCTCGGCGAACACCACCAACCGCAGCCTCGGGCTGGACTCGGAGCTGAACCTGGCCTGGGAGGCAGCAGAGGCTCGGGAGGGCCAGGTGATGCGATGCGCCATCCGCCGGCTGAGGGTGAGCCTGCTCGTGGAGCACACCGGGCTGAAGGATCGGGCAAAGGTGCGCGAGCTGTCGCGCGCGGACCGGCTCGTGTCCTTGCTGGATGAGGTGGCAGCGCGCGCTCAGGACCGCCTGCGTCCCCACCCGCTGGAGACGCTGTTTGATCAGAGTCCGCTCCTGAAGCCGCTCGAACCCGAGGAATTCCTCATTGATCCGGAGGACTCCTTGCTGGACGAGAGCTTCTTCGAGTCGCTCCGGCAGGAGGAGGGCCTGCTGGCCACGGGCGTGCGGCTCTTCACACGGTGGTTCAGCAGCCTTCCGGAGCGTCCCCACCCCGCGAGCCTGCCGACCGAGGCGCCGTCCGTCGAGCCGTGAGGCTCAAGTGGTGTCGAGGTAGGAAGAGCGCGGAGGACGCCTGCATGCCCGCAGTCTAGGCGAGCATCACCCACATGTTTCACACTCGCGTTCCTTTGCTGAGCGCGAGGGATGGGTAGAGTGGCCTGGATGAATGCCGCCTCCTTCCTCGTCCTGCTCTCCGTGCTCAACCAGGCCGCCCCCTACGAGGGAGGGTCTGCCACCGTGGAGGAGCTGCCTCTGGAGGACTCGGGTCAGGAAGACCCCTCCGCCTCCGCATTCACCTTCCGCCTGGCGCTCGAGGCAGGGCCGCTGAGTCTGCCTTCAGGCACACCGGGAGGAGGGCAGGACATCTTCGCGTTCGCCCTGCCTGTGGCGCGCATGGCCCGCGGAGAGAGCTTCGCCCTCCAGCTGGGCGCCCCGCTGCGCTTCCGCCTCCTCGACGCCGAGCCGAAGCAGTCCGCCGAGGACGTGGGTGGCTTCCTGCGGCGCGAGGACTGGGACACGACGAGCGACTACGGCCAGGTCCTCCGCGAGCTGCGCATCGGCCGGGACGACAACGTGGCCCACCTGCGCGCTGGCCCGCTCCACGCCTTCACCCTCGGCGAGGGCCACCTGGTGGAGCGCTACGACAACCAGCTCTCGCCCGACTACCACCCCGCGGGAGCCCTGCTCACCGTCAACTATGGCCCCACGCGCGTCCTCGTGGCCGCCAGCGACGTGCTCTCCGCGCGCCTCTTCGCGGGCGAGCTGCGGCTGGACATTGGCCGGCTCGCCTCGAAGCAGGACAAGCACTTCGATCGCTACCACGCCATCGCCTCCTTTGCGCATGACTTCGGGAAGGTGGGGCAGGAGCAGACGGAGTCCATCACCGCCGCGCTCCTGGGCGGGGACGCGGCGCTCTATAAAGGTGAGCACCTCCAGCTGTTCGCCATTGGCGGCGCCGGCTCGCGGGTGGACGCGGGCACTCCGGACATTGGTGGCTTCGCCGGCTTCTCCATCCGAGGCAACACAGGCCGTGTGGACGTCAGCGGCCGGCTGGAAGGACGCTACCAGGGAGGGAACTTCCGCTTCGGCCTCTTCGGGCCCTCGTACGAGCTGGCGCGCTTTTCCTCCACCGGCCTCTCCGAGCCGCCCCTGGCCGAGGAGCGCATGGACAAGAACCTGGGCGGCTTCGCCGAGCTGAAGCTCGGGGTGGGCAGCGGCGAGAAGGAAGAGCTGTACATGTCCGCCAGCGCTGCCGTGGAGCACTTCACCACCGGCCGCACCGACACCGACTTCACCCTGGCGCTCCAGCTCCCGGGCGCCCGGACGACGGCCGCCGCGCGCGTCATCGTCGTCGGCATCGGCACCCAGCCGCGCTACTCCGTCCACGCCGAGCTTCGCCAGCGCATCCTCGAGTGGCTCTTCGTCTGGGGCGCGGGTGGCACCGTCCACTTCCCGCAACCGGATGGCTCGCTGGCCAAGGGCTACACTGCGGGCGCCGGCGTGGGCATGGACTTCGAGCGCTAAGCGCTGGCACCCGCCGAATGACTTGACTACAGCTGTAGTCAGTCGTACCTTCTTGATGACTACAGCTGTAGTCAGCGGGAAGGGTCCATGAAGAAGGCTGTGGGAGAGCAGGAGCTGGCAGTGCTGCGGTACGTGGCCGAGCACGGGCCCCTCACGGTGGGCGAAGTGGCGGAGCGCTTCGGCGAGGCGCAGGGGCTGGCGCGGTCCACCATCCTCACGGTGATGGAGCGGCTGCGGAACAAGGGCCACCTCACCCGGCGCAAGGCGGAGGGTGTCTTCCAGTACAGCTCGCCGGTGCCGGCGTCGGAGCTGCTGCGCGGCGTGGTGGGGGACTTCGTCCAGCGGTCGCTGGCGGGCTCGCTGTCGCCGTTCGTCACCTACCTGGCCGAGGCCGAGGACGTCTCCGAGGAGGAGCTCCAGCAGCTCCAGGACGTCGTGGCGCGGCTGCAGTCCCGGAAGCAGTCGAAGGAGTGAGCGCATGGGCACGCAATGGCTGATGGACTTCGGCTGGGGACACTCCGCGCTGGAGGGGCTGTGGCGGGCCTCGTGGCAGGGAGGGCTGTGGGCCGCGGTGGTGTGGGCGCTGACGCGAGCGGTGCCGCGCATGCCCTCGGCCCTGCGGGCGGGGCTGTGGTGGCTGGTCTCCCTCAAGTTCGTGCTGTCCCTGGCAACGCTGGCTCCCGTGCCGCTCCCGCTGTTGCCGGCGCCCGCTGCTGCGCCGGGGCGTGATGTGCCCCTGGAGTCCGTCTCTGGAGCACCTGTCACGGGGGTGACCGTGGTCACCGCTGCTCAGCCCCGGCTTGCTCTGGAGGGGGCGGTGCCATGGCGGCAGGTGGGGGTGGCCGTGCTGCTCGTCGCGTGGGGGCTGGGGGTTGCCTGGCAGCTGCGGAGACACCTGCGGGCCTGGGCCTCCGTGCGCAGCCTCCGGCTCCGCGCGCTTCCGCTGCGCCACTCGGGCATCGAGGAGGCCGTGCGTGAGCTGGCCTCTTGCGCGGGTCTGCGCCGCGTGCCCCGGCTGCTGGTGTCCGAGGAGGTGACGAGCCCCCTCGCGACGGGGCTGCTCTCCTCGGTGGTGGTGCTGCCTGCGCGGGCGGTGGGGCGCCTGGACGTGGACGCGCTGCGAATGGCGCTGGCGCACGAGCTGGCCCACTTCCAGCGCCGCGATCTGTGGCTCGGGTGGGTGCCGGCAGTCGCGGAGACCGTCCTCTTCTTCCACCCGCTCGTGCGCAAGGCGGTCCGTGAGTACGCCCTGGCACGCGAGGAGGCCTGTGACGCCGAGGCCCTGCACCTCACCGGCGCTGAGCCCGGGGACTACGGACAGCTTCTTCTCACCTTTGGTGTCACCCGGACACACGGAACCGCTGCGGCGCTTGGCGCTTCCGCCCACATTCACACGCTGCACAGGAGGTTGACCATGTTGGAGCACGTTGATGTCTCGACCCCTCGAGGCCGGGCCCCGCTGCGTGCGGCCCTGCTCGTTCTCGGCCTCGCGGCCCTGGTGCCGTTCCAGGTGGTTGCCCGAGAGCAGACGGCCTCGCCGCCGCCCCCGGCTCGAGCTCCCGATCCTGCTGCGACAGTGCTCGCGGCTCCGAAGCTCGTGGTCCAGGCTTCGGTGGTTCCCGTGGTGGCTCCGGTCCCCCTCACGCCGAAGGTGGCGCCGGTCCCCACCGTGCCGAAGATCGCTCCGGTCGCTCCCACGCCGAGGGTGGCTCCGGTCGCCCCCGTTCCGCCGCCCGCGCCGATGCTGGCCATGGCGGACAAAGACGATGACGATGACGATGACGATGACGTGGAGGGCTTCGTCTTCGTGTCGGGCGACGAGATGACGATGGCGGGCTCGACGGCCGATCTGCGCCGCGCCCGGGCACTGCGCACGGGGGGCAAGGACGTCCTCTTCGTGCGGCGGGGCGACAAGAACTACGTGGTCCGCGATGCGAAGATGCTCGAGCAGATGCGCGCTTCCTTCCAGCCGCAGGTGAAGATGGGTACCCAGCAGGCCGAGCTCGGGAAGAGGCAGGCCGACCTGGGCATGAAGCAGGCGGAGTTCGGGCAGAAGCAGGCGGCCCTGGGGCTGAAGCAGGCCCAGCTGGGCATGAAGCTGTCGGATCTGAGCCTCAAGGTTGCGCAGGCCTCGATGCAGGGCGACGAGTCCGCCCGCCAGCGCCACGAGCAGGAGCTCGACAAGCAGCAGGAGGCTGTGGAGAAGGAGATGGATGCGCTCAACGAGCAGCAGGAGGCGCTGGGCAAGGAGCAGGAGAAGCTCGGGGACCAGCAGGAGGCGCTGGGCAAGGAGCAGGAGAAGCTCGGGGACCAGCAGGAGGCGCTGGCGCGCGAGGGGATGAAGAAGCTGAAGGCGCTCATCGACGAGGCCTTGAGCAAGGGCCTCGCCGAGCCGGTGGATTCCTAGCACTCCGTCTCGCTGGAGCGAGGAGCAGCGGACGCTTCGCTCCAAAGGACGGTGACGGCCGCGCGGGGGCTCGCCTAACGTGGCGGCGCTTTTCTTCCGTCAGGAGAACCCCGCATGACGCTCGCCGTCACCCCCAAGGCCACCCCCGTCTCGTCGATGGATCCGCTGGTGCGCCGCATCAAGGAGGGCTCTCGCGCCTGGGTGAAGATCTCCCTCGACGAGCGCATCGCCCTGCTGGAAGAGCTGCGGCGGACCTACCACGCGGTCGCCGAGCCCAGTGTCCGCGCTGCCTGTGAGGCCAAGGGCGTCGATCCCGAGAGCTCCATTGCCGGCGAGGAGTGGCTGGCCGGGCCGCTCGTGGTGCTGCGGAACCTCCGCCTCCTCGCCGAGTCCCTGAGGGACATCCAGCGCCATGGCGTGCCGCACCTGCCGCCCTCGCGGCTGAGCACCCTGCCCAACGGGCAGCTGAGCGCGCGCATCTACCCGGCCAACCTCCTGGACTCGATGCTGCTGATGAAGCACGTGGGCGAGGTGCACTTCCAGCCCGGTGTGACGGCCTCCAACCTCCGCGAGCACCAGGCCTCCTTCTACCGCCGTCCGCACGAGGGCCGCGTGTGCGCCGTGCTGGGCGCCGGCAACGTCAACTCCATCCCTCCCGCGGACTGCCTCTACAAGCTCTTCGTCGAGGGCACGGCGTGTGTCCTCAAGATGAACCCGGTGAACGCGTACCTGGGGCCCTTCCTGGAGCAGGCGTTTGCTCCTCTGGCCCGGCGCAACGTGTTCGCCGTGGTCTACGGGGGCGCGGAGGAGGGCGCCGCGCTCGTCAATCATCCGGAGGTGGAGGAGATCCACATCACCGGCAGCGACAAGACGCATGACGCGCTGATGTGGGGGCCGCCCGGCCCAGAGGCCGATGCCCGCCGCGCGCGCAACGAGCCGCTGCTCAAGAAGGCCATCTCCAGCGAGCTGGGCAACATCTCTCCCGTCATCGTCGTGCCGGGCCCCTACAGCGATGGCGAGCTGCTCTTCCAGGGGAGCAGCATTGCCGGAATGGTGGCCAACAACGCCTCCTTCAACTGCAACTCCGCCAAGCTGCTCGTCCAGCCGCGCGACTGGCGCCAGCGGGGGAAGATGGTGGACGCGGTGCAGGCGGCGCTGGGCAAGACGCGCGTGCGCCGGGCCTGGTACCCCGGGGCAGACCAGCGCTGGAAGCAGTTCACCGAGGGCCGTAAAGGCCTGCGGCTCGTCGGCACGCCGGGGCAGGGTGAGCTGGCCTTCGCGCTGCTGCCGGACGTGGATCCCTCCCTGGCGCAGGACCGGGTCTTTCACCAGGAGCCCTGGTGCACCGTGCTCTCCGAGACGGGCCTGCCGGGCTCGGACGATCCGGTGGCGTTCCTCGAGCAGGTGGTCCCGTTCGTCAATGACAAGGTGTGGGGCACCCTCTGCGCCACCCTCGTGGTGCACCCGAAGTCGCTGAAGGATCCGGCGGTGCACGCCGCGGTGGAGAAGGCCATCCGCGAGCTGCGCTACGGCGCCGTGGCCGTGAACACCTGGCCCGCCGCCGTCTTCGCCCTGGGCAGCCTGCCCTGGGGGGGCCACCCCTCCGCTACACCTCAGAATATCCAGAGCGGCCTGGGCTGGGTCCACAACACCTATATGTTCGAGGACATCGAGAAGGTGGTCCTCCGGGCCCCGCTCACCAGCTTTCCTCCCTCGCCCTGGGTTCCCGGCCACCGCGGGGTGCGCACCCTGGGGCGACGGCTCGCGGACTTCGAGCTGGCTCCCTCCTGGCTCAAGGTGCCGGGAATCGCCGCCGCCGCCATGCGTGCCTGAGCCGCGCCGCGCCGCGCCGCGCCGCGTCAGCAGAAAAAGAGACGCGGAGCCCTGGAGTGGTCAGAATGGCGCCCGCCCTTGGGGGTGACTCGACGACGGAGGTGGGATGAGGAAGCCTGCAGCTCGTGGCCAGCAGGGTCGCTCTCGAGCGAAACGGCCCTCCGCTTCCTTCGCCTCCGACCGTGAGGAGCTGCTCTCGCTGTTGTTGCGCGACGGCATCCGCCGGGAGTCACCGGCCACGCTGGTGTCCTCGGAGGACGGCAGCACGGAGCCCTGGAAGCTCGACTCGCTCGGGGTGACCCTGTCCTCGCAGGGCGCCGAGCTCGCGGGCAGGTGCCTGCTCCACCTCCTCGAGAGCTTCGAGGGCAAGCAGCTCGCCACCTTCGGAACCACGGGCGTCCCCATCCTGCAGTCCTGTGTGCTGCTCTCGAAGGGAAAGTACCGGGGGTTGCTCGTCCGCAAGGAGCGGGAGGCCGGCACTGGGAAGCTCATCGAGGGGCGGATCGATCCCTCCGAGCCCGTGGTCATCATCAACGACTCCGTGGGGCTGGAGACCTCGCTGGAGGAGTGCACCGCCCGGCTCGAGGAGTCGGGCCTGCGTGTCGAGGGGGGCGTGTCCCTGGTCCGCTTCGGCTACGAGAGCGGCTTCTCGCGCATGGTGTCGCGCGGGTACCGGATGCTCAGCCTCTTCGACATCTGGAATGATTTCGTCTCCCACATGCCGGGGGAGGAGGTCCTGGCTCCGAACCCGACCCGGGCCTTCCTGCCGCACGAGCTCACCTCGAAGGCGGCGCCCGAGGGGTTGCATCCCGCGGAGCTCGCGCGCAGGGTCATCGACGAGGCCCTGAGGACCGGCAAGCTCTTGCGCCCGCCCCGACGCATCGAGGGCCGGTACTCGGGCGCGGGCGGAGTCTGGGTCAGCGTGCGGCCCAAGGATGACGTCCAACGGCGCCACGCTCGCGCCGGCTTCTGGAACTTCCCGGAAGAGAAGGCCCCCTCGCTGCCGGCGGCGATTGGCGAGGCCGCGTTCCTGGCAGCGCAGACGCTCAAGGAGACCGGTGCCGATCCGCTCGCGGCCCTGGAGCAGAGCGGCATCGCGGTGACGTTCTGCTCGGCGCTCGAGGAGTGCGAGGTCGGGCAGCTCGACAACGAGCGCTACGGACTCGTGGTGCGCAGCCGCGAGCGGCCCTTCCTCATGGGAGGGGCGCTGCCGGGGATGCCGGGCATTGGCAACGAGTGGCAGCAGCTCGAGAGCGCACGGAATGGCAAGGCGCGGCTCCTGCCGTGGGAGCCGTTTGCGCTCTATCGCTTCAAGGTCCAGAAGGCCGTCGAGCCCGGAACTGTCTGGCAGCCGAGCGGCGTGCCTGCTGAAGCTCCGCCTCGCTGGATCGGCTCCAGTGCCGCCATCGCCGCGCGTGCACTCGCGGTGGTGCGGGAGCTCTCAGAAGGCCGGGACCCTGCTCCGGCCCCTCGGGCTCTTCCGCTCGACAGCGCCGTGGACTTCCTCTCGCTCAGTGTCTATCGCCAGGGGCGGCGGGTGGGTACCGCGGGCGCCCGTGTCACGCGCCCTGACGAGGAGCTCGTGGCGCTTGCCGGGAGTGCCCTGGCGGAGGCGGGCTCTGGGGCTCCGGGCACCGGCGAGCCGCTCGCGGTGACGGTGTCGCTGCTCCACGGCTCCACCGAGCTGGGAGAGCTGACGCCCGAAGAAGCCTCCGCGCAGACGCGCCACGCCGAGCAGGCGCTGATGGCGTACCAGGGAGAGAAGTCGGGGCTGCTCCTCCCGTCCGAGGCAGTCACCGGCAACCTCGCTCCGCTCGACTTCGCGCGCGCGGTGCTCGACAAGGCGGGGCTCACGGAGGGACCTTCCCGGTGGCGTCGCTTCGACTGCGTCACCTGGATGGCGGATGCCAGCGGGACCCATCGGGTCGAGCACGGGCTGCCAGTGGGCCCTCTCCCGAAGGCGCTCGTGCAGCGGATGACGCGGTTGACCCAGCCGCTCTGCAAGTTTCTCCTGCGCCACCTGGGCGAGACGACGCGCTACGAGCCGTTCTCCGACACCGTTCACAAGGGGCTCGAGGCCGCGGTGCTCGCGCACCAGGCCTGGACGATGGCCCGGGCGCACAGGCTGCTCGGCCCCGCGCCGCTGGGGGAGGGGGCGCAGACGCTCCTGACCGCGCTCACCTCGGACCTCATGTTCGATGAGGCCGAGCGTGTCTGGATCAGCTCGGATGGAGGGACCTCGATCTCGGAGGCCTCGTTCGTCCTCCTCGCGCTGCTGGAGGCGGGGAACGACAACACCACGGCGGCGACGCTCGCCACGACGCTCTGGTCGAGCATCGGCGCTCGAGGCCGGTTCAGCTGCCACATGGACCGAGCCTTCGACGACGACTCGTTCCAGGATGCGTACCCAGGGCAGGCGCTGCTCGCGCTCGCGCGCTCGGCGGAGAAGAAGGTGTGCGCGCCGGACAAGGAGAAGCTCGCGCAGGCCCGGCGCTTCTACCGCCACCGCTTCCTCCACAAGCGGCACTGGGATCAGGTCTGCTGGCTGACGCAGGCCACAGTGGCCTGGTGGCGCGTCGATCGGGACGCCGAGGCCGGCCGCTTCGCCTTCGAGATCTGCGACTGGGCGCTGAAGTACCAGTCCGAGAAGACCGGCGCATTCCTCAACGATCACCAGCCCGACACGCCGGGATACACCACCGCACTCTACCTGCAGGCGCTCGCCGCGGGGATCGAGCTCGCGGCCGGCTTGCGTGAGAGGGCCCGCCAGAAGCGCTACATGGATGCCTACGCGCAGGGGATCGCCTTCCTCGACACGCTCGTCTACCAGGAGCGGGACGTGCCGCTCCTGCCGAACCCGCGCTATGCACTGGGTGGGGTGCGGACGAGCCCCATGCAGAGCGAGGTCCGGGCAGGCTCCGTCCAGCACGCGCTGGCGGCCCTGCTGGGACTGCGCCGCTGAGCCCTGGCCTGCCGGTCAGCGGGCCGCGGGGGCGGGAGGGGGACTCGGCCGATGGGTTCTTCGTAGCAGTTGCCCGACGGGTGGAACTGGTAGAGCCTGAGCATTACCTATCTCCCGAAGAGGCCCTTGCGCTTGACCGATGGCGGCGGCACGCCCTGGGCGCGTGAGAGCCGCTGGCCGAGGATGCGGCTCATCTCCAGCGCCACCGAGGGGTTGGCCATCACCACGGTGCGGAAGTCATCACGCCCCACCACCGCCAGCTCACACACGTGGGTCGTCACGGACGTCGCCATGCGCGGCTCGCCCGTGAGCAGCGCCAGCTCGCCGAAGAAGCCCCCGGGGCCCACCGTCCCCACGAGCTGACCCCCATCGCCCATCATCTTCACCTCGCCCGCGAGCACCACGAAGAAGCCCTCGCCCGCATCCCCCTTCTTGAAGATCTCCGAGCCCGCGGGCCGCTGGAGGAACTCCGCTCCCCGCGCCACCACCGTCAGCTCCTCGTCGCTCAGCGGTGCCAGGAAGTCCACCTTGCGCAGCGCCTGCATCAGCGGGGTGAGGCTGGCGTGCACCGGCTCGGCCGTGAGGAACTTCACCGCCTGCCCCAGCTGCTCGCGCCGCGACACGAGGATGACCGTGCTCCCCGCCCGCAACACCGTGCTCCCGTCCGGCACCATCGTCTTCCCCTCCAGATCCACCACGCCGATGAAGAGGCTGTCGCGCGGGAAGCCCTCCATCGTCCGCACCTGCGCCACCGTCTTGCCCGCCACCAGCGCACGCGGGTTGATGGCCAGCTCGAACAACAGCGCGTCTCCCCCCGCCAGCGGCAGCGAGCCCTCTACCTGCGGGAAGTCGATGGCCGTCGACATCTTCGCCACCACCACCTCCGCCTCGGCCACCAGCTCCTTCACCCCTGACAGCCGGTACGCCTCGCGGTAGCTCGTGTCCAGCATCCGCACCATCACTCGCGCCGAGGACATGCTGCGCACCAGCATGGCAAAGGCCAGGTTCTCCGGATCCCGTGCCAGCACTCCCGCGGCCACATCCGCCGTGGCGATCCCCGCCGCATCCAGCGTCCGGGGGTTCGTGGCGTCTCCGCACACCGTCACCGCTCCCACCTCCTCGAAGATCCGAGTGCACGTGGCCGAGTCCCGCTCGATGACCGTCACAGTGTGCTGCTCGGCCACCAGCCGCGCCGCCAGCACCGAGCCCACCCGGCCTCCACCCGCGATGACGATCTTCATGAAGTCTTCCTCCCTCCCTCTGACGCCGCGCTGTCGGCACCGCCGTGCAGCGCATGCTCCAAGTCCAACGTCCGCTGGTCGAGCCGTGCCAGCAGGGCCTCCGCCGTGCTCTCCGGGATCAACCCATTGCGCCTCGCCGCTAGCAGCGCCGTGCGCTCCGCGTCCATCAGCCGGCGCCGCACCGTGATCAAGCTCCGGGCGCTCTGCGCCAGGTGCTGCTCGTTGAGTCGTCGCAGCTCCCGCTCCGCGCGCGCGATGTTCACCTGGTAGTCGCTGCGCAGGTGCTCGTAGGCCCCGCGGGGCACCAGCCCCTGCGAGAGCAGTGCCTCCAGCTCGTGGTGCGCCGCCCGGCTGGCAATGAGGCGCGCCTGCTGATCCGCCACCTCCAGTCCCACCGGATCCTGCTCGAGCAGGCCCATGCGCCGCAGTGCCCCGCTCAGCAGCAGCCCCTGTCCCACCAGCGAGAAGAAGGTGACACCGAAGGCGATGGACACCAGCAGCTCGCGCGAGGGCGTGTTGGCCGGAAGTCCCAGCACCAGGCCGATGGAGATCGCCCCCTTGATGTTGCCCACCAGGAACACGTGCTGCCAGCGGAAGGGCACGGCGGCCACCGGGCGAAGCCAGCGCAGCAGCAGGAAGGGCACGTAGATGGACACCGCCCGCCCCACCACCACGCAGGCGAACGCGATGCCCGTCTCCGGCAGGTGATCCAGCAGCACCTCGGGCCGCGTGGTGAGCCCCACGGACAGGAACAGGAACGTGTTCACCCCGAAGGCGGCGTACTCCCAGAAGGTGTGGATGGCCACCTGGCTCTGCGGCGACACATCCCTGCGCAGCGCCCCCCCCACCGTGAGCCCCGCGGTGACGGCTGCGATGGCCCCGGAGAGATGGACCTGCTCGGCCGCGACGAAGGCGCCAAAGGCGAGCGCCGTCGTCGCCATGATCTCCGCGAGCGGATCCTCCGTCCGGCGGATGACGAAGTTGGCCAGCATCCCCAGCGCCAGCCCGACGACGCCACCGCCCACGCTGGCCAGCAACACCTTGCCGGTCAGCAGGCCCATCGAGGGCGTCTGTCCCCCGGCCACCACCGCGGCGATGGCGGCATAGGCCACCAGCGCGGTGCCATCGTTGAAGAGGCTCTCGCCCTGCATGATGCCGCTCAGCCGCTGGGGCACCGGCGCGCGGCGGAACGCGTAGAGGATGGAGACCGTGTCTGTCACCGCGAGGGTGGCGCCCAGCAGCAGCGCCGGTCCCCACGCCAGCGCCAGCAGCTCGTGGAGCGCCGCCCCGGTGGCCCCGATGGCCAGCGCCATCCCCAGGGTGGCCAGGATCGCGATGGGCAGCGCGTTGGCGCGCACGTTGCCCAGATCCGCCGTGATGCCGCCCTCGAAGAGCAGCGCCGGGAGGCAGACGAGGAACACCACCTCCGGCTTCAGCGGCGGCACTCCCGGCAGCAGATCCGCCATCGAGATGAGGAGCCCACCGACCACCAGGGCTACGTTGTACGGGATCCGCGCGCGCTTGGCGCCAATGGCCACGACGATGGCCACGACCATGAGGCCGATGACAATGTGCATCTCCACGGGAAGAACCCTATCTCACTGGGGCAGGACAGACCCAGAGCCTTGACGTGCAGGCGACAGGCGAGGCTTCTCGAGCCGGCACGACTGTACGTGCTGCAAGTGAATCTGCCATCATCCTGGGACACCTGAATACAACGCGCCCGAGCGAACCGGAGGAACGCCGATGCTCACGTCGCTGCGAACTGCTGCCGTCCTGATGGGGATGTGCGGACTCCTCTCCGCTTGCGGAGATCGCCTTGAACCGGGCTCGCCGCCCGCCTCGGCTCCCAAGCTCTTCCGGGCCGGCCTGGATGGCCTCCCAGGCCGGTACATCGTCGTGTTCGAGGACTCGGGGGAGCGGAGCCTCCGGGCCTCGCCGCTGGAGGTGCGAAAGACTTCCGAGGCGCTCACCCGTGCCCATGGCGGCACCGTCCGGCGCGTCTACGCCTCCGCGCTCAAGGCCTTCTCCGCCTCCTTGACGGAAGAGGAGGCACAGCGCCTGAGCGAGGACCCGAGCGTCCGCTACGTCCAGCAGCAGCGCCTCTTCTCTGCCGAGGGCGTGCAGCTGCACGCCACCTGGGGCCTGGACCGAGTGGATCAGCGGTACCAGCCGCTGGACGAGCGCTACACCTACGAATACACGGGCGCGGGCGTCCACATGTACATCCTCGACACGGGCATCCTCGGCACCCATGTCGAGTTCGCGGGGCGCATGGGCAATGGCTTCGACTCCATTGGGGATGGCATGGGCCCCACGGACTGCCACGGCCATGGCACGCACGTGGCCGGCACCGCGGGTGGCACCACCTACGGCGTGGCCAAGGGCGTGACGCTCCACCCGGTGCGCGTCCTGGACTGCACGGGCAATGGCTCGACGGAGCAGGTGCTCTCCGGCATCGACTGGGTTACCGCCAACCACGTGAGTCCCGCCGTGGTGAACATGAGCCTCACGGGCTCGATCGATCCCGTCATCGACGACGCCATCGTCCAGTCGATCGCGGCAGGCGTCACCTATGTGGTGGGGGCGGGCAATGATGGCTGGGACGCGTGCAACAACACCCCGGCCCACCTGCCGCAGGCCGTCACCGTCGGCTCGACGAGCGCGCTGGACATCATGTCCTTCTTTTCCAACTACGGCACCTGCGTGGATCTCTTCGCGCCTGGCGAGGAGATCACCTCGGCCTGGGCCACGGGCGACACGGATACGCACTCCACCAGCGGCACCTCCATGGCCACGCCCCACGCCGCGGGCGCCGCCGCCCTGTACCTGGAGGGCCACCCCACCGCCACGCCCGCCCAGGTGGCCGAAGAGCTCTCCGCCCGAGGTACCCATGGCGTGGTGGAGGGTGCGGACATGGACTCACCGAACGTGCTGCTCCACACGGCGTGCATGGGCTCGGTGGATCAGGTGTCGCCGCAGGTGACGCTCACCGCTCCGGAGGAGGGCGCCACGCTCGCCGGCACCGTGACGCTCTCGGCCACCGCGAGCGATGACGTGGGGGTCACCCGGGTGGAGTTCTATGTCGACGGGGCGATCATCGGCTCCGATACGACGGCACCTTATAGCGTCACCTGGGACAGCAATGAGGCCTTCAACGGCCCCGCCACCCTCAGCGCGCGCGCCTTCGACAGCGGTTGCAACAGCCAGGCCTCGTCCGTGTCCGTCACCCTCCAGAACTCGGGCAAGGCCGGCTATGACCCGAGCCTGGGGGCTCCCGCCTGCATCGGTCCGAGCAGCCAGTGTGACTCGGGCAACCTGCTCGTGGGCCGCGGACCCTTGCTCGGCCCCGAGCAGAACATGCCCAACACCCTGGGCAACAGCTGCTGGGACGGCTTCGAGGGCTGGTACCAGTTCGATCCTTCGCTCGACTCCATCAAGGTGTTCCATGAGGGGGGGGGCCTGCTCGCTTCTGGCAAGCGGGTGCGCATCGAGGTGGGGATCTTCGGGGGCTTCGACTCCAGCGTGGAGCGGCTGGACCTCTTCTCCGCGACCAGCGTCACGTCCCCGGTCTGGACGCCCATCACCACGCTCAACTCGATGGGCTTCGGTCCGGGCGTGCTGTCCACCACCTTCACCCTCCCCCAGGGGGACGAGCTGCAGGTGATCCGTGGCGTCTTCCGGTATGGCGGCAGCCCCTCCCCGTGCCCGGGCGGCTCCATGGATGACGTGGATGACCTGGTCTTCACCGTGGTGGAGGAGACGGACACCCAGCCACCCACGGCCACGCTGACTTCGCCCGCCGCGGGAGCGACGATCATGAACACCGTGACGCTCACCGCTACGGCGAGTGACAACTTCACCGTCACCCACGTCGAGTTCTACGAGGGGACCACGTTGCTGGGGACAGACGCCACGGTCCCCTACAGCCTGTCGTGGGACACGCGCACGGCGGCCAACGGGACCCGCTCGCTCAGCGTGCGCGCCTATGACACGGCGGGCCACATGGGCGTCTCGCCTACGGTGAACGTTACGGTGAGCAACGATGTGACGCCGCCCACCGTGGCCTTCTCGGCGCCCGCCTCTGGCGCCACGGTCTCGAGCACGGTCACCGTTACGGGGACGGCGAGCGACAACGTGGGCGTCGTCCGTGTGGAGCTCTATGAGGGCGAGACCCGGTTGGGCGTGGACACCTCCTCGCCGTATACCTTCTCCTGGGACACGCGCTCGGGCCCCAACGGCCCGCGCACCCTCACCCTGAAGGCGTTCGACCTGGCGGGGAACGTCGGCACCTTGGACCGGACCGTGACGGCCGACAACGACATCTCCCCGCCCACGGTGGCCATCACGGCCCCGGCCGAAGGGGCGACGCTGAGCGGGTTTGTCACCCTCACGGCCACCGCCACGGACAACCGGGGCGTCAACCGGGTGGTGTTCTACGTGGGCACCACCGCGGTGGGCACCGACTACTCGGCGCCGTACAGCTTCAGCTACAACACCCGCAGCCTGCCCAATGGGCCTCAGGGGATCTCCGCGCAGGCCTTTGATGCGGTGGGCAATGTGGGCGCCGCGACGGCGGTGAACGTGACGTTCAACAATGACTACACCGCGCCCACGGTCACCGTCACGGCCCCGGCACAAGGGGCGACTCTGGCCGGGACCGTGACCTTCATGGCCACCGCCAGTGACGACCGGGGGACCGTCAGCCGGGTGGAGTTCTACGCCGGCACCCTCCGGCTGGGGACCGATACCTCGGCGCCGTACAGCTTCAGCTACAACACCCGCAGCCTGCCCAACGGAGAGCAGGAGATCACCGCGAGGGCGTATGACCCGGTCAGCAACGTGGGCACCTCGGCCCCGGTGAGCGTGACGTTCGACAATGACTTCACCGCGCCCACAGCCGTCGTCACGGCTCCCGCCGAAGGGGCGACGCTGACCGGGACCGTCACCTTCACGGCCACCGCCAGTGACGACCGGGGGACCCTTGCCCGGGTGGAGTTCTACGCCGGGACCGTCCGGCTGGGGACCGACACCTCGGCGCCCTACAGCCTCAGCTACAACACCCGCAGCCTGCCCAACGGAGCGAAGGCGCTCACCGCGAAGGCGTATGACGCGGTCGGCAACGGGGGCACCTCGGCGCCGGTGAACGTGACGGTCGACAACGATCTCACGGCGCCCACGGTCTCCGTCACCTCGCCCACGGTCGGCACCACGGCCTCCGGCACGGTGACGATCGAGTGCACGGCGAACGATGATCGGGGCATCGTCTCCAAGGTCGATTTCTACGTGGGCTCCATGCTGGTGGGCTCCGACACGACCGCGCCCTTCAGCTGGAGCTGGGACACGACGAAGACGGCCGTGGGGAACCAGCTCCTGAAGTGCCGCGCCTTCGACCCAACCAGTAACTCGGCCTACAGCGCCAACGTACAGGTGACGGTGGTCCGCTGAAGGTGACACCTGTCACCGGTGGTGAGTGCTGTCACCAGCCCTTCCGGTGACTGTGCTCACCACCCGGAGCCCCGCGCTGACACGGGCTCCCTGCACAACCTCGTGAAACTCCTGGGGACTCCCTCGAACCCTCCTGGCCGCGCGTCCACGGCATGAGGGCTGCAATAGGGGTCTGCATACGCACCGACCTTCTGGGTCGGCACTCTAAAAGGAGCTTCACCATGCGCCTCAACCCCTCTGCCGCCGCTGCGACCCCCGCTGCCCGCTCGGAGCTCACCAAGCCCGCCGTCCAGCTGAAGGCTGCCCCCGAGCTGAAGTCGGCTCCCGAGCTGAAGTCGGCTCCCGAGTTGAAGTCCACGGGGGAGCAGAAGCCCGCGCTCGGCCACCTGGGCCGCGATGAGTTCCGCCACGGTATCGGCCCCGGCCCCGGCGGCTGCATCCCGCCGCGCCCGTTCCCGTTCCCCCCGTTCCCCCGTCCCGGCGACGCCAACGGCCGCACCCAGGGCCGCCAGCTGCATGAGATCGCCGAGGGCGTGCGCAACGGCAGCGTGACCTCCGAGGAGGCCGAGCGCCTGCTCCAGCAGCAGGAGAACATCTCCCAGGCCACCGACAAGGCCATGGCGGACGGCAAGCTGACCACCGAGGAGAAGCTCCAGCTGCAGCTGATGCAGGCCCATGCCGAGCTCAACATCCACCAGGCCAGCCACAACGGCCAGCGTGACTTCGGCGCCCGCTGGGACTCCACGAGCCAGAAGCAGGCGGACCAGATCGACCAGATCGCCAAGGGCCGCGCGAACGGCACCATCACCGCCAACGAGGCCACCGGGCTGCTGGATCAGCAGGGAGACATCGCGGGCGTGCGCGACTCCTGGTTCGGGGACTTCGTGGCCAGCTTCCTGCAGGACATGGCGGCCGGCGACATCCGCTTCCAGAGCCTGCCGGGCGACCAGACGAAGTGGGGCGGCTTCCCGTTCCCGCCCCCGTTCGTGAGGCCCCTGCCGGTCGGGCTGGATCGCCCGATGCTCGCCGAGCCCGTGAGCGTCAAGCCCGCGGTGGAGCTGCCGGTGTTCCGACGGGCCTTCATCGCCGCGTGAGCCCCGAGGGAGCTTCGTGAAGTCCTCTGCCCCTCCTTCGCTTCAGGCGAGGGAGGGGTTGTTGTTTCAGCGAGGTGGAGAGCAGCCTCAGCGCTTCAGGCGCAGGATGAGATCCTTGCGTGCCCCGCAGTCGCCGCGCCCGTCGCAGTTGCTGGTGGTGACGTAGAGGTGCCCGTCGGGGCCCATGAGGACGTCCCGCAAGCGGCCGTGGGTGTTGCGCAGGTACACCTCGTGCTGCGCGA
>Ga0190275_10000575_pt1 | contig 31051 bp, 23 predicted proteins | sample Popmic550T_FD_133745 | JGI IMG/M metagenome (GOLD analysis project Ga0190275, IMG submission 133745) | Populus adjacent soil microbial communities from riparian zone of Yellowstone River, Montana, USA - 550 T | ecosystem: Environmental > Terrestrial > Soil > Riparian zone > Trees stand | place...
CCACACGGCCAGCAGCCGCACCCGATCGGGCCCGGCGGGCCCTCGACCCCGGCCGCCGCTCACTGACTCGCTTCTGGATCCATTCATCGGCAGTCTCCTCACAAATCCGATGGTAGACCCCACAACCAACGTGCGGAGGAAACCTGTCTGCGTTTTTCCGGACCGCTCTACCTGCTGTAGATGGCTTTGCGACTGGGATTTCCATTCCGAGGAGTTTCACGGCGCGAATCTCTACCGGCAGAAGAACTCCTCGGCGCCGAAAGTACACCGAGGGATCCTCGGTAGCACTATGGCAAGACAACTTCGCATCGAATACCCCGGCGCTGTTCATCACGTGACGTCTCGCGGCAACGAGCAGCAGGCAATCTTTCGCTCGGACGACGACTACCGCACCTTTCTCGACTTCCTCGGCAAGGCTGTCAAACGGTTCGGGTGGTTGATCCCCGCCTGGATCCTGATGACGAATCACTTCCACCTGGTCATCGAGACGCCGAAAACGAATCTCTCCCGCGGCATGCAATGGCTGAACGGGAAATACGCCGCATGGTTCAACAAGAGGCATCAACGCTCCGGCCACCTGTTCCAGGGACGCTTCCATTCAGTCCTGATTGAGAAAGAGTCGTACCTGGCCGAGGTGATCCGTTACGTCGCGCTCAATCCCGTTCGGGCGAACATGGTGAAAAGACCAGAGGATTACCGCTGGTCCAGCTACCGCGCTACGGCCGGTCTCGAGTCAGCGCCGCTGTGGTTCGACGTTGCCGCGGCACGGGCGCCCTTTGGCGGAAACGACCCCGAAGGTCAAGCTACGTATCAGACGTTCGTCGAAGCCGGGATCACTTCCACTGAATGTCTGTGGGACAAGGTCTCCAACGGGATCTACCTCGGAACGGAGAGCTGGGCCCGCCGGATGCGCGACCTCGTGGAAGGAACACCCCGCTCCACGGACACGCCGCAGATCCAGCGCGCCGTCGGACGGCCGACGATGGCCACGATCGTCGACGCAGTCGCCGGCGCCGCAAGCTTGAAGACTGATGACGTTCGATCCAGACGCGGAGGAGAATTCCGCCGGCTCGCGGCATGGCTCGGCTGGAACGAGGGCCTCCTGACCCTCCGTAGCATCGCTGCCGCACTCAGACTTCGGAGCGAAGGGTACGTCTCCAACCTCATTCGACGATGTGAACAGGAGTTCTCCGGCAACAACACACTTCTCGGTTGCCTGGACGCCGCGACCGCCACACTTCGTACCTGAGATCGTACGAAGTTCGTACGCACCGCAGTCCTCGCCTGCTACCGCCTCCCCAATAGCGGGACGGCAGACACGCCCTCCGAAGTCTCGATGCATCGCATTCTGAGCGCCGAGCGCCTGCGCTATCGCTGCGGGTCTACCCAAGATCGCCGCTCGAGCTGGGGCAGAGGGCGCCCTTAACTCATCTTTTCATTGGAGGTGAGAGCTTCGATCTGTCCAGTCTGTCGTTCGTCGGGGTCAAAGCTTCGATCTTAAGCGGCACCATTGGGGTCAGAGCTTTGATCTGCCGTTTCTATCGGGGTCAGAGCTTCGGTTTTCGTCGAGGACCCGAAAAACGAAGGTGTGACCCCTCACTAACACCGATGATCGAAGGTGTGACCCCCAATTCCAAAAGGTGTGCCCCCCCCAATGACAGTCAAAGGTGTGACCCCAATTCAACGGAACAAGCGAAGGTGTGACCCCAATGACTACGACAGTTGCACGTCCGCGAAGCGGACGTGGCCGGCGGGGCTGACGTAGACGTTTTTGACTTTACGCGTACGGACGGCCGTCGAGGAACCGTAGACGAGAGGGAGGAGGATGGCCTCCCGGTCGATCATTTCGGTGATGGTTTTGCGGTTGGCGGGGGAGGGGTCGGCGCGGTAGGTGGCGAGGGCGGCGTCCATCTCCGGGCGTCTCCAGCGGGCGAGGTTGGAGAGGTACTGATCGCGGGTCGAGATCTGGGTCGAGGAGAGGAGCGATTCGTAGAACTCGGCGGGATCGGGGTTGTCGGCGACCCAGCCGGCGAGGGCCATGTCGTACTCGCCACGAGCGAGAGTGCTGAAGAAGTTTTCGCTGCTGGTCGTGACGATGAGCTCGACCCGGATTCCGTACGCCGAGAGCTGGCGCGCGATCTCCTGCGCGGAAAGGAGAGGCTTGAGAATGTAGGGACGCGGCGTCCACGGCACGACCAGGGTCAGGACTGCCGGGCGGTTCGGATAGCGGCGGAGCAGTTCTTTGTCGCGCGTCTCGATGACGCCGATCGCTTTCCCCATGAGCGGCGGGATGATGTCGGCGGCGGTGAATGCCAGATGGTTCCGCTCGTAGTTGATCTCGGCGATTGGGGTGGTGTCGATGGCGTGCCGCAACGCGCGGCGCAGGGCGACGTCGGTGAGCGGCGGCCTCTCGCTGTTGAAGTAGAGGATGCTCGTGGAATTGCTCGGCTGCTGCATCGGCTGGTAGCCGGTGAGGTTGTAGCGGGTGACTTCGTTGACGGAGAGGTTGAGCGAGATGTCGATCTCCCCGCGACGGGCGGCATCGACGAGCTTCAGCGGCGTCCCATCCGGCTCGGCCGGATGAACGGTGAAGAAGAGGTCGTCGATATGCGCCGTTCCCCAATACCGCTCGTTGCGTAGAAGATGCGCAGCACCCGTCTGTTTCATGCTCTGGATCGTCGTTCCGGCAGCCAGTACGTACGGGCCGGTTCCATAGAGCATCCCCTTCTGTTCCAGGACGATGGCCGTGTTCCATTGCGTGAGCACGTTCTCGAACCGCGGGCTGGGGCCGGACATGGTGAAGACCACGCGGTCGCCGGTGGCCGTGACCGTCGCGCGGCCGCGGATCGCCTTCGTCTTCGCGAGCGAGGCCGCCGCGAGCGTAGCGGTCAGCGGCGTGCCGTCGGAGAAAACGATACCCGGCCGTACGGCCGCCGAGTACACCGGCTGCGCTCCCGGACGGTCCATCCGGAGCTTCTCGGCGAACAGCCACGGCTCGGTCTCACCCGACGGCGTGACCACGTACGGCGACTCGAACACCTGCTCGAGGATGATCGCCGTGATCGTGTCCCCCGCCTGCCGCGGGTCGAGCGACCCGATTGCGCTCAGGATTCCGATGCGGATCGATTTTCTGGAGGAAGCAGGTGTCTGGACCGACGTCGACTCCGGATGATGCACGATGCTCACAGGGCCTCCTTGCGAGAACGCCCGCCAGCCTAACAGCGCGGGCCGACGCCGCGTGTTACCGGCACGTCAAAGTATGCAAACGCGGATGTCGCAACGCGCGCACCAACGGCAGGCCGAGCAAAGCGAAGGTGTGACCCCACCACCGGGTTGCTGGGGTCACACCTTCGTTCTTCTGTTGCGCAAAACGAAGCTCTGACCCCACCACCTGCCGCGCTGACCCCACCACCTGCCGCGGCTCCCGTCGTGGCCGATCGGGCGGCCATGCCGGCTGTCGGGGGAGACGGGCCGGACTGGTGCGGCTCCGGCGGCTCATTCCGGGGCTTGGAACGTTCATCGTCGGGCAGGCGCGTTTCATTGTGGGGGAATGACGCCGCCATGCAGGGGCACTCGCGGCGGCTGGTTGGGCAAGCTCGCTTCTATGCCCGGGCATCCGCGCTTCATAAAGAAGGTGTGACCCCATGCGGCGGCGTATGCGGCGGCGCAAAACGAAGGTGTGACCCCAGCGAGCAAAACGTATGCGGCGGCGCAAAACGAAGGTGTGACCCCAGCGAGAACGAAGGTGTGACCCCCAAAGGGCGGCGGCGAGAAACGAAGCTGTGACCCCAGGGGGAGCAGGAGCGGGGTCAGTGGGCGGGCTGGGGGGTCGGCGGAGGGGAGGGAGTCGCGGATTCGTTTGTCCCAGGACGTGGACTGGATCTCCTGGACTTTTCCGCCGACGAAGAGGATGAGGGCGTCCATTTTCCGGACGTAGTCGGTGATGTAGCTCCACTCTTCGATCGAGACGCCGTCGTAGCGGAGGCGGGCGGCGCGGCGTTCGGGGAGGCCCATGATCTTCTCGACTTCGACGAGCGTCTGGCCGAGGCGGATCTTGTTGACGCGGGCGCGGTTCGTTTCGGCGAGGGCGAATGCGTGACGCTCGACGTTCACGGGGCCGTCCCCAACTGCCGCACCCGGAGGGGGAGCGGTGGTGCACCCGAGTGCGGCGGTGAGGAGGAGAATGATGGGCAGGCGGTTCCTCAATACCATCCATCCCCCGCCGGGTTGACCAGCGCGCGCGCAAGGCTGACGCGAATCGCGTCCTGGAGGACGGCGCGATCGAGGCCGCCGCGGACGACGACGTAGCGCAGCGGCTGCTCGGTCGGATGGAATTGCGAGTGATACGACAGCCAGTCGCGCGCCCCGCCCACCGACGGCTGCATCGACGGGTCGAGCATCACGACATAGACCGCGTTCGGATCGACGTGCTGGATGCGGCCGGCTTCGACCTCCGCCGCAAGCGCGCGCTGCACGTCGAGGTCGAGAACGTCGCCATCCGGCATCGGCAGGGCCTGCGACGCGACGCGGAAGCCGAAGGTGCGGACGCCGTAGCGATCGAGACCGCGGATCTTCTCGTCGCGATCGAGCCGGCGCGCGGCCACGAGCGCCGGACGCTTGTCGCGCTCCGGCCAAGTGCCGGCGAAGAGGACGTGGATCGACGGGTCCTCGATCACCGCGCCGCCGTGGAACAGGACGTCCTTCATGTCTCCCGTGCCGCGATAGACGTGGACGCGGCCGCCGTCGTCGTCGCGAACCATGTCCGCGGGCCACATCACCGCCGGGAGCTCGGCCATCGAGTCGTCGGCCACAGCCTCTTCATCCGACTGCACCGCCGGCGCGGACGCCGCGGAGGTGCCGAAGGTGATGTCCAGCACCGGATGAACCTCGATGCCGTTCGGCGCCACGCCGGTCTGTCCGTGGATGTAATCCCAGAAGCCGATGCCCTTGATCGTCACCGGCGTACTGGTGGTCTTCATCGACGTGGTGGCGGTGAAGCGGGCGTCGAACTGCTGGCGCGCCCGTGAGATGCCGGGGCCGAACGGACTTCCGGCGCCGACGCAGTTGCTGGCGGGGAGCTCGACGATCATCGTGCGGCCGGCGGAATCGCGAATGACGAGGTGATAGTCCGAGTCGGCCTCGCGAACGTACTTGGTCAGAGTTCCGCTGAGACGGTACTGCGTGGTCTCGCGCGGCGAAACGCGCCCGTTCGACGGAAGAGAGCCCGGCCGGGTCGATTGATGGAAGTTGTAAATCGTCGAGGAAATGTACGAGCTGAGATTCACCGACGGAGCCTGCGGATCGGTGCCGGTCTTGACCGACCAGCGCTCGACCCCACATGCCGCGTGGAGCTCGGATACCGCCAACAACACAACCGCGCCGAGGGAGAGGAACAACCGCATGCGCCGCCTCCAGCTATTCGTTTTTCCCGAGTCGCCCGACAGGGTAAACGGAAACGTGCCGGAGGAGACAGAAATACGGCGCTAATTCTTCGGAGCCACCCGCCGGATCATTCCGTGACGGCAGCGTCGGTGATCTCGAGCGCCCGATCGACGATCTCGAACGCCTCCCGCAACTGTTCCTCGGTGATGCAGAGCGGAGGATTGGTGAAGAGGTTGTTCCAGTTGGTCAGGGCGTACATCCCCTGCTCGCGCAGAAACGCGCCGAGGCGCTGCATTTCGGGGCTGGTGCCGTTGAAGGGGGCCATCGGCTCTTTGGTGCGGCGGTTGCGCACGAGCTCGAGGACGCCGAAGAGACCGATCGAGCGGACGTCGCCGACCGATGGATGCTTCTCCTTCATCCGCGCGTGCAGCTCGGCGAGAACGCGGCCCATCCGCTGCGTGTGGCCGATCGTGTCGTCGTCGAGCATCGCCTGCAGGCACGCCTCGGCCGCGGCGAGACCCATCGGGTGCGCGTTGTAGGTCAGGCCGCCGTAGAAGACGTTCTTGTCGAAGTACGCAGCGATACGGTCGCTCATCGCCACGGCGCCGAGCGGCAGATACGCCGAGGTCAGCCCCTTGGCCATGGTGATCATGTCGGGGACGACGTTCCAGTGATCGACGGCGAACCAGCGCCCGGTGCGGCCGAGGCCGCACATCACTTCGTCGCAGACCAGCAGGATCCCGTGACGATCGCAGATCGCACGCAAGCCTTCGATATATCCCGCGGGAGGAACGATGAGGCCATTCGTCCCGGTGACGGTCTCGATGAAGATCGCCGCGATGGTGTGACCGCCTTCGTAGGCGATGATCTCTTCGACCTCTTCCAGGCAGCGGCGGGTGAACGTCTCCTCACTGTCCCCGTCGCGGAAGAGATGGCTGCGGTAGGCGTACGGATCGAAGAAGCGGACGACGCCCAGGATGCCGGGCTCGTTCGCCCAGCGCCGTGGGTCGCCGGTGAGGGAGATCGCTCCCGCGGTCGCGCCGTGGTACGAGCGATAGCGGACCATGATCTTCTGCCGCCCCGAGACCATCCGGGCGATGCGGATCGCGTTCTCGTTCGCCTCCGCGCCGCCGAGGGTGAAAAAGAAGCGGTTCAGATCCCCCGGCGTCAGCTCGGCGAGCATCCGGCCGAAGCGCGCACGCACCGGCGTCGCCATACCGGGGCCGGCGTAGACCAGCTCCGCCGCCTGCCGCTGGATCGCCTCCACGACGCGCCGGTCGCCGTGGCCGATGTTCACGCACATGAGCTGCGAGTTCATGTCCATGTAGCGCTTGCCGTCGGCATCCCAGAAGTAGATGCCTTCGCCGCGCACCATGGCGATCGGGTTCACGCTTCCCTGCGCCGACCACGAAAAGATCGTGTGGCGCTTCGTCAGCGCAATCATTTCCTCGGCGGTCATGGGCGACGTCGTCGTTTCGGCTGTGGTCATACACGACCGTCATACGACGCCGCGCCCGTGATTGCAAGCAGGAGCCGCGTCAGTTCTTCTTCGTGCGCCCCCGCGTATCGTCGCCGGCGCCGCGGGCTTTGTTCTTCGGCGAGCGCTCCCAGAACCGGTGCTGGGCGATCGCCTCGACAAAGCGCTGGATCAAACTCGGAGACGCCGGCCCGCTCGAGGTGAGGACGCCGAGGGGCGAAGCATCGCTGCCATCCCCCTTGCCCGAGCCGGGTTCGAGCACGCCCGGGCAGGCGCGAAGCAGCTCGACGCCTTCGCCCGTCGCCGCGATCGGTTTGCAATGCCGCCAAGCCTCGGTCACGAATTCGATCGCGTCCCGTTCGGCGACGAGATCGTTCACGCTATCAGTCCCTCCCGGGACGTAGACCGCGTCGAACAAGACCGAGGAGGTAGTCAGCAAACTGAAGTCGATCAGCAGCCGGTCGCCGTCCGCCCCGGCGAGCGTCCCCAGCCTCGGCGCCACGATCTTTGCGGCCGCTCCCGACTGTTCGAGCGCGTCTTTGACCTGCTTCAGCGACGCCGTGTCGACGCCGTCGGAAGCGAGAATCGCAACCCTGCGTGTCGCCACGGTGTTCTTGACCGTGTTCGCCATCGACAGCGCGGGCGATGGCGCCGGCACCGCTCCGAACGTTCGCGGCTGAAACGCATCCGGATCGCCATCGGCGGGGATGCTGTGATTGATCGGCAGCTCGAGCGGCGGGATCTCGGGGAAACCGAGGCCTTCCGCCACACGCGCCGCCAGGTCCTCGTCGATCAGGTTCAGCATCGCCACCATGCGCTGGCGGATCGGGAGCCGCTCGACCTTGCCGAGCTCGAAACGGAGCGCCTCGACCATGTGGTCTTTCTCGGGCGCGGACTGGCTGCTGACGAACAGCGTGGCCTGGCTGAAGTGATCGAAGAACTTCTCGGAGCGCGCACGGATCTTCGTTCCCTCCAGGCGCTCCGCAAACGAGGTGAAGCCGCCCGCGAGCGAGCCGGCCTGCATCGGACAGCCGCCGCCGATGGAGTTCGGCTCGTATGCAACCTTGCCGCGGTTGATGGTCTGGCGCATGTGGCCGTCGCGCTGGTTGTTGTGCACCGGAGCGATCGGGCGGTTGATCGGAATCTCGTGGAAGTTCGGCCCGCCGAGACGCTTGAGCTGCGTGTCGGTGTAGGAGAACAGGCGGCCCTGCAGCAGCGGGTCGTTCGTGAAGTCGATACCCGGGACGATATGGCCCGGATGGAACGCCACCTGTTCGGTCTCGGCAAAGAAGTTGTCGGGATTGCGGTTCAACGTCAGGCGTCCGATGCGCTCGACCGGCACGAGCTCTTCGGGGATGAGCTTGGTGGGATCGAGGAGATCGAAGTCGAACTCGTGCTCGCGGCTCTCGTCGACGATCTGCACGCCGAGCTCCCACTCCGGATAGTTCCCCTGGTCGATCGCCTCCCAGAGGTCGCGGCGAAGAAAGTCCGGATCCTTCCCGGAGATCTTCTGGGCCTCGTCCCAGGCCACGGCGTGCGTGCCGAGGAGCGGCTTCCAGTGGAACTTCACGAAGCGTGAATTGCCGACGCCGTCGATGAAGCGGAACGTATGGACGCCGAAGCCCTCCATCATCCGGAAGCTGCGCGGGAGCGCGCGGTCGGACATGACCCACATGACCATGTGCATCGACTCCGGCATGAGCGAAACGAAGTCCCAGAACGTGTCGTGCGCGGACGCCGCCTGCGGCATCTCGTGATCGGGCTCCGGCTTCACCGCATGGACGAGGTCGGGAAATTTGATCGCGTCCTGGATGAAGAAGACGGGGATGTTGTTGCCGACGAGGTCGAAGATCCCTTCCTCGGTGTAGAACTTGACCGCGAAGCCGCGGACGTCGCGGGCCAGGTCGGTCGAGCCGCGGGAGCCGACGACGGTCGAGAAGCGGACGAAGACCGGCGTCCGCACGCTCGGGTCCTGTAAGAAGCCCGCCTTCGTGTAGCGCGACATGTTTTCGTAGACCTGGAAGTAGCCGTGGGCCGCGCTTCCCCGCGCGTGCACGATGCGCTCGGGGATGCGCTCGTGGTCGAAGTGCGTCATCTTCTCGCGGAAGTGGAAGTCTTCGAGGAGCGAGGGGCCGCGCTCGCCTGCTTTCAACGTGTTCTGGTTGTCGTTGACGCGCGTTCCCTGGTTCGTCGTCAAAATCTTACCGGCGCCGTCTTCTTTGTAGACGCCGAGGTCGGCCGCTTTCGGATTCGCGGGACGGGCGGGGCTCGACGACTGCCCTGCCGCGAGGTCGGGGTTCACCGGCCCGCTCTCCCGGTTCTTCGAAGGCGATGCGGCTTGCGGTGTTCTCGGCTCGGGCTCGGCACGCTGTGCTGGTGTCGGCGATTTCTTGTTCGGACGGCTCGGGGATTTCATCGGTCGGGGTCCTCTGCTCTCGTTGGTCTGAATGGGAGTGCGCGGGCTTCGCGGTGCAATCACCGCACCGCGTGCAGCGGTATGGACTTCGCAGAACGGGAACCGGGAGAAACCTCATGACGCCTCAGCAGTCGGTGGTGAAGAAACAAGTCGAAGATTTCCTCTATCAAGTGCTGGAGACCGAGCTCGGCGGCGTCGAGGTCTACCGCATGGCCATCCTCTGCGCGAAGAACGAGGACTTGAAGGAAGAGTGGACGAAGTACCTCGGCCAGACGGAGCGGCACGTGGAGATCGTGCGTGGGATTTTCGCGACGCTCGGACTCGATCCGGAGGCGACGACGCCCGGCCGCCAGATCGTGCGCGACAAGGGAAAGGCGCTGCTATCAGCGATGCAGAAGGCGCTGAAGGATGCGCCGCTCGCGGCACAGATCGTCGCCGCCGAGTGCGTCGTCGACGCGGAGACGAAGGATCACGGCAACTGGGAGTTGGTCGGTGCGCTCGCGGAGAAGGCGACCGGCGCCGCGAAGAAGGCTCTGACCGACGCGTACGAGGAAGTCGAAGACGAGGAAGACGAGCACCTCTATCACACGAAAGGCTGGTGCCGGGAGCTATGGCTCGAGGCTCTCGGGCTGCCTGCCGTCCTTCCTCCGCCCGAGGAAAAGCGGGACGTCAAAACGGCGGTGGAGGCAGGACGCGTGGCCGCGGAACGGAAGGCGAAGCCCGCCGCCAAGAAGCCAGCGAGCAGACGGTAGGGCCTGTCATCCTGAGGCTTGGCACTGCGCGAGGCGCAGGGGTTGATCAAAAGAAACCGGCTCACTGGTCGACGAACTGCGTTCTCCCGAGTGCCGGCCCAGACTAAAAGTCCGGGCCACATGTGGGCCAGACTTTTAGTCTGGCCCGGCCAGACTTTTAGTCTGGCCGCCCTCGGAGGAATGGTTTCTTAGAAGCAAGAGCGATCCGCCGCAGCCGCCGTAGGCGGCGAAAGATCTGTAGACCCGGCCTTCAGGCCGGGTAAGGGTCGAGGAGACACGGCAAGTCCGCGAAGCGGGCGACAGCATAGGTTGCGCGTGACCACTGTTCTATCGCCCGCTTCGCGGACTCGCCTTCGTGGGCCGCACGATACCCGCCCTGAAGGGCGGGCCTACAGATCTTCCGCCGCCTACGGCGGCTGCGGTAGCTCACTATTACGGTTACGTCTTCGCCTTTTCGCTCTTCACCGTTTTCCCCACTTCTCCTGCAACCACAAACACACGGCCGGATTGGAAACCATTCGCTCCACTCCACGCCGAGGTGATGAGGAAGTCGATCGCTCCGTCGCCGTCGACGTCGCCGAGGTTGGTCGTGTCGAAGCCGAACGTGTCGCCGACGGTGCGGCAGGTGATGGTCTGCAGCAGTTTCTGCGTGCGGCCGGAGTAGAGGTAGACCCTGCCGCTTGACATCGCCGCGCTTCCGTGCTGCCAGGCGCCGATGATCAGGTCGGCGGCGCCGTCGCCGTCGACGTCGCCTGCATCGGCAGTACCGATGCCGAAGCCGTCGCCCGGCCTCTCGCCGGTCAGGGTGAAGAGCAGCTTGCCGTCGATACCGGAGTAGATGTAGATGCGGCCGGTGCCGCGGCCGTTCGCGCTGTTGGCCCAGTCGGAGACGTAGAGGTCGTCGGTCTTGTCGGCATTCACGTCGCCGACGACGGACATGAACATGGCGCCGAACGCGCCGCCGGTCTCGTCGGAGTCCATGGTGAAGGCGGGCTTTGCCGCCAGTCCCTTGTAGGCGTAGACACGGCCGGTACCGCGCGGGCCGGCGCCCGGTGCGCCGACCATGAGCACGCGCTGTTTCCCGTCGAGCGCTCCCGCGAGCGTGCTGCCGAATGCATCGCCCGCTTTCTCTCCGTCGAGCGCGAGCAGCACCGCTCCGTCCTTGCCGGAGAAGACGGTCGCCCGGCCGGCACCGTTCGCATCTCCCGGCGCGCCGATGAAGACGTCGGCGTGGCCGTCACCGTTCATGTCGCCGGCGGGACTCGTGTGGCGGCCGAACCCGATGGTCGCGTTCCCCGCGCCGAGGGTCAGCAGGACTTTGCCGTCGCGTCCGGAGAAGACGTAACCGTAGCCGGAGCCGGGACCGGCGGCGATCACGTCAGGGATCCCGTCGCGATTCGTATCGCCGGCCGCCTCGATGCCGAGGCCGAGCTGCTCGCCCGGCTTCCCGGTGTGCTGCCAGAGCAGCTTGCCGGTGCGGCTCGAATAAACGTAGACGCGCCCGGCAGGCGTCCGCTCGACCGGATAGGTCGGCGCGGAGGTCGCAAAGTCGGGGATCTTGTCGCCGTCGACGTCGCCGATCCGGCGCGCGATCCAGCCGAACTGTCCCGACTTGGCGTCGCCGCGCACCGGCTCGAAGCGCGGGTCGGTGCGCAGGAGGTCGTAGTCAATGCTCCCCGTCTCACGTACAAGCAGCAGCGTGGCGAACGTCTTCGCCTCGTCTTTACGCGCGACGTGCAGCGCGGCGATCTCGACGAGCGCGTTGCTGCGCTGGCCGGGGAAAAGCATCAGCTTCTCGTATGTCCGCAGCGCGCCGTCCACGTCCCCCTTCTGCTGATACGTCCGCGCCAGCATCTGGACCGCGCCGCCGCGCTGCGGGTTCCTGGTGGTGAAGTCCTCCAGGATGGCGATCGCCCCGTCGTAGTCCTTCGCCACGATCTTCTCGTTCGCGGCCAGCACCTCGGGCGGAGACCCGGGCGCCTGCGCGAGCGCGGCGGCAGCGGAGAGGGACAACGACAGAGCGAGCACCTTGATCATGGCCGCCAACATACCGGCGCGATCGGAACGGCGCTGTCATGGAATTGCGCCAGAGACTACGGTTTCCCGTTTTCCCCGAGGTGGCGCAGTTACGGGAAAGGACCCAAAACCGCCATCGAATCCTGCCCGATGCGTCACAGCCTCGCGGGCTCCGCGCCGCATCATTGAGAGAACCGGAGGCTGTCCATGGTCCGAGCGCAAATTGCATTGCTGGTTCTCCTCTTCGCGGCTATGGGGGTCGCGGCGCAAACCGATCCCGTTGCCGGCAACTGGAAGGGCGTCATCGAGGGTCCGGGCGGCGATCATGCCGCGATCGCGTTTGCCTTTACTGCCGATGCGGGCGGTGCCCTGACGGCGCTGCTTTATCAGCCTGTCCTCAACGTTTATGGCGCGCCGGTGACGCTGCAGCGGGACGGCGCGACGTACACGATCCCCGAGCTCGGCGCGGAACTGACGCTCGCGAACGGCGAGCTGTCCGGCACGGTGACGCGCCTGAAGTTTCCGATGCGGCTGCAGCGCACGGAGGAGCTGCCGCAGGAGGTGCCCGTGCCGGCGAACCTGCCGAAAGGTCCGGCGCCGCGATGGCAGACCAAGCTCGGTGGGATGGTCTATGCGGCGGTCGCGGTTCGGGACGGCATTGCCTACGTCGGCACGACCGGCGGCGTCTTCAACGCCGTCCACATGAAGGACGGCACCTTCGCGTGGACGTTTTCCGCGGGACGGCCGATCTACGGCGAGGCGCTGGTGACGTCCGACGCGGTTTACTTCGTCTGCGACAACGGGTTTCTCTTCAAGCTCGAGCGCTCCAGCGGCAAGGAGCTCTGGCGCTACGACCTCGGCGACGCTCTCGTTCCGCGCATCCTGCAGCATCCGGCCGTCTTCGACTGGGACTATCTCGCACCGAAGCCGGTCCTCGCCGACGGCGTGCTCTATGCCGGCTCCGGCGACGGCTCGCTGCACGCGGTCGACGCCGCAACGGCGAAGCGCATCTGGCGCTTCGAGACGAAAGGGAAAGTGCGCGCGGACGCTCTCGTCGACGGGCCGCGCGTGTACATCGGCAGTCTCGACAACGGCGTCTACGCGATCGACCGCAAGAGCGGCGCGCAACTGTGGCGTCAGGAGACGCGCGCACCGGTCACGAGCTCGCCCGCGCTCATCGACGGGAAAGTGATCTCCGGCAATCGCGGACCGGGGCTGGTCGCGCTCGATCCCGCGAATGGCGAGATCCTCTGGCGCGCGCTGTACTGGGGCTCGTGGGTCGAGTCGTCGGCGGTGGCGTACGGCGATCGCTTCTACATCGGCTCGTCGGATCTGCGCCGCGTCAGTTGCTACGATCCGAAGGACGGGCGGCTGGTGTGGCGCACGGACGTCTACGGGTGGAGCTGGGGACGGCCGGCGGTGACGGAGAAGCTCGTGTATGCCGGTGTGGCCGGCGGAAGCCCGTACGTCATCCGCCACGTCGCCAGCCTCACCGCGCTCGATCGCACCACGGGAGCCATCGTGTGGCGGTGGGTGCCGCCGGAGAACAACGCCCTGCAGTACGGCTTCCCCGCCGGCCCGGTCGTGGCCGACGGAAAGACGCTCGTGATCGCCGCCCTGGACGGAACTCTGTATGCGTTTCCGTTGACGTAATGCGGTCCTCGGGAACGATCTTCACGGAACAGGCGCATCCTGCGCGTACTATTTTGTTCATTCGTTATGGCCGTGAAGATCAACCGCACGATCCGGCTGTTCGTCAGCTCGACGTTCAGCGACCTCGGCGCGGAGCGGGACGTGCTGCAGCGCGACGTCTTCCCGCGGTTCCGGGAGCTCTGCACGGCGCACGGTTTCCGCTTTCAAGCCATCGATCTGCGTTGGGGGATCAGTGAGGAAACGGGCCGCGACAACCGGACGATGCGCATCTGTCTGCGCGAGCTCCACCGTTGCCAGGAGCATCATCCGAAGCCGCACTTCCTGATCCTCCTCGGCGACCGCTACGGCTGGCGCCCATTGCCCGAAACGATGCCGGCGGCACTCTTCACCGCCGTTCGCGAGCACCTCGCCGGCGATCCCGCCGCGACACGCCTGCTGACGGAGTGGTACCGCGTCGATGAGAACGCGGTCCCGCCGGTTGCAGAGCTCCAGCCGCGCGGTGACGGCGACGATTGGCACGAGCGCGTCGAAACACCGCTCCTCGGCGCCCTGGAAAGCGCCACGCAGGCGCTCGGCGTGGACGTGGGCGCCGGCCTCTCCGCGACGGAACAGGAGATCATCGACGGCGCGCTGCGCGTCGCCGATGCGCCCGCCCACGTTCGCGCGTTCTTCCGCGCCATCGACGGACTCCCCGACGATGCGCCCCCGGAGTACGCGGAGCGCGACCCACGCGCGATTGCGCGCCTTGAATCGCTGAAGTCCCGCATCGAGCACCACATCGGGGAGGCGAGCATTTGCCGGTATCGTGTCCCGTGGCGCAGCGACGCGATCGATCCCGCCGGCCTCACCGAGCTCGCCGAGCAGGTACGCATCCGCCTTGGGGAGGTCATCGAGCGCGAGATCGCGGAGCTCGCGAAACTTCCGCCCGACGAAGCAGAGGACCAGGCCCACGAGCAATTCGGCGCCGAGCGCAGCGCTCATTTCGTCGGCCGCGTCGAGCCGCTGGAACGCATCGACGCATACCTGCGCGACGGAGCCTCGGCCCCGTTGGCGGTCATCGGCGCGCCCGGCTGCGGCAAGTCCGCGTTCATGGCCAGGGCGGTCGCCGGCGCACACGCCGCGCACCCCCGCGCGCATGTCATCGCCCGCTACATCGGTACCACACCGGCGTCGGTCGACCTCATTCCGTTGCTCCGCGGCCTCGTCGGCGAGATCCGGCGCGCCTATCCGCTGCCGTTCCAGGAAAGAGAGGAAACTCATCCCGAGGAAGCGGAGATCCCCTTCGACTTCGATCCACTGCTCAGCGCGTTCTATCGCGTGCTGCAGCGGCCGCACCACCAGGCCGCGCCTCCCCTGTTTCTCTTCATCGATGCTCTCGATCAATTGACCGACGCGAACGGGCAGGTCTGGCTGCCGTCGAAATTGCCGGAGGCCGTCCGGCTGGTGGTCTCCTCCACGGCCGACGTCGACGCCGAACAGCGCCTCGTGCTCGCCGGGCTGACCGCTGAGGACGGAGAGGAGATGCTGGCGAACTGGCTCGCGGACGCGGGGCGGACATTGCAGACGGCGCAGCGACGCGCGATTCTCGAGACATTCAGCGCCGAGGGAAGCGCGCTGTGGCTGCGGACCGCGGCGGCGGAAGCGGCGCTGCTTCCGTCATGGCAGCCGCCTCCCGACTTCGCACCTACCACGCCGGCGCTGCTCGGCCAGGTTCTCGATCGGCTCGCGGCCGAGGACGAGCATGGACCGGAGCTGGTCTGGCGAACGCTCGGCTATCTCGCCAGCGCAAGGCACGGGCTCGCGGAGGACGAAGTGCTCGAGCTCGTGAGCAGCGACGAAATGGCGATGTCCGCATTCCGGCGCCGCTCTCCGCGATCGCCGAAAGCCGACGCACTGCCGGCGGCCGTGTGGGTCCGGCTGCACGGCGATCTCTTCCCGTATCTCGCCGAACGGCAGGCGCAGGGCGCGACGCTCCTCGGCTTCTATCACCGCAGCTTCTTCGACGCCGTCGTGGCCCGCCTGCCGGAGGTGGACTGGCATCCGCGGCTGGCGCACTACTTTCGCGGCGAGGCCGATCCCCGCGCGGGCTCGCAGTGGAGCTCCGTCTCGCCGCGTCCCCTCGCCGAGCTTCCCTTTCACTTGTTGCGTGCCGGACGGACGGAAGACCTCTACGCGTTGTATTCGGACGTGATGTATCTCGACGCGCGGTTCCGTGCGCAGCAGCGCATCGCGACCGCCCAGGTCGAGCTGCCGAGCGTGCTCGAACTGCTCCGGGAGCTTCACGACGCGCAGCGTCTGTTCACCGACGCCGAACCGCTCAACGCGCTGGTCCGGCTGCTCAATGACCGCAACGTGATGCTCGCGCGGTTTCCGGAGAACGCCGCGCAGGAGATTGCGAACTACTTCGGCCGCTATTCGCAGAGCGACGCGGCACGGGCGATGGCCTCGCGAGCGCGCGAGGTGCCGGCGCGTCTCGCGCTGCAGCGGACCAGCGCCGAGGAACGCCCGGCCGGACACAGCTCGACCATCACCGCGCTCGCCGTCTCACCGTCGGGCGCGGAATTTGTTTCCGGCGCGGACGACGGAACGGTCGGCTACTGGCCGGTGAACGGCACGCAGCCGTACTGGGTCACCGCGGCGCATGAAGAAAAAGTGACGTCGATCGCGCTCTCGCCCGACGGGCGTACGGCGATCACGGCCGGCGCGGATGGACTGATCCTCGTGTGGAATCTCGCGCTCGCGACGCGCCGGCACTTCCGGCCGCTCGCGCAGCACGCATCGGAAGCGTGGGTCGGCGGATTTCTGAACGACACCACTGCCGCCGTCACGACGGCCGGCCTGCCGTTTGCGCTCGATGTTCTGCGCGGAACGATGGTCTGGCGCGCCCGGGAGGCGAATTTCCAGTCGCTGGCGGTGTCTCCCGATGCGCGCTTCGTCTACGCCGCGGAAAAACCGGAGCCGCAGACACTGTGGCGCTTTTCGGCGGCCGACGGCGCGGGCGACATCATCACCAAACTCGAGCGGCCGTGGAGGCAGGTTGGCTGTAGTCCTCGGGGGGACGCCATCGTCGTCTCGGACCATCACGGCTACGTCGTTGCGTACTTGCCGGACGGGACGCGTCTCGACGGAGGCGTCTTCAGGCCGCCGCTCGGAGCGTGGTGCTTCGTCGATGAACGAACGATCGCGGGCGTGCAGCTCGACGGGCGGCTCGCGCGCCTCACGCTCTTTCCGCGGCTTCGTGCGGATCAACTCGAGCCGGAAGGATGGAGCCAGCGCCCGGCGATCGCGATCGCCGCCCTGCCGGGACGGCGCGTGGTCACCGGTCACGACGACGGATCGCTGTCCCTCATCGACATGAACCGCGAGACGATCGAGCGTCGATGGGAACCGAGTGTGAACCTGGTGGACGGCGTGCTGCTCGAGGACGGCCGCGCCGTCGGCGTGGCCGGATGGCGGAATCAGGGGGAAGGCGTTCTCGGACGCGGTCTCCATCACATCTCGCGTGACGGACGCGTCTCGCCGTTCCCCTCCTCACCGCATGCGCAACTGATCACCGGCATCGCCGCCATCGAGGACGGTGCGTGGGTCACGGTCGACCGCGGAGGGACCGCGGCCGTGTGGAAAGACGACCGGATCATCCGCATTCATCACGCAGACATCGAGCTGACCTCCTGTTGCACGTGGACGGAGGGCGGCGTCGCCATCGCCGGCACCTCGGGCGACGCGGTCTGCATGCTCGGCATGGGGAAGGCGTTCCGAACCATCGAGTTGCAGCAGCGGTACGACCCGCCGGGTGTCTCCGCCGTCGCCGCGGCGGGGCGGCCGCCGCAGATCATCGCCGCGCTGAACAACAGTGAAGTCGCGTCGGCCGGACTTCGTACGTGGCGGAAAAAGTCGGAGAGCGGAATGGGGACTGCCGCGGCAATCGATCCCGCCTGCCGCTTCGTCGCGACGGGCCACGGCTTCGGAAAGATTCATCTGTGGAACGCGGCGACGGGCAGCGGACTGTGGCAGCAGCTCCTGCACGCCGGACCGGTGCGCGCGCTGGCCTTCGGAAGGGATGGCCTGCTCTTCAGTGCCGGTGCGGACCGCCGCCTCCTGGCCGTCGACCCGGAGGATGGACGCGTCGTCGCCGCGACGATGCTGCCGGCAGCACCGGTGGCGCTTCGGACAGCTTCGGACCCATATTTGGAAGTGCTCGACACCGCGGCTCACCTGTACGTGTTCGAATGAGAGGACCCGATGCTCGCTGAATGTCCGATCTGCGGAGCGAAGACGCTCGATCCGCTCGCCAACCAAGCCTGTCCGAAATGCGGATCGACGTTTGACGACGTCTCCATCCCGGCGCCGCCGTCACGCGGCGTGTTGCAGTTGCCGCAGCGCCGCACTCCGTCGATGCGCGATCAGATCGAGCTGCAGAAGCAGAAGGCGCGTCACAACTTCGGCGTCGAGGGGAGCGTTCAGGTGTTTGGGACTTGGGGAGAACGGCTCGAGAGCCGGCCCATCGACATCCCCTACTACACCGCCCCCGAGGGGCGGGCGGTGATCGCCGTGGTCCTCTCGCGCTACTTCATGCGAGGACAGGCAGAGATCGAGGCACTGCGGCGCACCAGATGGCCGTTCGGTCTGCACATGCAGGCATTTCTCGGCGACGCCTATCCCGTGCTCCGCATGAACCTGCTGATTCCCGACGACCCGAAGAGTCCTCTCTGGCTGGAGTCGGCGCTCGACGTCGGCCAGGGGGACGTGCAAGACTTCCTCGAGGCGGCGGTCGAAGACGACCGCGTCGATCTCATCCTGGCGCACGAGACGCACCTTTCCGAAGTGGTTCGCCTGTCGTTCGACGCAAACGGCCTGGTGCAACTCATCAGGAGCGAGGTGCGCAAAGTGGTCGCCGCCGTCCCGCCGGGCGGCGGCCACACCGAGTTCCTCCACGCCGTGACCGCGATGGAGCGCGCCTTCCCCAACTCCTGGACAGGCATCGAGCCCGCGAACACGGTGCACATGACGTTCACGAATCGGTGAAGGTGGGAGTCGTGCACCGTTCTTGCTCGCCAATCCGGGCGGGCGAGCCCGAAGGAGTTGTCAAATGGGTGCAGAACAGATTGCGCGTGCGGTTGGCGATCAACAATGGCTCGACGATGTCGCCTCACCGCTGCAGGAAGCGATCCGCAAGCTGTTCGAGTCGGCGGGGCGCGGCGGGCGTGAGGCGAAGAAGTTTCTTCACGGCAGCGCGCTCGGGCACCCACTGCATCCCGCGCTGATCGAACTGCCGGTCGGAGCGTGGACGTTAGCGGCGATCTTCGACGCGATCGAGTTGGCAGACGGAAGGCAGCGCGGCAGGATCGCCGACAAGGCGATCGGCGTCGGACTGATCGGCGCGGCCGCTGCCGCCGTCGCCGGCATCACGGACTGGTCCGAAACGGATGGACGGGCGAAGAGGATCGGCCTGGCGCACGGCGCGATGAACCTCACCGCCACAGGCCTCTACGTGTTGTCCCTGCTTCTCCGGCGGAATTCACGTTCGGCGGGAATCGGTGTCGGGATGATGGCCTTCGGCCTGGCGATGTCGTCGGCATTCCTCGGCGGTCATCTCACCTACGGGGAGCAGATCGGCGTCGATCACACGGCGACGGCGGATCAGGGAAAACCGGAACAGTACGTCGCCGTCCTCGACGCGAGCGAGCTGGCCGAGAACAAGCCGACGCGAGTCACGGCTGAAGGGGTGGCGGTTCTCCTCGTGAAGCAGGGCGAGAAAATCTTCGCGCTCACTGAGACATGCAGCCACCTCGGCGGGCCGCTCTCCAAAGGCAAGCTGGAAGGCGACAGCATCCGCTGCCCGTGGCATGGCTCGCGGTTCTGCCTCACCGACGGGCACGTGCTCGATGGGCCGGCCGTTTTTCCCGAACGGGTGTTTGACGTCCGCGTGCGCGAAGGACAGATCGAGGTCCGCGCACGGCAGGAGCAATGAGCGAACGGAAGGACGAAGCCGATCACGGTTCGGTGAGGCGATGCCGGCGACAGCAGCAGCGATCCATGTAGACGCGCCGGCGCAAGCGATTGCGCGACCTTCGTGTCCGGTCTGCGAACGGCCCGCCCGGGCCGTCTTCATGAGCCGGGCGGAGATTGCCGCGGAGCTGGACGCGCGCGACCGGTTCTTCGCCCGCCGCCTGGATCGCCGCTTCTCCCGCGACGAGCTTCGCGACGTGACGGATGCCGCCCTCGGTACGCCCGCGGCGATTCTTCGCTGCATGCGCTGCGGCGTCCTGATTCGTGATGCGGCGGGCGGGGAGAATGTGTTTCGCGAGGACCACTACCGCAAGGATGTGCTGAAGAGGCTTCATGACACACACGTGCGGGCGTTTGGCGAAAAGGAGAGCGACTATCGGCCGCTCCTGCCGCCGCGCGCGCACGTGGTCGAGGTGGGAAGCTACGTCGGCGGATTCCTCACCGCTGCTACAGGGTGGGGCTGGAGCGCGATCGGGACGGACATCGGCCGCGATCCGGTTGGATTCTGCCGCGGCCTCGGGCTCGACGTACGACGGCTTCATCTCCATGAATGCGGCCTGGACGCGGATTCGGTCGACGCGGTGTTCGTCTGGAACTGTTTCGAGCAGATTCCGGATCCGCGGCAGTTGCTTGCGGAGGCTCAACGCGTGCTGCACGCTGCAGGTTTGCTCGTCATTCGCGTTCCGGATGCAGGTTTCTACATGCGATGCGAACGGCGACTGAATCGCAGCGACGACTCCGCGCTCGGCATGCTCGCGTACAACGGTCTTCTGGGATGGCCGCATCGCTTTGGCTATGAAGCCGTATCGCTGCGCCGCGTGGTGGAGAACCATGGTTTCGTGCTCGCAGGCACGCTTCGGCGAGCGGCGGTGCGGCCGCTCCGCGACGCGATGCATGCATGGGCGCAGGCCGAGGAGGCCGCGCTGATCGGCAGCGGAAGTCAGGGATGGATCGAGCTCACGTTCAGAAAGGATGAGGGTGTCACGGAAATCGCGCGGTGCGTCCGTCCAAGCAGGCGAAAGGAACAGTCATGCACCGAAATCGCGTAGCACTCCTTGCCGTCCTCGCATTGTCCGCCGCCATCACCGATGCCCAGGTCCCCAGGCCCTCGCAGCTCACCGCGCCGCGATCCGAGCCGCGCTCCACGATCCTCGACGATCCCACCGCGTACGGACTTGCCGCGAAACAGGGCATTGCCAATGCGCAGATCGTCCTGACGAAGAAACGGGACACCCGCGACCCGAAAGACATCGTCGGCCCGGCCGGCGAGATCGTCGCGAAGGCGGTCAGCGGCGCGGGAGGAGGCGTCACGTTCGAGAACGTCCCGCCGGGTCAGTACGTGGTGACGATCACCGTCGTGCACGTCGTCTCGCAGCCGGTCGCGTCGATGACGGCCGAACTGCCCCTCCCGTCGGACCTCTTCCCGTCCCGCCGCATGAAGAGTTTCTTCGAGATCCGCTCGAGCATGGTGCCGATGACGCCGACCATCTCGGGCCGGGGATGGCGCTCCTTCGCAAACATGCCCTACGTGTATGCGGTCCGTGGAGTGAGCCTCCCGAACGAGGCGGTGGAAGTACGCACGGGCCAGCACTCGACCGTAATCGCGCAGCAGTTCGTGGTCCCCGACGGAAATCCCGCCACCGTGCAGGCGGCCATCGGTCACGAGAACTCGTGCTGAACGACCCCTGTCATCCTGAGCCACAGGAATCTCCCCACAAGGGGAAAGCATGGCGGCGAAGGACCCGGGCGGGAGGGGGAGCGATGCGTGCCCCCACCCGCCCAGGTCCTTCGCCGTCATGCTTGCTCTTCGTGGGACATTTTCTCCGGCTCAGGATGACAACGTGCGGGATCAAGTCGTCATGGAATCGATGGCCTGGCAATCGATTGCGATGACCCCGTCATCGCTCGCGATCATTGCGGCGGCGTGCTGGATTGCGGCGGGATGTTCTGGGCCGTGCTCTGGGGCGTGATGGTCTGGGCCGTGCTCTGCGGGGTGATCTGTCCCGCTCCGCTCGTCGGCGTGATCGTGCGCACGCTGCTCTCCGGAGTCACGTATCGAACGGAGCTCTGCGGCTCGATGTTTCGGGCGGTGCTCGCGGGATAGGGCGACGCCGGGGCCGCGACGGTTGCCGGGCGGGCTGCCGGGGTGACCACGGGAGCCGGCGGGACTGAATAAGCGGAGGATGCGGATGACGCCGGTGCAGCAGTCGAACGGGCCTGCGTGCTCGACGAAGACGCGCTCGCGTCCCCTGAGGCCTCCGAAAGCCGCCCCCTGCTCCTGGCGAGACTTTCGTTCGTGATCACGGGTCCCTTCGACGCCTTGCGGTTCGTGCGCTTTGCCAGCGCGACCAGCGGCGAGTCTTGCGCCGACACCACGAATGTGGCGAGCAGGATCGGGATCAACATTTTGCGCATACACGAATAATAGCGGATCGCACGACGCTCATTCCATGGCTGGCCCACGAGCCCGCTTCTTCCCCTCCCCTGCCGTGATCACTTGGTTGTAGAGGCTCGTGTTCGGCTCCTGGCGCTTGCCGTCGCGCAGCGAGCCGGTGTCGACCGGGCCGAAGCCGATGTCCTCGATGAGGCGGAAGACTACCGCCTTGGCCGCGGCGTCATCGCCCGCGACGAACACGGCGTGGCGGTCGTCGGCCGGCGTGTCCGGGCGGCCGTTCGCCTCCAGGTGGCGCACCCAGATGGTGTTGAACGCCTTCACGATCTTCACGCCCGGCAGGCGCTTCGCCGTCTCTTCACTGGAGCTGGAATCGCCGAGGTCCTGGATGCCGCCATCGGCGCCGTACGGATTCATCGCGTCGATGACGATCTTCCCTGCGACCGCATCCGGCGACGGCAGCGCCTCGGGGGAGCGCCACGGCGTCGCCAGCAGCACCACCTCGCCGAAGCGCGCGGCGTCGTCCGCCGTGCCGGCCTCCGCGCCGATCTCCGCGACGAAGTCGCGCAGCGACTCCGGTCCGCGCGAGTTACTGACCATGACCTGATGCCCCGCCCCCGCCCATAGCCGCGCGAGAGTGCCGCCGATGTTTCCCGAGCCGATGATGCCGATCTTCATCGGCGCATCCTATCGCTTCGCCGTGTCGGCATTCGGCGCGATCGTGGCCACATGTAAGTCACCGGATCGAGAGGATTAGGCGAGTTCGGCCATTCCTCGCCCGAGGGCTTCCCCTACTTACGACCGCGCAATGAGCAGGATCAGGACAAAACTTCGCACTTTCAGGCAAGGATCGTGCCCCCTCGGAGCCTAAATTACGCTCGTATGGTGAGGAAAGACATCGACGCAACGAGCCCGGCGGTGGCGAAGCTGGCGAAGCTGATCGGCGCTCACGCCCCGTACGACGGGAGCTTCGAGCTGCGCGTCCCCGGCGTACACGTCATTCGTCTGTCGCGAACGAACGCGGAGTCGATTCATGGCATCGCGCGATCGGCGGTCTGCATCGTGGCGCAGGGAGCGAAGACCGTGATGGTCGGCGAGGACGTCTACCAGTACGAGGCGCCACAGGTCGCCGTGTACTCGGTCGACGTGCCTGTGGTCGCTCAGGTGACGCGAGCCAGCCACGCCGAGCCGTACCTGACGCTCAAGCTCGATCTCGATGCCCAGAGACTGGCCGAGCTGACCGCGAGAGTGTATCCGCACGGCCTGCCGCAACCTCGCGACCACCGCGCGCTCTACGTCGGCGAGACGGACGCGCACATCCTCGACGCCGCAACGCGGTTGCTCGAGCTGATGGCGCAGCCGGGGGACGCGGAACTGCTCGCGCCGCTCGCGATCGACGAGATTCTCATCCGCCTGCTCCGTGGTCCGATGGGCAGCCGGGTCGCACAGATCGGTCACGCGGAGTCGAGCGTGCAGAGAGTGGCCAAGGCAGTGTCGTGGCTGCAGACGAATTTCGACCAGCCCGTCAATGTGGACGACCTCGCGGGGCTCGTCAACATGAGCGTCTCCTCGTTCCACCGGCAATTCAAGTCCGTCACTTCGATGAGTCCTCTGCAGTACCAGAAGGCGCTGCGCCTTCAGGAAGCGCGCCGTCTCATGCTCACCGCGATGCTGGACGCCGGGAGCGCGAGCCGGCGCGTCGGCTATGTGAGCGCTTCGCAGTTCAGCCGCGAGTACGGACGCTTTTTCGGCACGGCCCCGACGAGAGACATCCACCGGCTGCGCGACGAGGGCCTCTCCGCAGGAGCAGACGCCCCCGCCTAGAAGCGCTCAACCAACCATCAACCCCTGAAAGAACGCTCGACAGAGCGGACGGGAAAGGTGCGCCCGAAAGACACCAGAAAGAGAGTCCATGTACAACGCAAAAGCCTACTCCGCCGCCAGTGCATCCTCGCCGCTTGCCCCCACCACGATCGCGCGGCGCGATCCGAACGAGAACGACGTCCAGATCGAGATTTTCTTCACCGGGGTCTGCCACTCCGACCTGCACATGGTGCGGGGCGAGTGGAGCGGCATGCCCAACGTCTACCCGATCGTCCCCGGGCATGAGATCGTCGGCCGGGTCACGAAGGTCGGCGCGAAAGTCACGAAGTTCAAGGCCGGCGACATGGCCGGCGTCGGCTGCCTGGTCGACTCGGATCGCACCTGCCAGCAATGCCTGGATGGTCTCGAGCAGTTCTGCCCGAACCAGGTCCTCACCTACGCCTCACCGGACAAGCACCTCGGCGGCGTGACCTACGGCGGCTACTCCGACAGCGTCGTCGTCGACGAACGCTTCGTGCTCCGCGTCCCCTCCAACCTCGATCCCGCCGGAGCCGCGCCGCTCCTCTGCGCTGGCATCACCACGTACTCGCCGTTGCGTCACTGGGGCGTCACGAAGGGAAAGAAAGCCGGCGTCGTCGGCCTGGGTGGACTCGGACACATGGCGGTGAAGTTCGCGCATGCGTTCGGCGCCCACGTCGTCGTCTTCACCACTTCCCCCGGCAAGAAGGACGACGCACTCCGCCTCGGCGCCGACGAAGTCGTCGTCTCGACCAATGCGGATGAGATGCAGAAGCATGCCGGCACCTTCGACTTCATCCTCGACACCGTCTCGGCCGACCACGACATCAACGCCTATCTCAACCTCCTCCGCATCGACGGCAACATCACCCTCGTCGGCGCACCGCCGAATCCGCTCAGCGTCCCGGTCTTCGGCCTCATCATGGGACGCCGCAGCATCTCCGGCTCCCCCATCGGCAGCATCGCCGAGACGCAGGAAATGCTCGACTTCTGCGGAGAGCACGACATCACCGCCGACGTCGAAGTCATCCCCATCCAGCAGATCAACGAAGCGTACGAACGGCTGCTGAAGTCGGACGTGAAGTACCGCTTCTCGATCGACATGGCGTCGCTGTGATTGAGAGACGACGAGGGGCCTCCGGCGGGCCGGCCCGGCCGGCAGCGCTTCGTGTGCCCATGTGATCGCGCAAACACGATCTTCGTGCGACAGGCGTGCGTTCAGGCTAGGCCAACAAGCGCTGCCGCCCGGGGCGGCCCGCCGGAGGCCCCCTCGTCGTCTCAAACGGTGGCCGGCCGGGACGTGGGACCGCGCAAGGCGGTCCCACGTCCCGCGTACTTCAGTAAATGGATCCGTTGCTCGAGCTCAGCGCGCCCGCATTTGCGCTGACGCTGTACGACGTGCCGCCGGAGCCGGTCCACGCCGCGAGATTGAACGTCGCGCCCCCGCTCACCTTGTAGACGGCCAATCCGGTGTAAGTCAGAGGTGTTCCCGAGATGCAGGTCTGCGGGACGCCCGCGGAGGTCATGAAATACGCCGCGCCGCTTCCGACGCGCGTCGCCGATCCATCCGGATTGACGAGGATGGCCGTCGCTTCGTCGATGCCGATGCCGCGCACCGACGAGGCCCACCCATCCTTGACGATACGGCCCAGGAACGCGACCAGGCGTCCCATCCGGTCGCGGGGGACGAAGTGGGAATCGGTGATGACGCCGGAGAGATGGGCGATCTGCACGAAGTCACGATCGAGCGTCACGTAGCTATGGTAGGGATTGGCGAGCGCCTGGCTGGAGGTCACCGAGCCGCTCGCGCCGGTGTAGATGAACTGGCCGAGGACGGCCAGCCCGGCACTGGTGCCGCCGACGGGCGCTTTCTTCACGTTCGCGACGTAGTTGATGGCGTCGGCGACGGGGGTCCCCTTCCAGTAGCTGACGTACGTCGACTGATCGCCGCCGGCGATCCAGACCGCCTCCGCATTGCGGATCTTCGCGACGACGAACGGGTCCGCGGCCCCCGCACGCGACTTGATGATCAGCGTCTCGACCGAGTTCACCGTGCCCAGGCCATAGATGTATGGGTTGTAAGCGTTCGTGCCTGTGGTGCGGATCACGACGAAGTCGCCGCCTCCCGATTTCCCGATCATCCACTGAAACGCGGCATCGACGTCCGTCCCGCCACCCATCAGCACCGTACCGGCTGTGGTCGCGGTGGTGACGTCGTTCTGGCTACCGGTTGCGTAGTACTCGTACTGCTTCTTCGCTGCGAACAGACCGACCGGGAAAAGGAACACCAGCACACCAAGGCAGAGCGCTCGACGCATTCATTCCTCCATGTTTGAAAACCGACGATGATTGGAACGCGAGACGCCGCGCATCCTACATGGCCGGAGGGATGGATGGGAGGACCTTGACGGTTTCAGGCAAGCCGTCAGGGGCACCCTCACCCGACACGAAGTGCGGTGACTGCTTTTTTCGGCAGGATCGAGTTAAAAAAAAGCAGGCGATCGACCCGGCACGCGCGACGGGCGCGACCGTGACCTTCGAGCCGGGCGCTCGATCTGCATGGCACTCGCATCCGCTCGGCCAGGTGCTCGTCGTGACCGGCGGCATCGGACGTGTACAGCGCTGGGGCGACCCGATCGACGAGATCCGGCCGGGCGACGTCGTCCGGATTCCGCCGAACGTGAAGCACTGGCACGGAGCAGCGCCGGGCTCGTCGATGGCGCACATCGCCATCGTCGAACTGCTGGACGGAAAGAGCACCGATTGGATGGAGCAGGTCAGCGACGCGCAATACAACGCGCCCGTCCGCGGGCAGCAGGCGCCCGCCGCGCCGGCGCAGCCGTCGCGCGCGCAACAGCTGATGGGCGACTTCGCCCCCAAGCTGGCCCAGCTGACCGACGACGTGCTGTTCGGCGATGTCTGGGCGCGTCCACAACTCTCGCCACGCGACCGCAGCCTCGTGACCGTCAGCGCGCTGATTGCAATGAATCGTCCGGACCAGCTGCGGTCACACCTCGGCCGTGCGCGCGACAACGGCGTGACTCAGGAAGAAGTGGCCGAGGTCATCACGCACCTGGCCTTCTACGCCGGCTGGCCAAACGCAGTCGGCGCGGTTGCGGTGGCAAAGGAAGTCTTCGAAAAGAAATGAGGAGGATCGCGCGATGAGCGACGACTTCGACGACACCACAGATCCCGACCTGACACCTGACGAAGAGGCATTGCTAGAGGAGATGCCGGAGCTCACCGGCGTCGGCCACACGCGGCGTACGTTCCTCGGCACGACGGTCGCGGGCGGTCTCGGATTGTTCGCTCTCGACCTGTTGGCGCAGCAGGAAGCGCTGGCGGCCCTGGCTCCTGCACCCGATGCCGTCGCCGCCGCCGGCCCCGCGATGCAGAACGTCATCAAAGTCGCGCTGAAGGTCAACGGCGCGACGAAGACTCTCGAGCTCGACTCGCGCGTCGTACTGCTCGACGCGCTGCGCGAACGGCTCGAGCTCACCGGGTCGAAGAAGGGCTGCGACCAGGGCCAGTGCGGCGCGTGCACGGTGATCGTCGACGGCCGGCGCGTGCTGTCGTGCCTGACGCTCGCCGCCAGCGCCGACGGCAAGGAAGTCACGACGATCGAGGGGCTGGCGAAGGGGGATCAACTCCACCCGATGCAGGCGGCCTTCATCAAGTACGACGGCTTCCAGTGCGGCTACTGCACGCCGGGGCAGATCTGCTCGGCCGTCGGCCTGCTCGAAGAGGCGCGCCGCGGCGACGTCAGTCACGTGACGGAAGACGTGACCGTGACCACGACGCAGCTCACGGACGACCAGATCCGCGAGCGCATGAGCGGCAACATCTGCCGCTGCGGCGCCTATCCCGGCATCGTCGCGGCCATTCAGGAAGTGCATTCGGGCAGAGAGACCCAGCATACGTGGCGCTTCGTCGACGAAGAGCAGCTCGCACGTGTCCGGCAGAACGACGGCAGGGAGGATGGCTATGAGACCGTTTAAGTACGTACGCGCGAGCGATGCGAACGCCGCGGCCCGCGCCGTCGCCGCAAATCCACAGGCGAAGTTTCTCGCGGGCGGGACGAACCTCCTCGACCTGATGAAGGAGGACGTCGAGCGTCCCGACCAGCTCGTCGATGTCACGCGGCTGCAGCTCGCGGAGATCAAGCCCCTGCTGTCTGCGTCTGGCGGCGTCTCCATCGGTGCGCTCGCCACCAACACCATCACGGCCAACCACTCGCTCATCCGCAGCAACTATCCGCTCCTGACACAGGCCATCGTCGCCGGCGCGTCCGCGCAGCTCCGCAACATGGCTACGAACGGAGGGAACCTCCTGCAGCGCACGCGCTGCCAGTACTTCTACGACATTGCGATGCCGTGCAACAAACGGGCGCCGGGCACCGGATGCGGTGCGCGAGAAGGACTCAATCGCATTCACGCAATTCTCGGCTGGAGCGAACAGTGCGTGGCCACGTATCCGGGCGACATGGCCAATGCGCTCTACGCACTCGAAGCCGTCGTGCGGGTGCGAGGCGCGGACGGACGGGAGCGCACGATTCCGATCGACGAGTTCCATCGCCTGCCGGGCGACACGCCGCAGAAAGACACGAATCTCCAGCACGGCGAGCTGATCGTCGCGATCGAGCTGCCGAAGTCGCGCTTCGCGAAGAACTCCTACTACCTGAAAGTGCGCGATCGGGCGTCGTATGCATTCGCACTCGTCGCCGTCGCAGCCGCGCTGGAGGTTACTGATGGCGACAGGGGCGGCACGATCCGCCAGGCGCGCATCGTCCTCGGCGGCGTCGCTCACAAACCGTGGCGGAGCCGGGAGGCGGAAGCCGTGCTCGCCGGACAACCTGCATCCGAAGCGAGCTTCCGGCGGGCTGCCGAGGCGGCGCTGAAGGATGCGAAACCGCTCGCGCATAACACCTACAAAGTGGAGCTGGCGAAGCGGGCCATCGTTCGCGCGCTGCTGCGCGCGGGCCGGCTGGCGTAGGCGTAACTCGAAAGGGGAATCCGATGCCGAGATACATAGGAAAAGAAATGAGCCGCGTCGATGGCGTGGCGAAAGTCACCGGCAAGGCAAAGTACGCGGCGGAGTTCCGCGCCCCGAATCTCGCCTATGGCTTCATCGTGAATGGGACGATCGCCAAAGGGACGATCAAGTCCATCGACACGCGCGAAGCCGAACGAGCGGGCGGCGTGATCCGCATCTTCACCCACCTGAACACGCCGAAGTTCGGGCCCAAGCCTCCGGTCGAAGAAGCGCCGCCGCGCGGCGCCCGGCCCGAGGAGGACAAATCATTCCGGGCGCTGCAGTCCGACCGGATCTTCTTCAACGCCCAGCCGGTGGCGCTCGTGGTCGCGGAGACGTACGAGCAGGCTCGCTATGCCGCGCGACTCGTCAAAGTCACGTACACCGGGGCGAAACACGTCACCGACACCGAGGCGGTCCGCGAGAACGCACGCATCCCGCCACGGGCACCCGACCTGCGCCGCGGCAATCCCGAGGAGGCGATGCGGAACGCGCCGGTGAAGGTCGAAGCGGAGTACCGCATCCCGATCGAGCATCACAATCCGATGGAGCCGCACGCCGCCGTCGCCGTCTGGCAGGGCGACAAACTGACGATCTTCGACAAGACACAGAACGTCTATGGCGTGCGCGAACACCTGGCAGCGAGCTTCGGCATCCCCGAGGAGAACGTGAACGTGGTCTCGCCGTTCGTCGGTGGTGCGTTCGGAGCTTCGCTGCGGCCGAACTACTACCCCGCGCTCACCGCGGTGGCCGCGCGCGAGCTGAAACGTCCCGTGAAAATCGTCTACACGCGCACGCAGATGTTCACGGGCCACGGCTATCGCCCCTACACCATCCAGAAGATCGCCCTCGGCGCGGATCGTTCGGGAAAACTCTCGTCGATGATCCACGAGGCGGTGCACAACACGTCGTCATTCGAGGCGTTCAATGACGGCACGACCAACTTCACGCGACAGGTCTATGCGTGCCCGAACCTCTACGCGCCGGTGAAGGTGACGAACACCGACCTCAATACCCCGACGTGGATGCGCGCGCCGGGTGCCGTCAGCGGGATGTTCGCGCTCGAATGTGCGATGGACGAACTGGCGTACTCGCTCAAGATCGATCCCCTCGAGCTGCGCCTCATCAACTACGCCGAGACCGATCCGGAGAGCGGCAAGCCGTGGTCGAGCAAGGCGCTGCGCGAGTGTTACCGCCTCGGCGCGGAGAAGTTCGGCTGGAAGAATCGCAAGTTCGAGCCGCGCTCGATGCGCGACGGACACCTGCTGGTCGGCTGGGGAACCGCCACCGGCGTGTGGGGCGCATTCCAGCGCCCCGCGAACGCGAGAATCACGCTGCGCGCCGACGGCACGGCGCACGTCGTGAGCGCCACGAGCGACATCGGTCCCGGCACCTACACCGTCATGACCATGATCGCCGCCGAATACCTCGGCCTCCGGCCGGAGCAGGTGCAATTCGAGCTCGGCGACACGAAGTTCCCGCGCGCGCCGTCGCAGGGCGGCTCGCAAACGACGTCGAGCGTCGGCTCGGCGGTCATGGGCGCCGCACTGGCCATCGGCGCGCGCCTGCTCACTCTCGCAAATCAGGCAGCCGACTCGCCATTGAAATCCGCCGCGGCGTCCCCTGCAGCGAACGACATCGAGATGCTCGACGGCCGCCTGCGACTCAAGAGCGATCCCGCGCGGTCCGTCAGCATCCCCGACGTGATGCGGCGTAATGGCCTCACCGAGATCACGGAGACATTCGCGTCGACTCCCTCGCCGGAGCGCCAGAACTACGCGCTGCTGGCGCACGGCGCGCAGTTCATCGAGGTCAAGGTCGACCCCGAACTGGGGATCGTCCGCGTCACACGCGCCATCGAGGTCTCGGCGTGCGGCAAGATCATCAACCCGAAGGCGTCGCATAGCCAGGAGATCGGCGGCATCGTCTGGGGCATCGGCATGGCGCTGCAGGAGGCGACGGAGATCGATCACCGTTTCGGGCGGATCATGAACCCGAACCTGCAGCACTACCACGTACCCGTCAACGCCGACATCCACCAGATCGAGACGGAGTTCATCGAAGAGGACGACAAGATCGTC
>Ga0190275_10000576_pt1 | contig 31038 bp, 21 predicted proteins | sample Popmic550T_FD_133745 | JGI IMG/M metagenome (GOLD analysis project Ga0190275, IMG submission 133745) | Populus adjacent soil microbial communities from riparian zone of Yellowstone River, Montana, USA - 550 T | ecosystem: Environmental > Terrestrial > Soil > Riparian zone > Trees stand | place...
CGATCGCCGCGTTCTCGCTGAGCACCTGGCCGTTATCGAGCTCCAGCGCCGGCACGTAGCCCTTCGGGTTGATGGCGTAGAAGTCCGCGCCCTTTTCGGTCTTGTGCGTGCCGATGTCGACCCGCTCGAGCTCGAACTTCAGGCCTGCCTCTCGCAGCAGGATGTGCGGGTTCATCGAGCACGCACCAGGGGAGTAGTAGAGCTTCATGGCGAAAACCTCCTAGTAGAAGGGTGGATGGGGGGCCTCTCTATAAGAACGGGCGCGTCGAAGTGCAGTAAAACCGCACTCGGAGATCCGGCATGTCCCCGATCCGTCATTCGTCCCGAGGTAGTGTCCTGCGCATCATGGTGTGGGCCGTGAGCATCGTGCTGCTCCTGGGTATCGGTGCGCTCACGGGATTCGACTATTTCCTCCGCCAAAAGTACGAGCCCACCCTGGGCACGTTCCGGAAGGACGTCACGGACAAGGTCGGCTTCTTCTGCGAGCAGCAGGTGAAGCTGGCCGCGGATCCGTGGTTCCACGAGCCGCGCACCGAAGGCGACGCGGGGCCGCTCCTGAACGCATGGCTGCCGTGGGATCCGAGCCCGAAGCAGCCCCAGGACTCGCCGCTGGTCATCCCCGCGCACCTGCCGCAGACCGGCCCGGCCTTCAAGGACTGGCTCACCTCGGACCTCGACGTCTCCACGCTCGACTTCAGCTGGATGGGCCGGCTCTACGCCTATGACCGCTGGGACATCCTGCAGAACTCCCCCATCCCGTTGGCGCAGCGTATCAACTGGGCCACCCTGCCCATCCCCAACTTCATCCCGCTGCAGCTCTGGGCCAAGTTCCGGCTGCTGCACGGGCTGAGGACGGGGAAGCCCGTCGAGGCGGCCAAGGACGTGCGCCACCTGGCCTGGCTGGCCTACCGCACGGACATGCTCCTGGGCGGCGCCATCGCCGCGGTGCTGCTCCAGGCCGAGCGTCAGGCCTACGACTCGATGCAAGCCCCGCCGGCGGACTGGCATCCCATGAGTCTCGAGCAGGTGGCGCGGATGCGCGCCCTCATCATGTCGGGCCCTGCCTTCTCGCAGCTCTCCGCTCCCTTGGAGGTGGCGAGACAGGCCCGCAGCTGTGGCGAGCCGGTGGTGACGCGCTGCTCCGCGCTCGCGGAGGCCTCCTCCTACGCGACGTACCTGCAGCCGCTGGCCAAGGACAAGTACCGCGAGATCTACGAGGCGTTCGCCACGGAGTTCGCGGAGCGTCCCTGCGCCACCTCATTCTCGCAGACGCTCTGGGAGCGGGGAATGACGGTGCTGGAAGAGCACCCCGACAAGATCCTCCAGGGCCAGATCGAGTGGCCTGACAATCTGCCGACTGCCTTTGTCGGCTCGCACATCCTGGGAATCGTGCTCGCTGTCGGTGCGCCGGGCCTCAAGCAGCTGAAGGCCTTCCAGGCCGAGCTCGACTCCGGCAGCTTCCAGAAACCGAAGCCCTGAGCTCCTGACGGGGAGCAGCGCCTCCCCGAGTCAGCGCTTGATGTTGCGGAACGGGTTGTTGAAGGGCTCGGGGCCCTTCTTCTCCGCCGAGGACGGCTTGCCACCGGGAGCATTGCCCGGAGCTGTCCCCTTCCCACCCGAGGGCCCCGCCGTCATGCGCCCCGCATTCCCCGCGGGGGGCCGGCCTGAGGACGGCTGTGGCGCCCCACCCTCTTGCACCGCGCGCACCGAGAGCCCCAGCCGCTTGCGCGCCAAGTCCACGGAGAGGACCTTCACCGTGAGCCGGTCGCCCACCTTCACCACCTCGGAGGGATCCTTCACGAAGCGCGTGGAGAGCTGGGACACGTGGACGAGCCCATCCTGGTGCACGCCCACGTCCACGAAGGCGCCGAACGCGGTGACGTTGGTCACCACGCCCTGGAGCACCATGCCCTCCTTCACGTCCTCCAGCGTCTTCAGATCCTCGCGCTGTGAGGGCGCGGAGAAGTCCCCGCGCGGATCTCGGCTCGGCTTCTCCAGCTCGGAGAGGATGTCCTGGAGCGTCATCTCCCCCAGATCCGGCCCGAGGTAGCGCTTCGGATCGATCTTCCGCACCAGCGCCGCGTTGCCCACCAGCGCGCCCACCTCCACGCCCAGATCCTTCGCCATGCGCTCGACGACGGAGTAGCGCTCGGGGTGGACGGCGCTCGCGTCCAGCGGCTCCGGGCCCCGGACTCGCAGGAAGCCCGCGGCCTGCTCGAACGTCTTGGCCCCCAGACCGCTCACCTTGAGCAGCTCGCGCCGCGTGGAGAAGGCGCCCTTCTTGCTCCGGTGGGCCACCAGCTTCTTCGCCAGCGAGGGCCCCACGCCGGACACATGCTCGAGCAGCTGCGGCGAAGCGGTGTTCACGTCCACGCCCACCGCGTTCACGCAGGAGTCCACCACCTCACCCAGCTTCTTCTTGAGCAGCCCTTGATCCACATCGTGCTGGTACTGGCCCACGCCAATGCTCTTGGGATCGAGCTTCACCAGCTCCGCCAGGGGATCCTGCAGGCGGCGGCCGATGGACACCGCGCCGCGCAGGGACACGTCCAGCTCGGGGAACTCCTCGCGCGCCACCTCGGAGGCTGAGTAGATGGAGGCCCCCTGCTCGCTGACGGAGACGACGAGGAGCTTCGTCCCGAGCTTCTCGAGCACCTCTCGCACGAAGCCCTCCGCCTCGCGGCTGCCGGTGCCGTTGCCCACGGCGATCAGCTCGGGCTTGTGCTTCTGCACCACGGCGGCGAGCTGCCGGGCCGCGCGGGCGCGCTCATCCGGGGAGCGCTCGGTGTAGAGGGTGGCCGTCTCCGCCACGCTGCCGGTGGCATCCAGCATCACCATCTTCACGCCGGTGCGCAGGCCCGGATCGAGCGCCACCACGGCCCGCGTGCCGGCCGGGGGCGCGAGCAGCAGGTGACGCAGGTTCTCGCCGAACACGCCAATGGCCTGCCGGTCCGCGCGCTCCTTCAGCTCCGCGCGCAGCTCCGACTCCAGCGACGGGCCCAGCAGCCGCTCCCAGGAATCCTCCGCCGCCGCGCGCAGCTCCGAGGCAAAGAGCGCCTGGGGCTTCGTCACCACGCGGGAGGTGAGCAGGCCCTTGGCCTCGTCCTCTGGGAAGGGGAGCTTGACGCGGAGCACCTGCTCGGCCTCGCCGCGCAGCAGCGCCAGCACGCGGTGGGAGGGCGCCTGGGCCAGCGGCTCCTCATGCTCATAGTAGGACTCGAACTTGGTGGGCTCGTTCTTCTTCGCGGGGATGACGTCCGAGCGCAGGCGCCCCTTCTGGAGACACAGCTCGCGCGCGGCGCGGCGCAGGCCGGCGTCCTCGGAGACACGCTCGGCGCAGATGTCCCGTGCACCCGCGAGCGCCGTCTCCACGTCGGGCACGCCCTTCTCCGCGTCCACGAAGGGGCGAACCCGCGCGTCCTTGTTCTCGCTGCGCGGGAGCTCCTGCTTCCACAGGAGGTCCGCGAGCGGCTCCAGCCCGCGCTCCCGGGCGATGGCGGCGCGGGTGCGGCGCTTGGGCTTGTAGGGGAGGTACAGATCCTCCAGCTCGGTGCGCGTCCGGGCGCGCTGGAGCGCCTTGGCCAGCTCCGGCGTCAGCTTCCCCTGGCCTTCAATGGTCCGGAGGATGGTGTCACGCCGGGCATCGATCTCGGAGCGCTCGGCGGCGCGGTCGAGGATCGTCTGGATCTGCACCTCGTCCAGGCCGCCGGTGGCTTCCTTGCGGTAGCGGGCGATGAAGGGAACGGTGGCCCCCTCGGCATTGAGCGCGAGGGTCTTGTCCACCTGCTCGGGCTTGAGGCCCAGCTCCTGAGACAGCTCGGCGGCGTAGACGTGCATGGCAGGCGACACCCTATCATCCGTCGCCCGCCGTGCCTGCTTCCCACAAGGGGTAGAGCGTCAGAGCTTGAGGCCGCACAGGTCGGCGCTCACCTTCCACAGGCGAGCGGCCAGCTCCTTGTCATGGGACCTGGCCGAGGACTTCGCCTCCTTGCGCTTGACGAAGTACTTCCCGGTGACGCCCTCCACCTCCGGGGAGGAGGCGAGCCACACCAGCGTGTCGGCCCCCTGCTCAGGCGTGGAGAAGAGGGGGCGCATCATCCGCATCAGGAAGCCGAAGGCCCCACCCTGGCCCTTGCCCAGCTCCGTCTTCACGCCGCCCGGCTGCATGATGTTGATGGCGACGCCCGTGCCCTCCAGCCGCCGCGCCAGCTCATAGGTAAAGAGGAAGTTGCCCAGCTTGGACTGCGCCAGCGCCTTGAACGGGCCGAACTTCTTCTCGCCCTGCAGATCGTCGAAGTCGATCTTCGCTGCGGCCTCGATTCCTCCCGAGCCGTTGACGATGCGCGAGGGCGCGCCAGCCTTCAGCGCATCCAGCACGAGGTGCGTGAGGAGGAAGTAGGACAGGTGGTTGACGACGAAGATCGTCTCCAGCCCCTCCGGGGTGACGACGCGCTCGTTCAGATAGAGGCCTGCCTGGTTCACCAGCACGTGGAGCTTCGGGTAGCGCGCCAGGAAGTCCGCGGCCCCCTTCTTGGTGGACTCGATGGAGGCGAGATCCGCCACCATGAGATCCAGCAAGCTGTTGCCGGTGGCGCGGGTGATCTCCTGCTTCACCGCCTCGCCCTTCTCCCGGTTGCGGCAGCCGAGGACGACGGTGGCGCCCTGCGCGGCGAGCGCCATGGCGGTAGCCTTGCCAATACCGGACGTGGCGCCGGTGACCAGACAGACCTTGCCCTTCATCGCGTCAGGGGACGGCGGCATGGGGGATGACCTCCGAGGCGCTCGGGGGGGGAGCGCTCCCTGAACATCCACCGCCACCTCCCTCTCCGTCCAGTCCCCTGACCGTTACCTCCATCCCATCCTGGCCTGGCGTTGCGCCTCCCACTCGGGTCGCAAAAGACCCCAGATCTGCTGATCCCTTCGCTGTCCCTGGACGAGGCAGTGCCCGCGCAGCAGGCCCTCCTGGACGAACCCCAGCTTGCGCGCCAGCGCCTGTGAGGCGAGGTTGTCCACCGTGGTGGTCAGCCAGATCCGGTGGAGCTCGGGGAGGGTGAAGAGGCGCTCCAGCATCATCGCCACCGCGCGCGTGCCGATGCCGCGGCCGATGAACTCCTCGGCGAGCATGTAGCCCACCTCGATCCGGCCGTGGAAGCGGGACAGCTCGCGCGCGGACACGGTGCCGACGATGCGACCGTCCGCCTCCACCATCCACCGGAAGCTCCGGGCATGCGGATCCGTCACGTCACTGCTCGCCTCGCGCAGGCGCTTCAGCAGGGAGTCGCGGTTGTTGTCATCGAGGGGAAGGAGGCGGCGCGCGGTCGGCCCGTTCCGCATGGCCGTCCACACGTCCAGGTGCTCGGGCGATGCGGGGACGAGCTTCACTTCCAGAGTGCTCATGGGAGGCGCAGCGTACCGCCTGCGCCTCCCCGGCGGGAACAGCGCTACGCGGGGGTGATGGCGCCGTCCTTGACGCGGAAGGAGTGGGTGGAGAACTCCCGCTGCAGCTCCCCAGGCGTCCGCTTCGAGTAGTCCTTGTCGACCTCTGTGCTGGAGATGAGGTGGAAGGTCGCCAGCGCCTGATCCGCCTGGATGTCCACCACGAGGAAGCCGTGCTGCGTGGAGTTGGAGTAGGCGAGCTTGTCGTTGCCGGCCTTCAGCGTGGCATCCAGCTCGGCGACGACGTGGCGGTAGATGGCGCTGCCCGAGTAGTAGCCCGCGCCGAGCACCGCGTTGCCCGCCAGCTGCTGCACCGTGCCGGACGAGATGGCCGGGCCCGTCAGCGAGGGGATGCCCTGCTCCACCGAGGCGTACGAGGCATGGATGTCCCCGGAGAACACCAGCGCGTTCACGTTGCTGGCCTTCAGGCCCTCCAGGACTTCTTTCCGCTTCGTCGGGAACCCGTCCCACTGGTCCACGTTGAAGTAGAAGCGCTGGCGCAGCGAGGGGTCCGGAATGTCCGTCTTGGCGCTCAGGTCCCACACCAGCGACGTGAAGGAGACGGAGCTGACCACCACCTTCCAGGTGTTGGTGGCCTGCACCTGCTGGTTGAACCAGGTCTCCTGCGCGGCGCCCCACACGTTCTCGGTGGCCTTCGCCGAGGTGGCGTAGCGGTACTGCGCATACAAATCAAAGGTGTCCTTCACCACGACGTAGCGCGAGCCGCGGATGTCAAAGAGGCCCACCTTGCCCATGTGCACGTAGGCCAGGCCCTTCGGCTTGTCGGCCGTCGGGATGGGCGGCTGCCCGAGCGCGCCCAGCACCTGGTTGACGTAGGCCAGCGCCAGCTTGCCCTGCACCCAGGTGCCCGCCTTGGCCACGGCCTCCGCCTGGGTCAGCCCCGCCTGCATGGCCTGCCCCACGTACGCCTGCGTGAGCCCCGTCTTCACCGCCGCGAGCTCCGGCGCGTCCACGTCCACGTACGAGAACAGCTCCGAGGTAAAGGCCGGTGCCGCGCCGAGCGCCGTCAGCACCGCCTGGTCCATGACCACCGTGCCCGGGTAGCCATCCTCGGGGATGAGGTGGTCCGGCCGGAAGCTGCGGTAGTCGGTGACGATGAGCTTCACGTGCTTGCCGAACTCGAAGTCCCGGTAGATGCGCGTGTCCGGGAACTTGGCCTCGGCGCCCGGGTCGATGGCGCCCTCCCCGCCCGTTCCCACCGCGTCGATGGGCAGGAACTCGAAGAAGGCCTGCTCGGCGTTGCGCCGACGGTCGTCCTGCTTCTCCAAGCGGCGCCCGTCCTGGTACGTCGCGTTCGAGCCCCAGCAGTCGTCCGAGAACTCGTGGTCATCCCACACGTTGATGAACGCGTAGCGCTCGTGGACCTGCTGCATGATGGGGTCCGCGCGCACCGTCTTGTAGAGGTCGCGGTAGTTGGAGACCGACTGCGCGGCGTAGTACTGGAAGATGCCGCTCTTCTGCACCAGCGCCTCTTCCGGCTTGCTGAAGGTGATGTCGCGCAGGGTGTTGGAGGACTGAAAGGCCGGGTCTCCCGTCGTCTCGTAGATGTAGTCGCCCAGGAAGATGATGGCGTCCACGTCCGCGTCGAGCTGCAGCAGGCGCTGCCAGGTGTTGTAGTAGCGGCCCACGTAGTCCTGGCAGTTGCCGATCACGAACTTGACCGGGACGAGATCCCCCGGCGCGGGCGCCGTCTTGGTGCGGCCCACGGGTGAGAGGAAGCGCTCGCCGTCGTGCTCGTAGACGAAGCGGTAGTAGTAATGGGTGCGCGGCTGCAGGTTGGTGACCTTCACCTTGATGGCGTTGTCGTGATCGGCCAGCGCCTTCAGGCCGGGCAGGCTCACCACCACCGTGGCGAAGCTCTCGTCTGGGGACACCTCGAGCGTGAGCGTGGTGTCACCTCCGTGCTCCTCGTCCACGGCGCGCGTCCACAGCACCACGCTGTTGGGGCGCGGATCTCCGGAGGCCACGGACTGCGGGAAGTAGGCGCGCGAATTCTCCGCCTGCTGTTCGGTCGTCTCTTCGTCGCTGCATGCGAACGCAGTCGTTGCCGCGACAGCGACGACGGACTGCAGAATGGTGCGACGGTGAAGTTTCTGGGACAAAGCACCCCTCCAAATGAGCCGGGCCATTGGGCCTGCGGCGGGCGCGGAGTCTATGGTGCTTCCCCACCCTCGGGGCAACCTTCCATGTTGACGCGCCGCGCCTGAGACAGGCGGGAGAAGAGGACCGGGCGTCCGCGCTGCTCCACTCGAAGCGAACGCCCGCACGGTCCCGCCTCAGCCACCGGAAGAGAGGTCGTTCAGAGGTGCTTCACCCTCTCAGGGCGAAGCACCGACGTCAGGCTCCTGGAGGCCGTAGGCTGCGCAGGAAGGCGACGACTGCCGAGCGGAACTCCTCGCAGGCATGCTGGTAATCGAAAGGTTGGCGTTTTGGCGGCCCGGCCTTGAAACAAGCGGGGCTGCCCACCGCGCGGCGAGCAGCCCCTGTCACTGCTTCCCTGCGCAATCGACCAGGGAGGCTCGGCACACTCCGGCCAGTCGAGCACGCCGAGGGTCTCGCTGCGGTCCACGGCCTCACCCTACGGAGCCTGCAGCCGCTGCTTCTCCCTCAGGATCAGGCTCCACTCCTGAAGGCCCAGGTTGAGGACTCGAGTCCATGTGTCGATCTCGGACGCCAGGCTGGGATCGACGCTCCGGAGCCGCTGGAGCTCGGGCACCGCGCCGCTGAAGCCCAGCTGCGCAATGCTCTGCAGGAGGGCCTTGCGCACCCCCGTGTCCCGCTCGCCACGGTACATGGCGATGAGCGACTCCCGAGCGCTGGCCATCTCCGCCGCCGGCACCCCGCCCAGCGCGGTGGCCGCCGCCTTGCGAACCTCTGCATTGTCACTGCCGAGCAGCGACTTGATCCGGCTCGCCGAGTCCGCGCTGATCTTCTCCGTGGACAGCTCTCCCAGGATCTTCGCGGTCACCTTCGGATCCGTCGCTGCCGCCGCGGCCGCCACCGCGGAGTCCGCGACGGATCCCAGCTGGCCCGCGTAGACGTACTTGTTGTCCTCGACCAGGTTCGTCGCGGCCTCCATGCGCACCTCGGGCGAGGAGTCGCGCACGAGGCGCTCGTACATGTCGCCCGTGCTCTCGGTGGCGCTGGTGCGCCGCATCGCCCGCACCGTGGCGGCGCGGACAGCCGGATCGCGCTCCTCCAGCGCCCGCTTCGCCACCGCCTGCATGGCGCTGGGGTCCGCTCCCCGCTCGGTCCGAGCCACGAGGGCAGCTGCGAGGTGCTCGGCCATCACGGGATCCGTCTCACGATCGAACGCCGCCCGAAGCTCGGCGTCGGGCAGGGTGACGGCGGACTCGCGCAGGAGCGTCTTCAGGTAGCGCTTGTAGGCCTCGGACTTCGAGCCAAGCCCGAGGCGGATCTGATCCATCAGCCCCTGGACCGAGCAGCGCTCTCCGGCGAGTGCGGGGGCCTGTCCCGAGGAGGAGGCCTGCGCGGCCACCGCGGTGGGAAGGAGGTGGCAGAGGGTGAGGGCAGCCAGGCCCAGCGAGCTCGCGCGGAAGGAGGAGAGGCGTGTCATGGGGAGCTCCCGTGCTCAGTCGTGGCGATCGAGGCAGTGGTGGGGGTCCGGGTTGGGAAGGCTGTTCCACACCCGGACGAAGTCGAGGACGCCGCTCGCGTAGAGCTGCTCGAAGGCCTGGTAGTCTGGCTGGAAGCGCGGATCCTGGATGGCCATGTTCGCCATGACCGGGAGCGCGTCCTTGCCGGCCACCCGCGCGGAGAAGCGGAAGACGGCCCACCGCACGCACACGGCCGTGTCCGTCTCGAAGGTCCTGGCGAACAGCTCCAGCACCTTCTGCTTGTCCTGGGACAGGGAGAGGTTGTGCGCTGCAGCGTCCCGCCCGTCCTCGTTGCCCTCGGTGGCGAGGATCTTCGCGAACCGCTCGGTGGCCTCCGCATCCAGCAGGGGCGCCGCGTGCATGGGCATCATCTGTCCCAGGTAGCGGATCTGCTCGTCCGGCGACTCGGCGCCGATGGTGAGCAGCTTGTCCATGTAGGGCGCGAGGTTGCCGGTCTGCTGGAAGTCCCGCTTCATGACCCGTGCGAGGGAGCGGGTGGCGGCCCAGCCCGCCTCGCCGGAGACCGGATCCTTGGCGAAGCTCGCGAGCCGGTCGAGCGTCGCGGGCTCGAGCCGCTTCTGCGTGTCCAGGGCCGACAGGAGCCCCGCGCGCCGGTCGGGCGAGAGGCTGGTGTCCAAGCCCATGTCCACGAGCTGCGCGGAGATCTGGGGCAGGTGGACTGCCTCGGAGTCCCGCAGGGCCATCATGTACACCCCGAACGTTCGCGGCTTGGCCTCGCGGGCCCAGCCGAGCACCTCGTGCGCGCGGCCTGCATCCTTGCCGATGAGCTCCGTCAGGCGCTCCTTCAGGTAGTCCCGGACGTTCGAGTCGCGCGACTCCAGCAGGGGCGTGGCCCACTCGTGGAAGTTCTCGATCGTCACCTCGGCGTTGAACCGCTCCAGCTCACGCCAGCAGGTCGTGCCGTCGAAGCGCGGACCGCGCTCCTCGCTGGGAGCTCCGGCCCCAGCCTGGCCAGGGGGAGCTGCGGAGCCTCCCGGATGGGAGGGGCCATGCTCCGACCCCACCTGCGCGGTGGCCTGCGCCGCCTGCACGGCGGAGGAAGCCTCCTCGCCGGAGCCGCGAGCGAACAGCCCCACCCCCGCGAGCAAGAGGGCAGCACCGAGCCCGGCCGCCAGGAGCGGTGTGCGTCGGCGCGAAGAGCCTGCAAGGAGTTCCATCCCCCGAAGAGGGCCCGACTTCGCTGCCATCCCAATAAAATCAAAAAAACGAGAACTTCCCTGGATTTCTCCCAGCCTTGAATACCCCGTTTCAGGGAGCTGCATGCCGGCGCTGCCAGGCCTGCACCTTCTGCAGCTCCACCTGAGACCGGAGGCCCAGGCCGTCCAGCTGCACCCGGGCCTCCTCCGCCAGCACGGTGGCGCGCTTGCGGTCCGTGCCCGAGCGTTGTTCCCAGAGCGCCTGGGCGAGCAGGAAGGAGGCCCATGCCTCCTCCAGCGGATCCCTCGGGGATCGCAGATGGAGCCCCCGCGCCCGCTCGAGCAGCGGCACGGCCTGCTCTGGGTCGCCCAGCGCCAGGTGCGCCTCCGCGAGGCAGGCCAGGTCCAGCGCGACATCCGGAGAGTCAGCTCCCCGCGCCCGCTCGTCGAGCGCCAGGGCGCGCTGACAGTGCGCGAGCGCCGTGCGGGGGGCACCGGTGCGCAGCTCGAGCTGCGCCAGCGGGCGAAGTGCAGCGACGGCCGTAGCGCTGTCCGGGCCATTCTCCTTCTCCCAGAGCTGCAGGGCACGTGTCAGGTCGCGCCGCGCCTCTTCATGGCGGCCCGCTCGGAGGTGGACGAGCCCGCGAATGGACAGCGGCGTGGCGGCGTGCGGCGTGTCCGCGCCGTGTGCGCGTTGGACGCGGAGCAGGGCTTCCTGCACGTAGGCGCTCGCCTCCTCTATCTGCTGGGAGTCATAGGCCACCATCCCGAGCTCGCAGAGCGCCAGGGAGGCATAGGGGTGATCCGGTCCCTTGGTGCGCTCGAAGAGGGCGAGCGCCCGCTCGAGGTTCTGTCGTGCCTCCTTGAGCTGCCCCAGGCTCCGCAGGACCGTGGCGAGGTTGGCGAGCGGCGGAGCGAACAGGGGATGATCCGAGGGATATGCTGCCTCCAGGATGGCCAGGGAGCGCTGCCAGGCAGCGATGGCCTCCTCACGCTGCCCCACGGACAGCAGCTCAATGGCGATGTTGCTGAGGTTGAGGGCCATCCCAGGGTGCTCCGGGCCAAGCAGACGCTCGCGCAGCTCCTGGATCTGGCGGTACAGCGCCAGCGCCTCCGCACTGCGGCCCTGCAACGTGCGGACCCGCCCAAGGCCCGAGAGGAAGTACGAGGTGGTCAGGCTGTCTGGGCCGTGCGTCGTGCGCGAGAGCTCCAGGCCTCGAGTGAACTCCTCGGCCGCCAAGTCCAGCTTGCCCTGCGCCAGCCTCACCCCGCCGAGCCGCAGGTGCAGCTCCGTGGCCAAGGCCGGGAAGCGCTCCTGGCCCAGCCGCTCCAGGATGGCTCGCGCATGCTGGGCGAGCCTCTCTGCCTCGCCCGCGCGGGCCATCTGATCTCCTACCGCCCAGAGGAGCAGGAGCCACGCGCGCGCGGCCGTCACGTCGTCGTGCCCGGCCTCCGCGGCCCACAAGGAGCGATAGAGACTCTCCTCCGCTTCCTTGAGGTTGCCCTCGAGCCCCTGGATCTGACCATGGAGGACAAGCACCTCTGCCTCCAGCGGGCGGTAGTCCAGGCTCTGGCTCTCCAGCACGAGGGCCGACGTCAGCGCGAGGCCCTCTGTGTACTTGTTGGCGTCCATGCGGGCCCGGGCCTCGGCCAGGGTGCGTCGTGCCGCGTCAACCCGCGGGCGCAGCGCATCCGGTGGCTGGGGGCGGGTGGAGAGCGCAGGGGCGTCCATGCATCCGGAGAGCCCCTCCAGCGAGGCCAGCAGGTGCTGCGCGCGCTGCACCGTCTGCGCGTCCGCCTCCTCCAGCACGTCGGAGACGGCGGCGAGCTGCCACAGCCGGGCGTCGAGACACGTGGCCTTCTGCCAGCCGAGGCTCGAGGTGTCGTCGCCGGCCGCAAGGCAGGCCTCGGTGCGCAGCGTTCGCCACTGTGAGACATGAGCGTCCAGCGCCAGGGAGAGCTTGTCCCAGGCGGGCGCGGCATACGGCTTGCCGGTGGCGAGGAAGGCCGCGCGGACCCGCTCCCTGGGCTCGGGGCCCCATGCGGCGGCGAGCGTCTCCACCTCCTGCTCGCAGCGCACCTCCTGGGCGCGGTTCAGCGTGTAGTTCATGGCCACGCCCAGCAGGCCCGACGTGATGACAGCGGCAAGCGCCCACGTGCGCACGCGCGGAGTGCGCGGGGCGAGCGCCGTCAGCAGGGCCTCCATGGAGGGGAAGCGCTCCTCGGGTCGAGCTTTCAGCCCGCGCAGCACCGCGCGCCGCACCCAGGCAGGGACCTTCGTGTCGTGCGTGAGAGGCCGCACCCGCCCCTCGGTCACCGCCCGGTCCAGCGCCTCGATGGTGTGGCCCTCGAAGGGACGCTCCCGGTAGAGGCCCTCGTAGAGGGCCACGCAGAAGTTGAACTGGTCCGAGAGCTCATCCGCCCCCTGGCCTCGGAGCTGCTCGGGAGCCATGTAGACCGGAGTGCCCAGCAGCACGCCCGCCTGGGTGATGGCAGAGAGATCCTGCACGGCAGGCGAGCCCCACGAGGCCGGGAGCTCGCCCGACGGGTCGGCCTGGTTCTTGGGACGGGCCAGGCCGAAGTCCGTCACCCGCGCCCGGCCATCCCGGCCGATGAGGACGTTGGCGGGCTTGAAGTCTCGGTGGACGAGTCCCGCGGCATGTGCGGCCGCCAGGCCCTGTCCGGCGTCGCGGAAGACGCGCAGCACCTCGCGCCAGGGGCGGGGCTCCGTCATCCAGTCCGCGAGCGTGGTGCCCTCCACCAGCTCCAGCGCCAGGAAGACGTCCTCCCCGCACATGCCCACGTCATGCACGGCCACCACGTTGGGGTGGGCCAGCCGTGCCATCGCCTGCGCCTCGCGCAACAGCCGTCGGCGCAGCGCCTCGAGGTGGCGGCCCTCGGGGCGCAGGAGCTTGAGCGCGACCTGGCGGTTCAGCTCCGGATCATACGCCGCGTAGACCACCCCCATCGCGCCATGGCCGATCCGCTCGATCACGACATAGCGAGAGACGGTGGAGCCTCGCGCCAGCGCAGTCTCCACGCGGGTGGGCAGCGGGGCGCTGCCGGCTGGCTGCGACTCTGCCCCCGCCACCGCCAACACCCGCTGGCACGCAAAGCAGCTCTCCACATGCACCAGCACCTGCGCCTTGCGGTGCTCCGTGAGCGCCCCCACGAGGAAGTCGCTCAGCGAAGTTTCGTCCGGGCAGCCCATCTCCAGGGCCAAGGTGGCAGACTCCCCCGGGCCTAGTCGAGGACGCCCAGGGTCTCGCTGCGGTCGACTGCCTCACCCTGGGTGGTGTACCCCGAGTACCAGGAGGTGTCCTTGGTGCCGTTCTTCTCCTGCATCAGGTGGGCGTGAGGGCCGGTGGCCTGGCCGGTGCCACCCTCGTTGCCGACCTGGCAGCGGTCGCACGTCCGATCGTACGAGTCGCTCGTCTTGATGAAGTGCTTCTGGTGGAACTTCCAGCCGTCCGCCCAGGTGTGCACCGCCATGTTCGCGTTCTCGTAGCCGTTCCCATTGCAGACGACGCCCGTGGTGTTGATGGTCACGTTCCAGTAGACCGAGCCCACCACGGCCGTCTCAGCGCCCCAGTAGTTGCAGCGACCACTGGAGACGTCGATGGCGCCGTGGTACCCGCCGCTCGGGTAGTACGTGGTGGCCGTGATCGTGCCGGGGAAGGGCGACTTGACGGTGTGTGCGATCGCTGCCGCGGGAATGAGCGCCAGGCAAGCCAGCACCGCCAGGGTCCTCTTCATTGTATGGGTATTGCGCATGGTTGCTCCTCTCGGGCCGGCTCACCGGACCCGATGTGAAGTGCGGGTGTGATGGGAGCCGCTCCATGCGGCTGTCCTCACCTCTTGCTAGAGGGAGGGGAAAAGCCGGCATCCCAGAAAAAGTGAAAAATGAGTGCCTCGGCGTATGGGCCTGAGGGAAGTCGCACCCAAACGCAGGGGCTGCCCACCTTGCGGCGAGCAGCCCCTGGCACTGCTTCCCGGTTGAGCCGGCGCGGGACTACTTCACCGCCTTCACGCGCGGCCGCTTCTCCGGCTCGCCCGGCGCCTCGGCCTCGGCCGGAGCCGCAGTGACCGCCGGCCCCTTCGCCACGCCGTACTTCTCCAGCACCCGCGCCTCGATCTCCTTGTAGGTGTCCGGGTGCTCGCGCAGGTAGTCCTTCGCGTTCTCTCGGCCCTGACCGATGCGCTCGCCGTTGAACGCGAACCAGCTCCCGCTCTTCTCGACGATGCCCTCGTTCGCCGCCAGATCGATCAGGTCACCCTCTCGCGAGATGCCGGTGCCGTACATGATGTCGAACTCCACCTCCTTGAAGGGAGGCGCCATCTTGTTCTTCACCACCTTCACGCGCGTGCGGCTGCCCACCACACTCTCGCCGTTCTTGATGGCGCCGATGCGGCGGATGTCCAGACGCTGCGAGGCGTAGAACTTCAGGGCGTTGCCACCCGTCGTCGTCTCCGGGTTGCCGAACATCACGCCGATCTTCATGCGGATCTGGTTGATGAAGATCACGCACGTCTGGCTCTTGGAGATGGTGCCCGTGAGCTTGCGCAGCGCCTGGCTCATCAGTCGCGCCTGCACGCCCATGTGCGCATCACCCATCTCGCCCTCGAGCTCGGCCTTCGGCACCAGCGCCGCCACCGAGTCCACCACCAGCACGTCGATGGCTCCCGAGCGCACCAGCATCTCCGCGATCTCCAACCCCTGCTCACCCGTGTCCGGCTGGCTCAGCAGCAGGTCGTCCGTGCGCACCCCCAGCTTGCGGGCGTAGCCCACGTCCATCGCATGCTCCGCGTCGATGTACCCGCAGATGCCGCCCTTCTTCTGGGCCTCGGCGACGATGTGGAGGCACAGCGTCGTCTTACCGGAGGACTCCGGCCCAAAAATCTCGACGATGCGCCCCTTGGGCACTCCGCCCACACCCAGCGCGATATCCAGCGAGATCGAGCCCGTCGAAATGGCTTGGATGTCCCGGATCAGCGGCTCCTCGTTGCCGAGCCGCATGATCGATCCCTTGCCGAACTGGCGCTCGACAGCGGACATCGCCAACTCGATCGCCTTCTCCTTCTCCTGATTCACGGCCATCTCTCTGACTCCTCCAGTCGTATGCGGTGAGCCACCCCGGCCCACCTGAACTCGCGTTCAGACGCGTGCCCTCTTAGTACGCGATAGGTAGACCGTAGTCCACCCCTCTGACACACCCCTGTAGCTCGGGCCCCTCAGCTCCGATGGAGAGCGAACAGGAGAGCGGCCACCAGCCCCGCAAGACCAGTCACCACTCCAGTGTAACCTATGAATAATCCTAGGGAAATGGAAAGCACGGAGCCCACCAGCAGCACCGCCAGCGCCATTTTACGCAAGTCGGACTTCGGTCCGCTGAAGAGCAGCGCCACCATGGCCAGCAGCGCGATGCCTACCTCTACCGTGACGAGCCCGGTGGCGGGCCGGAAACGCAGCAGGTTCAGGACGAGCTCCGTGATGGCCCCTCCCACCAGGATGCCCGCGGCTCCCCCCTTCAGGTTCCTGTCCCGCTTCTTGCTCCGCTTCTGAAGCTCGCGGGGCTTGAGGCGCTCGAGGTCCTCGGGACGGATCTCCAGGGCGTAAGGAAAGCCCATGGAGAGCAGCCCCCGCACAGCCGTCTCGTGGCAGGAATGGCCTGCGGAGTCGGCCAGGCCCTCCAGCCGGCCACCCTCGATGAGGTGGTGGAACCAGTCCGCCACGTGCCGTGAGCCCCCTTCGCGCACCATCTGATCCAACCAACGGTTGATGCGCCGGGACAGCTCCTGCCGCTCCGCCCCCGAGGCCTTCTGGGCCTGGTCTACCAGCAGCAGCACCGGCAGCGGAGTCCCCGGAGGCGGCGTCTTCGTGCCGGGCAGGGACTGGGCGCTGGAGTGGGCGGTGATCTGCTTCGGATCAACGATGATGGAAGGGCCGTAGTCCTCTGGAGGAGGCAGGAGGGTCGGGCCGTACATCTCCATGGAGCGAGCCACTGCCACAGGATGCTCGTCGAAGGCGAGCGCGGCCGAGGGTGGGCTGGCAGGTGCTGGAGCAGCTGGAGGCCCGGGATCCTCCTCCTCGAGCCCAACCGGAGGCGGGAGGTCCTGGAACTCGCTCTCTATCAAAGGGAGCGAGGCGGCAGGCCCCACTGTCTCAGGGAGGGGGATGGCGTGTGCCCAGTCCACCACGTCCACCATGGGAACGTCGCTGCTCCCTTCGCCCTCGGTGGCGCCGGAAACCTCCCCCGAGGTGGGTGGACGTGTGCTGGAGATGGTCGCCACGCTGAAAACTGTACCCACGAGTGCCACTGCGGTTCAAAGCGCATATCCCGCAACTTCTTCAAGGCAACGGGGTTGATGCCGATCGTGGAGCCAGAATCGGACGCACAGGTCATGCAGAGGGTAGCGGCGGGCGACCGAAAGGCCTTCGCCCTGCTGTTCGACCGCTACCACGCCAGCGTGGCGCGGTTTGCGTTCCGCTTCGTGGGGGATGCGGCGCGGGCGGAGGAGCTCACACAGGACATCTTCGTGAAGCTGTACCGGAACGCGAAGGCCTACAAGCCGACGGCGCAGTTCAAGACGTTCCTGTTCCGGGTGGCCACCAACCACTGCCTCAACGAGGTGCGACGTGGAGAGTACCGGGTGACACACACGACCACTTCGCCCCGGGAAGAGGAAGGGGAGAGCGGAGTGGAGGTTGCGGGGCCCGAGGGCGATCGTCCGGACGAGGCAGTGGCGGGGCGGGAGCTGGAGCGGGCCGTGGGCGAGGCGCTGCAGGGGATGAGCGAGCGGGAGCGGGCGGCCTTCACCATGTGCCGCTTCGAGGGCATGGCGTACCGGGACATCGCGGAGGCGCTGGAGGCGAGTGAGGCGGCGGTGAAGAGCCTCATCCACCGGGCCACGCTGGCGGTGGCGAAGAAGATTGAGGAGTTGCAGGCGGGCACCTTGCCCGCGAGGAGCAGGGCATGAGCTGCGCGTTCGAGGAAGAGCTGACGGCCTATGTCGACGGGGAGCTTCCCTCGGCGCGCCGGACAGAAGTGGAGGCGCACCTGGGGACGTGCGCGGAGTGCCGGAGCACGGAGACGCTGCTGCGGCACACCCTGGCGAGCCTGGCGGCGCTGCCCGAGTTCAAGCCCTCCGCGGACACACGCCGGGCGGTGCTGGCGAAGGTGGATGCGCTGCCGCTCCCGCTCCGGGAACGGCTGAAGGCGCTGCTGCGGCCCTCGGTGCTGATGCCCTCGCTGGGGCTGGCGGCGGTGGTGGGCCTGGCCGTCGTCTACACCGGCAGCGAGCCTCAGGGCCTGGACGTGACGGACGCGGGGGCGCTGGAGCTGGCGGCAAACCTGGAGCTGGTGGAGGACTACGACATCGTAGGCCTGGACAGCTCCGAGGACCTGGAGGTCATCGAGCACCTCCACGAGCTGGAGGTGCAGTGATGGGACGCAACCTGGCAATCATCGGCGTGGTGGTGGCGCTGCTCCTGGGCGTGCCCTCGCGGGCGCAGGAGGCGGGCGCGGGGCAGACGGCCGCCCAGCGCTTCGAGAAGCTCTCGCCGGAGCAGAAGGAGGCGCTGCGCGCGAAGCTGCGGGAGTTCAAGGCGCTGCCCAAGGAGGAGCAGGAGCGCATCCGGGGCAACCTGGAGCGCCTCCGGAGCCTGCCTCCCGAGGAGCGCGAGCGGCTCCGCTCCAACATGCGGGAGTTCCAGCGGCTGTCGTCGGAGGAGCGCAAGCTGCTGCGGGAGCGCTTCCGCGACTTCCGCAACATGGATCCGGAGCGCAAGGCGGAGCTGCGGAAGCGCATGAGGGAGTACCTGCGCGCGCACCCGGAGCGGCGCGAGCAGATGATGGAGAACATGCGGCGCTGGCGGCAGATGTCCCCCGAGCAGCGACAGGAGCTGCGCGAGCGCATGCGTGAGAGGCGCCGCCGGTGAGCCGTTTCCTCGTCATCCTTCTGGCCGCCAGCCTTCACGCCGGCATGGCCTCGGCGGCGGAGGATCGCACTCCTCCCCCTCCCCCTCCCCCACGCTCCACCGAGCCCGCCCGGCCCCCGCCTGGCGAGCCCAAGCTGTCCGCGGAGGACCGCGAGGTGGTGGAGAACCTGGAGCTGCTCGAGAGCATGGACACGGCGGAGGACCTCGACCTGCTGCTGGAGCTCTCCAAGGAGGAGGACTGAGCGGCGCTCCGCCATGAAAGAAGGGGGGTGGTGTGCCCCTCCGCGCTTCGTGGCGTAGACTGGGCCCGTGGAAGTCGGGGCCACCAGAACCGTTGAGTTTCCTTCGCGGCGATACGGCCGCTACATCATCCGCTCGCGCCTGGGCGAGGGCGGGATGGCGGAGGTGTTCCTCGCGGAGGCCATTCCCCCGCGAGGCGACAAGTTCTCGGTGGCCCTCAAGCTGATGCGCAAGGACGCACCACCCGAGGCGTTCGCCGACGAGGCGGACCTGATGGGCCTGCTGGATCACCCCAACCTGGTGCGCATGCTGGAGTCGGGACAGGCCTTCGGGCGGCCCTTCATCGCCATGGAGTTCCTCGTGGGAGGGGACCTCAAGCGGCTGATGGAGGCCCAGGAGACGCTCAAGCGGCGCATCCCGCTGGGCATCTGCCTCTACGTCTGCATCGAGCTGCTCCGAGCGCTGTCCTACTTCCACCAGCTGCGCACACGCAGCGGCCGGCCGCTGGAGCTCGTTCATGGGGATGTGAACCCCTCCAACGTCTTCTTCTCGGGCGACGCGGAGGTGAAGCTGGGCGACTTCGGGGTGGCGACGGCGCGCGGGGCGGACATCGGGCCTCGGGACGGCATCGCCGCGGGGAAGCTGCACTACCTCTCACCGGAGCAGACGCAGGGAGAGCAGCTCACCCCCGCGTCGGACCTCTTCTCCCTGGGCATCGTGCTGCACGAGCTGGTGGTGGGCACCCACCCCTTCCTCCGCGAGCAGACGGATGAAGAGGTGGTGATGGCGGCCATCCGCGCGGCGAAGGTGACCCTGCCGGACACGGTGGACCGGGGCCTGGCCCAGATCATCCGCAAGTCGCTCGCGGCGGACCCGGACCACCGCTACCGCACGGCGGGGGAGTTCGCCGGGGCGCTCCTCACCTGGTCGCTGGACTCGGGCAACAGCCCCACGCGCGACAACGTGCAGTCCTGGCTGCTGAAGACGCTGAGCTACGCCGGCCTCTAGCGCTCCCTCAGGGGAGCTGGAGGCGCTGGAAGAACTCCTCAGTCCACCCGCTGCACCACGACCTTGCCGCGGGGCTTGCCGCTCTCAGCGTACGCCAGCGCCTCTCGCGTCTGGGAGAAGGGGAACACCCGATCCACATGCGGCCGGAGCGCACCCTGCTCCACCAGCGTGGTGAGGTGCCGGAGCTGTGCGCCATCCGGACGCATGAACAGGTAGCGATACCGCGCGCCGTGACGCCGGGCGGCCCGGTTCGCCTTCGCCCCCAGCAACCAGAACACCGGCCAGAACACCGGTGACACGCCGAACTCGCGGGCGAACGCCAGATCCGGCCCATCCGTGATGGAGATGACGATGCCGCCTGGACGGACGCACCGGAAGCTGCGGAGCACGTTGTCCTTCCCCACCCCATCGAGGACGGCGTCCACGTCCCGCACCACCTCCTCGAAGCGCTGGGCGCTGTAGTCCACCACCGTTTCCGCGCCGAAGCCCCGCACGAGCTCGACGTTCTTCGCGCTCGCGGTGGAGATCACCTTCACGCCCAGGTGCTTGGCGAGCTGCACGGCGGCGCTCCCCACCCCGCCCGCGCCCGCGTGCACGAGCACCGTCTGTCCGGGCTTCAGCTGCGCCACATCCGTGAGCGCCTGCCACGCGGTGAGCGCCACCAGTGGCAGCGAGGCCGCCTCGGCATGGGAGAGCCTCGTGGGCTTCGGGGACACGAGCTCCTCGGCCGCCACCGCCTCCTCCGCGAAGGCGCCGATGCGGTCCTTGCCGAGCCGCGTGTACACGGCATCACCGGGCTTGAAGGCCTTCACCTCGGCCCCCACCTCGCTCACCACGCCCGAGCAGTCGTTGCCGAGCACGAGCGGGAAGCGGTAGGGCACCAGCACCTTCAGCTTGCCCTCACGGATCTTCCAGTCCACCGGGTTGACGCTCGCCGCGTGGACGGTGATGCGCACGTCCCGTGGGCCGAGCGGAGGCGAAGACAGCTCCCCCTCCTCGAGGACCTCAGGCCCACCGTAGCGGCGGATGTAGAAAGCTCGCACCTGGCGCTCCTCGTCAAAGCTCTACTGGGACGACTGTCTCACGGCACGTACGCGACACTCGACGCCTTGTGGGCGTTCACCTCCGCGTCGGTGAAGTGGAGGCTCGGGGCCTTGTTCCGCCGCCAGTGCTCCACCTCATCCGCGTGGTGCGGGCTCCGCGGATCGAACACCTGCCCACCGGGCAGCGCGTTCCAGGCCCGCGGCCCTTCGGGCGTCATCTCCACCACCAGCCGCTGCACCGGGCCGCTCTCGTACGAGAACTTCTCCGGATTCGTCAGCCCGGACATCGCGGCGTCCACGCCGAAGTTGTCGCCGGGCCGCGGGTACCCGCTCGGGAACCTCGCGTTCCCGGGCGCGGGGAGCGTCACCACGCTCTCGCCGATCGTCGCTGGCACCAGCGAGGCCAGCGTCAGCGTGTGCAGCTTTCCCCACCGCCACTGAGACGGGTCTGCGCCAAAGCGCTCCCGGAGGTAGAACGCCCCCAGCATCATCGCGGCGGCGACCCGCTCGTCCCGCGTCTCTAGGACATCCGTCGTCGCGAGGTTGTCCCACAGCACCGTGTCGCTCCGTGCGGCACTATAGGTCGCGAGCCGGCTGGGCTCCAGGAGGGCGAACTGCAGCGCTCGCCCCAGTCCTCTGCTGCCCGGGCTCCTCCCGATGAGGTTGAGCTCGTCATCGAAGGCGAGCTTGACCAGCCGCAGCACCGACACATTGAACAGCGCGGTCGCGATGGAGTCCGAGACCTCCGCGGCGGGTGGCTCGCCGTCCCCGATGTCCACTCCCGGTGGCGTCTCGTACGTCCACGCCGCCAGCCGATCCGCCACCTGCGCGAGCAGGTCCAGGTCCTCCGCGGTGCTCCTCTGAACCAGGCCTGACAGCTCGGGGTGAGTTCCCGGCTGTGTCCGCTCCTGTTGCACCCGTCGCGCCGCCTCCACGAACTTCGGCGCCAACAGTGCCCCCAGCGGCGAGCGATGGTCTCCTTGGACCGCCATCATGTCCTCCGGCTTCACCCCGCCCCTGTCCACGAGCGCCTGGAGCCGCTCCGTGATTCGTGCGATCCGGTGACCGATGTCGTAGTCCCACCCGATGTAGCGCGCGTCATTGAACGGGTTGCCATCCCGCGTCGTGCCTACCAGGTCATTGTTGGCCGTCGCGATGAAGCCCTTCGCCGGGTTGTGGTCCTGCGGGAGGAACTGGCTCTCCACGTCCCCGATCCACTCGCAGCTCCCGTCGCCCGGCAGCACCATCGCGGGCGACAGCCCCGTCTGCGTCACCGGGTCATACGTCAGCGCCCGGGGATCCCTCACCGGCAGCCGGGACTGCGTGGACCAGAAGATGTCCCCCTCCCGCGTCGTCACCACGAAGCTCTGGGCCCCGACCTTGAAGTGGGTCAGCGCCGCCTGCGCCTCCGCCAGGTTCGCCGCGACGTTCAACCCCAGGAACGCCTTGAACTCATTCGACACCTCGTTGCCCGTCCACCGCACGGACAGCGCCTTATTCCCGGTCCGTGGCACCACCGCGCCGCCCTGGAGCGTTGGAATGAGGATGCCGTGGTGCGGGACGTTCTCCAGCGGGAGCACCACATCCGACCGGCCCAGGACCTTGATCGTCTCCGTCACGATCTCGATCGGCACCTGCCCGCCCTGGAAGAGCACCGTGTCCGGCGCCCCGTTCTCCCCCTCTGTGATCGTCTCCTCGTACACGTCCGTCACGTCGTGGTTCGCCGTCGTGGAGCCCCACGCGATGCGATCGTTGAACCCCAGGACGATGCCGGGCACGCCGACCAGCGTGATCCCCGCCACATCCAGGTTCCCTCCGGCCCGCTTCGTGTTCAGGTGCGAGTACCAGAAGAGCGGCGGGCTCGGCAGCGTCAGGTGGGGATCGTTCGCCAGGAGCGGCGCGCCCGAGGCCGTCTTCGTCCCCGCCACCACCCAGTTGTTCGACCCGCGGCTCTCGTCGCCGAACACCTCCCGCAACCGCTTCGCCGCGTCGAAGAACCCCTGCGCCTGCGAGAGCGCAACCTCGTCTGGCAGCCTCGCCTCGCTCACGCCCACCGCCGCCTGGCGCTCCGGCGTGGCGCTCGAGAGGCCCTCCCGAGAGAACACATCGCGCGCCGGGGAGAACGACCAGAAGTCTCGGAAGAGGCCCGCGCGAGGGTCACCTGCCGGGAAGGCGGCACCCACCGCAGCCCTCGCCCTCGTCAGCGACACCTCCGCCTCGGCCGAGTACGACAGGGCGTAGGACAGGTATCGTCCGATGGCGAGCGAGTCCTGCGGAGTCCAGTCGGTGAACACGGAGGGTTGGGCCAGCAGGAGCGCCAGCAGCTCCGCGCCCGGGGGCAGCGTTGCCTTCCCGATGCGCAGCTCCGCGATGTACACGTTCACGCCCGCGGCAAACCCATCGAGCGCGGCCTTCTCCGGAGCATCCGAGGCGAGCGACGCGTACATCCGATCCGCTACCCGATTGAACCCGATCACCCGCGCGGTGACGTCGCTCTCCAGCGCGGTGGGCGACAGCGTCCCGATGAACTCCGCCAGCCGCCCGGTCACATTCCGCTTGAGGATCTCCATCTGCGGGAACCGGTCGCGCGCCATCAGGTAGCCCTGCACCAGCGCGGCGTCGTGCAGTGACGACGCGTAGATGTGCGGCATCGCCCGCTCATCCACCACGACCTCCACCGGCCCTTGGAGCCCGGGCAGCTTCTCTCCGGGATCCCCTGGGGGAGGAGGAGGAAGCGGGATGGGCGAGTCCCCGCAGTTGCAACCGCCCGCGCCGCCCATGAGGGCAAGCACCATCACACCCAGCGCACAGAGAAGACGAGAGCGGCGCACGAGATCCTCCGGGGCCTCAAGAAACCGCGAAGGTACCACAGGCGATCCGGCTGCCGCCTTGCTGTGGCTCCCCCTCCTGCACGCCATGAATCGCCTGCCCCTGAACGAGAGGGCACATGACTCATGAGGTCAATCCTGTCATAAGTGACCTGCCAAGGAGGCTTCGATGGGGAGTGACAGTCTCGAAGGGAGCTGGCGGCCGAGGGTAGACGACCGTCTGGTGAACGAGGTGCTCATGAGCGCGCTCACGCTGCCGACGTTGCTCGTCGCCCACGAGCTGAAGCTCTTTCCCCTGCTGGCGGAGAGACCGCGCACGCTTGAGGAGCTCCGTCAGGAGCTGAACATCGAGCGCCGCCCGCTCAGGGCCGTCCTCCGTCTGTGCGCCTCGCGAGGGCTGGTGTCCATCCAGGACGGGCGCTATGCGCTGACCCCCGAGGCAGAGGAGTACCTGCTGGAGAGCAGCCCTGCCTCCTACAGCGACTACCTCAACCTGCTGAAGGCCACCTCCCCGCTCCTCACCTTCGAGTCGGTCAAGGCGGCTGTGCTGTCGAACGCGCCCCAGGCCTACGGCGGCGGGACGGACATCTTCAAGACCCACGAAGAGCAGGCCGAGCAGGCCCGCAGCTTCACGCGCATGATGCACGGCCACAGCGTGGGTCCTGCCTCGGCCTGGCCTGACCACCTGGACCTGTCTGGCCATCACCACATGCTGGACATCGGCGGCGGGAGTGGCGCCCACTCGATAGGCGCGGCGCGCCGCTGGCCTCACTTGCGCGCCACCGTCCTGGATCTGCCGACCGTCTGCGACGTCGCCCGCGAGTACCTCACGCAGGCGGGCCTGCGGGAGCGCGTCGGGACGCTGGCGGCCGACATGTGGCAGGACTCGCTGCCCAAGGCGGACCTCCACTTCTACTCGGAGATCTTCCACGACTGGCCGCCGGAGAAGTGTCTCCTGCTCGCGCGCAGGAGCTTCGAGAGCTTGGAGCCGGGGGGCCGCATCGTCGTCCACGAGATGCTCTACGATGAAGAGAAGCAGCTCCCCTACCCCGCGGCGGCCTATACGGTGGGCATGCTCCTCTGGACGGAGGGCCAGCAGTTCACCGGCCCCGAGCTGAGCGCGCTGCTTACCCAGGCCGGCTTCGTGGACATCGAGCTCAAGCCCACCTTCGGCTACTGGAGCATCGCCACGGGCCGCAAGCCTTGACGGGCCGCTACAGCAGCGCGCGGACCGTCGCGGGATCGAAGGGCTTGTCGATGCGGCGGACCGCCACCCGATCGAGGAACGAGATGGCGCGTGGAGTGAAGGCCCCGGCGGACATGAAGATGATGCGTGAGAGGATCTCCGGGCGCTGCATCGCGATGGACTCGTGCAGATCCATCCCCGTGAGGTCGGGCATCATCAGGTCGCAGAAGATGAGATCGTACTCCTCCTTCTTGATCAGCAACCGCTGCTGAGCGTCCCGGGCGGTGTCGGCCAGCTCAACCCGGTGCGGCGAGCCGATGATGCGCGCGAGCGCCAGGCGGACCTCGGGGTCGTCATCGATCACCAGCACGCGCCGAGGGGAGAGCAGCCGCAGCGTCGAGGTGGGGCCTTTGGGGAGAGGCTCGGAGACAAGCTCCGCGGCGCGCAGGTGGATCCGGAACGTGGTCCCTCGCCCCACCTGGCTCTCCACCTCGATCGTCCCGCCCAGCCCGGTCACGATGCCGTGGCACACCGAGAGCCCCAGCCCTGTCCCCACTCCCACCGGCTTGGTGGTGAAGAACGGCTCAAAGATGTGCTGCAGGTGCTCCGCGGCAATGCCGCTGCCCGTATCGCTCACCTCGACGATGACCCACCCGGGCTCTCCGGGGCGCAGGGCGACCGTGACCGTGTTGCTGGCCACGGCCCCTTCCGGGATGGCCTGCGCGGCGTTGACCAGGAGGTTGAGGAAGACCTGCCCCAGCCGGGACTCGTTGCCCTGCGCGAAGGGCACCGTCTCATACTTCCGCACGAGCTGGGCCCGCTGGCGCAGCTGGGGGGCCGCCATGGAGAGGGAGAACTCCAGGGTGGCCTGCACATCGACCGGCCCCATCGCATCCGGATCGCCGCGGGCAAAGGTCCGCAGATCCCGGACGATGTCGCGGATCCGCTCGGCTCCGAGCTGGGCCTGCACCAGCGCCCGCTGAACCTCCTCCAGGTCCACGCCCGGCGTGGGCACCTTCAGCCGGGCCAGCTCCTCAATGGCAAACGTCTGGTTCGCCAGCACGTAGGACAGGGGGTTGTTGATCTCGTGGCCCACGCCCGCCGCCAGCTGGCCCGCGGTGGCCAGCCGCTCGGCCTGCACCAGCGCGCTGCGCGCCGCCTCCAGCTCGGAGGAGCGGCGCCGCACCAGCTCCTCCGCCTCGGTACGGGCCTGCTGCTCGCGCGCCAGCAGCGCGTCCCGCTCCAGCTCGGCGCGGCGGCGCCGCGAGATGTCCTCGATAACGCTGATGAAGTAGTCCGGCGTCCCGTCCGGCTTCCGCACCAGGGACACCGTGAGGTTGCACCAGATGACCTCGCCGGACCTCGTCAGGTAGCGCTTCTCCAGCGAATACGTGGAGATGACGCCCTGGAGGACCTTCAGGGCCAGCTCCAGGTCCGGGCCGAAGTCATCCGGGTGGGTGAGATCCGAGAACCCATGGATGATCAGCTCTTGCGGTGTGTAGCCGAAGGTCTCGCCCAGCTTCGAGTTGGCGCGCAGCACCTGCCCCGTCACACTGACGTGCGCGATGCCCACGGCCGCCTGCTCGAAGGTGGCCTTGAAGCGCCGCTCGCTCTCCTCCAGCCGCGCGAGCGCCAGCTCGCGCTCCGTCACATCCAGCGCCTGGGTGAGGATGCAGAGCAGCTTGCCCGAGGCGTCGCGAACCGCCGTGCAGTACCACACACAGTGGGCCAACGAGCGGTCCTTGCGGTAGGTCCTGAACTGGAGGACGCCCCACGGCGACTCCCCCAGGAAGAGCCGCCTCATCATCTCCCCGACGCGGGCCTCATCCTCCTCGTAGATGAAGCCCATCTCGCGCGGGGTCTTCCCGCGGATCTCCTCCTCGGTCCAACCGAAGATCTCCGCGGCCCGCCGGCTCCAGAGGGAGATCCGGGACTCGGCATCCCACTCGATGATGGCCAGAGGTGAGTTGTCCGCGAGGTCGCTGGCGGAGAACGTCCAGTGAGGACGAGCAGGCGAGGGAACGTTCAAGGGACGTGCAGACATGGAGGGGCCCTGCCCCTGTACAGTCTACGCCCCGAGCCCTGCCCGTGCCACCGTTCCCCTACCCAGGACGTGCGCCATCAGGACTTGCAGCGAAGGACTGCGGCCCCCCCAGGCTGGCCTCGGCGGCAATCTCTCGCAGCAGGGCGCCGTTGAAGTGGTCCCGCGCCTGCATGTAGACGCACGTGCGCTGCACCACCGAGCCAAACCGGATCTTCTCCATGTCCGCGGTCATCCCCAAGTGGACGCTCTTCATGCCCAGCTCCATGGCGCGCCGGATCAGCTGATACAGGAGCTGGCGATAGGCTCCATGGTGGTACACGTACTCGTAGTCCACCCCGCACAAGAACCCTCCGTAATGTCCGTCCTGCTTGTGGGCGGCGCAGAAGGCCACCGGCCGCCCGTCCTGGGGCCCCCCGTGGGCGGGATCCAGCCGAAGTGTCATCAGCTCCCAGGAAGAGGACTCGTGCATGGCCGCCAGCAGGCGGACGGGCAGGTGGAAGACGTTCAGGCGCATGCTCTTGCGCGCCACGTTGAGGTAGAGCGAGTGCAGGTACTCGAGCTCCTCGAGGGACAGCGTCTCGCCCACGCCCACGCCGTGCATCCGCCGCTCGTAGTGGCGGGACTGCTTGATGCGCTCCTTGAGGTGCTCGCGCTTGGAGCGCTTCACGTGGTTGAGGTACTCGTCCTCCGTCCACCAGGTGATGTTCAGCATGTGCGAGTCCAGCATGGGCACCTTGACGAGCCCGTGGTGGAGCATCTCCTGGTCCATCTCCGCGTCATCCGCGGGGAGATCTCTCAGCGTCATCACCGTGCAGCGGTTGCGATCGAACTCCTCGCGGGCCGCCTCCAGGAGCCGGGCCAGCGCGGCGCGCCAGGGGCCCGTGCGGTCCAGGTACAGGTGATTGCCCTCGGACAGCAGGGTGCCCAGCAGCAGCGCCTTGGAGGACAGGAAGTAGGGATCGTTCTTGCGCCGCTCCTCCACGCGCTGGGAGACCTCCTCACGCATGAGCATGTCGTCCTTGCACAGCGCCACCGTGAAGGGCGCCGCGGCGAGGACGCGGCCGGCCCGATCCCGGACGAGCACGTAGATGAACTGCCAGGCGTTCTCGGGCTCCGTCGTGTCGGTGAAGACCTGCTCCTGCATCATCAGCGAGTCCCAGCTGACGAAGCCCACGGTGCCCAGCACCGAGTTCCACAGCTCCTTGTCAATCTGCCAGATGGAGGAGTAGCGCTCGACCGTCAGGTTCTCCGCTACATCCACGGGCCGCGCCACGGCGGGCACCAGATCCGGCTCGGGCGAGTCGTGCTCGACGATGAGCCGCTGGATCAGCTCCTGGAGCGGAACCCGGGGCCGCGCGGCGAGCCGCCCCTTGCCCGGCAGCGCATGCCGGAACTCATCGTCCAGGTTGTCGACGGTGAGCCCCTCCTCGCCCAGCACGGAGGGGATGTGGACGGCCAGCCGCTCGATGACACGCGTCACGTCCTCGGCCGTATGGTACCCGGTGAGCGACAGGCGGATGCCCCCGCGGCGCATGGGCACGGTGGGGTACACGGAGGGCGTGACGTAGATGCCCTCGTCCATCATCCGGCGAGCGACCTTGAAGCCCAGCCGCGGCAGCCCCAGGCGCAGGAAGAAGATGGGCGTCTCGTTCTCGACGAGCAGCGGCAGCCCCGCCTCCCGGATCAGGCGGTTGGCCAGCTGGATGCGCTCCTGCAGCACCTCCTGGTGCTTGTAGATCTCCGGAGAGAGGTGCAGCCGGGCAGACGCCATGGCGGCTCCCAGCATGGGCGGCTGCAGCGGGCCGGAGAAGAAGAGCGGGCCACCCGTCTTGCGGACGTACTGGCGCTCCTTGTCGGTGGCGAACAGCAGGCACCCGCCTCCCGCGGCAAACGCCTTGTTCATCGAGGTGGCCAGGACGATGCGCTCGTTGAAGCCCATGCGCGTCAGGAAGCTGCCCCGGCCGTGCTTGCCCGCCCAGCTCATGCCGTGCGCGTCATCCACGTACAGCCGCACGTTGGGCGCGATCTTGAGTGCCTCGCGCAGCAGCTCCACGGGCACCAGATCGCCGTACATGGAATAGACGCCGTCCACGGCGAACCAGACCGTCTTGCGCACCGCCGCCAGCCGCTGGATGGCCTCCAGCGCGCGCTCCAGCTCGCCGTGCTTGACGATCTCCACGTGGCAGCCGGCCGTGCGCGTCAGCTGCGCCGCCTGCTGGATGCTGAAGTGAGCCTGGTGATCCAGGACGATGGCGTCCTTCTCCGTGGCCAGAACGCCCAGCGCGGACTGGTGCCCCAGCGAGGTGGACGAGCAGACGATGGCGTAGCCCCCGAGCACCTGGGACATCAGCTCTTCCAGCTCCGCGTACGGAGGCGCCGAGACGAAGCCGCGCGTCGCGGAGAACTGCGTGCCATACCGCCGCACCGCCTGGATCACCCCCTCGACGAGCTGGGGGTGCTGCTCCAGGCCCAGGTACGAGCACGAGGCGAAGGACAGCAGCTCCTGCCCCTTCAGGGTGAAGGTGCGTCCATGGAGCTCCTGGTCATCAGGATTGAGGAAGTAGAGCCCATGCTGGATGGCCTCCTGGTGAATGGAGTCCACCGTCGCGTTTCGTTCCGAAGCTTCCATGAGGGGACCTGGAGTGCCGTGCTAGGGTAGGAGAGGGTGCGACCTATTGCGGCCGCCTCGGAACTAGCACTGCTACATATTCTATAGGTAACGTATTTTTCTCGTACGAGCAATACCCAACAGGTAGTGCGGCACGACAAAGCCCGGGGCCTCGTAGGAACGGGGCACCCGGGCTTCGGAATTCCAGGCTGTGTGAGCGGACCTGCTACTCGACGGTGACGCTCTTGGCGAGGTTGCGCGGCTGGTCCACGTCGTTCCCGCGCATCTCGGCGACATGGTAGGCGAGCAGCTGCAGCGGGATGGTGGCCACCACCGGCGCCAGCAGCGCGCAGGCGGGGGGGATGCGGATGACGTGGTCCGCCAGGGCCGTCACGTGCGCGTCATCCTCGTCGATGATGGCGATGACCTTGCCGCCGCGGGCCCGGACCTCCTCGATGTTGCCGATGATCTTCTCGTAGGCCACGTGGGGCTGCTTGGGCGCGATCACCACCACGGGCATCTTCTCGTCGATGAGCGCGATGGGGCCGTGCTTCATCTCGCCGCCCGCGTAGCCCTCCGCGTGGATGTACGAGATCTCCTTCAGCTTCAGCGCGCCCTCCAGCGCCACCGGGTGCATGGGCCCGCGGCCGAGGAAGAGGAAGTCCTGCGCGCTCATGAACTCGCGGGCCACGCGCTTCACGGCCGCCTCGCACTTGAGCACGTCCTCGATCATCTTCGGGATCTCGGTGAGGTGCGTCAGGTGCTCCTGGGCCTGCTTCACGGTGAGGGTGCCGCGCATGCGGCCCAGCTTCACCGCCAGCATGTAGAGCGTGACGAGCTGCGTGGTGAACGCCTTGGTGGACGCCACGCCGATCTCAGGGCCGGCGTTGGTGAGCACGGAGATGTCCGCCTCGCGCGTCATGGCGCTGCCCATCACGTTGCAGATGGCCATGGCCGTGGCGCCGCGCTTCTTGGCCTCCTTGAAGGCCGCCAGCGTGTCGGCCGTCTCGCCCGACTGGCTGATGGCGATGGCCAGGTGCGTGGAGTCCACGATCGGATCGCGGTAGCGGAACTCGCTGGCCAGCTCCACTTCGACAGGCAGGCGCGCCAGCGACTCGATCATGTGCTTGCCGGCGACGCCCGAGTGCCACGAGGTGCCGCACGCCAGGATCGTCACCTTGGTGAGCGCGCGGACTTTCTCAGGGGAGAGGTTCCAGCCCTCGAAGTGGATGTCACCCTCGGACAGGAGCATCCGGCCGCGCAGCGTGTCCGCGATCGCGCGGGGCTGCTCCCAGATCTCCTTGTGCATGAAGTGCTTGTGGCCGCCCTTCTCCGCCATCATCGGCGTCCAGTCGATGCGGCGGGTAGGCCGGTTCACGAGCTGGCCCTGGCGGTTGAAGATGTCCACTTTCTCCTTGGAGACGACGGCCAGGTCCCCCTCCTCCATGTAGACGAAGTCTCGGGTGTGCTCGAGCAGCGCCGGCACGTCGCTGGCCACGAAGTTCTGCCCCTCGCCGAGCCCCAGCACCATGGGCGAGGAGTCCTTGGTGCAGATGATGCGGTGCTGATCCGTGGAGCTCACCACCGCCAGCGCGTAGGTGCCCCTCACCTGCTTGATGGCCAGGCGGACAGCCTCGACAAGATCCACGCCGCGCTCGAGCTCGTCGGAGATCAGGTGGGCGAAGACCTCGGTGTCCGTCTCCGAGGAGAAGATGTGGCCCCTGGAGCGCAGCTCCTCCTTGAGCGCCAGGTGGTTCTCGATGATGCCGTTGTGCACCACCGCCACGCCCTCGTAGCTGTGCGGGTGCGCGTTCTCGTCGGAAGGACGGCCGTGCGTCGCCCAGCGGGTGTGGCCGATGCCAATGTGGCCCTGCGGAGGCTCGGCGAGGCAGCGGGTCTCGAGGTTCTTCA
>Ga0190275_10000577_pt1 | contig 31034 bp, 26 predicted proteins | sample Popmic550T_FD_133745 | JGI IMG/M metagenome (GOLD analysis project Ga0190275, IMG submission 133745) | Populus adjacent soil microbial communities from riparian zone of Yellowstone River, Montana, USA - 550 T | ecosystem: Environmental > Terrestrial > Soil > Riparian zone > Trees stand | place...
GCGCTCGCAGTCGCCTGCGCCGACGCCAGAGTCGGCGTCGTCATCAAGGCCACCGAGGCGGCCGCAGCAATAAGTCCCTTGAAAGCCACGTCAGCTTCTCCCTTCGTACCCGAGTCTGATCGTCTCGATTTCGAGACTTTATCTAGTCGAGCGGCTCCGGCGTGTCTATCCCGAAAAGCGTCTGCGCCGGAAAGGCCGAAACGCGCTGTCCCTTCAGGGCGTTAAGGCGCCCGATCGGAGACCGGAAGGCCGACCGATCGGGCCCGTCGGCTTAACTCGGCCCCACTGTTGCCGAAGCGCGACACCCACCGAGGATTGCTCCAAATGGCATTTTGTTTCAGAGGGTTCGAGAACCCCGACTTTGGGAGGAGCCGGTGATCCCTGACTTTCGCCTGCCGCGCGTGATCGTCCATTTGGCGGCGGCCTTGCTCGCATTGACCGCGGCGCCGGGATGGGCGGCGGTGTCGATCACCTTCTATTCGAAGGAATTGGGCGCGAGCTTCCCGCATGCCTTCGTCGTCCTCGAAGGCACGCTCGAGCGCGGCGGACCGCGAATCGAGGAGGATTACGGCTTCACCGCCAAGACGATCAGCCCCGCCATCCTGTGGGGCAAGGTCTCCGGCGAGGTGATCACCGATCATACCGCCGGCTACGTCAAAGGCAGCGACCGCCACTTCACCCTCGCCCTTACCGACCCCGAATATGATCGGGTGATGGCGACGATCGCGCGCTGGCGCTCCGCCAGGCAGCCGAATTACGATCTCGACAAGCATAATTGCGTTCACTTCGTCGCCGAGCTCGCCGCCGCCATCGGGATGAGCCCCGACACCAGGAAGCTGATGAAGAAGCCCCGCTCCTTTCTCGTGACCATGACCGCCCGGAACCGGACCTGGCTGACCGGACGCGACGCGACCTTCCATCGCGTCGACACCCCGGCCGCACCGCGCCGAAGCGGTCCCAAGGTCGTCCCGCGCGCTTGACAATTCGTTCACCCTCGAATGTTAGCGCCGCTGTCCCGGCGAGCCCGCCGCCCTCTTTTCCTGAAGTGATCGTTGAATGAACGCGTCCCGTTCCGAGCAGATCGTGGTCGTCGGCCTCGGCTATGTCGGCCTGCCGCTGGCGGTAGCGCTGGCCCGAAGCTTCGACGTCGTCGGCCTCGACATAGACGAGAAGAGGATCGAGGAGCTCAGGCTGGGAATCGACCGAACCCACGAGGTCGAGAGCGAAAGGCTGGCGGCCTCGCCGCTCCGGCTGACCAGCCGCGCCGCCGACGCCGCCGGCGCGGACGTCTACATCGTCACCGTGCCGACCCCGGTCGACGGCGACAATCGCCCCGATCTCCGGCCGGTGCTGAGCGCCACCCGAAGCCTTGCGACCTTGCTCGATCCGGCACGCAAGCCGATCGTCGTCTACGAGAGCACCGTCTATCCCGGAGTCACCGAGGACATTTGCGGGCCGCTGATCGAGGAGGTCTCCGGACTCCGGCGCGGCCGCGACTTCTTTCTCGGCTATTCGCCCGAGCGCATCAATCCCGGCGACCGCGAACATACGGTGGATCGGATCGTCAAGGTTGTCGCCGGCGAGAGCGAGGCGGTGACGGACCGCCTGGCGGCGATGTACGGCGCGGTGACCAGCGCCGGCGTCTTCCGGGCCGCCTCGATCAAGACCGCCGAGGCGGCCAAGGTGATCGAGAACGCCCAGCGCGACATCAACATCGCCTTCATGAACGAGATCACCAAGATCTTCTCGAAGCTCGACATCTCGATCTGGGACGTGCTCGCCGCCGCCGGCACCAAGTGGAACTTCCTGCCCTTCCAGCCGGGCCTGGTCGGCGGCCACTGCATCGGCGTCGACCCTTATTATCTCAGCTTCCGGGCCCAGCAGCTCGGCCTCGAACCGCACGTCATCCTCGCCGGCCGGTCGACCAACGACGGCATGGGCGCCTGGATCGCGAACGGCCTTCACGAGCGGCTCGGCCGGGTCGGCCGGGCCCTCGTCATGGGCCTGGCGTTCAAGGAGAACGTGCCCGATCTCCGGAACAGCCGGGTCATCGACGTCATTCGCGGGCTCCAGGATCTCGGCCACGACGTGACGGTCCACGACCCGCTCGCCGACAGCGACGAGGCCCGCCACGAATATGGCATCGACCTCGCTGCGAACGCTTTCGATTCGCGCTACGACCTCGTCTTCGTCGCGGTTCCCCATGCCGCTTATGGCGAGCTGGACGACGGCAGGGTGGCCGGGCTGGTGGCGAAAGGCGGGCTGCTCGCCGACCTCAAGAACCTTTACAAGGGACGGGTGCTGCCGGGCGTCGAGCGCTGGACGCTCTGAGACTCGCCCGTCATCCCGGCGGAAGCCGGGACCTCGGGACAAGAAGTCCCGGCGGGTCTCCCCGAGATCCCGGCTTTCGCCGGGATGACGAGGTACCCGCTTGGTCTCCGAATCAGCGCACCGGCGCCCATTCGAACTTGAGCGGCGCCTCGCGGAAGGCGAACCGGTCGAGATGGTCGGCGAGGACGGACTTCATCCTTTCGAGAATCGCTTCATCCTCGGCCCCGACGGTGACGACGAGCGCTTCCTCTCCGGCCCGCAGCCTGGCCTCGGCAGCCGGAAAGCGGACCAGGCCGACGCCCTCCGATTGCTCGACCTCCAGCTTGTGCGCCCAGTGATTGCAGAGCTGCTTCACATATTTGGCGGCGTGAAGGGTCGGAACGGCCGCGCTGGTCTCGATCATCGTCTGTCCCCAAAATGACTGAACTTCATCTGTGCTATTGATAATCATTCGCAAGTGACTTAGCCAGCCCCCATGCCCGACCCGACCCGATTCCGTCTCCGAAGCCTCTGGTTCCAGATCCACAAGTGGACCGGCCTGCTCCTCGCTCTTCTGATCATTCCCATTTCGCTGACCGGGTCGGCCCTGGTCTGGCACGACTGGCTGGACGAAAGGCTCAATCCGCAGCGCTCCGCCGCGGCGGCGCCGAGCCTTCCGCCTTCCGCTTATGCGGCGGCGGCGAGACGCTTCGCCGAGCCCGGCGAGCGATTGTCCAGCCTCGCTTACCCGCGGGAAAGCGGCCCGATCGTCGCGACCCTTGCCCGGACCGGTCAGCCGAAAGGCGGACGGCCGGTCCGCACCTTGCTCTATCTGGATCCGGCCTCGGCGCGCCTGCTCGACCGCGCCTCGAGCGACGAGGGCGCCGTTCGAATATTGCACGTCCTCCACGGCTCGCTGATGGTCCCGGGCGTCGGCCGCCAGATCGTCGGCTGGGTCGGAGTGGCGATGCTGCTCTCCTCGCTGACGGGCCTCTGGCTGTGGTGGCCGCTCAGCGGCCGATTCACGCGCGGGCTGAAGTGGCGGCGGCGGTCGACGACCAGCGACAACCTCCATCATCAGACCGGCTTCTGGATCGCCTTGCCCTTGGCCGTCCTGTCCTTCACCGGCGCGTGGATTTCCTTCCCGGCCTTTTTCGGCGCGCTGTCCGGTGCCCCTTCGGGCCCGTCCATGGCGGACCGGATGCGGCGCATGTCGGCGCTTCCAGCGGTCGAAACGCGGATGAGCCCCGAAGCGGCGCTGGCGACGGCCAAGCCGCTGGCGACCGGCGGCCTCGTCACCGTCACCTGGCCCGGCGAAAAGGACCCCAAGTGGAAGATCGCCTACGCCCGTTCGGACGGACGAGCCGAAGTGACGGTCGACGACCGTTCCGCCGAGGCGACCCCGCCCAAGCCCCCTCAGCCCGAGACGACGGCCCGGCTGATGCGGCGGATCCACGACGGCGACGGCATGGGCACTTTGTGGCAGATCGTCATCTTCATCGCCGGAATCATCCCGGCGCTGCTGGCCGTGACCGGAATCATGATGTGGCTCAGCGTCCGCCGGGGAAGGGCACGAGCCCGAGTGGTCTGACTCCCTTCCCCTGGCGGGGACGGGCGACGGCCGCTCAGACGCCGTGATAGGCCCGGTACCATTCCACGAAGCGCGGCACGCCCTCGTCGATCCCGGTGGTCGGAGCGAAGCCGAGGTCGTTCTGGATCGCGCTGATGTCGGCATAGGTGTCGCGCACGTCGCCCGGCTGCATCGGCATCAAAATCTTCTCCGCCTTGCGGCCGCAGGACTGCTCGATCAGCTCGATCATCCGGGTCAGCTCCTCGGAGCGATTGTTGCCGATATTGTAGAGGCGATGGGGACCTCGGCTGCCGCCGGCCTTGAGCTCGCAATCGTCGCGCGGCGGATTGTCGAGGGCGGCGACGATTCCGGTGACGATATCGTCCACATAGGTGAAGTCGCGGCGCATATTGCCCTCGCCGAACACCTGGATCGGCTCGCCGGCGAAGATCGCCCTGGTGAACAGCCACATCGCCATGTCGGGCCGGCCCCAGGGGCCGTAAACGGTGAAGAACCGAAGGCCGGTCTGCGGCAGTCGGTAGAGATGGGCGTAGGTCTCGCTCATCAGCTCGTCCGCCTTCTTCGTGGCGGCGTAGAGCGAGAGCGGATGATCGACCCGATCCTCGACCCGGAACGGCAGGGTGTCGTTGCCGCCGTAGACCGAGGAGGAGGAGGCGTAGACGAGGTGCGACAGGCCGCGGTGGCGGGCCAGCTCGAGCAGATTGACGTGGCCGACCAGATTGGCCTGGACATAGGCCCTGGGATTCTCGATCGAATAGCGCACTCCGGCCTGGGCGCCGAGGTGGACGGCGCGATCGAACTCGACCCCGTCCAGCGCCCGAGCGAGCGCCGCCTCGTCGGCGAAGTCGACTTCGAGAAGATCGAAGCCGTCATGGTCGCGGCGAAGCTTCGCCTCACGGTCGCGCTTCAGGGCGACGCTGTAATAATCGTTGAAATTGTCGATTCCGACCACCTGGTCGCCACGGGCGAGAAGCCGGGCGCTGACGTGATGGCCGATGAACCCGGCCGCGCCGGTCACGAGGATCTTCATGGCCGGGGCCTTACCGGCGGGGCGCTACCCTGCCAAGCCGTTCACGCCGCCGCGGCGGCGCCCGCTTCCCGCGCCTCGATGAACCAGCGTTCCTCGCCCTCGAGCCCGATCGCCGTCAGAGTGCCGGAGCGATAGGCGCCGGTATCGACGGCGATCCGGTTGGGATGTTCCTCCGGCCGCTCGACGATCGTATGGCCGTGGACGACGACGACGCCATGGTCGCTCCGGTCGTCGAGAAAGCCCTCGCGGATCCACCTGAGGTCGCGGCTGACCTGCTTGTCGAGGGCCACTCCCGGACGGATCCCGGCATGGACGAACAGATAATCGCCGAAGCGGAAGCTGTCGTGCATCTCGTCGAGGAAGCGGACGTGGCTCTCCGGCACCTCCCGGACCAGCTTCTCCATGATCGCCGTCGGAGTCGCGTTCAGCATCCAGCCGCTGGTGAGGCCGTAGCTTTGCGAGCATTCGGTGCCTCCGTAGGCAAGCCAATGCTGGACGCTCGAATCGTCCCCGCCGAGCACTCCCAGGAGGAACTCCTCGTGATTGCCCTTGAGGAAGACGTTGCGGGCGAAGGCGGGCGGGCGGTTCACCAGCAGATCGACGACCCCGCGGCTGTCGGGACCCCGATCGACGAGGTCGCCCAGGAAGACCAGCCAGGTCTTGGCCGGCGCGCGGCGCGCATTGTCCGCTTCGATCCGGGCGAGCAGGTCGACGAGAAGATCGAGCCGGCCGTGGACGTCGCCGATCGCGTAGGCGCGGCTGCCCGGGGGTCCGCTTCGGCTCCGTGACGTCCGGCTCTTGGAAAACAGGCGATTTAACACTGACGTCAACTCCGGCGGCCCTCGGGAAGTCGATATTTGGTGTTTTGCCGCAGTTGCAAGCTTTTAGCCCCGGAAAACGCGCGACTCTGGACGACGTTGGAGAAATAAGATAAGCGCCGCAACGAGATAAAGGCAGCTCGCCTTGAGGGGCGGCGCGGGCACCGTTTCCGCGAGGAGGGGTGTGCGCCGAATCGGCGCATGAGCTGTTTCACGGAAGCCATGGATTGTGTAGAGGGCTTGTCGCCCCCGACCGGAGAGAGATGAACATGCGAGCGTTTCGGCATGAAGAGCGTGATTTTTCCTTCAGCGGGCTGATGACCCGCGCGCTGCTCGTGGTTGCGGCACTGGCGGCGGCGGGCTGCACGAGCCGCGGCGGCTCGGTCCCCTACGACCCGGTCGGCCTGACCGCTCCCGACGTCCAGTCGCAGCCGGTGGCCAACGCCTCCCATCCGATCGGCGCTCTCGACACGGTCAGCGTGTCGGTCTTCCAGGTCGAATCGCTGACCGGCGACTATAAGGTCGATGCCCAGGGCAAGATCGATTATCCGCTGCTCGGCTCGGTCCAGGCGCTGGGCCGCACCACCCAGGAGCTTCGCCAGGACATCACCGCCGCCCTGTCGCAGAAATATCTGCAGTCGCCCAACGTCCAGGTCGCGATCAAGGATCGTGCCGAGCAGACGATCACGGTCGACGGCTCGGTCCGCAACCCCGGCCAGTTCATCGTCAAGGGTCCGACGACCCTGCTTCAGGCCGTCGCCATGGCGAAGGGCACGACCGAGGACGCCAATCCGTCGCGAGTCGTCGTCTTCCGCACCATTCGCGGCGAGCGCCTGGCCGGCGCGTTCGACCTTCAGGACATCCGCCGCGCCAAGTCCGAGGATCCGGTGATCTACGGTAACGACATCGTCATCGTGGATGGAAGCCGCGCCCGAGCGGTGTATCGCGACCTGATGGGCGCCCTCCCGATCCTCGGCTTATTGCGCCCCTTTTAAGGGCGGTTCGGAATCTAGAGACAGGATTCGAAGATCATGAACAATCATGGGGGATATCTCCCGAACCAGGGTGCCGTAATGCCCTTCGATCCGAGCGGTCGACTGCCGGCGCATACCGGCCTGACCGAAGTCGCCTTCGGCCGTCCGGCCAAGGCCGATTCGCGGTTCGACATCAACGAGATCTGGCGGATCGTCGCGAAATGGTGGTGGCTGATCACCGGCATCGCGGTCGCCTGCCTCCTGGCCGCGATAGTGATCTCGCTGATGATCACTCCCCTCTACCGGGCCACCTCGACCATCGAGGTCAATCCCGAGGGCGTTCAGGTCGTCGGCAAGCAGATCGGCGACGTCCAGCCCACCGCGGGCAACGAGCGCGGATTCCTCAACACCCAGGTCGGCCTGCTGAAGAGCCGCTCGCTGGCCGAGCGCGTCGCTCGGAGCACCAACCTTGCCAATAACGAGGCTCTGTTCGAACAGGATGTGCCGCGCCAGGCGCGCGAAGCCGCCGCCGCCGGACTGGTTCAGGGCAGCGTCCTCATCCAGCCGGTGCGCGACAGCAGCCTGATCAGCATCGCGATCGAGGGTTCCGATCCGGAGCTCACCGCCCGCCTCTCCAACGCTTATGCCGACAATTTCATCCAGTCGAACATGGAGCGCCGCTACGAAGCGACCTCCTACGCCCGCAACTTCCTCCAGCAGCGCATCGCGGCGGTGAAGGCCAAGCTGGAGCAGACCGAGCGCGAGCTGGTCGCTTACGCCCAGAAGCAGGGGATCATCACGCTGAGCGTCGACACCGGCGGAACCGGCAGCGTCCGGCAGGAGCAGTCGATCGACGCCGCCACCCTGGTCCAGACCAACAATGCGCTTTCCCAGGCGAGGAGCGACCGGATTGCCGCCGAGCAGCGCTTCCGCCAGGGCGCCGGCGCCCAGTCGACCGTCGCCGCCATCAGCGACCCGACGGTCCAGGGACTTGGGCAGCAGCGCGCCGCACTCGAGGCCGAATATCAGCAGAAGCTCGCCCTGTTCAAACCGGAATTCCCGGAAATGGTGCAGCTTCGAAGCCGGATCGACTCGCTCGCCCAGGAAATCACCCGGCAGCGCAGCAGCGTCTCGGGCTCGACCTCCAATTCGCTCCGGGCCGACTACCAGGCCGCCCTGGCCCGCGAGAATGCGCTCCAGGCTAGGGTCGACCAGGGCAAGGCGGGCCTTCTGGCCCTTCGCGAGCGGAGCATCCAATACACCATCCTGCAGCGCGAGGTGGACACCAACCGAAGCCTCTACGACGCCCTTCTCCAGCGCTTCAAGGAGGTCGGAGTGGCCGGCGGAGTCGGAGCGAACGTCGTGTCCGTGGTCGACCGGGCCCAGGTGCCCGGCGGGCCGTTCAAGCCCAACCTGCCGCTCAACATCATGATCGGCCTGGCCCTGGGGCTCATCCTCGGCCTCGGCACCGCTTTCTCGATCGAGTGGATCGACGATACGATCAAGACTCCGGACGATGTCGGCACCAAGCTCGGCCTCGCCTCGCTCGGGGTCATCCCGGGCGTCGGCAAGGGGCTCGCGGTGCGCGAGCAGCTCGAGGATCCGCGGTCGCAGGTCTCCGAGGCCTATCAATCGGTGCGGACGGCGCTGCAATTCTCGACCGATCACGGCGTTCCGAGAAGCCTTCTGATAACCAGTACCCGCGCTTCGGAGGGCAAGTCGAGCACCGCGCTCGCGCTCGCGCAGACTCTTGCAAGCCTCGGCGCGTCGGTGCTTCTCATCGACGCCGACCTGCGCAAGCCGACCTTCCGAGGGCCGAGCTCCACCAGCCAGGGCCTGTCCAGCCTTCTCGCCGGATCGGAGAAGGTCGCCGAGTGCGTCCACCCGACCCAGATGGAGCGGCTGTTCCTGCTCCCGAGCGGCCCGATCCCGCCGAACCCGGCGGAGCTTCTCGCCTCGGGCCGCTTCAAGGAGATATTGGACGAAGCGCTTCAGCGCTTCGACCATATCGTCATCGACAGCCCGCCCGTGCTCGGCCTCGCCGACGCGCCCATGCTCGCCTCGAGCACCGAAGGCACCTTGATGGTGATCGAGGCCGGCGCGATCCGCCGCGCCGCGGCCTTGAACGCGGTCAACCGCCTTCGTGCCTCCGAGGCCCGGCTGATGGGCGCCATCCTCACCAAGTTCAACGCCCTCAAGGTCGGCTACGGCTATGGCTACGGCTACGGCTATGGGGAGGACGCCTATGCCTATCGCGAGGGTGACTCGCCGAAGAAGCAGATCGAGCTGCTGAAGGGCTGATCGTGGCCGCCGGCGCACAGGGGGAGGACCGGAGCACCGGGCGGCGGATCGCGGCCTGGGCGGTGACGGCCGCGTCGCCGCTCATCGCCTGGCTGATCGTGAAGACCGCGGCCTCGAGCCTGTCCGTGACGGCGGCGGTCGCCCTGGCGCCGCTTCCGCCCGAGAATCCGGCGCTGACTCTGAAGGCCCTCGACAGGGCCGCGCAGCAGCCCACGGTTCCGATGACCGAGAAGATGCAGCGGGACGCCATGCACGCCCTCACCCGGCTGCCGCTGTCCTTCGAGCCCTTCTTCGTCGCCGCCAGGGCGGCCGAGCAGAAAGGCGATCTTCGCCGCGCCATCTCCTTGATGGAGGAAGTCCGCCGCCGCCGCTATTCACACCCGTCGGCCCGAATGCAGCTGATGATCTATTACACCAAGGCGGAACGATATCCCGAGGCGCTTTCGGAAATAGACTTCGTCCTTCGCCGGAGCGAGGAATTGCGGCCGCGCCTGCTTCCCGAGCTCACCAAGCTCGTCTCCGACCCCCGCGGCCGGGCGGCGCTCGCGACGATCCTGTCGCGGGATCCGGTCTGGAAGCTGGACTTCTTCGCCGCCGCCGGAACGCGCAAGCTCGCCACGAGCGACGCTCGCGACCTCTATGAGCGGATCCGGGCGCTGAAGCCGAAGGGAGACCTGATCCTGGAGCGCCAGCTGATCCTCCAGACCCAGGCCGCGTCGGGCGATTTCGTCGGTGCCCGGCAGACCTGGCTAGCCGCCCTTCCCCAGCGCGAACGCGTGCCGAACCGCTTCATGTTCGACGGCGATTTCCGCGGCCTGCGCGCTCCCGGGCCTTTCGGCTGGAGCTTCAGGGACGTGGAAGCCGGACGGGCCGAGCCCGCCAAGGACGGCCAGCGCACCTATCTCGACGTCGCCTATTTCGGTGGCCAGACCATCGGCCTGGCCGAACAGACCCTGGCGCTTCCGCCGGGACGCCGCACCCTTCGTCTCATCGCCCGCAGCCCCAACGGAATCACGTCGGGCCAGCTCTTCTGGCGGCTGACCTGCCTTCCGGGCGGCAGCCAGATCGGAATTCTCGACATGGGCCGGGCGGTCGCGGAGAACCGCCGGTTCAGCACGGCCTTCACGATCCCGTCGGGCTGTCCCGGCCAATTGCTGAGCCTGGTCGCGGAGCCGGGCGACGTCGCGGCCGTCGTCAACCTCGAAATCTCACGCATGGAGATCGGCCAGTGAGGGGCGGCGTGTGGACCTTGGCGGCGGCCGTCTATCTCGCCGCCTGCCTGTTGCTCGGCGGCGCCAGCGCCGCGGGCGTCGCGGCCAACGCCTTTCTCCAATTGCTCGGCCTGGCCTTGATCGTGGCGCTGCTCTGGCGGCGGGATTTCGCCCTGCCCGATGGAGCGAAAGGACCGTTGTGGATCGGCGGAGCCTTGCTTCTGGTCGGACTCGTCAGCCTCGTCCCGCTTCCCGGCGGGCTTGGATCGGGCACGTTGCGCGGCGAGGTGGTGGACGGATTCCGACTGATCGGAATGGCGCCGCCGGCGCTCTCCGCCTCGCTGGCACCGGCCTGGAGCTTGAACTCGCTGCTCCATCTGCTGCCCGCGGCGGCGATGTTCCTGCTCGTGCTTCGATTGCCCAACGAGGAACGACGGCGTCTGCCGACGGTGCTTCTGGTGGTGGCCGGGGTCTCGGTGGTGCTTGGCGCGTTCCAGCTGATGGGCGGACCGGGTTCGCCGCTGCGCCTCTACGAGGTCACCAATCGAGCCTCGCCGGTCGGTTTCTTCGCCAACGTCAATCACGAGGCGACGCTCCTGCTCTGCGCGCTTCCGCTGACGGCGGTCATCGCCGGGCGCATGGCGACCCGGCGTTCCCGTTCCAAGCGGAGCGGCGGAGCGATCATCAGCGTCGCCATCGCGATCTTCATCATGGCGGGGATCACCATCAGCGGGTCGGGCGCGGGCTACGGTCTCGCCGTTCCGACGGCGGTGGGCAGCTTCCTCATCTACCGGCGGACGGTTGCCGGCGCGGTCGGGAAGGGCTGGTGGGCCGCGCTCGCCGTCCTCGCCCTGGTGTTCGCCTTTGCCGGGGTGCAGGGACCGCTGAGCAAGGAATCCCTGGAAGCGGACGCCTCCTCCCAACCTTCGAGCCGCCGAGTGCTCGCCTCGACGACGACCGAGATCGTCAAGGACAGCTTCCCGGTCGGAACCGGGCTCGGCACTTTCTCGACCGTTTATCGGCGCTACGAAGATCCGAGCAAGGTCACCAGGCAGTTCGCCAACCATGCTCACAACGATTATCTGGAAGCGGTGCTCGAGCTCGGGGCGGCGGGGGTGCTTCTCATCCTCGCCTTTCTATATTGGTGGGGACGGCGGTCCTATCAGGCCTGGAGCCGCGACTTCGAGGGCGCCGCGCTCGCCCGCGCCGGCTCGGTGATGATCGGGATCGTCCTCGCCCATTCGATCGTCGACTATCCGATCCGCACCGCCGCGATCGTCGCGGTCTTCGCCTTTGGCTGTGCACTGATGGTTCCGCCGGTCCCGCGCCGAAGCTCGGCCGAGCCGTCGGAAGACGAGGCCTCGGCGCCGCTTCGGCATATCGAGGCCGTGTGAGCCTCCCCCACGCACGCTAAACATCGAAGGAACCCCAGACGTGTTGATCGAGCAGACCGGTCTCGCCCAATTGCTCGTGCTGACGCCGCGCTTTTTCAGGGACGAGCGCGGCTTCTTCACCGAGAGCTACAACAAGCGTGCCTTCGACGAGGCGGTCGGCGGCAGCTTCGACTTCGTCCAGGACAATCACAGTCGCTCGACCCGAGGCGTATTGCGCGGCCTCCATTACCAGCTTCCGCCGCGCGCCCAGGGCAAGCTGGTGAGGGTGGCCGCAGGCGAGATATTCGACGTCGCCGTCGACCTGCGCCGGGCCTCCGCGACGTTCGGCCGCTGGTTCGGGATCGTCCTTTCGGCGGAAAAGGGCAACCAGCTGTGGATCCCGCCCGGCTTCGCGCACGGCTTCCTGACCCTCAGCGACACCGCGGACGTCCTCTACAAGGCCTCCGATTATTACGATCCGGCCTGCGAGCGCTCGGTAATCTGGAACGATCCGGATATCGCGATCGCCTGGAACCTGACGGATGAGCCAATCCTGTCCGGCAAGGATGCCGAGGCCCCGCCGCTCGCCGCCGCGGAGGCGTTCGGCGATTCCGAAGGCCGATGAGCGTATCGAGACATACGACCTACAATCTCCTCGGCGCCCTGCTGCCGCTCGGCATCGCCCTGGTCACGATCCCGCTCTACCTTCGGATCGTCGGCGCCGAACGCTACGGCCTGCTTTCCATCTGCTGGCTGCTGCTCGGCTATTTCGGACTTTTCGATTTCGGAATCAGCCGCGCGGTCTCGCAAAAGATCGCCTCGCTCGGCCAGGATAGGGGCGAGGCGCGCAGCGAAACCTTCTGGACCGGGCTGATCCTCACCCTGGTCCTGGCGGCGGTGGCGATCCCCCTCACCTTCCCGCTCGCCGCTTTGGCCCTCTCGTTCATCGACGTTCCGAACGGACAGCTTCACGGCGAGGTGGCGCGGGCGGTTCCGTGGCTGGCGGCGGTCCTGCCGGTGGCGCTGCTCGGAGCCCTGCTCAACGGCGTGCTCGCCGGCCGCGAGCGCTTCGGCACGCTCAACCTCATCGAGGGGACGGGCAACGTCCTCTTCTCGATCGTACCTTTGGCCCTCGCCTGGGCTTTCGGCCCGGAATTGTGGCTGCTCCTCGCCGGCTCGCTGGCCGCCAAGCTCGTTCCGCTGACCTTGCTGGCCGCCGCCTGCGTTCGCGCCGTGCCGGTGCGCCGTCCCCGCTTCCGGCGTGCCCTGGTCAAGCAGCTGGCCGGCTATGGCGGGTGGGTGAGCGTCACCAGCGCGATCGGGCCTTTGCTGGGCTTGTGGGACCGGTTCGCGATCGGGGCCGTGCTCGGCCCCAAGGCCGTCGCCATCTACGTCATTCCCTTTTCGCTGGCCTATCGCCTGGTCATGGTGCCGGCCGCGCTCACCAACGCCCTCTTCCCGCGCTTCGCCATGGCTTCGGAAGAGGAGCTTCAACGGCTCAGCCTGACCGCCCTGACCACCGTGTCGGTGGTGATGACTCCGATCGTCCTCGTGTCGATCCTATGCGCGGGCCCGTTCTTCACATTCTGGCTGGGCCGGGAAATCGGACCGCCGGCGGCCGAGATCGCCTACATCCTGCTGCCCGCGATCTGGGCGAACAGCCTCGCCCTGGTGGCGATGTCCATCCTCCAGGGCCAGGGGAAACCGAAATTGGTCGCTTTCGCAAATCTGGTGGAGACCCTTCCCTATGCCGGGCTGCTCTACTTCGGCCTGACCCTGTTCGGCCTCAAGGGCGCGGCGGCGGCTTCGAGCCTGCGCATGGTCGCCGACGCTCTCCTGCTGATCCGGCTGGCGCGGGCGCCGATGGCGAGACTGCTGCCTTTGCTGTTCCCGGCCGCATTGCTCGTCGGCGCGTCGGCCACGGCGCTCCTGCTGCCGATGGATTCGATCGCCCGGTGGATTTTGCTCGCGCTTTTCCTCGGTGCCGGCATCCTCGATTCCTGGCGCCGGCGCCCCGAACCGCTCGAGCAATTCGCCCGGGCGGCGCTGGGGCGCCTGAGGGGCCGGGCCGAGCGTACGAACCCATGACGGCCTAGCGCCGGAACAGCCGCCCCAGCCGGGTCGAAAGGATCCGGCCGAGCAGGGGCGTGCCGGAGACGAGAAAATTCGTGCAGGTCGTCCGGATCCAGCGCGGCCGGAATGCGCGCCGATATTTGGCGATCAGGGCCCGGCGCGCGGCGTAGAATCGCTCGTCGATATTGCCCGCGCTCTTATGGCGGAGATGGAAGTCGACCACATAGGCCGTCCGGCCGAGCAAGTCGGCGACGATGCACAAGTCCGCTCCGTAAAGGTGGAAGCCGCCGAGGTCGTGCGACAGACCGAGATTGGCGTCGCGCCTGGCGACGATGAAATTCTCGTCCAGAGCCAGCGCCCGCACCGGAAAGCGGCCCCTCGACTGGTCGGTCCCGTGCGGGTCGGTGATCCGGAGCGCCAGGCTGCCGTCGGCGGCGCCGCCGGCATTGCCGCACAGCGCCCAGGCCGGATCGAGCCTGTCCAGCTCGGCCAACCTGTCCTCGAGGGCCGCCCGCCCCTGTTCGAGCAGGAGAATGTCCTGGTGGCACAGGATCAGATAGTCGCCGGCCGCAGTGCTCAGGAAAAGATTGTAGCCGGAAAAGGCGTCGAAGGCGTTGCCCGCGCTATTGTCGAGATAGAGGAATTCGCAATCCGGACCCGAGAAGCCCCGTTCCCGGAAGGACTCGACCATTTCGGCATATTCGCCGAGATCGGTGACCAGGGTGCAGATCGAGAAACGGACCGCGCCTCGCGGGATCTGGTCCGCCCGCCGCGGCTCGGGGCCGCTTTCCTTCCGGCTTTCGCTCATGCGGCCTCTTAGCCGTCCTTGTCGCCGGCGCAACGGCCCCTTGCGGCCGCGCCGAGGTTGACAGTTTCGGCGGCGGGCGACCATGAGCGGCGGACCAAACACCGGACGGACCTGGAAAAATCATCGAAATGGCAAGCGAGGATACCCCGGCGGGCGCGATGGAGCTTCGCGATTTCTACGCCGCCAAGTCCCCCGCCTATTTTTCGGGCGTCCGGACCGACATATTGGAGGAGCTGCCGAAGGATCCGGCCGCCCGGATATTGGAAATAGGCTGCGGCACCGGCGGCACCGGCGAGGCCGCCCTCGCCACCGGCCGGGCAGGCTTCTATCGCGGCGTGGAATTCGATCCGGGCTCGGCCGAGCGGGCACGGTCCGTTCTTTCCGACGTCGTCTGCGCCAATGTCGAAACGATCGATCCGGCCCTGATCGCCGATTCCTACGACGTCCTGATCCTGAGTGAGGTGCTCGAGCATCTGATCGACCCCTGGGGCGTGATGAAGGCGCTCGCGCCCTTCGTGAAGCCGGGCGGCCGAATCTATGCCAGCTCACCCAACATATCGCATCACAGGGTGATCCGATCGCTGGTCGCCGGGCGGTTCGACTATGTGCTGGAGGGCGTCATGGACCGCACTCATGTGCGCTGGTTCACCCCTGCCAGCTATCGGCAGATGTTCGAGGATGCCGGCTTTCGAACCGTCTCGGTGGGGCCGCTGAGGCCCTATGACGGCAAGGCGCGGCTGATCAACCGGCTGAGCGGCGGACGGCTGGCGCATCTGTTCCAGGTCCAGATCATGTACAAGGGGCGCAAGCCCGGCCCCGGGCGCCCCGGCGGCGAATGACGCCCACCGTCTCCGTCGCCATGGCGACCTATAACGGCCGCCTCTTTCTGCCCGAGCAGTTGGCGAGCCTGGTCGCACAGCACCGGCGTCCGGACGAGCTCGTCGTCCGCGACGACGGCTCCACCGACGGCACCGTCGAGCTGCTCGAGGCATTCTCGAACGGCGCGCCCTTCCCCGTGAGGATCAGCCGCAACCCGAGCAACATGGGGGTCAGCGCCACCTTCCAGAAGGCGATCCTGGAATGCCGCGGGGACATCATCTTCCTGTGCGACCAGGACGATCATTGGGCTCCGGAGAAGATCCTCCGGGTCGTCGAGACCTTCGAGAGCCATCCGAGCGCGAAGGTCGTCCTCAACGACAAGATCATCGCCGACGCTCAGCTCAAACCGTCGAACGCGACGATGCTCGGCAACATGCGCGGCTCCGGAGTGCCGGACGTCGCCTTCATCGCCGGCTGCTGCTCGGCCCATCGCCGCGAATGGCTGTCGGTGGCGCTGCCGGTGCCGGCCGACGTGACCTATCACGATTGGTGGATGATCATCCTGGCCCACCAGCTCGGCATCGCCCGGATCCTGGACGAACCGCTCCAGCTCTATCGCCGCCACGGCTCCAATGCCTCGGTTCACCCGCTTTATTCCGAGCGGCCGCTGAGCCGCTGGGATCGCCTTCGAAGCGAGCTCTCGGCCTTGCGCCGCGACAAGAGGCCGGCCCTCCAGGCCTTCTGGGAAAAGGAGCTTCACGATCATGAACAGCTCGCCCGGCGAATCGAGGACCGGCAGGCCGAACTGGCGGACCTGGGACTGGGGCGCCAGGCCGTGGAGTCCCTGGCCCGGCTCAATCGGCGCAACCATGTCGCTCGGGCCCGAATCGCCGTTTCGAAAGCCCCCCGCCGACGCCGGCCGGCGCCGATCTGGAGGCTGTGGAAATCCGGCGGCTATCGCGACTTCTCCGGATGGAAGAGCGCGTTCAAGGACCTGCTTCAGTAAGAAGCGGAGCGCACCAAAGGCATAGCAGGCCGGACGCTAGAGCATGGTCATCTTAGGCTGAAGCGCTCGCTCATCCCGTCATGCTGAACTTGTTTCAGCATCCAGCTGTCCGCTTCCCGGGCGAGCGACCAGCTGAACCCTGAAACAAGTTCAGGGTGACGCCGATGTCGGAGAAAAGTCCGCGATCCATCCTCAAGCAATCACGCTTTAGTCCGCTCCCATCTGCGTCAGAACGAAGGCATAAGCCTGGGCGGTCTCGCGGATTGTCTCCCAGCGGCCGGATTTGCCGCCGTGCCCGGCGCCCATGTTGATCTTGAGGAGAAGGAGATTGTCGTCGGTCCGGGTAGCCCGAAGCCTTGCGGTCCACTTGGCCGGCTCCCAATAGGTGACCCGTGGATCGTTGAGGCCGCCCGTGATGAGCATTGGCGGATAGGCCTGCGGCTTGACCTGGTCGTAGGGGCTGTAACTTCGGATCAGCTCGAACGCGGCCTTGTCCAGGATCGGATTGCCCCATTCGGTCCATTCGCCGGGGGTGAGCGGAAGGCTCTCGTCGAGCATGGTGTTGAGCACGTCGACGAAGGGAACGTCGGCGACCACCGCGCCCCAAAGCTGGGGATCGGTGTTGACCACCACGCCCATCAGCTCGCCGCCGGCCGAGCCGCCCGAGATGGCGATCCTGCCGGCGCGGCTGAAGCCCTCGGCGATCAGGCCGTTGGCGACGTCGACGAAATCGTTGAACGTATTGGCCCGGTTCTCGAGCTTGCCCTGGAGGAACCAGTCGTAGCCGAGGTCGTCGCCGCCGCGAATATGGGCGATGGCATAAGCGAAGCCGCGGTCGAGCAGGCTGATCGCGCTCGTCGAGAAGCTCGGCGGCACGGCATAGCCGTAGGCGCCGTAGGCGTAGAGGAAGAGCTTGCCCTCCCCGTCCTTCGCGAAGCCCTTCGGGTAGACGACCGAGACCGGCACCGTCTTGCCGTCCCGCGCCGGAAGCATCAGCCGCTCGCTTCGATATTGCGAGGGGTCGTAGCCGGAAGGGATCTCCTGGACCTTGAGAGTTTCCAGCCTGCGCTCCGCAGGGTGGTAGTCGTAGATCGTCATCGGAGTGACCATCGAGGAAAAATAGAGCCGGTAGGCGTCCGGCGCATATTCGGGATTGCTGCCGAAGCCCGCCGAATAGGCCGCCTCTCCGAACGGAATCCGCTCTTCGCTGCCCGAATAAGTGCGAAGCCTGAGCTGGTCGAGGCCGTCGACCCGCTCCGAGATGACGAGATGGTCGCGATAGGCGGCGAATCCTCGAAGATAGACCCGGTCGGAGCCCCCGATCACCGTCGTCCATTCGTCCGCACGGTCCGGATCCGCCTCGGCGAGGCGGAAGTTGACGTGATCGTCGTTGGTCAGGATCCACAGGCGGCCGTGCGCGGCGTCGGCCGCATATTGGCGCTTCTCCCGGCGCGGCGAGATCAGCGTCAGAGGAGCCCGCGGATCGTCGGCGGCGACGAACCGGATCTCGCTGGTGCTATTGTCGCCGGTGGCGATGAAGATCAGGCTTCGATCCTGCGACCGGGAGACCCCGACGCTGAAGCCGAGGTCCTCGGTCTCCTCGTAGAGCGTGACGTCCTCCGCCACCGGCCGGCCGAGACGATGGTAGCGGGCGCGATAGCTTCGCCAATTCTCGTTCACCTCGGTGAAGACGATTCCCCGGCTGTCGCTGGTCCAGATCGGGTCGCCGATGGCGATCTCGCTCACCGTCTCGATGTCCGCGCCCGTCTCGAGGTCGCGGACGCGCAGCTTGAAGCGCTCCGAGCCGTCGTCGTCGACATGGCTTGCGGCATAGCGCCCGTCCGGGCTGATCGAGAGGGCGCCGCGGCGGAAATATTCCTTTCCTTCCGCTTCCGCCGCCTCGTCGAAGACGATCTGCTCGGCGCCGCCTGCGACCGGTCGCCGGTACCAGGTGCGATATTGCGCGCCGGGCTTGAAGGCCCACCAATATTCCCACCCGCCGTCGCGCATCGGGACCGAGGATTCGTCCTCCTTGATCCGGCCCTTCATCTCCTCGAACAGGGTCTCGACCAGCGCCGAATGCGGCGCCATCGCCGCCTCGAAATAGGCATTCTCAGCCTTGAGATAGTCGAGGACCTCCTTGTCCTCGACCGTCGGGTAGCCCGGATCCTTCAGCCAGGCAAAAGGATCCTCGATCGTGTAGCCGTGGCGTTCGTAGGACGAGGGGCGCGGTTCGGCGCGGGGCGGGGCTGGAAGGGTCATGGTCTCTTTCGTGGCGCAGCGGGCTGGTCTATCGGACAGCCAATAGCGACGCCCGAGGAATTTGCCATGTCGACCTACGAAGCCCGCCTCGCCGCCCTTCGCGAGCAGCTCAAGGCGGATCGCCTCGACGGCTTCGTCGTTCCGCTGACCGACGAGCATATGTCCGAATATGTCGGAAGCTACGCCCAGCGGCTGGCCTGGCTTACCGGCTTCCAGGGCTCGGCCGGCTCGGCGGCGGTGCTTCCCGAGGAAGCGGCGATCTTCACCGACGGACGCTACACGCTCCAGGTCCGCGACCAGGTCGACGGAACGCACTGGAGCTATCAGTCGGTGCCGGAGACCAGCGTTGCCGACTGGCTCAAGACCCACGCCCCCGACGGCGGCCGGATCGGCTACGATCCCTGGCTGCACACCAAGGATTGGGTGGCCCGGGCCAAGGAGGCGCTGGCGGGCAAGGGCGCCGAGCTGGTCGCGGTCCAGCGCAACCCGATCGACGCCGTCTGGGCCGACAAGCCCGAGCCCTCCAAGGCGCGGCTGGTGGTCCATCCCGACGATTTCACCGGCAAGTCCTCCGCCGCCAAGAGGCAGGAGATGGCGGACTGGCTTCACTCGGAGAAAGCCGACGCGGCGATCCTCTCCGCCCTCGATTCGATCGCCTGGACGTTCAACGTGCGCGGACAGGACGTCGAGCACACGCCGGTCGCCCTCTCGTTCGCGATCGTCAACGACGACGGCACGGCCGATTTGTTCGTCGCCTCGGAGAAGATGGGCGACGACGTCCGCAAGCATCTCGGCAACGGGGTCCGGGTCCACGAGCGCCACGCCTTCGAGCCGCATCTGCGCGGCCTCGCCGGCAAGACCGTGGTCGCCGACCCGGAGCGGGCGGTTCACGCCATCTTCGAGGCGCTCGAGAAAGCGGGCGCGAAAATCGTCCAGAAGCGCGATCCGGCGGTGCTTCCCAAGGCGATCAAGAACCGGGCCGAGATCGAGGGCCACCGCGCCGCCCAGGCGCGCGACGGCGCCGCCTTGAGCCGATTCCTCCACTGGCTGTCGATCGAGGCGCCCAAGGGCGGCGTCGACGAGCTGATCGGCGTCGAGAAGCTTCAGTCGTTCCGCCAGGCCTGCGGCGACCTTCGCGACACCAGCTTCGATACCATCTCCGGCGCCGGCCCCAACGGCGCCATCGTCCATTACCGGGTGAGCGAGGAGACCAACCGCAAGCTCGAGATGAACTCCCTCTACCTGGTCGATTCGGGGGGCCAATATCCGGACGGCACCACCGACGTCACCCGAACCGTCGCCATCGGCGAGCCGACGGCCGAGATGCGCGACCGCTTCACCCGGGTGCTCAAGGGCCATATCGCCGTCGCCCGCGCCGTCTTCCCCGAAGGCACGCGCGGAGGCCAGCTCGACAGCTTCGCCCGGCAATATCTGTGGCAGGCCGGGCTCGATTACGCCCATGGCACCGGCCACGGGGTCGGCGCCTATCTCGCCGTTCACGAGGGGCCGCAGCGTATTTCCCCCGCCGGATCGGGCCAGTCGGGCGGCGACGAGCCGCTCCAGGCCGGAATGTTCCTGTCCAACGAGCCCGGCTATTACAAAGCCGGCGAATATGGGATCCGGGTCGAGAATCTGGTGCTGGTCGAGCCGCGCGAGGTCGAGGGCTCGGAGAAGAAGATGCTCGGCTTCGAGACCCTCACCTTCGCGCCCATCGACCGGACCCTGATCGAGCCGGCATTGCTCTCGGCCGAGGAGCGCGACTGGCTCGACGCCTATCACGCCAAGGTGCTGGAGATCGTCGGGCCGCAGCTGGACGGCGAAGCCAAGACCTGGCTCGAAGCGGGCTGCGCTCCGCTTTAATCGTCATCCCGGCGCAAGCCGGGACTTGGGGACGAGAAGTCTCGGCGGGTCTCCCCGAGGTCCCGGCTTTCGCCGGGATGACGGGGATCCTCCGAACGTGACTGCGCCTTCCTCCGCCTGAGGTTCTCCCTCAGCGCTTCCGCAAGCCGTTTCTCCCGTTCCTCGTCGCGCTTCGCCATGACTTACCTTGACATGCCACCGCCGCCCCGGCCATAGCGCCGCCTCTCCCGACAGGCGAGATGCTGCCGTAGCTCAGTGGTAGAGCGCATCCTTGGTAAGGCTGAGGTCGTGAGTTCAATCCTCACCGGCAGCACCATCTTCTTTTCGAACGGCAAACGGCCGGATCCCTTTCGGATCCGGCCGCCGCGCGGACTGGCTAGAGGATGAAGTCGTTGCTCGTGATCGGGTCGGCCGGGCTGATGACCAGAACGACTTCGAAGTCGGACACGCCGTCGCCGTTCGTGTCGCCCTGGACCAGCCAAATCGGCCCGCCCAGCGAGATGTTCTCGAAGCGAAGCTCGCCGGCCGTGCTGCTGAACGCGGCGCCGCCGACGAAGTTGAAGGCCTGGTCGCCGGCGAGAAGATCGTTGGCGTCGATCCTCGACAGGTCGATGACGTCGCCGGCGTTGAAATCCTGGATTCCGTCGCGTTCCGTCGAGTTCGACTCCGCCGAATTGTCGTAGCGGAAAATGTCGTTGCCGGCCCCGCCGGTGAGGGTGTCGCCCCTCAGACCGCCGAAGATCGTGTCGGCCCCCGAGCCGCCGGTCAGGACGTCATTGCCGGCGCCGCCGAACAGCCGGAAGTTTCCGTCCGTCTCGTCCGAGCCGTTGAACGCCAGCGATTCCTCGGATCCGAGCGTGCTTCCGTTCACCGTCAACGTCTGGCCGCCGGCCAGAAGGTCGCCGTCCCAGGTGATGCTGTAATCGAACTCGGTGCCGCCGCCGCGGGCGTAGCGGGCGTCGCTGGCCCCGGCGACGGTCAAATTCTCGATGCTGACAAGCGCCCCGGCAAAGCCCGCCTGGGTGAAGTCGATCGAGTAATTGCCGCGAAGGAAGAAACCGTCGTAGCCGTCGCCGCCATCGACCACGTCGCCGGCGGCGAAGCGGCCGCCCTCGGTGAAGAAGAAGATGTCGTTGTTGGCGCCGCCGGTCAGGTCGTCGGTGCCCCGGCCGCCGTAGACGACGAACCTGGCATCCGTTTCGGCCGAACCGTCGAACGTCAGGTCCTCGCCCGCAAGCAGGGCCGAGCCGTTGACCCGCGCCTGGACCCCGACGGCGAAATTGGAGTCGCTGGTGGTGAGGACGTAGTCGAAGAGGTTTGAGCCGGGCTCGCCCAGGCTGGTGTTGGCTCCGGCGAGCATCGAGACGTTCTCGATCTCCAGGACATTGTCGCCGAGGACCAATCCTCCCGAATAATCGCCCTGCAGGACCAACGTATCGGCTCCGTCGCCGCCGTTGACCGAATCGTCCGGACCCATCGCCGCGCCGAGGAAGAGAACGTCGTTGCCGCCGCCTCCCAGCGCCATGTCGTCGCCGCCGAGGTGGAGGTAGAGCCGGTCATTGCCGAGGCCGCCGACCAGGATGTCGTTTCCACCGCCGGTGGTGACCGAGTCGTTCCCGGAGCCCGTGGTGACATGCATCTGTTCGACGCCGACGAAGTCGAGCGTAGCGGCGGTCAGATCGGCGATGTGGCCGGTATAGCCCGAGCCGAGATCGCCGCCGGTGACTCCGCCGGTGACGTCCGTCGTGGCGGCCGAATAGTCGACGATGAGCAAATCGTCGCCCGCGCCCGTATCGGCGGTGTCGGCCCCGCCGGTGATGGTGACCCGGTCGGAGCCGCCGCCGCTGACGATCGTGTCCTCGCCCGTTCCGGACGATTTCGTCCGCGCCGCCGCCGGTGGTGATCGTGTTGGCGCCGTCGCCCGAGTCGACGAAATTCCCGCCGTCGCCCGCCGTGATCGTATCGGCTCCGCTACCCGTGACGATGGTGTTGAAGCCGTCGCCGGCGGTGATCGTCCCGGCCCCTTCGCCGGTACGGATATCGTCGTCACCCGCGCCGGTGGTGAGGGTGTCGGCGCCCGCGCCGGTCCAGATCGTGAAATGCTCGAAGCCGCCGTCGATCGTCACCAACCTGCCGCCGCCGCCGGCCTCGGCGACGTTCGCCGTCGTTCCGGTGACCGCTCCCGTCGCCAGGCGATAGTCGACGAAGAGGCGGTCGTTGCCGCCTCCGCCGCTCGCCGAGTCGGCGCCGCCGGTCACGGTGACGACATTGTCGCCGTCATTGCCGACGATGCCGTTGCCGTCGGAGGCGTCGTTCACGTCGATGGGTGCGGCGCCCGCCAGGGTCACCGTGGCGATGCCGTCGCCCAGGTCGAGCACGATCCCGGTCGAGTCCGACTGCCCGGTGACGATCATCCCGCTATGTTGGATCGTCGCGGTCTCGTTCGAATAGCCCGGCTCGAGCTGGATCGTATCGCCCGGGCCGGAATCGGCCATGGCGGCGGCGATGGACGCATAGGTGCTGTTGGGACCGACGGTGCGGATAGCCATGAATTGTCTCCTGGCGGAGCGCCAGGGAACTGCATCCACCCCGGATCGCAAACGCATTGTGCACGGAAAGCGCCGCGGCGCTACTGCAGTATAAATATCCAAGCCGATGAAGAAGAAGATACTCGGCTATAGGATATGCGGTAAGTGTGTTCGACTTAACAAACAATCATTTAGATTAGAGTATAACTACTGTATTTTATTAGTCTCTCCAGGATTCGCGTTGTCTTTTTTATTTTTGCCCTCGGTTTTTCTTTTATAATAAGTTTCGACATCTCCGGTGCCAGCGGTCCTGGGGCGGCTTGAGCCTGTTGCAGCGGGATCGTGGCCGGCGGCGCGGGAGCCGGAGCGGCGGCTGAAGCGCCGGGCGCTGAACCTGCGTCCTCGTCCAGACTTGACGGCCGGCGCTCCGGAAGCGCGGCCGCGAGGACGACGAACAGGATGTCTTCCCCTGCTGGACGGCGTCCAGCGTCAACGGGGTGCGTTGCGGACGATCATGTCGAGCACGGCGGGATGGAGCGGGCGGATGAACTCGCAGCCGAGCAGATGGCCGTTCATCCAGACGACCCGGGAGTGGAGCGATTCGAGGCCGGGCAATTTCAGCCAGATGTCGGTGCCGTTCGTCAGCTCCAGATGAGTGGCGGCGCGGAAGCCCGTGACCGAAAGGTCGAGAACCTGGACCGTGACCGCGTGGGCGCCGCGTTGCCGAAGGCCGGCGCCGAGCACGACGTCGGCCCGGGCGGCGCGGCGGCCGTCGTCGTCCGGATCGGTCGAAAGCTCGGCGGCGAAGCTCATCTGAAACGCCTCACTCCCCCGGAATGGCGATGCCGACCGAAGCACCCCAGAGGCGGGCGATCTGCTTCTCATGGTGGCTCATCTGCTCGCCGAACAGGCGCGGCCGGCGGAAGCGCGGCTGGTTGGTGTCGATCGTGGTGCGCTTGAGCTGTACCAGCACCTCATGCTCGTCGATCATGTAGGCGAACTCGAGGCCGACGCGGTCCGAGCCGGTCCAGGCGACCCGGGCGGGGATGCTCGTCGCACCGCGGTTGAAGATCAGCTCGGTTCCGACCGGCGGCACGTCGCGGCACTCGACCAGGGCGCCCTTGCGCGAAAGATCGCGCAGCCGGGCGTCGATCTCGCCGTTCGCCGTCTGCAGCTTCGCGGCGAGCAGGACGCGCGCCCGCTTGGCCTGGCGCTTGCCCGCCACCTGGCCGTCGATGAATTGCTCTGCGCCCATGCCTTCGTTTCCTTACTGGCTCTTGGCAGAGGGAGGTACACGCAAGGCACCTAAATTGTCGTAAACGCGGTCGGCCTTTTCGCACCGCCGCCGTTGTCAGTATCGAGCCCGGCCCCTAAGGCGCGGCCATGCGCTTCTTCTCCGACAATGCGGCCGCGGCCTGCCCCGAGGCGCTGGCCGCCATCGCCTCCGCCAACCGGCTCGACACCGCTTATGACGGCGACTCCTGGAGCGCCCGGCTCGACGAGGCCTTTTCGGAGCTGTTCGAGACCCGGGTGACGTCGCTCTGGGTCGCGACCGGGACGGCGGCCAACGCGCTGGCCCTCGCCGCGCTCTGCCCGCCTTACGGAAGCATCGTCTGCCACCGCGACGCGCATATCCAGAATGACGAGTGCGGCGCTCCGGAATTCTACACCAACGGCGCCAAGCTGCTCCTCGGCGAAGGCCATGGCGCGAAGCTGACGCCCGAGGCGGTGACCGCTCTTCTCGACACGGTCCGCAACGACGTCCACCAGACCCAGCCTGCCGCTCTCTCCATCACCAACGCCACCGAATATGGGCTCGTCTATACCGCCGGGGAGACCGCCGCCCTGGGTGCGCTGGCGCGGGCGCGGGGCCTCGGTTTCCATGTCGACGGCGCCCGCTTCGCCAACGCCGTCGTCAGCGCCGCCGCCTCGCCGGCCGACCTGACCTGGCGGGCCGGAGTCGACGCCTTGAGCTTCGGCTTCGTCAAGAATGGCGGGATTTCGGCGGAAGCCCTGATCTTTTTCGGCGACGGGCACCGGCAGGCGACCCTCTATCGAAGGAAGCGCGCCGGGCATCTCCTGTCGAAGGGCCGCTACCTGGCCGCGCAGCTGCTGGCGATGATCGAGGACGGAGTGTGGCTTCGCAACGCGAGGGCGGCGAACGCATCGGCCGCAAAGCTGGCAGAGGCGGCGGGGGCGGACCGGCTGGTGCTTCCGGTGGAAGCGAACGAGATCTTCCTGAAGGTCACGCCCGACGAGGCGCAGAGGCTCCGCGACCAGGGCTTCGATTTCTACGACTGGGGCCCGGGCGAGGCCCGGCTGGTGACCGCCTGGGACAGCGATCCGGAGCATGTCGAGGCGCTGGCAGCGGCGATCAAGGCGCTGTGAGCGAGCCTCGTCGTCCCAGCGAAGGCTGGGACCCCAGCGAGAATCAGGGGCCGAGCTCTTCACCCCCGGGGGCCCCGGCCTTCGCTGGAGCGACGGCGTCCCCCGTCCCCTCGCCCGTCCCGAGCATGCTCCAGCCCCGGATCCTGATCCCCTTCCTCCTCATCACCCTGATCTGGAGCTCGACCTGGATCGTCATCAAGGACCAGCTCGGCGCCGTGCCCCCGTCCTGGTCGGTGACCTACCGCTTCGTCATCGCGGCGGCGGCGATGTTCGCCTGGGCCGCCATGAGCGGCGCGAGCCTGCGCATGGGCCGCCGCGGCCATGTCCTCGCCGCCTTGTTCGGGGTCCCGCAATTCTGCCTCAACTTCAACTTCGTCTATGCGGCCGAGCATCACGTCACCAGCGGCCTGGTGGCGACCGTGTTCGCGCTCCTGATGGTTCCGAACAGCGCGCTCGCCTGGCTGTTCCTCAAGCAGAAGGCGACCCGGGGCTTCACCGCCGGCTCGGCGATCGCCTGCGTCGGGGTGTCCTTGCTGTTCGTGCAGGAGATGCAGGCAAGCCCCACGTCCGCCGATGCGGTGCTTCTCGGAATCGGTCTCACCGTGCTCGGCGTGCTGTCGGCATCCGCCGCCAACATCCTGCAGTCGAGCCGCGGAGTCTCGGCCTGGCCGCTGGCCACCCTGCTCGCCTGGGGAATGGTCTACGGAGTGATTGCCAACGGCCTGTTCGCCTGGGCGGTCGCGGGCGCCCCGGTGATCGAGGCTCGGCCGGCCTACTGGCTGGGCCTCGTCTATCTCGGGCTGTTCGCCTCGGCTCTGGCCTTCCCGCTCTATTTCGCGGTGATGCGCGCTGTCGGCCCGGGCAAGGCCGCTTATTCGAGCGTCCTCGTGCCGATCCTGGCCATGGTCTTCTCGACGATCTTCGAAGACTATCGCTGGTCAACCCTCGCCGTCGCGGGGGGACTGATCGCCCTGGCGGGCCTCGTCATCGCCCTGAGGTCGAGGGCGGTTCACTCCTAAGCGCACATTGCACCTCTCCCTCCCCGCGCCTAAGTCCGCGCCATGCTCGACGTTCAGAACGCTGCCGCCGCTCCGCCCTCCGCCATCCGCCGGGAAGATTACCGGCCGCCCGACTGGCTCGTGCCCGGGGTGGAGCTGGAATTCGATCTCGGCGCACAGCGGACCCGGGTGAGGTCGAGGCTGAGCGTGACCCGCAACGGTTCGCACCACCGGCCGCTGAGACTGGACGCGCAGGGACTGAAGCTGGTCGAGCTCAGCGTCGACGGCGTAGCGGCCGGATACAGCTTGGAAGGCGAGGTCCTGACCCTTGCGCTGGACGGCGAGGCGGCGATCGTCGAGACCCTCGTCGAGATCGATCCGAGGGCCAACACCCAGCTCATGGGCCTCTACGAATCGGGCGGCATATTGTGCACCCAGTGCGAGGCGGAGGGGTTCCGCCGGATCACGCCCTTCCCCGACCGGCCCGACATGCTCTCGCGCTACCGGGTGCGGATGATCGCCGACAGGGACGCCTATCCGATCCTCCTGTCCAACGGTAATCAGGTCGGCGCCGGCGATTCGGGCGGCGGCCGGCATTGGGCCGAGTGGGACGATCCCTTTCCCAAGCCCTGCTATCTGTTCGCTTTGGTCGCGGGCGACCTCGCCGCCAATCGCGACAGCTTCACCACGCGCTCCGGCCGCAAGGTCGATCTCGGAATCTGGGTCCGCGAGGGCGATTTGCCGAAGACCGAGCATGCCATGGAATCGCTCAAGGCTTCGATGAAGTGGGATGAGGACGTCTATGGCCGCGAATATGATCTGGCCGTGTTCAATATCGTCGCAGTGGCCGATTTCAACTTCGGGGCAATGGAGAACAAGGGCCTCAACATCTTCAATTCGCGCTTCATCCTCGCCGATCCGGACACGGCGACGGATACCGATTTCGACGCCGTCGCGGGCGTCGTCGCTCACGAATATTTCCATAATTGGTCGGGCAACAGGGTCACCTGCCGGGATTGGTTCCAGCTCTCGCTGAAGGAGGGGTTCACCGTCTTTCGCGACCAGATGTTCTCCGCGGACATGGGCAGCGCCGCGGTCAAGCGCATCGAGGACGTCAAGATGCTTCGGGCGGCCCAATTCCCCGAGGACGGCGGCCCGCTCGCCCACCCGGTGCGTCCGGACAGCTATATGGAGATCGCCAATTTCTACACGGCGACGGTCTACAACAAGGGCGCCGAATTGATCCGGATGCTCCACACCCTTCTCGGGCCGGAGCGGTTCCGGGCCGGCTGCGACCTCTATTTCGACCGCCATGACGGCCAGGCGGTGACCTGCGAGGATTTCGTGCGGGCGATGGAGGAAGCGAGCGGCGAGAATCTGTCGCATTTCCGCTTGTGGTACGAGCAGGCGGGGACTCCGCGGGTCCGGGCCGAGATCGGCCAGGAGAACGGAACCGCGCGCCTTCGACTGGAGCAGGCGGTGCCGCCGACTCCGGGCCAGCCCGTGAAGAAGCCGATGCCGATCCCGCTCCGGGTCGCGCTGTTCGCCCGGAACGGCGGCGAGAAGGTCGCCGAGCGGCTCGTCCTGCTCGACAAGGCGAAGGACGATATCCGGTTCGACGCCGGCGCGGACGATGTCGTGCTGTCGATCAACCGCGGATTTTCGGCACCGGTGATCGTCGAGACCGACCGACCGGCGGCCGATCTCGCCTTCCTGTCGGCCCATGACGACGATCCATTCGCCCGATACGAAGCGATGCAGCAGCTGATGCTCGACACCTTGATGGACGCGATCGCCTCGGGCCGCGCCGATCATGGAGCAGTGGTCGACGCGGTGCGGCGGACCCTTGAGGACGGGACTCTCGACCCCGCCTTCACGGCCGACGCCGTGCTTCCGCCGACCGAATCGTTCATCGGCGACCAGATGGCGGTGGTCGATCCGGATTCCATCCGGACCGCCCGCGATTCGCTTCGGGCGGAGCTGGGCCGGGCGCTGGAGCCGCAATGGCGGGCCGCCTACGCGTCGACCGCCACCAATCGCTATGAATATTCGCCGGCGGGCAAGGGCGCCCGGCGATTGAAGACGGTGGCGCTCAACTATCTGATGGCCGCCGGGGCCGAGGACGCCCCCGCCCTTGCTCGGCGTCAGCATGACGAAGCCGACAACATGACCGACCGCCAGGGTGCGCTCGGAGCGCTCGCGAGCTCGGACTCGCCCGAGCGCCACGGCGCGCTCGCCGCTTTCTACGAGCGCTATCGGAGCGATCCGCTGGTGCTCGACAAATGGTTCACGGTGCAGGCGCTCGCGACCCGCGACGATACTTTGGAGAGGGTGGAGAAATTGGCCGGGCATCCCGACTTCTCACTGGCCAATCCGAACCGGATGCGCTCCCTGGTCGGCGCCTTCGCCGCCAACCAGCGCGCCTTCCACGATGTGTCGGGCCGCGGCTACCGCTTCCTCGCCGACATGATCCTGGCGGTCGACCGGCTCAATCCGCAGACGGCGGCGCGGCTGGTGCCCCCGCTCGGCCGCTGGCGCCGCTTCGATGTCGCCCGCCAGGACCTGATGAAGGCCGAGCTTGAGCGGATCGTCGCCACCCCGGGCCTCAGCAAGGACGTGTTCGAGCAGGCGAGCAAGTCGCTGGGCTGATCTTCACCCCGGCGAAAGCCGGGGCCTCGGGGAGACCCGCCGAGGCTTCTTGTCCCGAGGTCCCGGCTTCCGCCGGGATGACGGACGGCCTCTAAGCCGGATTTAACCATTACAGGTTAAGGCCTTACCAACCGCGGTGGGGCGCTGGCAGCGGAGACGACACAAACGTGGGAGAGATGGGCGAAATCGAGCCGGAAGCCGGTCCCGCGGACCGGGTGGCTCCACGCACCAATTTGCTGCTCGCCGCGACGGCGGAGGTCGGCGGGCGAAGCCTGCCCGTGCGAATCCGCAACCTCTCCGAGACCGGCGCAATGCTCGACGGGGCGGGCCTGCCCGAGGCGGGAATGCCGCTGGTCCTGATGCGCGGCGATCTCCAGGTCGCGGCGACCGTCGCCTGGGCGGCCGGCGCCCGGCGCGGGGTGAGGTTCGCCGGGCCGACCCCGGTCAACGAATGGACCGGAGGCAAGCCGAGGGCGACCGACCGCGGCGGCCCTCACGACCAGAGGCGAGTGGACTCCATCCAGGCCGAGGCCCGCGCCGATCCGCCTTTGGGCCGGGCGCTCCGCTCGACCGAGGCGGCCGCCCCGCCGTCCGCCCTCCCGCCCGACCTCGACGAGAGGCTGGCCGACGAGCTCGGCTACGTTCAACGCCTGCTTGAAGGGCTCGGCGACGAGCTGATCGCCGATCTCCTCCTCATCCAGCGCCACGGCAAATCGCTCCAAAGCCTCGACCGGGTCGGCCAGATCCTCGGCCACGTCTCGTCGATCCTGCGCGCCGACGACAAGGCCTCGGTGGTCGAGGAGATCGGGATGGAGGATTTGCGGGCGCGGCTTAAGCGGACGGCGATCGGTTGAGGGTCATCCCGGCGAAAGCCGGGACCTCGGGGAGACCCGCCGGGATTTCTCGTCCTGAGGTCCCGGCTTTCTCCGGGATGATGGGATTATCCCACCCAGGCCGCTATTTCCGAGGCGACCTGGTTGGCCGCCTGGTTGAGCGCCGCGGGGGCGCTCGCCGCATCGAGGGCAGCGACCGGGACCCGGGCTTCGAAACGCCTCGTCTCGATCGAATCCTTGCCGCGCGAGACGGCGGCGTCGTAGACCAGGACCGCTTCCATGCGGTCGGCGTCGAGGCCGAAGGTCTGGAGCGTTCCGGTCAGGCGCTGGCCGGGATCGAAGGTGAACTGGGTCGGGTCGAGGACCACCCGGCCGGTCTTGGCGGCGATCGTCTCCGAAACCAGGCGGGCGAACAGGATCGTCGGGACTTCCACCCACTGTGCGTCCTTCACGTAGGCCACCTGGGTGGCGCCGGTCCTGACCGGGACGCGCGGCGTGTTGAGCTCGGCCGGGGCGGTGGGCGGGACCACGGTGATCGCCTCGCCGGCGGGCGCGGTCCGGCTCGAGGCCGCGATCTGGGCGTCCGAGGTCAGGCGCATCAAGGTCGGCGGCACCTTGGCCCCGAAGCTAAGGCAGCCGGACACGGCGAGAGCCGCGGCCAGTACGACGGTGGAGGCGAGGAAGGGGCGCGTCTGTCTCATCATTTCCTCGGCTTGTAGTCGGGCAGCTTAGAGCCGCCGATGATCCCGCCCGCGCCCTGCGTGTTGAGGCGCTGGGCGACGGCGTTCAGGGAATTGGACATCTCCCTCAGGTCGCGGACGAGCTGGCCGACCTCGGGAATGGTCTGCTTGGAGAAGGCCTGGAGACCCGGCCGGGCGTCGCCCAGCGTCGCGTCGAGAGTGCCCATGCTGGTCTCGGCCGCCCGGATCGTCTGCCTCAGGTCGGCGAGCATCGGCCGGACGTCGCCGGCGAGGGTCTTGTCGGCGGTGTCGGCGAGCTGGCCCATCTCCTGGGCCGCGACACCGGTCTGGCGGATGGCGACCCGGGCCTCGGCGAGGGTGGCGGCGATCTCGTCCGAACGCTCGGCGAGGTTGCGGCTGATCACCTGGACGTTCTCGAGGATCGCCGCGATCGAATTCTGGTTGCGGTCGCCGAGCAGCTCGGTGAGCCGGGCGGTCAGCGCCGAGACCCGCTCGAGCAGC
>Ga0190275_10000578_pt1 | contig 31031 bp, 29 predicted proteins | sample Popmic550T_FD_133745 | JGI IMG/M metagenome (GOLD analysis project Ga0190275, IMG submission 133745) | Populus adjacent soil microbial communities from riparian zone of Yellowstone River, Montana, USA - 550 T | ecosystem: Environmental > Terrestrial > Soil > Riparian zone > Trees stand | place...
AGCAGCAGGTAGACGACCGCCTTGTTGATGCTGAGGTCGATCCCGGCGACGTCGATCGAGATCCACGGTTCGAGTTTGAACTCGTTCTGGGGCTGGAAGTGTTCTTCTTTGCCGGAGCTGCCGAAAACCAGCACCATCAGGATCGCGGTGGCGAGGTAGAGGCCGAGCCCGATGAAAACCTTGGCTTTGGTGCTGAGCCTGGACTTGGGTGCCTCGGAGGCCTGCTCGGCGCTCATGCGGCGCCCTGACCTTCCGGCTCGCCACCGAAGAGGTGGGCGAAGCCTTGGGCGGCGAAGGAGACCGTGAAGAGGACGAGGACGAGGACCGCGGCGGCGAGACCGGCTTCGCGCTCGGACAGACCGACGAGAAGCACCGCGGTCGCCATCAGCCAGACGCGGCCGAGCGTGGTCGCGGCGACGATCCCCATCGCCTTCTGGCGGTTGCCGGCGGCGAGCTCCGCCTGGGCGCGACGGCCGGCGATCGTCTGGATTCCGCGCTGGGCGAGCCAGGAAATGGCGCCGACCGCGTAACCGAGCATGGGCAGCTCGCCCAGCAGGAAGACTGCGAGGGCGGCGGCCAGCACGAGTAGGTCGACGTACTTGGGAGGGGACATAAAATCCGCCCTCCTAAGGGGGGTCGGGCGGATGAGCGACTATATCCGAAGGGCCGGATAATTGGCTTTCTGCTGCGGATTCGTGAGGTTTGTCACAACCTGTTACTAGCGTCCGGATCGATCGCCTCGAACTCGCCCGTCTCGGGGTCGATGGCGGGAAAGCTGCCGGTCTCCAGCTCCTGGGCGACCGCCCTGTCGACCTCCTGGGGGGCGGGGACGGAACGGCCTGCTTGGCGGCGCATGCGGCCCAGCTGCCGCAGCCGCACCTGACGCAGGGTGAGGATCTCCAGGACCGAGACGAGAAAGACGCTGGCGGCGAGGGCGAGTAGGCCGCAAACGGCCATCACGGCGGTCCAGGCCAGGTCGAAGTTGCCGTGGTCGTCGCTGTAGGGGACGAAGCGCAGAGCCAGGGCGAGCGCCGCCATGACCAGCGTCCAGCCGTAGAGGTAGAGCAGGGTCCGGCGCTGGGAGAAGCCGATGTCGGCCATCCGGTGGTGGAAGTGCCAGCGATCGGCGCGGTAGATCGGGCGCCGGTATTTGAGCCGTTTGGCGACGACGAAACCGGTGTCGAGGATCGGCACGGTGAGAATGATCAGGGGCAGGAAGAGGGCGACGACCGCGTTCGTCTTCAGTGCTCCCTGGACCGCGATGACGCCCATCAGGTAGCCGAGCAGGTTGGAGCCGGTGTCGCCCATGAAGGTGCTGGCCGGGGGAAAGCCGTGGCGCAGGAAGCCCAGCGAGGCGCCCGCGGTCAGGGCCGCGAGGACGCCAGCGGCGGTGCGGTCGAGCGAGAGGGCGACGATCGCCAGCGTCAGCGCCGAGATCACGCAGACGCCGGCGGCGAGGCCGTCGACGCCGTCGATCAGGTTGATCACGTTGACCACGGCGACGATCCCGAGCACGGTGAGGACGTCGCCGAGGTGGACCACTCCCCCCCACGGCAGCGTCAGCAGATCGACCGTGCCCGGCGTCAGCCGGCCGAAGAAGGGGATCGTGAAGTTGTCGATCGTGACCCCGGCCGAGACCGGGACGATCACCGCCGCCGCCTGGCCCGCCAGCTTCACGGCCGGGTGGAGGTCGAAGACATCGTCGGCGAGTCCGACCAGCGCGATCGCCACGGCGCCGATCAGGATCGCGTGGCTTTCGGAGTCCGGCGGCAGCCAGATCAGGCCGGCGACGAGGGCGCCGGCGAGGATCGCGAGGCCGCCGAGCTTGGGCGTCGGCACGCTGTGCAGCGAACGCTCGTTGGGTTGGTCGATGGCGCCGAGGCGGCGGGCGAGACGGATCGTCAGCGGCGTCAGCGGCAGGGCCAGCAGGCCCGCGACGAGGAAGGCGAAAAGCGCGTCCAGCGAGTTCGGGGTCTGCTCCATTCGGCTCCGGCCAGCGTGCTCAGCCTAGTAGTCCCACTAGACCGCGTAGCGGTCGAACCAGAGCGTGAAGGCCATCAGCCCCCAGAGCTGGCGGCTGAGGTCTTCGCGGCCGGAGCAGTGGCGGTCGAGCAGCGGCGCCACGGTCCCGGGGTCGAGGCAGCCCTGCCGCTCGAGGTTCGCGGCCGCGAGGACTTCCCGCGCGAACGGCTCCAGCGGCCCCCGCAGCCAGGCCGCCAACGGAATCGAGAAGCCCTGCTTGCGGCCGTGCACGACCTCGCGCGGCAGCAGCGGCGCCAGCGACTGCCGCAGCAGGCGCTTCTTGGCCAGGCCGCGGACCTTCAGCCGGGTCGGCAGGGAGAAGGCGAACTCGGCCACCCGCTGGTCGAGGAACGGCACCCGCAGCTCCAGCGAGTGAGCCATGCTGAGGCGGTCCGTCTTCACGAGCAGGTCGTCGGCCAGGTAGATGCCGAGGTCGACGTCCTGCATCCGTGCCAGCGGCGCGGCCCCGGCGGTCTCGGCGTAGCGCTCGCGGTAGAGATCGAGCGGGTCCCAGCCGGGATCGCGAGCGCCCAGCAGCGCGTGGCGGCGCTCGGCGGTGAAGATCTCCTTCCAGCCATGGTGGCGCTCCAGCGGCGGCAGGGCGGCGGCCCGGGCGAAGCGCTTCGCTTTGTAGTCGAAGCCGACCCGGGCGTCGGAGCTGGGCAGCCGCTCGACCAGCGGTGCCGCTAGCGTCGCCAGGCGGCCGACCCGGGGGGCGAGCAGGTCGGCCACGTAGGTGTAATAGCCGCCGAAGAGCTCGTCTCCCCCCTCTCCCGAGAGCGCCACCTTGACCGCGCCGGCGGCCAGCTCGGAGACGAGGTACGTGGGCAGCGCCGAGGAGTCGCCGAAGGGCTCGTCGAACGCTTCGACCAGCTTCGGCAGCAGCTCGACCGCGTCGGGGCGGACGATCAGCTCCTGGTGGTCGGTGCCGAAGCGCTCGGCGACCAGGCGCGCCCGCGAGAGCTCGTCGAAGCCGCTCTCCTCGAAGCCGATCGAGAAGGTCTTCAGCGGCCCCCGCGTCTCGGCCGCCGCCAGCGCCGTGATCCCGCCGGAATCGACGCCGCCGGAGAGCAGCACCCCGACCGGGACGTCGGCGACCAGGTGGGCGCGGATCGAGTCGCGCAGCACCTCCCGCAGCTCCGCCGCCAGTTCGGCGGCTGAGCCGTCGCGGAGCGGCTCGGCTGGGTCGGGGCCGGGACGGGCGTAGCGGTGCAGCGCGATCGCGCCCCGCTGCCAGCGGAGCAGGTGCCCCGGTGGCAGCTTGCGCGCCTCGGCGAAGATCGTCAGCGGCGCCGGGATCGAGTTGAAGGCGAGGTAGGCGGCCATCGCCTTGGGATCGATCGCGCGCGAGAAACCCGGCTGCTCGAGCATCGCCTTCAGCTCCGAGGCGAACGAGAGGTCGCCGTCTGCCAGGCGGTAATAGAGCGGCTTGATCCCAAACCGGTCGCGCGCCAGCAGAAGCCGCTGCTCGCGCTCGTCCCAGAGGGCAATGGCGAACATCCCCCGCAGCCGCTCGACGAAGGCCTCGCCGTGCTCCTCGTAGAGGTGGACCAGGACCTCGGTGTCGCAATCGGTCGCGAACCGGTGCCCGCGCCCCTGCAGCTCCCGCTTCAGCTCGCGGTAGTTGTAGATCTCGCCGTTCTGGACGACCACGACGCTGCCGTCCTCGTTGGCGATTGGCTGGTGCCCGTGATCGAGATCGATGATCGAGAGGCGGCGGGCGGCGAGGGCTACGGGCCCGCCGTGGTGGAGGCCGTCGCTGTCGGGGCCACGGGGGGTGAGGCGGCGACTCATCCTCGCCACCGCCTCGAGATCCGGCCCCCCGTTTCGCTCGGCGCAGACCACGCCGCAGATGCCGCACATGCGCGGCAGTGTCGCAGTCGCGGAGAGCGGAGATGGCCCGCCTCGATCGAGGCGGGCCATTTCTCGCCCGCGGCCTGCCGCGAGCGCCTCTCCGGCCTATTCCTGATGCATCGCGAGCGTGTCGCTTTCGGTGGAGCCAGCTGCGACGCAGTCCGCCGAGGCGGCGACGCAGGAGACGCCGCTCAACCCGCTCCAGGAGCTTCCTTCCGGGTTCGGGGAGGAGGAGGGAGCCCATTCCAGGCCATCCCATTCCTCGATCAGGGTTTTCGTGGCCCCACCGGCTTCGTACTCGCCGACGGCGTAGCACTCCGACCCGGAGACACACGAGACCGAGTGGAACGCGAAATCGCCTTCCAGGCCTGCCGGTTCTTCAGGTGCGACCTCGGACCATTCTTCGCCGTTCCAGTACATGCCCACCGCGACCCTTGCTCCACCGCCTTCGTTGACGCCGACGGCGATGCACCTCGTCGACGGCCCAGCGGTGCCGGTGCATGCGACGTCGTTCAAGCGGGTGTCGGTGCCGCCGGCTTCCGAGTTCGGAACCGAGACGATCGTCCATTCGCTGCCGTCCCAGTGCATCGCGAGCGGGATCTGGCTTTCAGATCCCAGGTAGTAACCCACGGCGACACAGGAGCCGACGACGTTGCACGAGGTGTCGTTCAGAACACTGCCTTCGCCTTCGCTGGGCGTTTCGAGGAGGACGAATTTCTGCGTCGTCGTTTCCCAGCGCATCGCCAGCGGGAAGTCGACCCCGGATGCGGAGAAGGTGCCTACGCCCAGGCATTCCAGTTTCGTTTCCAGCAGCGGAGCGCATCCCGCTCCGAGAAATTCGGAGCTCGTGGCTCCAGCTGGAGCCGGCGTGCTCATCGGCGTCCACAGGCCCGTGGCTTTAGACCATCTCTGTCCCCACGCCTGGCCGCTTTTGCTGCCCACGGCACCGCATTCGCTAACGCCGCCGAAGATGCACGCGACGTCGTTCAGTTTGGCTCCGGTGGAGGTCGCGACGACTTTCCATTCTCCGCCGTCCCAGATCTCGGCCAGCGGGCCGGACGAGCGGGCACCCACCGCCATGCAGAGCCCGGCGGTGTTGCAGGACACGTTCTCGAAGGACTGAGTGGCTTCAGGATTGACGGTCGGCTGGATTTCCCATTCGCCGGCGGCACTCGCCGGAATCGCGAAGACCGAGGCCAACAGCACCCCGAGACCCACCGCCAATGAGATTCGACGGAACTTTTCACGCACAGCATCGATGGATAGAGATCCACTTCTCCGCATTGACGGCTCCCTTTGGTTGCGAGTACCCGACTCGCGGTTGACTAGTGGGGCGAGCATAACCACTGGAGTTTTTTAATGCAATAGCGGGTACACGAACGGAGATCGACGACCGTAGATCAGCCAGGCGCGGCAGGGCCACGGCCGGCGATCTTGGTGACCGTGGCGAATAGGACGCTGAAGTAGAGGCCGACGGAGCGGTCGGCGATGTACTCCATGTCGTGGGCGAGCTTGTGCGCCCACGACTCCTCCCGGGTCACCCGCGTCTGGGCGAAGCCGGTGACTCCGGGGCGGACGACCAGGCGCTGCCAGTACTGGGGGATCTCGCGGCTGAGCTCGGCGAAGAAGGAGGGGCGGATCGGGCGCGGGCCGACGATCGCCATGTCGCCGCAGAGCACGTTCCACAGCTGCGGCACCTCGTCGAGGTGGGTGGCGCGCAGGGCGCCGCCGATCCAGGTCCGCTCTTCCTCGGTGCGGCGGGTCAGCTCCTCGCCGTAGTAGGGGCCGAGGCGGTCTTCGGCGTCGGGCTTGAGGGTGCGGAACTTGTACATCCAGAACAGCTTGCCGGCGCGGCCGACGCGGGCGCCGCGATAGAAGACCGGACGGCCGGAGCCGAGCGCGATGGCGGCGGTGGTGAGGACGAGGAGCGGCGCCAGCACCAGCAGCATCGAAGCCGAGATGAGGATGTCGAGCCCGCGCAGGACGGCGTCGACCGGGCGGTGCTCGCTCTCGGCCGCGAGCCCGACCAGCTCCTCGAAGGAGGTCTCGGCCTCGAGGTCCGCTAGGAGGGAGTTACTGGGTGGGACTCGCCGCGCAATGAGGCCCCGACGGTACCGAGAATGGTCTCGACGAGAGCGGTGGGGTCGCGTTTGGTCGGCGCCGCGTCCGCGGTCCGCTTCTCCAGCACGAGCGCGCGCGGATCGGTCAGCGGCCGCAACCGCCCGGAGCGGATCAGCGCTTCGTCGACGCCGCCGAGGCGGCCACCGTAGGTGGTGTAGACCGGGGTTCCGAGGGCGGCGGCCTCGCGGTTCATCGTTCCGCCGGCCGAAAGCACGAGGTCGGTGAGCGCAACCAGGCTCTGGGCCTCGACGGCGCCATCGGGGACGATCAGCGAGGGCAGGCGGAGGCCGGTGATGAACTCGCGCTGCGCCTGCGTCCGCGGCAGCACCACCGCGTGGACGTCGCCGTCGCGCCCGAGCCGGTCGAGGACCTTGGGGAAGAGCGGGTTCGACTTGCGGTGATAGAGCGAGACGTCCGGCGGCGGCCGCACGATCACCACGACCCGCTCGGTCTCGACCCCGAGCCGCGTCAGCGCCTCCGGGTCGGGCTCGAAGTCGTAGAGGTAGTACTCCTCCTTCAGCCCCGGGTAGGGGAAGAACTTCTCCGGCGTCACGCCGAAGCGGCGCAGGCGTTCGAGCGGAACCGAGTCGGGGAACATCACCCGCTTGGCGAGGCGGCAGCCGATGCGGTGCTGGGTGACGGCGAACTCGTAGTCATGCATGTTCGCCTCGGGGACGCCGAGGACGCGGGCGGCGATCGCGAGGTCGTTGGAGCCGTGCGCGAGGGCGAGGTCGAAGGAGCGCCGGCGGCCGAAGCGCAGCATGCCGGCGGTGCGAGCGCCGAGCCTGTAGGCCTTCTGGAATCTCGAGGCGCCGCCGTGCTGGCCGATCGGGGTGTGCTCCATCCCGTGCAGGTCGAGCAGCGCCTGGGTCTGGGCGTAGTCGCGCGAGGTGATCTCGACCGAGTGACCGTCCCGCCGCAGCCGCTCGATGATCGGGCGCAGCACCAGCACGTGCGCCGGCGCGCTCATGTCGACCCAGATCTTCAAGCGCTCAGACGGTCGCCAGCTCGGGATAGAGCGGGTGACGATCCATCAGAGCGGCGGTGCGGGCGGAGAGGCTCTCCCTCTCCGCCTCGAAGTCGGGGCCGAGCGCGGTTGCGATGACGGCGGCGATCTCACCCATCTCCTCCTCACCCATGCCGCGGGTGGTCAGAGCGGGGGTGCCAATCCGCAGCCCGGAGGGGTTCATCGGCGGCCGCGGGTCGAAGGGGATCGCGTTGCGGTTGACGGTGATACCCACCGCGTCGAGGCGGTCCTCGGCGGTCTGGCCGTCGAGCCCGGTCGGGGTCAGGTCGACGAGGACGAGATGGACGTCGGTGCCGCCGGTGAGGACCGGGATGCCGGCGGCTTCGAGGCCGGCCGCAAAGACCTGGGCGTTGGCGATCGTCTGCCGCTGGCGCGCGGCGAACTGCTCGCTGGCGGCGATCTTCAGCGCCACCGCCTTGGCCGCGACCGTGTGCATCAGCGGCCCGCCCTGCTGTCCGGGGAAGATCGCTTTGTCGATCGCCTTGGCGTGTTCCTCGCGGCAGAGGATCATGCCGCTGCGCGGTCCGGCCAGGGTCTTGTGGATCGTCGTCGTGACGACATCCGCGTGCGGGACCGGGTTCGGGTGCTCTCCGGCGGCGACGAGGCCGGCGAAGTGGGCCATGTCGACCATCAGCTTGGCTCCGACCGAGTCGGCGATCTGGCGGAAGGCGGCGAAGTCGAGCTGGCGCGGGTAGGCGGACCAGCCGGCGACGATCAGGGCCGGCCTGTGCTCGTCGGCGAGCCGCGCGACCTCCTCCATGTCGACCAGCATGTCCTCGCGGCGGACGTGGTAGGGCACGGGGTTGTAGAGCTTGCCGGAGACGTTGATCTTCATCCCGTGGCTGAGGTGGCCGCCGTGGTCCAGCGCCATGCCGAGGAAGGTGTCGCCGGGTTCGAGCAGCGCCATGTAGGCGGCGTTGTTGGCCTGGGCGCCGGCGTGCGCCTGGACGTTGGCGTGCTCGGCCCCGAACAGCTCCTTGGCGCGCGAGATCGCCAGTTCCTCAGCGACGTCGACCTCCTCGCAGCCGCCGTAGTAACGACGGCCGGGATAGCCCTCGGCGTACTTGTTGGTCAGCACCGAGCCGACCGCCTCGAGCACCGCCCGCGGCACGAAGTTCTCCGAGGCGATCATCTCCAGCGTGCGTTGCTGGCGCCGCAGCTCGCCGTCGAGCACGGCGGCGATCTCGGCATCGACCTCGGCCAGGGGGGCGATCTGGAAGTTATCCGGCAGCTCGCTCATCGAGCGAGCGACCATAGCAACGGCTCGGGATATTCTGGCCGGCGTGAGAGTGCGCTTCCCAGCCCTCGCCACCGTCGTCGCCGGGGTCTCGCTGCTGCTCGCCGGCCAGGCGCAGGGCCAGGCCGAGAATCCGTGCACCGGGCCGCAGGCACGGCAGCTGCTCTGCCCAGACCTGCGCGTCGGCCCCGCCGAAGACCTCTTCGCTGACCGGCGGGGGGGCGCCTATGGCTACGGCGGCGGCACCCTCCTCTACGCCGGCAACGACATCCGCTCACGGGGCCGGGGGCCGATGGAGCTCCGCGGTCAGCGCTACAAGCGCAACTGGATGCGGGCGAACCAGGCGATCTACCGGGTCGGCGGCGGTGTCGAGGTCTTCCGCACCGACGCCCAGCTCCACTTCTTCTCGGTCGGCTATGCGTTCGGCGGCTCCTACTGGAAGGTCCACGATCCGCTCAGCATGGAGATCTGGTCGCTGGACCCGCAGCGCCAGCCGCTGGCCCGGGTTCGCAAGGGGCCCAAGGTCTTCTACTGCTTCCGCGACCTCGAGCGCACCCGGTCGATGAAGCGATCTCCCCGCCACGCCGTCTACCCCGCCTGCAGCCAGGATCCGGCGCGCAAGCGCGTGAGGCTGGGCACCTCGGTCGGCTGGTCCGACATCTACCCCTCGACCTACGACCGCCAGTGGGTCAACGTCAGCGGCCTGCGGGGCTGCTTCGCCTTCGTCATGCGCGTCGACCCGCGGAACCTCCTCTACGAGGAGAACGAGGACAACAACCGCTCGGTGCGGATCATCCGCCTTCCCTACCGGGACGGCCCGCAGGGCTGCTGAGCGCCTAGCCGAGGCCGACCGAGGCGAGCGAGCTCGCCAGGTCCCCGGGCGAGAGGGCGCCGTGACGGAGGACCGTCCAGCCGCCGTCCTCCTCGATCGAGGAGATGTCGACGACGGTCGAGGGCAGGCCGGGCAGCTCGCCCCCGTCGAGCGCCAAGTCGACCCCCTCGAGGATCGAGGCCGGCACCTCCTCGAACCGGGCCGGCGCGAAGTTGCCGCTGAGGTTGGCCGAGGTCTGGAAGATCGGGCACATCGTCCCGGCCAGCGGGCCGGCGATCAGCCGGATGCCAAGGCGGTCGAGATCCTTGCCGCAGGCGAACGGGTAGCGGTGGCCGGGGTTGGCGACGACCAGCGTCACCGGGCCCGGCATCAGGGCGCTGATCGCCGCGACCGTGCGCGAGCCGAGGCCGGCGACCAGCTCGCGCATCGCCAGCGGCGAGAAGTAGAGGACCGCCGAGGGCTTGCCCTCGTCGCGGCCCTTGAGCCGATGGATGCGGGCGATCGCGTCGGCATTGAGGGGGTCGCAGGCGAGCCCGTAGAGGCCGTCGGAGGGGAACACCGCGACCCCACCGGCGGCGATGCAGCGCTGCATCGCGCTGCGGGCGGCCTGGGCGCCGCCGCTCTCGAGCTTGATCAGCTCCGTCGCGCCAGGCATGTCGCTCAGCGCTCCCCCAGGACGACGCGCTCGATCCCCGCCAGATCGCGGCGGATCTCAGTCTTCGCAAAACCAACTCCGCGCAGCAGCTCGGCGACAGCGACGGCCTGTCCCTCCCCCACCTCCAGCGCCAGTGCGGCAGAGCTTTTGCCCGCTATGCGGGCATAACCTCTGCCGCACTCGGTGATCAGGGCGCGGATCGCGTCGAGGCCGTCGGCCCCGGCCAGCAGCGCCTCGCGCGGCTCCCAGTCCCGCACCTCCGGCTGCAGCGAGGCCCACTCCCCCGCGGCGACGTAGGGAAGGTTGGCCAGCACCAGGTCGAACTCCTCGGCCGCCGGAATCGTGCCGGCGAGGAAGCGGACGCGCTCGCCGAGACCGAGGCGCTCGGCGTTGGCCCGGGCGACCTCGAGCGCCGCGGCGGAGGTGTCGGTGGCAGTGACCGCACAGCCCGGCAGCTCGTCGGCGAGCGCCAGGGCGATCGCGCCGGAGCCGGTGCCGACGTCGAGGGCGGAGCGCGGGGCCCGCTCCAGGGCAACTTCGACCAGCAGCTCCGTCTCCGGCCGCGGGATCAGGACGCGGGGGTCGACGACGAGGTCGAGATGGCGGAAGCCCCGCTGGCCGACGATGTAGGCGACCGGCTCGCGCCGCAGCCGCCGCCGCACCATCTCCCCGAACAGCCGCGCCGCCGGGGGTGGGACCTCGCTCGCGGGAGCGGCGATCAGCGCCGCGCGCTCGCGACCCGTCGCCGCCGCCAGCATCACTTCGGCGTCGCGGCGAGGCGCTTGGACGCCGACCGCCGTGAGGCCGTCGACCGCGGCGTCCAGCGCTTCGCGAACGGGTGCCGCTGCCGCCACCTCAGCCAACGGTGGCGGTCTCCAGGCGCTGCCGCTTCTCCTCCGCGGCAAGCGCATCGGTGAACTCGGAGAGGTCGCCGCCGAGGACGCCGTCGAGGTTGTGCGAGGTGAGCTTGATCCGATGGTCGGTGACCCGGCCCTGGGGGAAGTTGTAGGTGCGGACCTTCTCGGAGCGCTGACCGCTGCCGACCTGGGCCTTGCGCTCGGAGGCGATCTTGGCCTGCTGCTCGGCCAGCTCGCGCTCGTACAGTCGCGCCCGCAGCACCCGCATCGCCCGCTCCTTGTTTTGCAGCTGGGACTTCTCGTCCTGCATCGAGACGACGATCCCGGTTGGCTTGTGGGTGATCCGCACCGCCGAGTCGGTGGTGTTGACCGACTGCCCGCCTGGGCCGGAGGAGCGGAAGACGTCGATCTGGAGGTCGTTCTGGTCGATGTCGACCTCGACCTCCTCGGCCTCCGGCAGCACCGCGATCGTCGCCGTCGAGGTGTGGATGCGCCCCTGCGACTCGGTCTCCGGCACCCGCTGCACCCGGTGGGTGCCGCCCTCGAACTTGAAGACCGAGTAGGCACCCTCGCCCTTGACCGCGAAGGTCACGTCCTTGAAGCCGCCCATCTCCGAGACCGACTGCGAGAGGATCTCGGTCGAGAAGCCGCGCTCCTCCGCGTAGCGGGTCAGCATCTTGTAGAGGTCGCCGGCGAAGAGGGCCGCCTCGTCCCCCCCGGTCCCGCCGCGGATCTCGACCAGCACGTTCTTGGCGTCGTTGGGGTCGCGCTCGACCATCGCCAGCCGGATCTCCTCTTCCAGCTGCGCCAGCCGCGCCGGCACCTCGTCGACGACCTTGCGCATCTCCGCGTCCTCGCCCTCCTCCAGCAGCTCCCGAGCCCCTTCCAGGTCGTCCTTCAGGGTCGCGTACTCCAGCGCCAGCTCCTGAGCCGGCTGCAGCTCCCGGTACTCCCGCCCGACCTCGGCGTAGCGCTGCCGATCCGAGATCACCTCGGGATCGGACATCTGCGCCTCCAGCTCCGCGAAGCGGGCCTTCAGCTGCGCGACAAGCTGGTCGATCATCGGGTGCTAACCCTAGACGGCGCCGGTTTGCAGCCGTCTAGGCGACGATCTCGATGTGCTGGTGCTTGGCCGCTTGCTCGGGGTTCTCCCGGGCCAGAACCGCGTCGAGGGAGGCGATCGCCACCGCCAGCTGCTCTTCGTCGGGCTCGCGAGTGGTCAGGTTCTGCAGCATCAGCCCCGGCCACATCAGCGCCCGCACCCAGCCTTTGCGGCGATTTCTCCCCGCCCACTTGATCACCTCGTAGGAGAGCCCGGCGATCAGGGGGATGCCGAGGATCCGCGAGAGCAGCAGCCAGTACCACGCGGGCAGGCCGATCGGGGCGAAGACGAAGATCGCCAGCACCATCACGATCAGCAGGAAGCTGGTGCCACAGCGCGGGTGCAGGCGCGAGTAGAGCTTCGCCCGCGCCGGCACCAGCTCGTCTTCGGCCTCGTAGCAGGAGATCGTCTTGTGCTCGGCCCCGTGGTACTCGAAGACCCGCCGCAGGTCGGGCATCCTGCTGATCGCGAGGATGTAGCCGATGAAGATCGCCGTGCGCAGGATCCCCTCGATCAGCCAGAAGAGCAGGGCCGAGCCGAGCTGGTCCTTGATCAGGCTGGTCAGGCCGACCGGGACGACGAAGAAGAGCCCGATCGAGAGCAGCAGCGAGAGGAAGGCCGTGAGGCCCCAGACCCAGCCGCCGATTTCCTCCTTCTCGCCCTCCTCGTCCTCCTCCATCTGCGCGTTGGCGGAGATCGCCAGGGCCTTGAAGCCGATCTTCATCGACTCGCCGAGGGCGACGACGCCGCGGATCACCGGCAACCGCCAGATCCGGTGGCGCTGCGCCCACGGCACCAGCGACTCGGACTCGATCTCGATCTCGCCCTCGGGAGTGCGGACGGCCACGGCCCAGACCGAGACGCCGCGCATCATCACCCCCTCCAGCACCGCCTGACCGCCGACCGGCGCGTCGCGCTTGGCGACCAGAGCGCCGTCGGGCATGCGCAGCGGGTCGCCGCCGTTGCCGGCGGAGACAGGAGAAGCTTGTGCCGAGCCCACCGGCGGGCTCCCGGGTTACTTGCCGGCCCGGTGCTTGGCAGCGCGGCGCTGGAAGCGCTCGACGCGGCCGCCGGTGTCAACCAGCTTCTGCTTGCCCGTGTAAAAGGGGTGGCACTCGGAGCAGAGCTCGACATGCAGGTCGTCTTTCGTCGACCGCGTGTAGAACTGGTTGCCGCACGAGCAGTGCACGTTGGCAAGCGCGTACTCGGGGTGGATTCCTGCCTTCATCGAACCCAGTCTAGAACACGCGCCCGATTTGCTTCGTCCAGGGGTTGGGGATCGCCTCCGGGGTGCCGATAGGGAACCCGAGTGGAAACGAGCGAGACAGGCACCCCGAGAAGAGCGCCGGCCCTCATGCGCCGCCTGCTCGCGATCCTGCTGCTCGGCGGTACCGCGCTCGTGGCCCTGCACGACTGGTTCGGTCTCGGCGCCAGCCTCCATGTCGCGGTCGGCGAACCCCTCTACGCCGCGGTCGTGCTCGGCGCCGGGGTCGCCTGCCTGATGCGCGCCTCCGATTATCGCCCCGAGCACACCGCCTGGATGCTGCTCGGGGTCGCGATCCTCTGCTGGGGCGCGGCCGAGGTCTACTGGTGGGTGGCGATCGAAGGCAATGCGGAAGCTCCTTACCCCTCCCCCGCCGACATCGGCTACCTCGCCTTCTATCCCTTCGCCTACGCCGGCCTGGCGATGCTCGTGCGCGCCCGCGCCCACGAGATCAACTGGCGGCTCTGGATGGACGGGGCGATTGCCGCCCTCGGCACGGCGGCTCTGGGCACGGCCTTCGTCTTCGACTTCGTCGCCGACCGGGCGACGGGGTCGACGCTGGAAGTGATGACCACCCTCGCCTACCCGCTCGGCGACATCGTCATGGTCTCGATCGTGGTCGGCGTCGTCGCCCTCACCGGCTGGCGACCGGGCCGCACCTGGTCGCTGCTGCTTGCCGGCCTCTCCGCCCTGGTCGTCGCCGACATCGCCTTCACCCTGCAGTCGACCGCCGCAACTCTGCCCGGCGGCGACTGGATCGACCCGATCTACCTGATCGCCGCGGTCTGCCTCGCCGCCGCCGTCTGGCAGCCGACCGAGGCGGCGAGCATCACCTCGCCTCGCGACGACCGCCGCGAGATCGTCGTTCCCGCGATCTTCGCCACGGTGATGATCGGCCTCTTCGCGATGCGCTACTACGACGCGACGGGGTCGCTCTCGACCGTCCTCTGGGCGGCGACGATGGCGGCGGTGATCATCCGCCTGGCCATGAGCGACCGCGAGAACCGGCGGCTGCTCGACCAGGTGCGGACCGACCCGCTCACCGGCCTCGGCAACCGCGGCCGCATGCAGGTCGACCTGGATAGAGCGTGCGAGCGGGCCAGCGCCGAGCAGCCGGCGACGCTCTATCTCTTCGACCTCAACGGCTTCAAGCGCTACAACGACACCTTCGGTCACCCGGCCGGCGACCAGCTGCTGGCACGCCTCGGCGCCGGTCTGCGCACGGCGGTGAGCGGGGACGGCGACGCCTACCGAATCGGCGGCGACGAGTTCGTGGTGCTCGTCGCCGGCGGCGAGGACGCAGACGCCGAGCAGGTGATGAAGCGGGCGGCCGAAGCCCTGACGTCGAGCGGCAAGGGATTCGACGTCAGCGCTGCCTGGGGCGGGGTCGCGATCCCCGGCGAGGCTGCCAACCCCGGCGAGGCGATGCAGCTTGCAGACGTGCGGATGTACGCGCAGAAGGAGTCGCGGCGCCCGGCCCCCGACGACGCGATCGAGATCGAGCGTGGCGAGGGCGAGCTGCGTCTACGCCGCCCGCGCGACGGCGAAGCTCTCAAGCACGGCCAGTAGCACGGTCGTCACCTCGGTCCGGCTCTCGGGCGCGTCGGAACGGGCGACGAGCATCGCCGCCTCGTCGAGCGCCCCCAGCAGCAGGTGCGCCATCGGCTTCACCGGCAGCGGCCGGATCTCCCCCGCCTCGATCGCCGCCGCCAGGCTCGCTTCGATCAGTCCGAGGCCGTTGGCGGCACCGATCTCCCGCCAGCGGTCCCAGCCGAGCACGGCGGGCGCGTCGTGCAGGGCGATCTGGCTCAGCTCCGGCTTGGCGCACTCCTCGAGGAAGGCCTCGATCCCGGCCTTCATCGCCTCCAGCGGGCTCTCGACGTCGGAGCCGAGAACGATGCGCGCGACCCGTTCGGTCGACTCCGCCTCGAGCTGCTCGTAGGCGGCGTCGAGCAGGCCCGGCTTGCCGCCGAAGTGGTGATAGAGGGCGCCGCGGGTGACGCCCGCCGCCCGCACGATCTCCTCCGCCCCGACCTCGTCATAGCCGCGCTCGGTGAAGAGGCGGCGGGCGGCGGCGATCAGCGCCGCCCGGGTCGCCTCGGTGCGCTCGGCCTGAGTTCTGCGTCCTGGATTTACATTCATACAGTCTGTATGTTAATAGAATCACCAACAGATGAACAGATCGAGTCCGACCTTCATGCAGACAACTAGACGAGACAAGCCCAGGAGGCATCCATGAGTTCACAATCAAATCAACGCAAGGAGATCGACCTTCCCGCGGGGCGGATCCGCTACCGCGAGGCCGGCAGCGGCAAGCCGGTCGTCTTCGTCCACGGCTATCTCGTCGACGGCCGCCTCTGGGACGGCGTCGTCGACCGGCTCGCCGACCGCTGCCGCTGCATCGCCCCCGACTGGCCGCTCGGGGCCCAGCAGATCGCGATGAAGCCCGGCGCCGACCTCTCCCCTCCCGGGGTCGCCGCGACGATCTCCTCCCTGCTCGAGGCGCTCGACCTCGAGGACGTGACGATCGTCGGCAACGACTCCGGCGGCGCGATGTCGCAGGTCCTGGTCAGCCGCCATCCCGAGCGCATCGGCCGCCTCGTCCTCACCAACTGCGACACCCACGAGAACTTCCCTCCGGGGATCTTCAAGCACCTGCCGAAGCTGGCCGCCCTGCCGGGCGGCATGTCGCTGATCTCCGCCCCGTTCCGGATCGACGCCGTCGCCCGCGCCGCCTTCAAGCCGTTCACCCGGACCCCGATCCCGGCCGACCTGGTCGCCTCCTGGATGCGTCCGGGACTGCACGACCCCGACGTTCGCCGGGACCTCAAGAAGGTCACCGTCGGCATGCACCGGCGCTACACCCTGGAGGCGGCCGAGAAGTTGCGCGGCTCGGAGCTGCCGATCCTGCTCACCTGGGCCCCCGGCGACAAGCTCTTCCCGATCTCCTACGCGGAACGACTGGCGTCCGCGGCGGGCAACGCCCGCATCGTCGAGATCCCGGGCTCCAGCACCTTCGTGCCGCTGGACCAGCCGCAGCGGCTGGCCGACGAGATCGCGAGCTTCGTCGCCGCGAGTTAGCGCGAAGCGAACAGGCGTTCCCAAAATCCGCAAAGTGCAGGTTTTTCGTCCGACCGGGGGGCGAGTCTTCCTCAACCCCCTAACAGGACGGAGAGCTAGTGGCCAAGCAGATCTTCGACCAGGCACGACCCAGGAGCACGATGGCGCAGCGACTAGACGAAGCCTTCGCCGGCTGCGATCAGTGGACCCTGGCACCGCCCGTTCAGCGGCGCAGCAGCATCGACCTCAGCCCCCGCATCTCGAGCTCCTCGAGGATGATCGGCAGGGCGGCGGCGGTGCGGGCCCAGGAGCCCGGCGCGCTGTAGTAGTCGGCGTCATGCAGGAGCAGGATGTCGCCGGCCCGGACGCCGGCAGTTACGCGACCGGCAATCGAGGCAGGAGTGGCGCGTCGCGTCCAGTCCCGCCCCCACCGCGACCACAGCAGCGGCCGCCAGCCGCGACCTCGCACCGCCTTCAGCCCGGCGGCGCTGAAGATCCCGTAGGGCGGTCGGTAGTCGTGCACCGCCTGGCCGCTCGCCGTCTCGATCGCCGACCGGGCCCGATCGGCGTCGTCGAGCAGCTGGCGCGGGGTCAGCCGCAGCTGGTTGCGATGGCGGTGGCAGTGCAGCTCGACCCGGTGGCCGGCGGCGACGATCTCCGCGACCAGCGCCGGCCGCCGCACGACCTGCTCGCCGGCGAGGAAGAAGGTCGCCACCGCCTGCGCCTCGCGCAGCGTCTCGAGAATCGTCGGCGTTCCCTGCGGGTGCGGCCCATCGTCGAAGGTGAGCGCGACTCCCTCCTCGCCCTCCTGGCGCAGATGGACGCCGAGTGCCCGCCCCAGCGGCGGTACGACCGGCGCCAGCGCCGGGCCGGCGTGGGCGACGGTCGCCGCCAGCCCGGCTACCGCCAGGCCGCGGTTCAAGGGGAGGCGTCGGTCGCGGCGACCGGCTGCGCCGGGACGATCCCCTGGACTTCGGACGTGGCCGGGGTCTCGCTTTCCTTGCCGAGGTGGATCCGCTCCTGCAGCGGCTTCGAGATCACCTTGTAGGGAGCCTCGCGCTGGACCGCCGCCAGCACCAGGACGAGGAAGACCGCGGCGAGGGCGACGGCCGCGGCGACCCGCTCGGTGCGCAGGCGCCAGACCGGCTGCGGGCGCACCCGCGGCCGCACGCTGAGCGCCCGCGAGGCGATCGAGGGCAGCGAGGCGAAGGAGGAGTCGGGCGAGCGGCGCTCGCGGGTGACGTGGCGCAGGACCGACTCGAGCTCGTGGTCGGAGCGCGCGACCTCGGCCAGGCCGAAGCGCTCGAAGGCGGCGTTGTTGGCGCGCAGGTGGCCGGCCGAGAAACCGTAGGAGACGACCGGGCAGCCGCGGATGTGGGCCTCGAGCACGGTCAGGCCGGCGGTCGCGTGGATCATCGCGTCGGCCGCCGCCATCCAGTCGCTCATCTGCTCGGTGAAGCCAAGGACGCGGACCTGCTCGTTGTCGCCGAAGCTGCGCTCGAGCTTCTCGCGGGCGACCTCGTTGCGGCCGGTGATGCAGACGACCAGGGTGTCGTCGCCGGAGAGGGCGGAGCGGATCGCGCCCTCGAGGTCGCCGACCCCCCAGCCGCCGCCCGAGACCAGGACGATCCGGGCGTGCGCGGGCACGTCCAGAGCCTCGCGGGCGTCGCGCCGGGTGCGCGGCATCAGGAAGTCGCTGGAGATCGGGGGGCGAACCCACTCGACCGTGCCGGGCCCGACCAGCCGCTCGACCTCCTCGATCGACTCGGGATGAGTGACGTAGTGGAGGTCGACACCGGGATGCGCCCAGTAGCGCAGCCCCGCCAGATCGGTGATCGCCGACTGCACCGGGATCTCCAGGCGCCGGTTCTCGCGCAGCATCCCCAGCACGGCGGTGACGCCGGGGTAGGTCGAGATCACCGCGTCCGGGTCGTGCTTGGCGATCAGTCGCATCAGGCCGCGGGCGCCGATCAGGTAGCCGAGATGGTGGAAGATCCAGCGGGTCGGCGCGAACTTCGTGATCAGCCAATACTGGACGTCGAACAGCCAGGGCATCCAGCGGAAGGTGACGCGGGAGCCGTTGCGCAACACGGCGGCGCAGACCCTGCCCATCGCGTCGAGGCCGTTGGCGATCTCGACCTCGACCCCGGGAACCTCCTCCTCGAGGTCGGCCTTGATGATCCGCGCCGGCAGGTCGTGTCCCTCGCCGATGTCGGCGGTCAGCACCAGTACCCGCGGCGGCCGCTCCTCGGCCCGGGCGGCGCCGGCGAGCAGGGCCCCGGCGGCGTGTTCGTTGCCGTTCAGCGAGGGCTGCTTGCCCGGGATCGGGTCCGGCGGGCGGGTCGTGCCGCGCACCCACTCCACGTACTTGCGGACCCCTTCCTTGAAGCTCGTCTCGGCTTTCCAGCCGAGCTCCGCGAGCGCGCGCTCGTTGGAGATCGACTTGCCCGGGAAGTCGCCGGGGCGCGGCGGCGTGTGGACGATCTCGCAGTTGTCGGTGTTTTCCTGCACCCGCTCGGCGATTTCGAGGATCGTCACGACCTCGGCGCCGGAGAGGTTGTACGTGCGGCCGGCCGCCGCGGGGGCGAGCGCGGCGACGATCCCGTCGGCGAGGTCCTCGACGTAGATGAAGCTGCGGGTCGTGCTGCCGTCGCCGGCGATCGTCAGCGCCTTGCCTTCGAAGGCGAGGTCGGTGAACTTGGCGACGACGCCGGCGGCGCGGGCGCGCGGGCCGTAAGGAATGCCGAAACGCAGCACCGTGCTCTCGAGCTCGTAGAGCTCGGCGTAGCCGGAGCAGTAGGTCTCGCCGGCGAGCTTGGTCGCGGTGTAGAGGTGGCGCGGGGCCGGGATCGGCGTTTCCTCGTCGACGTCCTGCTCGACGCAGTCGCTGTAGACCCAGGTGGTGGAGCCGTAGACGACGCGGCCGACCTTGGCCCGGCAGGCCGCCTCGAGCACGTTGAGGGTGCCGCGCGTGTTGACCTCCTCGGCCAGCACCGGGTCGGCGAGGACGTGGGCGACGTCGGCGACCGCGGCGAGGTGGATGACGGCGTCGCAGTCGCGCATCGCCAGGTCGAGGTTGGCCGGGTCGGTGATCGAGCCGGTGAAGGTCTCGACCTCCAGCGGCGAGTGGTAGGGCGAGGCGCTGAGGTCGAAGACCCGCGGCGTTATCCCGCGCTCGAGCAGGCGGTCGACGACGTGGGAGCCGATGAAGCCCCCGCCCCCGGTCACCAGGACCCTCATGCTGCCTCCCCTGGGGATAGCGCGGCCGCGCGGCTCTCGGGGCGGTAGTAGAGCGGCACGCACCAGTGGTTCTCGGCCACCCAGTCGGTGTTCGGCAGATCGTCGGAGCGGCCCATGATGCGGTGGCAGGGCTGGTCGTAGACGCGGCCGGTCGACTTCTCGATGGGCTCGAAGACGATGTACTTGTAGAGACCGGAGGTCATCCCCTCGGGCAGCTCCAGCCGCGCCGGGTGGACCGGGTCGAGGTGCCGGCGGGCGTGTTCGTTCTTCCAGTCGACGATCTCCTCCACCCGTTCCACCCCGACCAGGGCGAGGGCGGCGGTGAACTCGCTCATGCGGAAGTTGAGGCCGTCGACCTCGTGCTCGAACTTGCCGTAGTTGCGGAACTTGGCGGCGAACTCGATCAGCTCCTGGTTGGCGGAGACGAGCACCCCGCCCTCGCCGCTGGAGACGGTCTTGGTCGCGTAGAGCGAGTAGACGCCGGCATCGCCGAAGCCGCCGGGCTTCTTGTGATTCCAGGCGGCGCCGTGGGCGTGGGCGCAGTCCTCGAGCAGGAAGATCCCGTGCTCGCGGCAGTAGGCAGCGATCCGCTCGGAGTCGAAGCCGATGTGGCCGCCGATGTGGACGAGAATCGCGGCCCGCGGCTTGTGGCGCTCGGCCTTGGCCTCGAAGTCGTCGAAGGACATGCAGAGGTCGCCGCGGTTGCAGTCGACGAACTCGACCTCGGCCCCGGCTCCGATCGCGGCCAGCGGCGTCGCCATGAAGGTGTTGGAGGGGCAGAGCACGGTCTCCCCCTTGACGCCGGCGAACTCGAGCGCGGCGAGCGCCCCTCCCGCCCAGCTGGAGAGCCCGAGGCTCGGCAGCCCGTTCCACTCGGCCCAGCGCCGCTCGAAGGCTTCCAGTTGGGCGCCCTCCGACCACTGCTCGGAATCGAGCACCTCGGTCCAGAGCTCGAAGAGCCGGGCGCGGTCGCGATGGTCGAAGCCGACCGCGAACTTGTCCGCGACCGCACCGACTGGGGAATCTAGGGGCGGCAAGGCGGGCGTGAAACTACCAGCGCAGGCGGAGCATCAGACGTCGGCATGCGCGGCCGCGATGACGGCGCCGACCGCCTTCGAGCCCGCCAAGAGCATCGTTCCGGCCAACGCGACTGCCATGAAGGCAACCAGGGCGGCACCGCCGAGAGGCGTGTCCGCCCAGGACTCGCCGAAGAGCAGTGGGGCCAGGATGACCGGGATCAGCACCTGCACGGCGAACATGACCGGGGCGACGTGGGTGGCCGGGCGCCGCTGCAGGGCGCTCATCTCGCTCAAGAGCGCCAGCGCCTCCGAGGCGATCGCGGTGAACAGCCAGACCCCGGCGACCAGCAGGGCACCCGCCGCCAGCTCGTCGGTCAGCAGCTTGCTGGCGATCGCGGTCCAGGCGTAGCCGAAGCCGGCGCTGAGCACGGTCAGCAGCCCCAGCGCGGAGACCCGTGCCCGCAGCAGGTAGGGAGCGGCGATCGGGATCGCCACCAGGCCCAGCGCCAGCGCGATCGCCGCCGTGCCCGCGTGGTCGGTAGTGCGCTCGGGTGCGGCCCAGGCGACCCCCGCGACCCCGGCCACGATCGCCCCCACGGCGATGAGCTCCCGCCGCCCCGGAGCCTCCCCCAGCTTCGTCGCCCCCAGCCAGAGCAGCACGACCAGGCCGCTGACCAGGCACGGCTGCACCACCGTCAGCGGCGCCAGCATCAGCGCCACGATCTCCAGCGGCCAACCCACCAGCCCCAGCGCCGTCGCCCCCAGCCAGCGCCGGTTCCCCAGCAGCTTCCCGATCAGCGAAGGCCGCAGCGAGTGCTCGTGCGAAACGTCCCGCACCTCCAGCGCCTGCAAGGCGATCGAGGTGTTGTAGAGGACCGAGGCCCCGACGGCCGCGGCTATCCCAAGGGCCAGCACCGCGCGACCCTACCTGTCGCCGGGTCGCCCTAGTGGCGTTCGCGGTGACCGGACTCGCCGTAGTGCATGACCATTCGTGAGATGAAATAGGGCATGGCAACGAGGGGAATGATCAGTCCGAAGACGAGAAGGTCATTACCAGCACCCAGAGCAACCATGCCCAGGATTGAAACGACCTCGAATATCGCACCCCCCGCAAGAATTAGCAGAAACACTCTGCTTTCGGTCATGCACCCACCTTACTCGCAACTGCAGACAAAAGCATTACAAGGATTGCTATCACGGCTCCTCCCAAGCCTCCCCTTGCCATCGCCCGTCTGACCTCCTCCTCGGGCGCACCCGCCAACGCCGGACCTGCATGTGCAAGGAAGCCCAGAACGGCAATCGTCCCAGCGAGCAGACCAACCGCGGTCGCGAAATCACTGGCGATTGAGCCGATGACGAGCACCGGCCGAGACTAGGAAATGAGGGCGCTCAGTTGGCGCACAGATCGCGCCAACTTCGTCTCAACAGCCCTACGTCTCCTGATAGAGCGGACCGTCGCCGCCCTCGGGCAGCGTCAGGCGCCCGCCCTTGGCGGTGATCGCGCCGCACTGGACGCAGTTGGAGGCGGTGACGTGGACGTCGACCTCGGCCGCCTGGCTCTCCAGCTGCTCCTCGGGGATCTCGTAGACCTGGGCCGGGCACATCGAGACCCAGGTCTGAGCGACCTCGCGCGGGACCCTGGTCTGGATGCGAACGTGGTTGGGCGCGTCGTCGCGGGTCGCGTTGCCGGAGAGGAAGACCGAGTCGAGCTTGTTGAAGGTCAGCTCGTTGTCGGCTTTGACGTAGGTGTCGCCGGCCCTGCCGAGATCCATCTCGACCTCTGAGTCGTGCTCCTGCTTCCAGTGCCCACCGGGGAAGTTGCCTTTGCTGACGGTCATCGCCGAAGCGATCGCACCGCCGAGGAAGAAGCCCTTGGAGAAGGGCTGGCGCATGTTCCGCGATTCGTAGAGGTCCTTCTCGATCGCCGAGTCGTGGACCTTTTCGTCGTATGCCTCGAAGTTGACCGAGTCGATGTCCTGCTTGAGCGCAGCGACGATCGTCTCCGCCGCGTACATGCCGGCGTGCATCGCGTAGTGGACGCCCTTCAGGGTCGGCACGTTGACCATGCTGGCGGCGTCGCCCGCGACGACCATGCCGGGGACGGCGAGGCGCTTGGGCATCGCGAAGTAGCCACCGGAGGGAATCGTCTTGGCCCCCCAGGCAACGCGCTTGCCGCCGTCGAGCAGCTTCTTGATGAAGGGGTGGGTCTTCAGCAGCTGCAGGGCGTCGTGGACCGAGAAGGTGGCGTCGGTGTAGTCGAGGCCGGCGACCAGGCCGATGCAGAGCTTGTCCTCTCCCATCGGGTAGATGAAGCTGCCGCCGAACTCGTTGAAGCGCGGCGATTTGCGCAGCGGCCAGCCCATCGTGTGAATCACCCGGTCGAGCGGCTCCTTCACCTCCCAGACCTCTTTCACCCCGAGCTCCCAGCGCATCGGGTCGGCGCCGTGCATGTCGAAGTAGTCGTAGGCGGCGTAGGTGAGGTGACCGACGGTGCCCTCGGCGAGCACGGTCGCCTTGGCGACGACGTCGGACCCGGGCTCGAAGTTGCCGAGCTCTTCGCCGTCCTTGCCGCGGCCGCGGTCGCCCGAGCGCACGCCCTTGACGACGCGATCCTCGACCAGCAATTTGGTCGCGGCGGTCTCGGAGAGGATGTAGACGCCGGCCTCCTCGGCTTTGTCGGAGAGGAAGCGGCCGAGCTTGGAGACCGAGGTGACGTAGTTGCCGTGGTTCTTGAAGTTCGGCGGCATCGGCTTCAGCGGTAGCGCCGCCTTCGAGGTCAGCAGGTAGACCGCGTCCTTGGTCACCTCCTGGTAGACCGGCCACTCCTCCTTCGGCAGGTCGGGAAACAGCTCTTCCATCGCCGAGGGCTTCATGTTCGCCCCGGAGAGGAGATGCGCACCGGCGACTTTGCCCTTCTCGATCACCGCGACCGGGACTTCGCCCAGCTTCTCGGTCAGCTCCGGCTCGTTCTCGAGCAGCTGCATCACCTTGTTGGCGCAGGCAAGGCCCGCGGGCCCGCCGCCGACTATCGCGACCCCCACCTCGATCCGCTCGTCGACGGGATCGGTCGGAGGACCGATCACGTCGGCGGAATCGAACGGCGGTGGAAACTCGCTCGGTGCGACGGCGGGCACTGCTCAGCCTGCCTTCTTCGCCTTGATCGCCTCGGTCAGCTTGGGGACGATCTTGTGCAGATCGCCGACCACGCCGAGGTCGGAGAACTCGAAGATCGGGGCGTTCGGGTCCTTGTTGATCGCAAGGATGTTCTCCGAGTTCTGCATCCCGACCTTGTGCTGGATCGCGCCGGAGACACCGGCGGCGAGGTAGAGCTTCGGCGCGACCGTCTTGCCGGTCTGGCCGATCTGAGCCGCGTAGGGGTACCAGCCGGCGTCGACGACCGCGCGGGTGGCGGCGACGGCGCCGCCCATCGACTCGGCCAGTTCCTCGGCCAGCTCGAAGCCCTCTTTGGCGCCGAGGCCACGGCCGCCGCCGACGAGAATGTCGGCGTCCTCGATGTTGACGTCGGCACCACGCTGCTCGCCGCGCTGGACCATCGTCGCCTTGGTCGACCAGGCGGAGAGCTCGACGTCGACGTCGACTACCTCGGCCGTGCCACCGCTCTCCTTGGCGTCGAACGCGTTGAGGCGGCTGATGATGATGCCGGGCTCGCTGACGTAGCCGACATCGGCGATCTCGGAGTCCTGCAGGATCGGGCGCTCGGCGACCAGCTTGCCGTCCTGCACCTTGACCTCGGTGACCTCCATGGTGACGCCGGCGTTGAGGCGGGCGGTCAGACCGGCACCGATCTCGAAGCCGAGCAGGCCGCCGCCAAACAGCGCGTAGGAGATGCCGTTCTCGGTGATGACCTTGGCCATCGCGTCGACGATCGGCTGCGCCAGGCCCTCGGGCACGCTCTTGGCCCGGTAGACCTTGGCCGCGCCCCAGTTGCCGAGCGCGGCGCAGGCGTCGTCGCCGATGTCGCCGACGACCAGCGCCGCGGCTTCGCCACCGACTTCGCCAGCCAGCTTGGCCGCCTCGGAGATCGCCCCGAGTGAGTTTTTGTTGAAGTTGCCCTCGTCGTCGTGCAGGGCGTAAACCAGGATGCCTGCCATCTAGATCAGCTTCCTCTCGTCGAGCCAGGCGACGATCTTTTCGACCGTCTCGTTGGTGTCCTCGTCCTCGATGATCTCGCCGGCCACCTTGGCGGGGGGCGGGTTGAGCGCGAGAACCTTGGTCTTGGAGCCGGACTCGCCGACCATGCCGCCGTCGATGCCGACGTCGCCCGTGGCCTTGGTGTCGAGCGGTTTTTTCTTCGCGCCCATGATCGCCTTGAGGCTGGGGTAGCGGGGCTCGTTGATCGCGTCGCCGACGCTGATCACGGCGGGCAGCTCGATCTCGACGGTGTCGTAGCCGTACTCGGCCTGGCGCTCGCAGCGCAGCTTGCCGTCGTTGACGTCGATCTGGATCACCTGGGTCAGCGAGGGCATCTGCAGGTGGTCGGCGACGACGGCGCCGATCGTGTAGCACTCGCCGTCATCGGACTGCTGGCCCAGCAGGACCAGGTCGGGGCTCTCGGACTCGAGAACCTTGGCCAGCGAGTAGCCGGTGGCGCAGACGTCGGACCCCTGCAGGGCGTCGTCGGAGAGATGCACCGAGCGGTCGGCGCCGAGGGCGACGGCCTTGTGCAGAGCGCGGACGGCGGAGCCGGGGCCCATCGTGACGGCCACAACCTCCTCGACCGGGATCGCTCCACCCTCCTTGATCTGCATGGCCGCCTCGAGGGCGTGCGTATCGAAGGGGTTGAGGTTTTTCTCGCCACCGCGGTCCAGCCGCATCGTGTTCGGGTCGATGCGCTTCTGAACGGCAGCGTCCGGGACCTCCTTGACGAGGACGCAGATCTTCAAGTTGAAGCCTCCTTGGGCTGGTTGATTGACCAGTCAGTCAGGTGAGTCGGGCAGTTTATCCAGCTTGCTGGCGGAGCGTTATTCGCCGCGCTCGTGGCGCTCGGTGGCGCCGGCGCGGATGAAGTCGACGATCTCGTCGGTGCCGGCGCCCGGGGTGAAGACCGCGGCGACGCCGAGCTTCTTCAGCTCCGGGATGTCGTCGGCGGGGATCGTGCCGCCGACCGTGACCAGGACGTCGTCGACCCCCTGCTCGGCCAGCAGGGCGACGACTTTGGGGACCAGGGTCATGTGGGCGCCGGAGAGGATCGAGAGGCCGACCGCGTCGGCATCCTCCTGGATCACCGTCTCGGCGATCTGCTCCGGGGTCTGGTGCAGGCCCGTGTAGATGACCTCCATGCCGGCGTCGCGCAGGGCGCGGGCGATGATCTTGGCGCCACGGTCGTGGCCGTCGAGGCCGGGCTTGGCGACGACGACGCGGATCTTGCGGGCGGTGGCGGTGGTCATCAGCGGCGGGAAGCCTAGAACACGGGGCTCTCGGTGTAGGTCCCGAAGACCTCCTGCATCGCCGCGATCATCTCGCCCTCGGTGGCGCGGGCGCGGGCGGCGGCGAGGATCGGCGGCATCAGATTGCCCTCACCGGCGGCGGCGCCCTTGAGCTCGGCGAGGGCACTCTCGACGGCGGCGCCGTCGCGGGCGGCCCTCATCGCCCGCACGCGCCCGACCTGCTCGGCTTCCAGCGCCGGGTCGATCTTCAGGATCGCGGTCGGTTCTTCGTCGTCCTGGGTGAAGTCGTTGACGCCGACGACGATGCGCTTGCGCTCGTTCAGCTCCTGCTGGTAGACGAAGGAGGCATCGGCGATCTCGCGCTGGGGGAAGTTGCGGCGGATCGCCTCGACCATGCCGCCGAGCTCGTCGATGCGCTCGAAGTAGCCGTAGGCCGCGGCCTCCATCTCGTCGGTCAGCTTCTCGACGAACCAGGAGCCGCCGAGCGGGTCGGCGGTGGCGGTGACGCCGGACTCGGCGGCGATGATCTGCTGGGTGCGCAGGGCGACCCTCACCGCCTCCTCGGTCGGCAGGGCCAGGGCCTCGTCGAAGGAGTTGGTGTGCAGCGACTGGGTGCCGCCGAGGACGGCGGCCATCGCCTCCAGCGAGGTGCGGACGATGTTGTTGAGCGGCTGCTGGGCGGTCAGGGAGACGCCGGCGGTCTGGGTGTGGAAGCGTAGGCGCATCGACTCCTCACGCTTGGCGCCGTAGGTGTCGCGCAGCTCCCGGGCCCAGATCCGGCGCGCCGCCCGGTACTTGGCGATCTCCTCGAAGAAGTCGACGTGGGCGTTGAAGAAGAAGGAGAGGCGGGGGGCGAAGTCGTCGACGTCCATGCCGCGCTCGATCGCCCGCTCGACGTAGGTGAAGCCGTCCTTGAGGGTGAAGGCGAGCTCCTGCTGGGCGGTCGAGCCGGCCTCGCGGATGTGGTAGCCGGAGATCGAGACCGGGTGCCAGCGCGGCATCGTCTCCGTGCACCACTCGATCATGTCGGTGACCAGCCGCATCGCCGGCTCGATCGGGAAGCACCACTCTTTCTGGGCGATGTACTCCTTGAGGATGTCGGTCTGGATCGTGCCGCCGAGCTTCTCCGGCGGCACTCCCTGACTCTCGCCGACGAGCACGTAGTAGGCGAGCAGGATCGCGGCCGGGGCGTTGATCGTCATCGAGGTGGTGACGCCGCCCAGCGGGATCCCGGCGAAGAGCTGTTCCATGTCGTCGAGGCTGTCGACGGCGACCCCCTCGCGGCCGACCTCGCCGAGGCTGCGCTCGTGGTCGGAGTCGTAGCCCATCAGGGTCGGCATGTCGAAGGCGGTCGAGAGCCCGGTCTGGCCGTGGTCGAGCAGGTAGTGGAAGCGCTCGTTGGTCTCGCGGGCGGTGCCGAAGCCGGCGAACTGGCGCATCGTCCACAGCCGCCCCCGGTACATCGAGGGGTAGGGGCCGCGGGTGAACGGGTAGGAGCCGGGCTCGCCGACGCGGTCCTCCAGGCCGGGATCGAGGTCCTCCTCGGTGTAGAGGGGGTCGATCTCCTGGCCGGAGATGGTGGTGAACTCGGCGTCGCGCTGCATGAACTCGGGCTTCGAACCCGGCTCGGCTGCCATCCGAGCAGTCTAGATCGTCGCCGGTCTTCTAACGCCGCGCGGCGAAGCGGCGGGGCGGCGGGCGGCGGCGGACGGCGACCCGCCTGGCGCTGACGCCGATCACGGTGGCCAGCAGGGTGACCGCCAGTGCCAGCAGGCGACGGCCGAGGCGCTCGAAGCGCAGCGTCTGCCAACCCTCCTCCCGGGCAATTGCCGCCAGCGGCGGGTCGGGGTTGACCGCGACCGGGTTGCCGACGGCGCGCAGCATCGGCAGATCGGAGAGCGAGTCGGAGTAGGCGTAGGAAGCCGAGAGATCGATCTCGTGACGGTCGGCGAAAGCTTGCATCGCCTCGACCTTGCCCGGCCCGTAGACGAACGGTCCCTCGAGACGGCCGGTGAAGCTGCCCTCCGGACCGACCTCATAGCGGGTGCCGATGCCACCCTCCATCCCCAGCACCCGGGCCAGCGACTCGACCACGTCATTGCCGGCGGCGCTGACGATGAAGGAGGGGCGGCCGGCGTCCTGGTGGGCGTGGACCTCGGCCAGCATCTCCGGGAAGACCCGGGGCAGGATCGCCGTCATCACCGCCGGGCCCATCCGCTCCACGGTCACCGCCGGCACGCCGGCGATCAGCTCGCGCGCGGCGCGCAGCACCTCCTCGGTGCGCTCGTCGGTGGTCCCGCGCAGGCGGTAGCGCAGGTGCTCGATGCCCCAGCTGGCGAGCTGACGGCGGCTGACGATCCCCTGCTGGGCCGCGACGCGGGCGAACTGCATCCCGGAAGACCCCGCCATCAGGGTCTTATCGAGATCGAAGAAGGCCGCGCCGCGGCTCAAGCTAGCTCCCCGGGACTTCGATCACGATCGCGTCGCCCTGGCCACCGCCGGAGCAGATCGCGGCGACGCCGAGGCCGCCGCCGCGGCGCTGCAGCTCGTGCACGAGGGCGCCGACGATGCGGGCGCCGGAGGCGCCGATCGGGTGGCCGAGGGCGATCGCGCCGCCGTTGACGTTGACCTTGTCCTCGTCGACGCCGAGCATCCGCACCGAGTTCAGCGCGACCGAGGCGAAGGCCTCGTTGATCTCCCAGAGGTCGACCTCCTCGGCGCTCTTGCCGATCTTCTCCAGCGCCTGCTTGGCGGCGTTGGCAGGCGTCTTCGCCAGGTAGGGGAAGTCGTCGGCGACGGTGCCGTAGGAGAGGACGCGGGCCAGCGGGGTGCGGCCTTCGCGCTCGGCCCACTCGGAGGAGGCGACGACGATCGCGCCGGCGCCGTCGTTGACGCCGGGCGCGTTGCCGGCGGTGTGGGTGGCGTCGTCGCCACCGATCGCCCGCAGCTTCGCCAGGGTCTCGAGGGTGGTGTCGGGGCGAATCGCCTCGTCGGCCTCGACCGTGCTCTCGCCCTTGCGCGACTTGACGGTGACGCCGACGATCTCGTCGGCGAGGCGGCCGGCGTCGGTCGCCTCGGCGGCGAGCCGGTGCGAGCGCTCGGCAAAGCGATCCATGTCGACGCGGGTGATCTCGAGCTCGTTCGAGACCTCGCTGGCCTCGTTGATCATCTGCTTGTCGGTGAAGGGGTTGGTGAGGCCGTCGTGGGTCATCGCGTCGATCGCGCTGACGTCGCCCATGCGGAAGCCGAAGCGGGCGCCCGGCAGCAGGTATGGCGCCTGGCTCATCGACTCCATGCCGCCGGTCACGGCGACATCGGTGTCGCCGGCGCGGATGGCCTGGTCGGCGAGGCCGAGCGAGCGCATGCCGGATGCGCAGACCTTGTTGATGGTCTCCGAGGGCACCTCCTTGGGGATGCCGCCCTTGATCTGGGCCTGGCGCGAGGGGATCTGCCCCTGTCCGGCCTGCAGGACCTGGCCGAAGACGACCTGCTGGACCTGCTCGGGAGCGACGCCGGAGCGCTCCAGTGCCGCCTCGATGACCTTGCCGCCGAGGTCGGTGGCGTCGAGCGAGGAGAGTGCCCCGCCCATCTTGCCGAAGGGGGTACGCGCGGTTCCAAGGATCACTGAGCTGGGCATCTACTGCCTTTCTTCTGCGGTTCGAGGGTCTGATCGTGCGGGCACCAGGCCCGGACGGGACGATACCGGGAGGCATCGCCGCGGCACTTGCGAGCGCATAGACTCGCGCCCGATGAAGGTCGAGGTTCGCCAGAGCGAGTTGCCGCAGGCCGGGGCCGACCTGCTGGTCGTCGGGCTCTACGAGGACGGGTCGCTTCCCGACCCGATCGCCGGCGCCGCCGGCGCCGCCGTGGCCAAGGGCGGCTTCAAGAAGCTTTCGCGAGCTCACCTGCCCGGCGGAGCGCCGCTGCTGGTCGTCGGGCTGGGCAAGCGTGAGGAGGCCGACGCCGAGCGCCTGCGCGTCGCCGCGGCGCTGGCGGCGCAGGAGGCGGGCCGCCTGCAGGCCGGTTCGGTTGCCTGGGCGCTGCCGGAAGGGGTCGACGAGGCCGGCGCGGCGGAAGCGCTGGTCACCGGCACGATCCTCGGCGCCTACCGCTTCGACAGCTTCAAGGGGACCGAGCCAGACGACCCGCCGGCGCCCCGGATCGAGTCGCTGACGCTGCTGGCGCCGGCCGGCGTCGCGGCGGCGGCCGAGGCCGCCCGCGTCGGCGCCGAGGCCCAGAACCGCGCCCGCGACCTGCAGATGACCCCGGCCAACGTCGCCACCCCCTCCTACCTCTCGCGCCGCGCCCGCAGCATCGCCTCCGCCCACGCGGCGGTCAGCGCGGAGGTGCTCGGCCGCGAGGAGATCGTCGCCAAGGGCATGGGCGGGCTCGCCGCGGTCAGCCAGGGGAGCGTGGAGGAGCCGAAGCTGATCGTCCTGCGCTACGCCGGCGGCGGCACCGGCCCGACCCTGGGCCTGGTGGGCAAGGGGGTCACCTTCGACAGCGGCGGCATCTCGCTCAAGCCGGGCGCCGGGATGCACGAGATGAAGTACGACATGTCCGGCGCCGCGGCGGTGCTGGAGGCGGTGGCGGCGATCGCCGAGCTCGGCCTCGCCGTCGACCTCCTCGCCGTCGTGCCCTCGACCGAGAACATGCCCTCGGGCACCGCGGTCAAGCCCGGCGACGTCATAACTCAATACAACGGGGTGACGGTCGAGGTCAACAACACCGACGCCGAGGGCCGCCTGATCCTCGCCGACGCCCTCGCCTACGCGGTCGAGCTCGGCGCCGAGCGGATCGTCGACCTCGCCACCCTGACCGGCGCCGTCACGATCGCCCTGGGCTCGACCTACGCCGCCGTGATCGCCAACGACGACGACCTCGCTGCCGCGATCGGGCGGGCGGGCACCGACAGCGGCGAACTGACCTGGCGCCTCCCCCTCCACCCCGAGTTCAAGCAGCTGATGAAAGGCAAGGTCGCCGACCTCTCCAACCTCGCCTCCAAGCGCAAGGCGGGCACGATCACCGCGGCCTCCTTCCTCGAGGAGTTCGTCGGCGACACCCCCTGGGCGCACGTCGACATCGCCGGCACCGCCTGGGACGTCGGCCGCGAGTACACCGGCAGCGAAGCCAGCGGCTTCGGCGTCCGCCTGCTGGTCGAGCTGGCCCGTCAGATCGGTTAGTTGCCGTCCCAGTTGCCGGCGACCGGCATGTCAGTGCTGACTCCGTAGCCGCTGACCAGGTAATTCGTGGGGGGGTTGGCGGAGAGGGAGTTGGTCAGGTACCAGTTGCCCTCGGAGGGGCGGTAGATGCCGACCGAGTCTTTGCCATCG
>Ga0190275_10000579_pt1 | contig 30992 bp, 28 predicted proteins | sample Popmic550T_FD_133745 | JGI IMG/M metagenome (GOLD analysis project Ga0190275, IMG submission 133745) | Populus adjacent soil microbial communities from riparian zone of Yellowstone River, Montana, USA - 550 T | ecosystem: Environmental > Terrestrial > Soil > Riparian zone > Trees stand | place...
GCGAGGTGCAGGTGGACACGGAGTCCTCGCTCACGGAGAACGTGGAGGTGGTGCGCCGGGCCCTGGAGGATGCGGCCTTCTTCAAGCGCTCGGTGGTGCTGGTGGGCCACAGCAAGGGCGCGGTGGAGAGCCTGGCGACGCTGGCGATCTACCCGGAGCTGCGCCAGCACGTGCGCGCGGTAGTGGCCATCCAGGCGCCCTACGGCGGCTCGCCCATCGCCCACGACATGACGGACTCGCCGGAGCTGCGGCGCATGCTGGACATCGCCTTCCCGCTGCTCTTCTACGGGGTGTCCCGCTCGGTGCAGGACCTGAGCTACCCGGCCCGCATGGAGTTCGTGCGCCGCCACCCCTATGCGGGGGAGGTGCCCACGGTGGCGCTGGCCAGCTCGCGCTACTCGCGGCGATCGCTGCTGTGGCCGGTGGCCCACTACATGTTCGAGCGCTACGGGCTGCCCAATGACGGGCTGGTGGCGCAGGTGGACGCGGAGATCCCGGGCTCGCGGGTGGTGCGCCTGGACGACATGGATCACGCCGAGGCGGCGCTCGTGGGGCTGCCGGGCTTCGCCAACCACCGCCCGGGGAAGATGACCGAGGCCCTGGTGGCGCTGGCGCTGGAGTCCTGAGGCCGTTCGCGAGCTGCGGTAGCGCACGCGAGGTGTAACCGGCTGGAAACGCTGAAGAAACTAGAGCCCCAGCCCGGGTTGGCGGTAGGATGCGCGCGCCATGCGCACTCGAATCCTGACCACTGGACTGTTGCTGCTCGCCCTCACCGCCTGCACCAAGGACAAGGAGAAGGAGGCCACCCCGGCCAAGCCTCCCGAGGCCTCCGCTGCAAAGCCCCCGGAACCCACCCCGCCACCCAGTGCCCCTGCCCAGGTCACTCCCCCGCCCCCCGCTGCCGAGGCGGCCGCCACTCCTCCCCCCCCAGCCGAGCCCACGGGTTGGCAGAAGGAGGCCCTGGAGGGCAAGGATCTCTACGCCACCCTCGAGACGAGCCAGGGCACCATCGTCTTGAAGCTCTTCTCTAAGGACGCGCCGAAGACGGTGGCCAACTTCGTGGCCCTGGCCAGCGGCGAGAAGGAGTGGAAGGACCCCAACACGCTGCAGCCGCAGAAGAAGCCGCTGTACGACGGGACGATCTTCCACCGCGTCATGCCGAACTTCATGATCCAGGGCGGTGACCCGCTGGGCCAGGGCATCGGCGGCCCCGGCTACAACTTCGAGGATGAGTTCCAGAGCGGCCGCACCTTCACCAAGCCCGGCATCCTGGCCATGGCCAACCGCGGCCCGAACACCAACGGCAGCCAGTTCTTCATCACCGTGGCCGAGACCCCCTGGCTGAACAACCGGCACACCATCTTCGGGGAGGTGCTGAAGGGCTATGAGGTGGCGGAGAAGATCTCCAAGGTGCAGACCGCCGGCGGGGCCAAGCCGGTCACCCCCGTGGTGATCAAGAAGGTCACCATCAGCGACAAGAAGCCGTAGGCGCGTCATGCGAAGCGTCTCCACGCGGCTCGGCGAGCTGGACTGCCAGGTCGTCGATTCCCTGCTGCCGGGGACCTCGCCGGAGCTGGCCATCTTCCTGTGCCACGGCTACGGGGCACCCGGCACGGAGCTGGTGCCCTGGGCCCCGACGATGATGATGCTGCGGCCCGAGCTGGCGAGGAAGGCGCTGTTCGTGTTTCCCGCGGCGCCTCTGCCAGCCGTCGAGCTGGGGATGGCCTCCAGCCGGGCCTGGTTCCCGCTGCCCCTCGAGCTGATCACGGGACAGCTTCGAGACTGGGAGGAGTTCGGGAGCAGGGTGCCCGAAGGACTGCCCGTCGCGCGCCGCGCCGTGATGAGCGCCATCTCCGCGCTGTCAGCCATGACGAAGCTGCCCTATGGGCGCATCGTGCTGGGCGGCTTCAGTCAGGGTGCCATGGTGACGACGGACGTCGCGCTGCGCCTGGAGGAGCCCCCCGCGGCCCTGTGCATCCTCTCGGGCACGCTCAGCGCCCGGGAGGAGTGGAAGGCCCGGGCTGCGGGCCGCAAGGGGCTGCCCGTCCTTCAGAGCCACGGGCGCTTCGATCCCGTCCTCCCCTTCCAGGCCGCCGAGCACCTGCGCGACCTGCTGGTGGAGGCAGGGCTGAACGTGGAGTTCCTACCTTTTGACGGGGCCCACACCCTCGTCCCCGAGGAGCTTCGGCGGCTGGCGGACTTCCTCGTGGAGCGGCTGGAAGCCCCCTGAGAAGGAGCGTGCCGTGTACCACGCGCGGGAGCTGACAGTGTCCACCCGGGGGCGTGGGTTCCATGACATCACCTCTGAGGTGCAGCGCGCCGTGAAGGAGAGCGGCATCCGTCAAGGCCTGTGCACGGTGTTCCTCCACCACACCAGCGCGTCCCTCCTCCTCTGCGAGAACGCGGACCCGGATGTTCGCCGGGATCTCGAGGCCTTCTTCGCCCGGCTGGTGAAGGATGGAGACACCCTGTTCCAGCACGACGCCGAGGGCCCCGACGATATGCCGGCGCACGTGCGCACGGTGCTGACGCAGAGCTCTCTGTCCATTCCCATCCAGGACGGCGCGGCGGATCTGGGCACGTGGCAGGGCCTCTACGTGTGGGAGCACCGGACCTCGCCCCATCGGCGCCGTGTCACCGTCTCCGTGCTGGGCTGACCTCGCTCACTCGCTCGGCGCGTCCTCTCCCGGAGAAGCCGGTGGCGCATCCATGCCGTACTTGCGCAGCTTGTCGTGCAGCGTCGCGCGGCCAATGCCGAGCCGCCGCGCGGCCTCGCTGCGGTTGCCCGCAGACAGCCGCAGCGCATCCAGGATGAGCCCGCGCTCGTAAGCCTCCACACGCCCCTTGAGCCCCAGGCCCACCGGGCCCGCCTGCGCTCGGGCCTGCTCCTCGACGATGGGCCCTGCCGCCGTCGCTCCTGCAGTTGCCGGCGCGGAGGACGGCGCCGGAAGCAGCTCCAGGTCCAGCTCCCCCTCGTTCGAGAGCGCCACCAGGCTCTCCAAGGTGTTCTCCAGCTCGCGCACGTTGCCCGGCCAGGGCCACGCGAGCAGCCGCTCGAAGAACCCCGGAGGCACCTTCAGCGGCCCTGTGTGGAACCGGTCGCTGAAGCGATCCAGGAACATGCGCGCCAGCACCGGAATGTCCTCGGGGCGCTCGCGCAGGGGTGGCACGCGCAGCTGCACCACGTTGAGCCGGTAGTACAGGTCCTCGCGGAACCGCCCTTCCGAGGCCAGCTTCCGCAGATCCCGGTGCGTGGCGGCGATGATGCGCACGTCCACCTTCAACGCCCGATCCTCCCCCACCGGCCGCACCTCGCCTTCCTGGAGCACCCGCAATAGCTTCGCCTGCAGCGGCAGCGCCAGCTCCCCCACCTCGTCCAGCAGCAGCGTGCCCCCGTCCGCCTCGCGGAACAGCCCTTGCCGATCCCGGTGCGCTCCCGTGAAGGCTCCCCGGGCGTGCCCGAACAGCTCCGCCTCCGCCAGCTCCTGGGTGAGCGCGGCACAGTTGAAGCGCAGGTAGGGCCGAGCCGCGCGGGGCGACGCCCTCACCAGCGCCTCCGCCACCCGCTCCTTGCCCGTGCCGCTCTCTCCGGCGATGAGCACCGTGACGTCTCGCGGCCCTGCTCGCTGGACGAGCTGCGCCAGCCGGCTCATGGCCTCCGAGACGAACACCAGCGAGCGCGACAGGTTCAGCTCTCCCGCCAGCCGCTCGTTGTCGTGCCGCAGCCGCACCGCCTCGAGCGCGCGGCCCACCACCGCCAGCAGCTCATCCACATCGAAGGGCTTGCGGAAGTAGTCGTACGCCCCCGCCTTCATCGCCTCCACCGCGTAGCGCTCCGAGCCGTGCGCGGTGATGACGATGACCCGCGGCGGATGGGGCAGCTTCTGCAGCCGCCGCACCAGCTCCAGCCCGTCCATTCGCGGCATCCGCAGATCGGTGATCACCAGCTCGCAGGGGTGCGCTGACAGCCGCTCCAGGGCGATCTCGCCGTCCGCCGCCTCGTCCACCTCCACGCCCGAGAGACTCGCCAGCGTCTCTCGCAGCGTGTAGCGCACACCCGCGTCGTCATCCACGACCAGGATCCGTGGGTGGGCCCCCTCCGCAGGACTCCTAGGCATGAGCCACCTCTCGCACGGGCCCCAGGACACCCGCGGGCAGCTCCCGCGGAAGCAGCAGCTCCGCCACGCACCCACCTTGCGGCCCGCCCCCCAGCGTCACCTCGCCCCCATGCTGCCGGGCCAGCGCGCGCGCCACGGTCAGCCCCAGCCCGGAGCCCCGGGCCTTGGTGGTGACCCCCGCCTCGAAGGCTCGCCCCGCCAGCTCTTGGGAGAGCCCTGGCCCCTCATCTCGCACGGAGACCCGCGCGTCGCCCGACGGCGTGGTCTCCACCCTCACCGTCACCCGGCTGCCCCGAGGGCTCGCCTCGAGAGCGTTGTGCAGCAGGTTCATGAGTACCTGCTTCACCTTGCGCGGATCGCACGCCGCCATCACGGGCCCCGAGCCCATCCGCTCGAGCTGCACACCGTGCTCACCCGCCAGGCCCTCGTGCAGCATCAGCGCCTCATCGCACAGCGCCACCAGATCCACGGCGCTCACCGCCAGCGGCACCAGGGGCCTGGAGAAGTTGAGGAACTCCTCCAGGATACCCTGCATGCGCGCCACCTCCGCCGTCAGCACCTGCAGGCGCTCGGCCGACTGGGCCCGTCCAGGCTCACGCGCCATGAGCTGGGTGAGCCCCTTCACCGTGGCCAGCGGGTTCTTCAGCTCGTGAGCAATCTCGGCGGAGAGGGCCTCCAGCTCTCGCGCATGGGCACGGTGCACGGCCAGCAGCTCGTCTCGGTGGGCCAGCGCCTCGGCGAGCATGTTGTCGAAGGTGCGACGCAGCGCAGCGCCGATGAAAGTCGCCCCCATGCACAGCAACCCCAGCACCGTGACACCGACCCCGAGCAGCACGGGCGGGGGCGAGCCCAGGTAGGGCAGCGGCAGCCCGGGCAGCCACCCGCTGAGCTGAGCCACGGCCATGGCCGTGAGCGCCACCAGCCCCGCCCCGAGCAGCCACCAGCGCTGCCGCTGCCCTTGGGAGGCCATGCTGCCCATGAAGACCACCGGGAGGAGCGTGGGCAGGACCGGGCTCGTGATTCCTCCCGTCCCCAGCACCATGCTCTGCTGGATGAGCAGGCCCACCCAGATGTTGAGCGGGATGCTGCGCGCGGTGAAGCCCTCGCGGGCATAGCGGCGTGCCTCGTAGAGGGAGAACCCGCCTGCGCAGAGCACCACCAGGCCCACCCACACCTGCCTCCAAGGCACGGGGTCCAGCAGGGTGGCCCCCAGCGCCAGCAGCGCGATGACCACGCCCACGCGCAGGCGCATTCGCACCATGCGCCCGAAGGTCCGCCCCAGGTGTTTGATCTGGATGTCGTCGAAGTTGCGCAGCGTCTGCGAGTACACGACACCCTCCGCTCTCGGCCTGGAGCGTTTCATGGCACGCCCGTGTGGCCTCCTTCAATGGCGCGCAGCGACACACCCTTCGCTGTGCGACGCTTCCGGGAACCCCTGACCGTCTCGCGGGTGCCCGAGGAGGGGGGTGCGGACGACGGGGCCCCAGGAGGCTCCGCAGGCCGCCTCACTGCGGAGCCCCTGCGGGGGTGGCCCTTCCGAGGGACGCTGAAGGGCGAATAGACGTACAGGAGCAGGCTGAACATGGAGCCTCTGCCGGAGATGAGGCACGGGATGTGCCAGCACCTCAGGAGAGCAATGGCGGTGCCACGGGCTCTCCCTCGAAGAGAGGAGCGAGGAGCCGTCGGGATCCCGGACGGAGGTGCCGGATCTCCGGCAGGGGCCCCGCGCGAACCCCCGGCGGCCGCTCTCCGTCCTCCTTCCCAGAGCGCCACCGGCATGTCCCTTGCTGTCGCTCTCCTCGAGCCCAGGCCCCACCCGCCGAGGCCAGAGGAGGGAGCATGCGCCGCGCTGTCGTGCTGTTCATCGTCCTGGTCGTCCTGCTGGGCACCCTGCTGGGCCTGAGGCTGGTGCGCGACCGGCGTGCGGCGGAAGGCCCACCGGGTGGCTCGGGCGTGGTGGAGGGCACCGTCGTGGACGTCCGCTCCCGGCTCAATGCGCGCGTGGTCTCGCTCCACGTGGAGGAGGGCTCCCGCGTGGAGAAGGGTGCGCTCCTCGCCACCCTGGAGTGCGCGGAGCCGGAGGCCCTGCTCGCCGAGGCGGAGGCACGGCTGGAGATGACTCGCGCCCAGGCCCACGCCGCCGAAGCCTCTGCGCTGGCCTCCCTCCGAACGAGCGAGGCCGTCGCCGCGCAGGCCGATGGCACCCAGGCTCAGATCGAGTCGCTCGCCGCGCAGCACGGCCTCGCTGCCCGCCACGCCGAGCGCATGGAGCTGATGGGAGACGCCGTCACCGTCGCCGCCCGTGATCAGGCGCGAGCCCAGGCAGAGGCGCTGAGCCAGCAGCTGGCCGCCTCCCGGCACTCGAACTCCGCCGCAAGCCGCCAGGCGCGCGCCGCCACCGAGCAGCAGCGGGCGAGCCATGAGCAGGCCCTGGCCGCCGCCCAGGCCGTCCAGGCCGCCGAGGCCTCCGTGCGTCGCTCGCGCCTCTCCGTGGCCGAGTGCGAGCTGCGCGCACCGCTCTCGGGAGCCGTGGAGACCCTCGCGCTGGACGTGGGCGAGCTGGCCCTGCCCGGAACGGTGCTCGCGCGGCTGGTGGACACGAGCAACCCTCGCGCCACCTTCTATCTGCCGAACGCGGAGCTGTCCTCCGTCCGCTCCGGCGAGCCCTCCACCGTGCGCGCGGATGCGTACCCCGATCGCACCTTCCCTGCCCGCGTCATCACCGTGGCGCCCAAGGCCGAGTTCACCCCGCGCAACGTGCAGACGCGCACCGATCGCGATCGCCTCGTCTACCCCGTTGAGGTCCGCATTGAGGATCCCGAGGGGCTGTTGCTCCCCGGCATGCCGGTGGAGATCACCCTCTCGGAGCGCTCAACGGCGGTAGCGGAGCGACGGCCATGAGCACGCCCGAGGTGGAGCTGGAGCTGTCCGGCGTGCGTCGCAGCTTTGGCGCCACCCAGGCCCTGCGCGGAGTGTCCCTGCGGGTGCCCCGCGGCGAGGTCTACGGGCTGGTGGGCCCGGACGGCGCGGGCAAGACGACAGCCATCCGCATGCTGGCGGGCCTGATGCGCCCGGATGAGGGCCGCGTGCTTGTCCTGGGAGCGGATCCCGCTCACCCGCGCAGCCCGGTGCGCGAGCAGCTCGGGCTGGTGCCCCAGCGCAACAGCCTCTATGGCGACCTGAGCGTGGACGAGAACCTGCGCTTCTTCGCGCGCCTGTTCGACCTGTCCTCCGGGGACTTCCAGGCGCGGCGCGAGCGCCTGCTCTCCATCACCCGGCTGGAGCGCTTCACGGACCGGCGGGCGGACGCACTCTCCGGGGGCATGTACAAGAAGCTGGCGCTGGCGTGCGCGCTGCTGCACCGGCCGCGCGTGCTGCTGCTGGACGAGCCCACCAACGGTGTGGATCCGGTGAGCCGCCGCGAGCTGTGGGAGCTGCTCTACGGGCTGGTGCACGAGGGCATGACGCTTGTGGTGTCCACGCCGTACATGGACGAGGCAGCGCGCTGCCACCGCGTAGGCCTGCTGTACTCGGGTGAGGTGATCGCCGAGGGTGCGCCGCGCGAGCTGGCCCGGGAGCATGGCGTGGCCCCCGGCAACTTCGAGGCGGTGTTCCTGGAGCTCATCCGCGGGAGGGCCGCATGAGCGCCATCGAGGTGGAGCACCTGTCGCGCCGCTTCGGCGGCTTCACCGCGGTGAGCGACGTGAGCTTCTCCGTGGAGGCGGGGGAGATCTTCGGCTACCTGGGGGCCAACGGCGCCGGCAAGTCCACCACCATCCGCATGCTGTGTGGGCTGCTGAAGCCCTCGGGAGGCCACGCGCGGGTGGCGGGCTTCGACGTGGCGAGCGAGCCCGAGCGCGTCAAGGGCGGCATCGGCTACATGTCCCAGCGCTTCTCGCTCTACCTGGACCTGAGTGTGCGGGACAACCTGGAGTTCTTCGCCTCGGCCTACGGGGCGCAGGGCGCCCCCTTGCACGCGCGCATCGACGAGATGCTGGAGCGGATGCAGCTGGCGCCCGTGCAGAATGAGGTGACGGGGAAGCTGCCCGGTGGCCTCCAGCAGCGCGTGGCGCTGGCGAGCGCCGTGCTACACCGCCCGCGCATCGTCTTCCTGGACGAGCCCACCGCGGGAGTGGACCCGCTGCAGCGGCGCGGCTTCTGGCAGCTCATCCGCGAGCTGTCCGCGCAGGGCACCACCGTCTTCGTCACCACCCACTATATGGATGAGGCGGAGTACTGCGCGCGCATCGGCATCATGGTGGACGGGCAGCTGGTGGCGCTGGACACACCGGAAGGGCTCAAGCGGACGCACGCACCGGGGCGGGTGCTGGAGGTGCGAGGTCCAGGCCTGTCGCGAGCGCTCGAGGGATTGCAGAGCGAGCCGGGAGTGCTGGACGTGAGCCGCTTCGGAGCCGGAGCCACCGTGCGGGTGGATCCAGCGCGCATGCCCGCGGAGACGCTCGCGCGCCTGCTGCGAGCACGGGGAGTGGAGCCGCTGGAGTTGGAGGAGGCCGCACCCACGCTCGATGACGTCTTCCTGGCCCTCACCTCGTCCGCAGGCAGGAAGGAGTGACGCGCCATGGACGCCTCCGTCCTCCGCCGCACTCTGAGCCGCACCCTCGCCATGGCAGGCAAGGAGGTGCAGCACATCCGCCGCGACGTGCGCACCCTGTACCTGGCCCTCGCAATGCCCGTGCTGATGCTGGTGCTGTTCGGCTTTGGCATCAGCTTCGACGTGGACCATCTGGAGCTGGCGGTGGTGGATCAGGATCGAAGCGAGGCCTCGCGCGAGCTGGTCCGTCACTTCACCGCGGCCCACGAGTTCACCGTCGTCCAGGAAGCCCCCTCTCCCGAAGAGGCGATAGGGGCCCTGCGGCAAGGACGCGCGGTAGCGGTGCTGGTGGTGCCGCGTGGCTTCTCCCGCGATGTGGCGCGCGGCAGTGCCCAGGTGCAGTTCCTGCTGGACGGAGCGGACGGCAACACGGCGACCCAGGCGCTCGGGAAGGCGCAGGCCCTGGCGCAGGCGGCGTCCCAGCGGTTCGGGCCTCCGGGCCTGTCCCTGCCCGCCCCACCGCTGGAGGTGCGGGTGCGCACGCTGTTCAACCCGACGGGGAAGTCGGCGCTGTACCTGGTGCCGGGCCTGGCGTCGTACCTGCTGGCCATTGTCGCGGTGCTCATCACCGCGCTCACCGTGGCGCGCGAGTGGGAGCGCGGCTCCATGGAGCAGCTCTTCGCCACGCCGGTAGGCCGGCTGGAGATCGTCGTGGGCAAGCTGCTGCCCTACCTGGGGATCGGGCTGCTGCAGGTGCTGCTGGTGCTCACCGTGGGCGCGTGGGTGTTCGGCGTGCCAGTGCGCGGCAACCTGGGGACGCTGGGGCTGGCCGCGCTGCTGTTCCTCATCGGCATGCTGGGCCAGGGGTTGTTGATCTCCGTGGTGACACGCAACCAGGTGGTGGCCACGCAGCTGGCCACGATGACGTCCGTGCTGCCCTCCATGCTGCTGTCGGGCTTCATCTTCCCCATCGAGAACCTGCCGCTGCTCCTGCGGCTGCTCAGCACGTTGATCCCCGCGCGCTACTTCGTGGACACGCTGCGCGGCGTGCTGCTGCGCGGCAACGGCTTTGCCGAGCTGTGGCCGCAGCTCGTGGCACTGACACTCTTCGCGGCGCTGATGCTGGCGGCCGCCATGGGCCGCTTCCAGCGGCGGCTGGACTGAAAGGAGGACCGAGCCATGCACCCACTCCTGGTGCAGTACCGTGCGGTGGTGGTGAAGGAGGTGAGGCAGACGGTGCGCGACAAGCGCGTGCTGGCGCTGCTCACCGTCGCGCCCCTGATTCAGCTCTTCGTCCTGGGCTTCGCCGTCAACTTCGACGTGCGCCACGTGCCCACCGCCGTGGTGGATCGAGACCGCTCCCAGGAGAGCCGTGCGCACTCGAGCAGCCTGCTCGCCAGCGACACGCTGGAGCTCACGGCAGAGCCTCTGGACGAGCGCGCCGCCGAGCAGCTCCTGGAGAACGGCGAGGCCGCGGTGGCGCTGGTGTTTCCCCCGGACTTCCAGCGCAACCTGCTGCGCGGAGAGCGCGCGCAGGTGCAGGCGCTGGTGGATGGCTCGGATCCCGTGCGCTCTGCGGCGGCGGCCAACGCCGTGGCCCTGCATGCGGCAGAGCGGTCAGTGCAGCGCATGCGGGAGCAGGCCCAGGCGCGCGGAGAGGCTCCACCGAGCCCCCCGGTGGAGCTGGTGCCGCGGGTGCTCTACAACCCGACGCTGTCCACAGCCGTGTACGTGGTGCCCGGCATCATGGCCATGCTGCTGCTCATCGTCACCACGGTGACGATGTCCATGGGCCTGGCCCGCGAGCGCGAGAGCGGCACGCTGGAGCAGCTCCAGGTGACGCCGCTGCGGCCGGGAGTGCTCATGGTGGGCAAGGTGACGCCGTTCGTCGTCATCGGGCTGGTGGACGTGGGGCTGGCGCTCGCGGTGGGAGCGTGGGTGTTCGGGGTACCGCTCCGAGGGAACCTGTGGCTGGTGGCGGGCGCGACGCTGCTGTACGTCATGTCCACGCTGGGCGTGGGGCTGCTCATCGCCACGCTCAGCCGCACGCAGCAGCAGGCCTTCGTGGGGGGCTTCCTCTTCCTCCTGCCGGCGGTGCTGCTGTCCGGCGTGCTCACGCCCCTGCGCGCCATGCCGGACTGGCTGGCGTGGCTCACCTGGCTCAACCCGGTGCGCTACTACGTAGAGGTGCTGCGCGGGGTGCTCCTCAAGGGCGCCAGCCTCGCGGACCTCTGGCGCCAGCTGCTGCTGCTGGCCCTCTTCGGCGCGGCCGTGCTGACCGTGGCCTCGCGGCGCTTCCACAAGACCGCAGCGTGAGGCGCTGCACCGACACAGGGCCAGCGGCTACTTGGGCGGCTCAGGCGGCGGATCGAGGATCCGCACAGTGCCTATCACCGGGTGGTAGGCCGGGCCGAAGATCGTGTTGATGTAGGCCTTCGCGGCGACTCGGATCCGCGAGTACTGCGATGAGAGCAGGCTTGCCAACTCGACGCTCGGGGCCCACCTCAGTGGGCAGGAAATGCGCATGGCAACTCCTCGGGAGAAGAAAGGGCCGGCGGAGGAAGGGGTTCTTCGAAACACCCCGCCGCCAGACTCCTCAAGGGAGAGCAAGCCACGTGCCGCCAGGTTCGCAGAGTGGGACGCGGCCTCTTCGGTGGCAAGGTCTGCCGACCCCAGCAATGATTGCAGGTAGCACCCGGCAAGGTTTGCCACTCTGCCGAGGACGCCGCTGCCAGCGCGGACTCCTGCGGGCAGCAGGTCCAGCTGATGGAGTGGTACGTGCTCACCGAGCACTGGCCCAGCAGGTTGTAGCTCTCGCGGTACTCTGCGGCTTTAGTCCTTCTCTCGGCTCACGTCGTTTGAAAGAGATAGCCCATGGCGATCAAGTCCTCCTCCGTCCTCAGCTGCGATGCGCGGCACGGGTGCCCTGCCATGGCCACGAGCCTGCTCGCCGTACTCTTGCTGGGACTCTTCTCCTGCACCACACCGCTCCCGGGCACCTACGCGATCAACGCCCGGCGCGGAGACGCTCCTGGCAAGCGTTCCGGCTCCCGGGATACGTTGGGTCCCATTCAGTCGTCTGTCATGGATGTGGACTACTTCCAGGGCTTGATGGTGCGAGCGGGTGTACCGCCGCATGCGCTCCCCAAGGACGGTCACCGCATCACCCAGGATGAAGCCTTGCAGCTGCTCTCCTGGTTGCTGTCGGCTGACGTGAAGATGCGGGACTTCGGCCCCTGGCGCATGGCCTCACACCTGCTGTGGGAAGTTGTCACGGGCGAGGAGACCGTCTCCCGCCGGGAACTGTACGAGCGCATGCACCGGTTTGCTTCTCTGCTGGTGCTGCGCCCGGATGGTTACCTCGTGCTCGCCACCACCGGCGAGGCCCTGCAATACGTCGACACGGTACGCTTGGAGGACGGGGCCCTGCGCTCCGAGGGCTTCGAGGTCGGGCCTTTCTACACGGTGGTGCAGCGACGCTTCCTCTACTCGGTGGATGGCTCGCTGACACGCCATCCAGATGCACGCGTAGCCGGTATCTTCAATCCGGATGACGAGGTGCTGGGACCGGCGGTCGAGGGCGCCGGACTGGCCGTGGCCGACACCGTCACCGGCATCGTCTCCCTGGTGCTTCACCCTGGCGAGAGCCTGGAGGGGCTGGCTCAGTTGCCTTCGTCGGTGCATGCCCTGATCGAAAACTCTCCCGAGTCCTGGGAGCACTTCCGCTCCATTCCCAGCGGAGAGCAGGTGCGCGACGTGTCACGCCTGCTCACCAACGTGCTTATCACCTGCGGCACGGCGGGAGCGGGCAGCGCGCGAGCGGCTTCTGCGGTCGGCCGGTTCAGCCGGCTGGGTGTGCCCGTGCTCACCCTGTCCGCCGAGGGAACTCTGGCCGTGAGCCGGGTGGCTGTTCCTGCCCAGTCCCTGGTGACGGCTGTCAGCACGGGAACAGGAGCCCTCCTCATCCTCCACATGTCCGCTCGGGGCACGGGCAGCGGGAGCGGCGACTCGGGAAGCAAGCGATGGACTCCTCCTATGGGCGGGCCCGGCAAATGGGTGCGCAAGGGCGAGGGCATGAAGCCTGGGGCTCGCAAGTACCAGAGTCAGGTCGCAGGCGCTCCGGAGGGGTGGGTCTATAGAGTCGAGCGTGCAGGAGAGAAGTACGACTTCGACGGTTTCAAGGACGGTACCCTGGTGGACGGCAAGGGACCCAACTACGACAACAAGTTCCTCGATACCCTGGAACCCCAACCCTGGTTCAAGGAGACGGGCGCACGAGAATTGCTCAGCAACGCCGACCGGCAGCGACGCGTAGCGAAGGGTATACCCATCCTGTGGCATGTCGCAGAGTCCAAGGCAGCACGGGCCATCCGCAAACTGCTCCGAGACAATGAGTATCTTGATGCCATCGAGGTCATTCACACACCGATGCAGCCCTGAGGAACAGCCTGCATGATCGAGACCTATTACGCGGGAGCCTATTGGGGAGCACGCAAGGAATCCGCTGAGGAGTGCGCTCGCCGTGCTCAGACCTTTTTTGACATCATGGCGAGGCACGGCCCCCATCTCGCGCATTGGTTCAAGCCGCCGCACTCACGCAAACAAGCCTCTGTCCCCCTCCCATTGGATGCTCCCACGCTTCGAGAGCTCTTCTCTCAAGGGAGCACCCGCAACGACGAGGGCAGCCCCATCGAAGATCTCGGTTTCCGCATCTTCGCGGACAGTGGCCAATGGCCGGATACGCCGCCACGCGAGCTCGCGAGCCTTACTGTCAAATGTGGAGGCCATGCAGACTCCATGGGACCCAACGCCTCGGTACTGAACCTGCCATCCGCGGGAGACCCCTTGGAGCAACTCGTCAGTGCGCCCATGCTGGCGAACATCCTCCGCGCCATGGTCCTGGCGTGGGAGCCCGAAAGAGGTCTTGCCACTTCCCACGCTCACCGCGAGCTGGTGTCAGAGCGCGCCAAAGTGGGCACGTTCGTGGGATGGGTCATGTACTTCCCGCACCACCTCGGCCCGGTGCCGCCTCTGCCACCCCCGGTACACGTCGAGCCCCTTGTGGACAAGGGCTCGCTCGTCATCCTCACCCCCGAGCGCTTCACCGCAAGCAACCCCGAGCACGTCGCGCTGGCGGCTCGCGTCCATGAGACGCTGAGCCAGGCGGGATTGATGAACCCCCTCTCCTGAAACCCTGGCCGGGGCGAGCCAGACCAACCTGTCAGACAAGCATACAGGTTCGGCCAGGGCGCGCCGCAGGTCCGCAGAGCACACCACTGCCTGTGAAGGACTCCTGCGGGCAGCAGGTCCAGGTGATGATGTGGTACGTGCTCGCCGAGCACTGGCCCAGCAGGTTGTAGCTCTCGCTGTACTCAGTGACCTGACAGGTGGCCAGCCCCAGCAGGTTCATCTGGTGCACGCAGTAGGCGAACTGCCGAGCAATTCCGGCAGGATGTGCCACGACTCCACCCCATGCGCCCATTCATCCTCGCGTCGCTCGTGTTCCTCTCCGGCTGCTGTCTGTCCACAGAGGAGTTTCATCAGCAAGTGGAGGAGGCCACCGCCTGCGCCCCAGGGGACACGTGTGTCCTCGCTGGTTCGGCTCAGTGCCTGTGTGGCCGGCCTGTCAACGCCTCCCGCGCCACGGAGATCAACGACTCCGCGCAGGAGGTCTGCTGCGGGGGCGCCCAGGTGGAGTGCGTCTCCTTCTCGAACCTGCGGTGCGAGAACGGCCAGTGCGTGGCCGACACGCGCTGAGGGCTCAGTACGTCCACGGGAAGCGCGAGAAGTTGCGCTTGCGCTTCTGGACGAAGGCGTCGCGGCCCTCCTGCGCCTCCTCGGTGCCGTAGGCCAGGCGCGTGGCCTCGCCGGCGAAGAGCTGCTGGCCCACCAGCCCGTCATCCGGGAGGTTGAAGCCGTACTTGAGCATCTTGATGGCCGTGGGGCTCTTGGTGTTGATCTCGGCGGCCCACTCCAGCGCGAAGTCCTCGAGCTGCGCGTGGGGCACCACCGCGTTCACCATGCCCATTTGGAAGGCCTCTTCGGCCGTGTAGTTGCGGCCAATGAAGAAGACCTCCCGGGCCCGCTTCTGGCCCACCTGCCGCGCCAGCAGCGCCGAGCCATACCCACTGTCGAAGCTGGCCACGTCCGGGTCCGTCTGCTTGAAGACGGCGTGCTCCTTGCTCGCCAGCGTCAGGTCGCACACCACGTGCAGGCTGTGCCCGCCGCCCACCGCCCAGCCCGGCACCACGGCGATGACCACCTTGGGCATGAAGCGGATCTGCCGCTGCACCTCGAGGATGTGCAGGCGCCCCAGGCGCGCAGGGTCCGCCTTGCCCTCGTCGCCCTCGTACTTGTAGCCATCCTTGCCGCGGATGCGCTGGTCCCCGCCCGAGCAGAACGCCCACCCGCCGTCCTTGGCCGAGGGCCCGTTGCCGGTGATGAGCACACAGCCCACGTCCGTCATGAAGCGGGTGGCGTCCAGCGCCGTGGCCAGCTCGTCCACCGTCTTCGGCCGGAAGGCGTTGCGCACCTCGGGCCGGTGGAAGGCGATGCGCACCGTGCCTTGATCCACCGCCCGGTGGAACGTGATGTCCTTGAACTTGAAGCCTTCGACTTCCTTCCAGCGGGCCGGGTTGAAGAGAGCAGAGACCATGGAGGAGAGGCTATATCACTGCCGCTTGTCCCGCATGGTGACGAACTCCTCGGCGGCCGTGGGGTGGATGCCCACCGTGGAGTCGAGCTGCTTCTTGGTGACACCGCACTTGAGCGCCACCGCCAGCCCCTGGACGATCTCCGGCGCGTCCACGCCCACCATGTGGAAGCCCAGCACCCGTCCGCTGGCGCGCTCGACGATGACCTTCATCATCGACCGCTCCTCCCGGCCGCTCAGCGTGTGCTTCATGGGCCGGAAGCTGGACACGTACACGTCCACCTCCGCGTACAGCTCGCGAGCCTCGCGCTCGCTGAGCCCCACCGTCCCTACCGGCGGCTGACTGAACACCGCGGACGGCACCCCCGAGTGGTCCATCCGCGTCGGGTTGTTGTTGAAGAGCGTCTCCGCCAGTGCCCGGCCCTCGGCGATGGCCACCGGCGTGAGGTTGAGGCGGTCCGTCACATCCCCCACCGCGTAGATGCTCTCCACGGAGGAGCGCGAGCCCTCGTCCACCACCACCGCGCCCCGTGCGTCCAGCTTCACCCCCAGCTCCTCCAGCCCCAGCCCCTTCGTGTGGGCGACACGTCCCGTGGCAAACATCACCGCGTCCGCCTCGAGCGTGTCCCCCATCCGCGTGAGCACGCTCAGCGTCCCGTCCGAGCGCTTCTCGATGTCGCGCACGAACACCTCGGAGCGGATGTCGATCCCCTTCTTGCGCAACTCCTGCGTGAGGAACGCGCGCACGTCGTCATCGAAGCCGCGCAGCAGCGTGTCGCCGCGGATGAGCATCGTCACCTTGACGCCCATGGCGTTGAAGATGCCCGCGAACTCCACCCCGATGTAGCCCCCGCCGACGATGATCACCCGGCGCGGCAGCTCCTTCAGGCTGAGCGCACCGTCCGAGGTGAGGACGTGCTCGATGCCGGGCAGCTCGGGGAGGAACGGGTGCGAGCCCGTGGACACGAGGAGGTGGGCCGCCGTGTAGCGCTGGCCGGCGACCTCCACCGTGTGAGGATCGACGATCCGCCCACGCCCCTCGATGAGCTGCACGCCCGAGTCCCGCAGCAGGCGCTTGTAGACGCCGTTGAGCCGCTCCAGCTCCTTGTCCTTGGCCGCCTGCAGCTTCTTCCAGTCGTGAGTGGGCTCCGGGACGGACCAGCCGAAGCCGGCCGCATCCTCGAAGTCGTGACGGAAGTGGGCGCCGTAGACGAGCAGCTTCTTGGGGACACAGCCGCGAAGGACACAGGTGCCCCCCACGCGGTCCTCCTCGCAGATGGCCACCCGAGCTCCGTACGAGCCGGCCCGGCGGCTGGAGGCCACACCGCCCGAACCTGCGCCAATCGTGAACAGCTCGAAGTCGTACTGAGGCATGCGCCTCCCCGCTCAGAGAGGCGCCACGGTAGGCCGGGTTCCACGGGCAGTACAGATCCACCAATACCCCTGGAATAAACGGCAAAACGACATTACCCTGAACCTGTAGTCCTGAATCACCCCTCATATTCCGGAGTGCGTCATGACGATCCCGAGAGTCCCGGTGAAGCTGCGATGGCTTGTGGCGGTGGCTGCTGTTGCGACGAGCTGTGGTGGGCCCGAAGAGTCCTGGGAGAGCCCTGAGGAGTCCGCCCTCACCACCCAGCGCGCGAGCCTGACGCAGGTAGCGAGCTTTGGCACCAACCCCGGCAACCTGACCATGTACAAGTACGTGCCGGCCGGGGTGCCCGCCAATGCGCCGCTGGTGGTGGCGCTGCACGGGTGTACGCAGACGGCCAGCGCCTACCAGGGGGCCGGGTGGAATGCCCTGGCGGACGTGCTGAAGTTCCACGTGCTCTACCCGGAGCAGAAGAGCGGCAATAACGCGAGCAGCTGCTTCAACTGGTTCGAGGTGGGGGACATCGCTCGCGGCCAGGGCGAGGCCCTCTCCATCAAGCAGATGGTGGACAAGATGAAGGCGGACCACTCCATTGACGCATCGCGCGTCTTCGTCACCGGCCTGTCCGCGGGCGCGGCGATGACTGGAGTCATGGCCGCCACGTACCCGGACGTCTTCGCCGGGGCGGCCGTCATGGCGGGCATCCCCTACAAGTGCGCGACCTCGATGACGAGTGCCTTCTCCTGCATGAGCCCGGGGGCGGACAAGACGCCTGCCCAGTGGGGTGACCTGGTGCGGGGCGCCTACTCGGGCTACAGCGGGCCCTGGCCGAAGGTCTCCCTCTGGCACGGCACCTCCGACTACACCGTGGCGACGATGAACCTCGCCGAGCAGATGCAGCAGTGGACGAACGTGCACGGCATCGACCAGACGGTGGACGTGAGCGAGACGGTGGCCGGCTTTCCGCACAAGGTCTACAAGGACAGCTCGGGCAATGCGCGGGTGGAGACGTATGAGCTGACGAGCATGGGGCACGGCACACCGGTGGACCCACAGTTCTCCTTCCCGGGCTCGAGCGTTGGCTGCGGCACGGCGGGGGCCTACATCCTGGACGTGAACATCTGCTCTACCTGGTATGCGGCGAGCTTCTTCGGCCTGGCCTCGGGCGGCGGTGGGGGCGGGGACACCACGGCCCCCACGGTCAACGTGACGGCGCCCGCCAACGGCGCCACCGTGAGCGGCGCTGTGACGCTCACCGCCAGCGCCTCGGATGCCGTGGGTGTGAGCCGGGTGGAGTTCTTCGTGGATGGCGCGCTGGTGGGCACCGACACCTCCTCGCCCTACTCCTACGCGTGGGGCTCGACTGCGGTCGCCAATGGCAGCCACTCGCTGATGGCCAGGGCGTATGACGCCGCGGGCAACGTGGGCACCGACAACGACACCTCGGTGACCGTGAGCAACTCCGGCGGGACGACCCCGGTGACGGCGACCTTCAACAGCATCTCCGCCGAGGATGGGTACGTGAAGGCCAATGCGGATGGCAGCTTGCCCGCGGTGGGCACGATGCTCAGCCTCGCCGTGGGCCGCGGGACGGATGGCAAGCAGAACCGGACGCTCCTGTCCTTCGACACCTCCTCGCTGCCGGACACGGCGGTGGTGGTGCGGGCGTACGTGAAGGTGACCTGGTCCTCCGGCATGGGAGACCCTTGGGCCAACCCCGCGGGCAACTCGCTGCTGGTGGACGTGAAGAATGGCACCTTCGGCGCAGCTGGCACGGAGACCACGGACTTCGCGGCCGCGCCCACGGCCAGCGGGACGGCCAGCATCGCGAAGTTCACCAGCGGCACCCGGAACTCCACGGACTTCGGCTCCGCGGGGCTGTCAGCGATCAACCGCACCGGCCGCACGCAGCTCAAGCTGCGCTTCTCGCTCAACCCCACCAGCACCCAGTACGCCTTCTTCACGGAGGGGGCCGGCGCGGTGCTGACGGTGGAGTACCGGTAGCCCCGATCGGAACCTCAGACGGCCATGTCAGGCGCGGGGCTCTCGGTGGGCCCCCGCCTGCGCGCCGACAAGGCGATGCAGAGCTGCGCGGCCCAGTACAGCAGCATGATGGCGTAGCTCGCGCCGGGCAGGGGATGCACGAAGAGCTTGATGGAGAGCAACCCATCACTGGCGGCGAACATCAGCGCGCCCGCCAGCGCGGCCCCCTGCTCACGCCGCGCCAACCCCTCCGCGCCCCACATCGCCACCGAGCGCCAGGTCATCGTGCAGATGACGACGACATAGGCCGTCACGGGCAGCGCCATGCTCCCAAGGCCGGGCCACAGGAACACGCTGGCGCCCACGCCCAGGAGCACGAAGGGGATGGCCCGCACCAGGCGGGGGCTCCGCGTCACGGTGAGATACGCGGCGGCATAGGCCACATGGGCCAGCAGGAAGGCTCCCAGGCCCGGCAGGAACAGCTCCGGCCCTACCTCCAGCAGCATGTCTCCGATCAGCGAGAGGCCGAGCCCGGCAAAGATCCACTGCGCATAGCGCTCATGGGGCGGCCACAGCCACAGGAGCAGGCAGAGCATCGGCAGCGCCTTGGTGGCGAGGCGGAGCTCATAGCTCTCCAGGCCCAGCGCGAGCAGGAAGGCCCCCGCACCCGCAGCTCCCACTCCCGCGAGGATCCTCGTCCCACTGGCGCTCTCCGTGCTCATGGGTAGCATCCTACTCTCCGGTCAGCTTCGAGAGGACTGCCCGTCCAGGGCGCGGCCATGAGCGAGGAACTCGAAGAACTGAGGCGCAGGGCCCGGCCCGAGGACCTCGAGTCTCTGCGCCGGCTGGATCGAGCCCTCCAGCGCTCAGGCTGGCGCGTGGAGGGGAAGACGCTCCGCGAGTGGATCCCGGAGTTCGCCCAGCTGCCACTGGATTACTACCTCAGTGCGCCTGAGCCTGCTGAGGCCTTGAGGAAGGCCGGGCTGGCGGCTGTCCCGGCCCTGGTGGAGACGCTCCGGACGAAGCAGCTGTCTCCCCGCAGTGAGGTCGACATCCGGATCCGCGGCCATTGTGTCTCCACGCTCGCCTTCCTCCAGCCGCGCCCTACCTGCGCCATCCCCGCGCTCCTGGAGACCCTGCGCGTCCCGAGCACCCGCCTGCGGCGGCTGACGCTCCGGGTGCTGGCCACGAAGTTTCCTCCCCGTCCCACTCCGCTCGCCGTCCGCGAGCTCCTCGCGTGCCTGGCGAGCCGGCATGAGCCTGAGGTCCGGGCCGAGGCCGCGCACGTGCTGTCCAGGCTCGATGGGACTGTGCCTCCCGAGATCCGGCGCGCGGCGCTCGAGCGGCTCACGGACGTGGACAAGCGGGTGCGCCGGTACGCGCTGCGGGTCCTCGCCCTGCTGCCCGCGCCCGACCCGGAGGTGCGCACCGCAGTGGAGGAGCAGGTCATCCTGGATGACGCCAACCGGCTGGAGGCCATCACCACGCTGCTCGGCTTCGACGAGCCCCGCGCTCTCGAGCTCCTGCAGGAAGAAGTCCTCAGCGTGGAGTCCTCCAAGGGGGACGACCGCCACCTGCGGCGCAGCTTTCGAGCCCTCCAGCTCATCGAGCGGCTGGGCGCGAGGGCCGAGGCAACCCTCCCGGCGCTGCGCCGCGTCCATCCCCACTACCGACTCGAGACGCCCCTTTTCGCCGCCGCAGCCAGCATCGCGAGGGGTCAGCTCGCGGCGCGGATGCCAGCGCCAAGCCCCGAGCAGCTCCGGGACGAGCGCGCCGTCCGGCTCCTGGCCGCTCCGTCTCCAGGGGATCCCGCCGAGCCCGCGGACAAGGCGCTCGCGCGCTGGGCCGCGGGCTTCATCCCATATGGGCGTGAGCCATGCGTGCGCATCGCCCTGGCGGCTGCTCGCCGCGTCGTGGATCTCTGGGAGCTCGAGTCCCCCTTGAGCGGCTCGCCCCGTGAGGCGCTCGAGCTGCTGGAGGAGTGGCTGTGTGACCCCAACGACACGACCGCTCGGAGCGTCGTGGAGCGGGGCGACGTCACCCCCAGCCAGCTCTGCGCCCCGTCTGCATTCTCGGCCTCCTGGGCGACCACCTTTGCCACCCTGTGCGTGCCCACGGACGAGCAGCGTGCGGAGTGGGCGCGGCACGCCGAACCTCTGGGCTCAGCAGAGGGCGGCTTCCTGGGCTCGGCAGTCCTCAGCGCCTGCCGCGCACTGAGCAGCAGGTCGGTGATCACCCTCGCCCTGGGCTCCAGCGAGGAGCCGTCCCTCTTGTCCGAGCACGAGGCGGCCCAGGAGGTGCGCAAGGCCATCGTGGCCGAGCTCCTCCCCTGGGTCTGTGGCACGTGGGATCCCGTCAAGGACACCCTCCAGCGCCGCCGGGAGCTGCTGGCCCGACCCCCTGCTCCACCGAGCACGGGCCGATACCCTCCCTGATCCAGACATCTCCTGGCAGCCATCGCCCCTGGCGCCGGAGCTCCAGGAACGAACCTGTCTGACAAGTAGACAGGTTGGCACAGGCCGCGCCCGGCAGCTCGCCACGGCGGGCTCGGATTCCGGGCTTTGCCCAGGCCGCAGCCCCTCCACAAGCAAGGAGCCTCGGGAGTGGAGCCGCCTTTCTCCCGAGCGGCCCTCTCCCGCGGAAGCCTCGCAGCCGGTTCACGGCTCGCGAGCGGGGCTGGAAGTGGGTTTGCGTCGGGGTGGCGACGTGCCAGGTACGTAGCACGCGTCCTTGAACAGGTGGCCACTGACTTCTTCGCACTCTTCGCGATCCAGCTTGAGCAGCCTCCAACAGCCCCCATTGCGGACAACCTGCTGCTTGCGAGGACAGCGTCCATTTGCATCCGGCCTTGCCTGCCCCGGCAGCGGCTCCGGCAGCGGGTCCTCAGCCATTCCCTCCCGGACGAAGGGCTCGGAGGAGTCCTCCGTAGACGCGGGCAACACGGCCTCGCCAAGCCCCGCCGTGCCCCCATCCTGCTGACCGGCACCTGCTGCCTCATGCCGTGCGACTCGGGGAAACCGGATGCTCCGCCGCATGCTCCAGCGCCTCGGCCCCACTACCACCCCCGGGAGGAGGTAGGCCGGATGCGGGGTGGCGCCGTGCTCTCTGTCCATGCGCTCCTCGGGAAGGCTGCCAGGGACCATACCTCTCGGTGTGTTGGTTTTCCCCATGTGAACGCAAGTACAAATCGGGCGTAGACTCTGAGGCCTATGCGTCGGCTTGCGTTGCTCTCTCCCTTCTTGCTTCTCCTGGGTGGCGCTTGCCTGCCGGAGCCGCGTGAGGCCGCCGTCCGGGTGGAGGTCACCTATACCTTCAAGGCCGGGTGCATCACCGTGAGCGCCCGGGACGCCGAGGCCTTGGATCGGGAAGCCTCCAAGCAGCTCGAGGTGCTCGACCGGGGCCCCTCGACGGTGAAGCTGGCCGTCTTCCGCGAGGAAGGCTGGAGCCACACCCTCGAGATCACCACCACCGCGCATGAGCGGTCCTGTGCGGGCCCCGTGGTGGACCAGGAGGTCCACACGGTCGAGCTGCGGAAGGCCCGCATCGAGACGCTCCCCGTCACCCTGGAGGCAGAGGACGTGGACGGTGACACCTACGTCGCCACCACGGACAACGGCACGGACTGTGACGACACGCTCGAAGCCATCCACCCCGGTGCCACCGAGGTCTGTGACAACCAGGACAACAACTGCGATGAGAGCCAGGATCAGGGAGTCGGCCCGAGCTGGTACCCCGACCGGGACGGCGATGGCTTCGGGGATCGAGACGCCACCCCCATCGTGAGCTGCACGGTACCCACCAGTCCTCCCTCCTACGTGCAGAACGCCTCGGACTGCCGGGACTCGAACAATGCGGTCTTCCCGCGCGAGAGCATCCCCGAGAGCGCGTGTGACGACGTGGACGACGACTGTGACGGCGAGGTGGACGATGGCTTTGCTCTCAAGGGGACCGGCTGCAGCGACCCGTGCCCCGGCGGCCATTACGTCTGCAACGCCTCGCAGACGGGCCTGGCCTGCGGCAACGCTCCCTCTCCGCTCTCCCTCTTGCCGGACGATGATGGGGACGGTGCTGGCAAGGAGGACGGTCCCAGCTCCGGCTCGGTCTGCCCTGGTCAGCCTCTCCCCGAGGGAACGGCGGCCAACGCGGACGACTGCGATGATCAGGATCCGCACAACCGGCGTGGCCGGGGTGAGCTCTGCGATGGCCGGGACAACACCTGCAACTTCGAGGCAGACGAGGGGGGAGTCTGCGCGGGCAAGGGATGGAAGCCCGTCGCGGATCCGGCCCTCACGGGCAACCGGCAGTGGAAGACCGTGGCGATCGGCCAGGATGGCCTGCCCGTCTGGGTCGCGGGCGACGGCGGCGTGCTCGCGGTGCGCAGCGACGCAGGCCAGCCTTTCAGGAACCTGGACGGCACCTGTGGCAGCCATGGCTGGCTCTCGGCCTGGGTGCGCCCGAGCGATGGGGTCGTCTTCCTGGCCGCGTCCAACGGGCAGGTCGCTCAGCATGATGGCGCCACCTGCTCCCACGCGACGGTCAACACCTCGGACTCACCCATCCATGGCATCACCGGTGTCTCTTCTCCCTCGGAGACCACCCTGTACCTGGTGAACTTCTTCGGACGGCTGTCCACGTGGACGCCCGGCACCCCCCCTCTGGAGCACTTCAATCTGGCTGAGACCTTCATGGGGATTCATGGGCGCGACGCCGCCCTGCTCATCGGCGTGGGAGGAACGGAAGAAGCCCCCCAGGTCCCCCACATCACGAGCTACCCCGGCACGGGGAATACCTTCCAGCGGCACACGCTTCAGGGCCTCCCCGGCGGCTACGTCGGCAGCCTGCGTGCGGTGTGGATGGGCAGTCCCAAGCTTGCCTACGCTGTGGGCGATGCGGGTCTGGTCCTGCAGTGGGATGGGACGACGACGTGGACGCCCGTCGTCCCCCCTCCAGACAACGCCACGGCCAGCTTCACCAGCGTCGTGGTGCTGGATCGCTCCTCCATCTACAGCACGGATGTGAACGGCGTCATCCGCAGGCTGAGCGCGAGCGGCTGGGTGGCCTCTCCCCTCCACACCTCGGATCAGCCCCTGCGGGATCTCGCGGCCAGCTCGCCGGGTGACATCTGGGCCGTGGGGGACAATGGGAGGGTGGTGCACTTCCCGGAGTAGCCGGGCCCGGCGCCAGGCGCCTGCTCCGCCTCACCGCGCCTCGGGCTCGGGGGCCTCCAGCAGCTTGTAGAGCGTCTTGCGGTCCACCCCCAGCAGCCGGGCCGCCTCGCTCTTGTTGCCCCCCGCGTGCTGGAGCACGTGCGCCGCGTACCGCCGGGACAGCTCCGCCAGGCTGGGCAGATCCTCCGCCAGCCCCATGGCCTTCTTCTGCGCGTCCCCGATGGGCTCCGGGAAGTCCTGCGGCCCCAGCACTCCCGTCACGTTGAGCGCCAGTGCCCGCGCCACCACGTTCTCCAGCTGCCGCACGTTGCCCGGCCAGTCATACGCCGTGAGCCGCCCCATCGCCTCGGGCGTCACCACCGGCCGCACCCCGCCCCGCGCGTGCAGCGCCGCGAAGTGCTCCACCAGCGCCGGAATGTCCTCCCGCCGCTCGCGCAGCGGCGGCAGGTGCAGGTGCACCACGTCCAGCCGGTACAGCAGATCCTCGCGGAACAGCCCCTCCGCCACCCGCGCCTTCAGATCCTTGTTCGTCGCCGCCACCACCCGCACGTCCACCTTCACGGGCGCGCTCTCCCCCACTCGCCGGATCTCCCCCTCCTGCAGGACGCGCAGCAGCTGCGACTGCACCTTCGGCCCCACGTCCCCAATCTCGTCCAGGAACAGCGTGCCGCCGGTGGCCTCCTCGAACAGGCCGCGCCGTGCCCCCAGCGCCCCCGTGAAGGCCCCTCGGGCATGCCCGAACAGCTCGCTCTCCATCAGCGACTCGGCGATCGCGCCACAGTCCACCGGAATGAAGGGCCCGCTCACCCGCGCCGAGCGCTTGTGCAGCGCACGCGCCACCATCTCCTTGCCCGTCCCCGTCTCGCCGGTGATGAGCACCGGCACCTGCGTCGCCGCCGCCCGCGCCACCTGCTTGTAGACCTCCAGCAGCGCCGGGCTGCGCCCGACCAGCGTGCTGCGCTCCACCTGCTTGCGCAGCGAGCGGTTCTCCTCCACCAGCCGCTTCTGCTCCAGCGCCCGCCGCGCCACCCGCAGGATGGCGTCCACATCGAAGGGCTTGGCCAGGTAGTCGAAGGCCCCCTGCTGGATGCTGTCCAGCGCCCCCTCGATGTTGCCGAACGCCGTCACCACGATGACCGGCGTGTCCGGCAGCCGGGCCTTCACCGCCTGGAGCACCTGGAGCCCATCACCGGGGTGAGGCATGGCCATGTCCGTGAGCACCAGATCGAACGCCTCGTCCTCCGCCAGCCGCTGCTCGGCGGCCTGGGGATCTCCGGCCAGCAGCACCTCGCCCAGCACCCCGAGCAGCCGCTGGAGCAGATCCCGGGCGTGCGGATCATCGTCCACGGCGAGGATGCGCACGGGCTTCATGGCGCCACCCTGCGTGCGGGGAGAGCCACCTCGGAGCCTGCCGCCACAGCGGGGCTCGCCCGCGGGAAACGGACCGTCATCGTCGTGCCCATGCCTTCCTGGGACTGCACGCTCAAGGTGCCCCCGTGCGCCTCCACCAGCCGCTTCGCGGTGGCCAGCCCCAGCCCATGGCCCGGGAGCCCCCGAGCCTCGGGCGCGCGGAAGAAGGGCTGGAAGAGCGAGCCCCGCGTGGCCACGCTCATGCCGATCCCGTTGTCCCCCACCTGCAGCACCGCCTCACCGCCCACCTGGGAGACGTGGACGGAGACGCACGCCGAGGGCCGCCCCGCCGTGTACTTCACCGCGTTGGACACCAGGTTGCGCGCCACCACCTGGAGGAGCTGGTTGGGGCAGTCCACCCGCACGCCGGGCTCCAGCTCCCGCTCCAGCGCCACGCCCTGGGCCGCCGCGGTCTGCGACAGCTCCAGCAGCACCGTGCTGACTGCCGTGTCCAGCTCCGCCGAGGTGCGCTCGCCCCGGGTGCCCGCCCGGCAGAAGCGCAGCAGCGCCTCGATGAGCTCGCCCATGCGCACCGCGCTCGACTCGCACTGGGCCAGCATCTCCAGCGCCCCGGGCTCGTTCACCGCGCCCGTGCGCCGGATGAGCGTGAGGTAGCCCTTGAGCGGCGCCAGCGGCCCCATCAAGTCATGCGCCACCCGGCTCGTGAAGGCGTCCAGCTCCTGGTTGGCCCGGCCCAGTTCCTCGAGTTGCCGCTGGATGGTGCCCTCCTGCCGCCGCAGCACCGTGGTGATGTGCCAGCCCACCAGCAGTGAGAGGAGCACGGCCACCAGCGTCACTCCGGCGCCCAGCACCGTGGTGCGCACCCGCATGGACGCCAGGCGCCCGACGAGCTCCTGCGCCTCGTCCGCGTTCTCCCGGGACAGGTGGGTGGCCAGCGTGTCCACCTCCATCAGCTGGGGGCGGATGCGATCCGCCAGGTGGTGCCGGGCCCGCTCGGCCTCCTGGCGGAGCGAGAGCACGGCCGCGGCCCGCGTCTGATCCGCCAGCGTCTGGCAGGCCGCGTTGAAGCGCTGCCACACCTCCTTCTCTCCAGAGAGCAGGTTGCGCGTATAGGCCTCGGTGGAGCGGCGGATGTCCTCGAGGATGTCCTCCATCACCGCGTTGGCCGCCTGGCGCTCCTCATCATCCGTGGCGCGGATGTGGGCCTCGATGGCGCTCTCCAGCGAGAGCGCATCCACGCGGATGCGGCCGATGAGGCCTGCACGCTCCAGGGCCTCGCGCACCAGCGCTTCCACCTGCTGGCCGGTGCGCAGCTCCCTCCAGAGGGTGAAGCCCGCCACCGCGGCCAGGAGCGCCACCGCGAAGAGGAACCCGGCCCGGTAGCCTCGAATGGGCGCGCGCGCGTTCACTCGGAGCTCAGGGTGAGGCCCCCTGCCCGCCTCCCGGTGCCGGCGGCGGTGGCCCTGGCGGAGCGCTGTGCCGTCGCGCCCGAGAGAGCGCTGACTCGAACCACACGTCCGCCATCTGCTCGTGCATCTGCGCCAGCTCGCGCTGCCGGGCCTGGAGCTGAGCGTTGTGATCCTCCAGGGAGTGGAGCTCCACCTCCCGCCGCGCCAGCTCCTCGTTCACCGTCTGCCGGGCCTGCTCCGCCTCCGCGCGCTCCAGCTCGAGCGCTTCCCGCGCTGCCTCCGCTGCCGCCAGCCGGAGGGCGAGCTCCTCGGAACGTGCGCGCTCTTCCTCATACTGGCGCCGCCACGCCTCCACTTCCTGCACCTGGGCTGGGGTCGGGAGCTGCGCGGCGGGGGGGACTGTCGCGCACGCCACTCCCCACCACGCCGACACCGTGGCGATGAAGAGGTACCGCATGCCCCGCACATTGCAGAAGAGCCGGGATTCCGTCAAAGACCGCCCAGCTGCGCTGGGAAGAACCTCCTCACCCTTCGAGGTCAAACTAGGAGCGTGTCGTTCCAGGTCGGAGAGCGGCGCCCTGAGGAGCGTTTCAGCACGTCCCGGGCGCCCCTGGGGAAAAGCTCCACAGCCGCAAAGGTAGGATAGACCAGGAATCGCGGGCTTCCCGCGTGGCACGGATGCTGCTCTGCGTTGTGCCGCGGACACGGCCGCAATCTCGCGCCGCTCCTGCTCTGAACCTGGAGATTCCCATCATGAAGAAGCTCATCGTCGCTGTTGCCCTGGTTGCCACGTCCGCGTTTGCCACGGAGCCCGCCAAGGCCGCGGAGACCCAGCCTGCTCCCGCGGCGGCCGCCGAGGCGAAGACCGAGGCGAAGGCCCCCGAGGCCGCCCCGGCCGCCCCGGCCGCCGAAGTGAAGGCCGAGACCAAGACCGAGAAGAAGACCACCAAGAAGAGCAGCAAGAAGGCAGAGACGAAGGCGCCGGAGGCCACGGCTGCCGAGACCACCAAGTAGTTCCGCTTCGCCGCGAGGCGAGCTTGCGCGGGGGCGTCCTCTCTCGAGGGGGCGCTCCCGTCGCATTTCAGGGGGTCTCGGCCTGGGCCTCAGGCTGAGCGGTGGAGCGCTCGCCTGGCAGCATGCGCCCGTCATGGAGGTGCAGGGCCCGCCGCGCGTGGGCCACCACCCGCGGATCGTGCGTAGAGAAGAGGAAGGTGACACCCTTGTCTCGGTTGAGCGCCAGCATCAGGTCGATGATCTGATCGCTGGTGGCCGAGTCCAGGTTGGCGGTGGGCTCGTCGGCCAGCACGAGCTGGGGCTGGGTGATGAGGGCGCGGGCGATGGCCACGCGCTGACGCTGGCCTCCCGAGAGCTCGTCCGGACGGTGGCGCACGAAGGGCAGCAAGCCCACCGCATCCGCGAGCGCCTCGACCCGCTTGCGCAGGGCCGCACGGCTCTCACCGTCCTTGCGCACCATGCAGGGGAACTCGATGTTCTCCGCCACGTCCAGGACGGGGATGAGGTTGAAGCTCTGGAAGATGAAGCCGATCTTCCGGTTGCGCACCTCCGCGAGCGCGTCGAAGTCGCGATCCCCCACCTCCTCGCCATCCAGCCGGTAGGAGCCGCTGGTGGCTCGGTCCAGGCACCCGATGATGTTGAGCAGGGTCGTCTTCCCGCTGCCCGAGGGCCCCGTCACCACGGTGAACTCGCCGGCGCTCACGCTCAGGTCCACGCCGCGCAGGGCACTCACCTTCGTCTTGCCCAGGAGGTAGTCCTTGGTGATGCCGGTGAGCTCGATGAGGTTCCGGGGCGACATGGGGCGTCCTCAGTAGAAGAGGCGGGCCTGGAGCAGGACCCGGTAGGAGGAGGGAATCAGCTCGAACTCGCTCACGTGCTCGCCCGTGGCGGGCACAGTGGCGGCGAGTGAGGAGGGGCCGGAGAAGGGCACGAAGCCGGAGAGGGTGAGCGTCATCCACTCGGTGGTGGACCAGGCGACGCTCGGGGCGAGCAGGCCAGAGAGATCCCGGAGGTTGGCGATCAGCGACGCCGAGACCGTGAAGTCGTCGCGGATCTTCGGCTTCTGGAAGGTGAGGAAGGCGTAGTGCCGGGAGATGGGGACGAAGCGGAACCGCTGCGACAGCCCCGCTTCCGTCCCGCCCAGGAGCTGCTCCAGCACCTGCTCGGTGTCCAGGCCGAGCTCGCGGGCCACGGACAACAGCGAGAGGCCGCTGACGACGTCCTGGAACTCGGAGCGCTTCAGCCCGTCCGCCTGGTAGAGGTACTCGGCGGACAGCAGGGACTCGTCGGAGAACTGGTAGCGGGTGCCCACGAGGATGCGCGGGCGCAGCCGCTTCTCCTCCAGACGCCGCTGGGAGATCAACGGCTCGCCGCGGCGGAAGCAGTCCACGGCGGCCTCACCGCTGTCCAGGCACCCGGGAGTGGGGTAGCTGCGCGCCGAGCCTCTCCCGACCAGGGCTTCCACGTGCAGCTCGTAGTCATCGAAGAAGTAGCGCGAGAAGGAGAAGCCCAGCTGTGTCTTGTCCTCGAAGTCATCGCGGTAGAGGTTGGAGTGGAAGAGCATGAGGTTGAGATCGGCGTTGGCCACCAGGGCGTAGGCGCGCGCGGCGAGCAGGTAGTGGGCCTCGTGATCGAGCGCGTTCCACTCCGGGTAGACGAGGAGCGCGCGCGGCAGACCGCTCTCCTGCTCCAGCACTGCGGGGCTGGCCACCAGGGAGAAGGTGAACTTCTCCAGGGGCACCTCCACGCGCAGCATGTACGCGCCGACGCGCTGGGAGGTCGGATCCGTGGGATCCTTCGGCGGGTTGAGCAGATCCGTGGGGTTGTAGGCCCAGCCGGTGCCCCAGAGGATGCGCTTCTTGCCGGCCAGCAGGTGGAGCGCGGGCACCACCTCATGGCTCACGTAGAGCTCGCTGAGCGAGACGAAGGGGCGGGCCGCGGAGGCCTCGCGCACGGGAACTCCCACCTCCTGCCCCTCTGTGTCGAGGCCTCGGTAGCGCCAGGCGCCTTGAAGGAAGAGGGACAGGTCTGCTGCCACGAAGCCACCGGGCCGGTACTCGTGGCGCGGCTGGGCGTTAAGCTCCAGGATCTGCTGAACCTCGGGCTGCGCGTCCGTAGGCAGCAGGCCGTGGACGCGCGAGCGTGAGTACTGCGTGCGGCTCTCCACGTACCCCGTCACCTCGGCAGCCAGGGCCGGCGCGGCGGCGAGCACCAGGAAGAGGACCCCCAAGAGGTACATGAGGAAGCTCAGCGTCCCAGGTCCGTCTGCGTGAAGCGCTGCGCAGGCACCTCCACCCCGCGCTTCAGAGACTTCACCACCATCTCTGAGCGGCGGCTCTTCACCAGCTCGTTGCGCATCACCACCTTCGCCGGCCGCTGGTAGCCCTTCTCGAACTCCACGTAGTCGCTGAACTCGGCGCTGCGCAGCATCTGCCCGCTGGTACCGAAATACTGCGCCTTCACCGGCAGCCCGTCCGACTTCCGCACCCACAGCTTGATGGCGTCGTAGGCCGTCTCCTGCGACTTCGCCTTCAGCTCCAGCGCCCACGTCTCCGGCACGTCCGAGGCGACCACCTTCCCCGTGTAGTCCTTCGAGTAGCTCACTCGCAGAATATCCGCGTTGTTGAAGTCCCCTCCCTGGAAGCTCTCCCGGTTGGCCATCCGCGTCGCCCGCTTCACGCTGGGCAGGTACACCCACAGGTTGTCCCCCACCCGGAGGATCTCCTGCCCCTTCACGCTCGCCGGGCTCTTGAACCAGATCCGTGACTTGTCGTCCTCCGCCTTCAGCATCCGCAGCTCGTACGTGCGGCTGCTCCCATCCTCGCGCCAGGCCGTCATCTGCGACTCGGCCTCGAAGGTGCGCGGCCCCATCACCTCGTCATAGCGCTGGAGCAGCTCCTCGGCCGTGGGGTCCCCCGCCAGCGCGGGCCCCGCCACCAACACCATCACCAGAGCGAGCAGGAAGGCTTTCATCCTCAGGTCCTTTCCGAGAAAGGTTCGTCAGTTCGCGCGCAGCGCGTCCACCGGGTTCAAGCGGCTGGCCTTCCACGCCGGCCACGCCGCCGCCCCCACTGCCCCCACCACCGCCACCGCAAAGGTCACCCCCGCGAAGGGCAGATCCAACTCCGGACGGATGAGGATCGGACCTCCCGTCCCCACGTTCTCAATGGGAATTCCCCACGCTCCCAGCAGCCCCACGAGCGCCGCGCTCAGCCCCACGCCCCCCCCCCCCCCCCCCCCCCCCCGCACCCCCCCCCCCCCCCACCCCGCCCGCCCCCCCGCGCCCCCCCCTCCGCGCAGGCCCCCGCCCCTCCGGGACCCTCCTCCTTTCGTCTTCAATAAGAATACTTTAA